>ERZ795062.659-NODE-659-length-27810-cov-6.748622_pt1 | contig 27810 bp, 25 predicted proteins | sample MGYA00375146_ERZ795062 | MGnify/ENA primary metagenome ERZ795062 (study PRJEB30191, sample SAMN05720281) | activated sludge metagenome | isolation source: Anaerobic digester | place: USA | collected 2015-07-16 ... | reverse complement strand
TTCAAATTTGGTGGCGCATCAGTAAAAGATGCAGAAGGTATAAAAAATGTGTTCAGTGTATTAGAAAAAGTAGGTCACGAAGACACACTTTTGGTAATTTCGGCAATGGGTAAAACCACCAATGCACTTGAATTGGTCATCAAAAATTATTTTGAAAAATCAAATGAATTACACGCTTCTCTTCAAGAAGTGCGCAAATACCATAACCAGATTTTGATGGATTTGTTTGACGATGAAGAACACGATGTTTTTTATGCTGTGAATAGTCATTTTGCTGATTTAGAATATTTTATACGTAGTAATAAATCACCTAATTATAATTTTGTTTATGACCAAGTGGTTAGTTATGGGGAAATTATTTCTACCACCATTGTAAGTCATTATTTCAATCATGCAGGGTTAAAAAACAATTGGATTGATGTCAGAAGTTTTATAAAAACAGATAACACATATAGAGATGCAAATGTAGATTGGGAAAAAACACAGCAACTAATATCAAAAGGTGTTAAGAAAAAAGCGCTCAATATTACTCAAGGTTTCCTTGGTTCAGATGAGAATAATTTTACCACAACTCTTGGTCGAGAAGGTTCTGATTATACCGCAGCAATTTTTGCTTATTGCTTGAGTGCCGAAAGTGTAACGATTTGGAAAGATGTTCCAGGAGTTTTGAATGCTGATCCACGTTATTTTGAAAACGCCGTTTTGTTGAACCAAATTTCCTATCGCGAAGCAATTGAGTTAGCTTTTTATGGTGCAAGTGTTATTCACCCAAAAACGTTGCAGCCATTACAAAGAAAAGAAATCCCGCTTTTTGTAAAATCATTCGTAAACCCTTTGATGCCTGGAACAAGTGTGTCAAAAGGAAAAGACCTTGAACCACAAACACCTTGTTTTATTGTAAAGAAAAACCAATTGTTGATTTCACTTTCTTCTATCGATTTTTCATTTATTATGGAAGAAAATATCAGCGAAATATTCTCATTGTTGCACCAGTACAAAATCAAAACAAGTTTGATACAAAACTCAGCAATCAGTTTCTCGGTTTGTGTGGAGGATAAGTTTGGGAATTTTAATGACTTGAAAGCCATTTTATCCAAAAAATTCAAAGTTGCTTATAACGAAAATGTATCGCTTTACACCATTCGTCATTTTGATGAAAAAGCAGCACAAATTGTTGAAAAAGACAAAACCGTTTTAGTAAAGCAAATTTCTAGAGAAACAATGCAAATAGTTACAAAAGAGTAATTTTTGTATCTTTATAAAAAAAACATGGAATTCAAAGAATTATCAAAATATTCAAATGCCGAGAAAATCTTGTTGGCTGAAAAAATATGGGATAGTGTTTCTAAGAAAAGTGTAGAATTGTCTTCTGAAGTAAAAAATGAATTAGAAAACCGACTACACATTTTAGAAGAAGAAAAAGCCGAACTTTATTCTTTGGAAGATGTGAAAAAGCACATTCAAAAATTGAGGAAAAAGTAATGTATCATCAAATAAGTTTTATCAAACAGGCTTTGTTTGATATAGAAGAAGCTGTTTTGTGGTATGAAGAACAAAGAGAAGGATTGTCTTTTGATTTTGAACTTTGTCTAGATGCTGGTTTAGCTGAAATTTCTAGAAATCCTGATAGTTTTCAAAAAAAGTATAAAGAAATCAGAATTCTTTTTATTTCTCGCTTTCCTTATGGTATTCATTATGTGGTTAGAAATTCAGAAATTATTGTCATTGCAGTTTTTAATACCTCACGTATGCCTAAGAATTGGAAAAACCGATTATAAATTCAAAAAAAACATATATTTTCAATAGTTTTTACGTTATTAACTATGTATGCTAAAAAAACTTTTTTTACTGATAATCTTCGTTGGAATTTCTAAGCTTTCGGCTCAAGAAATCCCTTCGCTGTATCAAACAAAAAAAGTAGCTGTTACTTCGGATACCATCAGTATTGAAAAAGTAAGTATTAATTCTGAATTTTTCAAAATCGAAACTTTCGATGGAAAACCCATCGATACTTCTCTCTATAAAGTTGATTTTCCAAAAGGTAAACTAATCTTCAAAAAAAATCTTATTTCCAATGATAGCCTCAAAATTCATTATCTAAAATATCCCGATTTTTTAACGAAAACCTACAGCATTTATGACCAAGATAGGATTGTACCAAATGAAGACGGAAATCTATACAAAGTAAATCGTTCAGTTAAAAAATTTGTTCCATTTGATGGGTTAAATACTTCGGGAAGTATTACTCGTGGTGTAACTGTTGGGAATAATCAAAACTCGACGGTGAATTCAAATCTGGATTTACAGATAACAGGAAAAATTTCGGATAAAGTTTCGCTTCGTGCTTCTATTCAAGACAGTAATATTCCGTTGCAAGATGGTGGTTATTCACAAAAATTGGATGAATTTGACCAAATTTTCATTGAACTTTTTACAGATAAATGGAACATCAGAGCAGGTGATTTATTCCTCGAAAATAGACAATCACGATTTTTAAATTTTAATAAAAAAGTACAAGGACTTTCTACACATTTTACATTTGGTAACGAAGAAAATAAAACAGATGTTTTTGCTTCTGCGGCTTTGGTTCGCGGGCAATATGCCAAAAGTTCGTTTACTGGACAGGAAGGAAATCAAGGTCCATATAAATTGCGAGGCAACAACGGTGAATTATATGTTTTAGTCATTTCGGGTTCAGAAAGAGTTTACGTGAACGGAATTTTGAAGAAACGTGGTGAAAACAACGATTATATTATTGATTACAATGCTGGCGAAATTACCTTTACATCGCTTTTTCCTATTACTTCCGAAATGCGTATCGTTATTGAATACCAATATTCTGAAAGGAGTTACACCCGTTTTGTGACCTATGCTGGTGCAAATCACGAAGCGAAAAAATGGAGTTTAGGCGGTTATCTGTATTCTGAAAATGATGTGAAAAACCAACCTTTGCAACAAAATTTATCTTCAGTACAAGCTGCAATTCTCAGCAATGCTGGTGATAATGCTAATCTTATGAATGCGCCATCGGCTTATCTCGACACCTATTCGGATAACAAAATATTATATAAAAAGACAATTGTAAACGGCATTGAAGTTTTTGAATATTCCAATAATTCTCAGGACGAATTATACAATGTGAAGTTCACATTGGTCGGAGCAAATCTTGGAAATTATATTTTGCAAAATTCTTCAGCCATAGGGAAAATTTATCAATATGTTGAGCCAATTTCTGGTATTCCGCAAGGTAATTATGAACCGATAACTCGATTGATTGCACCCACAAAAATTCAGATTGCAACTGTTTTAGGGAAATATAATCCTAGTGAAAAAACAGCTGTAGATTTTGAAATAGGTGTAAGCAACAACGACAAAAATTTATTTTCCTCAATTGATGATAATGATAATAAAGGAATTGCAGGAAAACTAAACTTTAAGCAGCGATTATTCACAAAAAAGTGGCAAGTTGATGCTTTTGGAAACTATCAATTTGTTCAACAAAATTTCAAAACCATCGAGCGATTATTCAACATCGAGTTCAATCGTGATTGGAACTTAACAACATTTTCTGGAAATCAAAGCTTACTCATAAATGGCCTAGATTTTATTTTGCCCGAAAAAGGAAAGCTAACCTATCAGTTTGAAAAGCTAGATTTTTCAAAGAGTTTTACTGGAAATCGACATTTGGTTAATGCATTTTTCAAATTAAAAAATTGGAATATTCTTCAAAACTCCAGCATTCTTAATAGCGATGGAAATTATGCAACATCAACATTTGCAAGAAACAATTCGCAAGCAAGATTTCATTTCAAAAAAAATTGGATTGGTGGAAGCTTACGTTTAGAAAACAATAAAGAAAAATTGGTTGCAACCAATCAATTATCTGCATTAAGCCAACGTTTTACCGAATATGGAGCTTTTGTTGGTCGTGGAGATAGTACAAAAGTATTTGTCGAATTGGGTTATTTACAACGAGTAAACGACAGTTTGCTCAGTGGATTTTTAAAAAGAGTAAACACCTCTAATTCGTATTATTTGAAATCTAAATTATTTCAAACCAAGAAAGGTGATTTGTCATTATTTGTTAATTATAGAAAGCTAAAATTTGAAGATGTTTCTCGAAAAGATGAACCATCGTTAAACTCCAGATTGTTGTATAACGATCAATATTTTAATCAAAAAGTGCAAGTAACAACTGCCTACGAAACCACATCGGGAACAATAGCACAACAAGAATTTACCTATCTCGAAGTGGAGCCAGGACAAGGTGTTTATACTTGGAATGATTATAATAACAACGGAATTCAAGAGCTAGAAGAGTTTGAAGTAGCACCATTTCCCGATCAGGCAAAATATGTTAGAGTGTTTCTACCCAATCAGATTTTTATAAAAACACATCAAAATAAGTTTTCGCAATCGCTAACACTAAACCCGATTCAATGGCAAAATGCAACTGGGTTTAAAAAGCTTTTGTCTCATTTTTACAATCAAACATCATTTTTGATAGAAAGAAAAATAAAGAGAACAGGCGATAATTTTGACTTAAATCCTTTTTCAAAATCGGACGAAAATTTATTCGGGTTGAACACTTCCTTCAGAAATTCACTTTTTTATAATAGAGGAAAACAAAAACATTCGGTAACCTATACTTTTTTACAGAATAGGATAAAAACGCTACTTTCAGTTGGTTCACAAGAAAATTTATCGGCTACACATCAAGTACAATATATTCATTTGATGAAAAAAACATGGTTGTTTTCTTTCTCTACCAAGTTTGGAGGAACAACATTGATGTCCGAAAACTACGCAAGCAGAAATTATGATTTGAAAACGTACCAAATCAATCCAAAAATTTCATACTTATTCAATAAGAATGCGAGTTGGGATATTTTTTATGAATATCAAAACAAAGAAAACAGAAAAGCAAGTGCTGAAACTTTGCTCCAAAATCGTTTTGGAACGTCTTTCTCCTATTCTGGTGAAAAGAAAATTACCATAAATGGTGAATTTTCTCTTTATCAAAATAAATTTGATGGAGATGCTTTGTCTCCAGTAGCTTTTCAAATGCTCGAAGGATTACAGCCCGGAAGGAATATGACTTGGAGATTGTTGTTGCAAAAAAATCTAACCGAATTTTTAGACATAAACATCAATTATTTGGGAAGAAAAACCGAAACGAGCCAAACCATTCACACAGGAAATGTTCAGTTGAGAGCTTATTTTTAGCTTAATTTGATTTAAGGTACGATTATTGTAAAAGATAATTTATTAATTTTAAACAAATAATTAATTCAAAAATCATGAAAAAACTAATCTTGTTATGTTTAGTATTTGTATTCTCAAATACAATCTTTGCTCAAGAAACAAAGGCTAAGACAAAAAAAACTAACGCTAAAACTGAAAAAATAATTAAGGAAAAAGCGGAAAAGTTAAAAGACAAAAAAGCCAAAGACAAAAAAGAAAAAGAGAAAGAAGCAAAGAAAGAAACGAAAGAAAAAGCTACTAAAGCAAAAAAAGAAGTTTCTGAAAAAGCACCAAAAATGAAAAAAGATGGAACGCCAGACAAGCGTTTCAAAGATGCTTCGAACAACGCTTCTGAAAAAGGAAAAGCAAAATCAGCAGAAGGAAAAGCCAAAGCTACAGCAAACAAAACGGAAGCAAAAACCAAGGCCAAAAAAACTCGTTCAGGCAAAACAGAAGCTGAAGAAAAAGAAGATATGAAGGAAACTCCTGTTTCAAAAGCTGCTGAAAAGAAAGTAAAAGATAAAATTACTGGAACTTACAATGGTAAAAAAGTCTTCACAGGACCAAGAGGAGGAAAATATTATATCAATAAAAACGGTAACAAAACCTATATTGATAGAGATGCTGAAGAATAAAAAGTAAGATTTATAAAAGGTATTTTAAAACCGCATTTTCATTTTTAGAAAATGCGGTTTTTTTATTTCCAAAAATTGATTTCCATGACAACAAAAAAATGTTAAAATTTCAACGAAAGAGAATTCTTAATTCCCTTTGTTTTAGGGCTTTTTCAAAAAAATAAAATTTATAAATAACTGAAAATTAGTGTTTTGTAAAATTTAAAAAATAAGAACAAAACGAACCTATTTGTTAAAAACTAAGGCTATTTGTGAATAAGTTTGACTTTCATTTTACGTTCCAAATAGCAATCTTTGTATCAGTCTCATTACACAAATTTTTACCCAAAAAAACATCAAAAAATGACAACTAATGAACCTATATTGAAAGAGAACAAAAACCGATTTGTAATCTTTCCTATAAAACACCACGACATTTGGGAATGGTATAAAAAAATGGAAGCAAGTTTTTGGACTGCCGAAGAAATTGATTTACATCAAGATTTGACAGACTGGAATACCAAATTGAACGATGATGAAAAATATTTCATCAAGCATATTTTAGCATTTTTTGCCGCATCAGATGGTATTGTGAATGAAAATCTTGCTGAAAACTTTGTTAACGAAGTGCAATATCCCGAAGCGAAGTTTTTCTATGGTTTTCAAATAATGATGGAAAACATTCACAGCGAAACCTATTCGCTGCTTATTGATACTTATGTAAAAGATGAGAATGAAAAAAATGAATTGTTCCATGCCATAGAGGTATTCCCAGCTATCAAGAAAAAAGCCGATTGGGCACTTCGTTGGATAAAATCAGACTCTTTTGCAGAAAGATTAATCGCTTTTGCAGCAGTTGAAGGAATTTTCTTTTCGGGTGCATTTTGTTCAATTTATTGGTTGAAAAAACGTGGATTGATGCCAGGATTAACTTTTTCTAACGAGTTGATTTCACGCGACGAAGGCGTGCATTGCGATTTTGCAGTTCATTTACACAACCATCATTTGATAAATAAAGTTTCCAAAACTAGAATTACCGAAATCATAACTGATGCTCTCAATATTGAAAGAGAATTTATAACTGAATCATTACCGGTGAGTTTGATAGGTATGAATGCTACTCTTATGACACAATATTTAGAGTTTGTAACAGATAGGCTTCTAGTTGAATTGGGTTGCAAAAAAGTTTACAATGTGACAAACCCTTTTGATTTCATGGATATGATTTCATTACAAGGAAAAACAAATTTCTTTGAAAAGCGTGTTTCAGAATATCAAAAAGCAGGAGTCTTGAGTAAAGATACTGATTCACAAAAAATAAGTTTCGACGCAGATTTTTAAAATCTTTAAAAATAAAATCGGGAGATTTAAATAGCTGTAGCTACAGCGAAAAGGAGTGAAAGCTCAAAAGTTAAAATTAAAACTAACTCGAAAATAAGGAAGGGATTCTTTATTTTCAAAAAAACAAAAACTATGTACGTAATAAAAAGAGATGGCCACAAAGAGCCAGTGATGTTTGACAAAATCACAGACAGAATTAAAAAATTGTGTTATGGATTAAATGAAATGGTTGATGCCGTAAAGGTAGCAATGCGAGTTATCGAAGGGTTATATGATGGTGTAACAACTTCTGAACTAGATAATCTTGCCGCTGAAACTGCCGCTGCAATGACAGTTACTCATCCAGATTATGCTCAACTTGCTGCTCGTATTGCAGTTTCCAATTTACATAAAAACACCAAAAAATCATTCTCTGAAACGATGAACGATATGTTTCACTATGTAAACCCTAGAACCAATCAAGAAGCGCCATTATTGTCAGAAGAAGTACATAGAGTTATTATGGATAACGCTGAGTTTTTGGACTCGCACATTATATATAACAGAGATTTTAACTACGATTATTTCGGATTTAAAACTCTTGAACGTTCTTATCTTCTAAAAATTAATGGAAAAATAGTTGAACGTCCACAACACATGTTGATGCGTGTTTCGGTAGGAATTCACCTTGACGATTTAAAATCAGTTATAGAAACCTATGAACTGATGTCAAAAAAATTCTTTACACATGCTACGCCAACTTTGTTCAATGCAGGAACACCAAAACCACAAATGTCCTCTTGTTTCCTTTTAACAATGCAAGATGATAGTATTGATGGAATTTATGATACATTAAAACAAACTGCCAAAATATCGCAATCAGCAGGAGGAATTGGGCTTTCTATTCACAATGTTCGTGCGACTGGTTCTTATATTCGTGGAACAAATGGAACGTCGAATGGTATAGTTCCAATGCTAAGAGTATTCAATGATACCGCAAGATATGTTGATCAAGGTGGTGGAAAACGCAAAGGAAGTTTTGCTATTTATATTGAAACTTGGCATGCTGATATCATGGATTTTCTTGACCTAAAGAAAAATCATGGAAAAGAAGAAATGCGCGCAAGAGATTTATTCTATGCAATGTGGATTTCAGATTTATTCATGAAACGAGTTCAGGAAGATAGCACTTGGACGTTGATGTGTCCTAATGAATGTCCAGGATTGTATGATGTTTATGGAGATGAATTTGACAAGCTTTATACTAGCTATGAAGAGCAAGGAAAAGGAAGAAAAACGATAAAAGCACGTGAACTTTGGGAAAAAATTCTAGAATCACAAATTGAGACTGGAACTCCATATATGTTGTATAAAGATGCAGCAAATAGAAAATCCAATCAAAAGAATCTTGGAACTATTCGTTCTTCAAACCTTTGTACAGAAATTCTAGAATATACTTCGGCAGATGAAATTGCAGTATGTAACTTGGCTTCTATTTCTTTACCAATGTTTGTAGAGAATGGTAAGTTTGACCATGAACTATTATTCAACGTTACAAAACGTGTAACTAGAAACCTTAACAAAGTAATCGATAGAAACTATTATCCAGTAAAAGAAGCAGAAAACTCTAATATGCGTCATCGACCAGTTGGTCTTGGAGTTCAAGGATTGGCAGATGCGTTTATCAAGCTAAGATTACCTTTTACTAGCGATGAAGCAAAACAATTAAACCAAGAAATTTTTGAAACCATCTACTTTGCAGCTGTAACAGCTTCAATGGAAATGGCAAAAGAAGAAGGTGCATATTCTTCATTCCAAGGTTCGCCAATTTCTCAAGGTGAGTTCCAATACAATCTTTGGGGATTAAAAGACGAAGATTTATCAGGTAGATGGGATTGGGCAAGTCTAAGAAAAGAAGTAATCAAAAACGGAGTTAGAAACTCATTGTTAATGGCACCAATGCCAACGGCTTCTACCTCGCAAATTCTTGGAAACAACGAAGCTTTTGAACCTTATACTTCCAATATTTATACTCGCCGTGTACTTTCGGGTGAATTTATTGTTGTAAACAAACATCTCTTGGAAGATTTAGTTGAAAGAGGTTTGTGGAACGAAGAATTGAAACAAGAAATCATGCGTAATAATGGTTCTATCCAAAATATTGATAGAATTCCGACTGATTTAAAAGAATTGTACAAAACCGTTTGGGAAATGTCTATGAAAGATATTATAGACATGTCGCGTCAAAGAGGTTACTTTATTGACCAATCGCAATCCTTGAACTTGTTTATGGAAAATGCCAATTTTGCCAAACTAACCTCAATGCATTTCTATGCTTGGCAAAGCGGTTTAAAAACAGGAATGTATTATTTGAGAACAAAATCGGCTGTTGATGCTATCAAGTTTACATTGAATAACGACAAAAAAGCAGAACCAACATTAAACGAAATACCAATGGCTACGGCAGTTGAAGTCGTTGCTCCAGTAGAAAATGGAGAAATGACCGCCGAAGATTTTGCGGCTATGGTAGAACGCGCAAGAAACGCTGCTGCAACTGGTGGCGATGATTGTGAAATGTGTGGTTCATAATTACGACTTTGTCATTTCGACGAAGGAGAAATCTCATAATCAAATTCATTGATTTACAATAAAAGAAAACGGCCGTCAACTTGATGGCTGTTTTGTGTTTAAAATCTACTAATGAAATACTATTTATTCATAGACGAAAGCGGAGATCATGGACTTAAAACGGTCGATGAAAGTTTTCCTGTTTTTATTTTATGTGGAGTATTGATTTCAGAAAATAACTTTTCTAAGATTAATAATGATTTAGTTGATTTAAAATTGAAATATTGGAACAATAATAATGTAATTTTACATTCTCGTGATGTAAGAAAATGTAACAACGAGTTTAAAATTTTGTTTGATTTGAATGTAAAAGAACAATTTTATAATGATGTCAACTCAATTATTTCAGCTAACAATTACCAGATAATAAGTTCAGCTATTAATAAAATTGAATTTATTAAAAAGTATGGAAAGCTTGAAGATGATGTTTACGAAATAGCGCTTTCATTTATTTTAGAAAGAACTATTTTTTGTTTAGATGAATTTAAAGACTGTGAAAGTTTAGAAATAATTATAGAAAAAAGAGGTAAAAAAGAAGACACCAAATTGGCTAATCATCTAAATAAATTATACCAAGTAGGAACTTTTTATATTGATAGTAAAAGAATTAAGGAATACAATATAAAACACAAGTTTTTAGATAAAAAGGAAAATAACAATGGAATACAAATTGCAGATTTATTAGCTTATCCAATTGCAAGAAAGATTATTTTTCCAGAAGGTATTCATTTGTCATATGAATTGATAGAAGATAAAATTTATTCGAAAAATGGTAAAAAATATGGTTTGAAAGTGTTTCCATAAAAACAAAAAGACTGAAATAAATCAGTCTTTATTGCCGACCGAGGACACCTCAATCCAAATATATTAACATCTAATGATGTGTAAATCCTCTACAAATATATAAAAATAAACATAAAGTATACAAAATGCATACAAAAGCATACAAAAGCATACAAAAGCATACAAAAGCATACAAACACAATTAAAATGTCAAAAGAAAAAAAAGAGCTTTATACAGGAATTATAGAAAAAGACGAACACGGAAACTATTTCTGTGGAGAATATTTGTTGGATTATCAAATGGTTGAAAAAGACTTCAAATTAGGAGATAAAATCAACATCAAATCGGTAATTGCCAATCCAAGTGACAAAAGTTTTAATTTGTATCCAAAAAAATCTCGCAGTTTCTTCTTGGCAAAAGACAAAGAATAAAATGATTACTATCAAAAGAACAACTTCTGGCAGCGAAGATTTTGAAAAGCTCGTCGTTCAACTCGACAAATATTTAGCCATACTCGATGGTGATGATCACGCATTTTATGCCCAATTTAATAAATCAAGTTTGCTGAAAAACGCTATGGTGTATTATGAAAATAATCAACCAATAGCCATTGGTGCATACAAAGAATACGACAACGATACGGTTGAAATGAAACGAATGTTTACTTTGCCAGAACATAGAGGAAAAGGAATTGGGTATAAAATTTTAGGAGAGTTAGAGAAATGGGCAAAAGAAGAAGGTTATACTAGGGCAGTTCTCGAAACAGGTTATTTGCAGAAAGATGCCATTCATTTGTATCAAAAGGCTGGTTATGAAATTACCGAAAATTATGGGCAATATATTGGAGTGGAAAATAGTGTTTGCATGAAAAAAATCCTCAAATAAAGTTATCTTTAAAACCTAAAATCATTAATCTTCAATCTTACATCACATGACTTGGGAACAACTTTTATCTTTAAAACGTCAAGGCGACACAAGCAAGCGTTTGCGAATAGAACAAGACGATACTCGTTTGGGTTTTGAAGTCGATTATGACCGAATTATATTTTCATCAGCTTTCCGTAGTTTACAAGATAAAACGCAAGTTATTCCATTGTCAAAAACCGATTTTGTGCATACACGATTGACGCACAGCTTGGAAGTTTCGGTTGTTGGTCGTTCCATTGGAAGATTGGTTGGAAAAAAAATCATCGAAAAATATCCACATCTCAAAGAAATTCACGGTTATCACATGAATGATTTTGGAGCAATCGTTGCTGCTGCAGCTTTGGCTCACGATATTGGAAATCCACCGTTTGGTCATTCAGGTGAAAAAGCCATTGGCGAATATTTTTCTATTGGAAAAGGACAACAATTCAAAGATAAATTAACACCAAAACAATGGCAAGATTTAATCGATTTTGAAGGCAATGCCAATGGTTTTTCGGTTTTAACGAGTTCGCGTCCTGGAATTGATGGAAGTTTGCGTTTGTCTTATGCTACGCTTGGCGCATTTACCAAATATCCGAAGGAAAGTTTACCCAAAAAACCAACCAAAAACATTTCGGATAAAAAATATGGTTTCTTTCAGCAGGATAAGGATTTCTTCAAAGAAGTCGCGACAGAATTAGGAATGATTTCCAACAAATCTGGCGAAGATATTGGTTACGAACGCCATCCGTTAGCGTTTTTAGTCGAAGCTGCCGATGATATTTGCTACACGATTATCGATTTTGAAGACGGAATAAATCTCGGTTTGGTTTCCGAAGATTTTGCTCTAGAATATTTAATCAAATTAGTAAAAGACACGATTGATGCCAATAAATACCAAACATTAACCACTAAAGAAGATCGAATAAGTTATTTGCGTGCTTTGGCGATTGGAAATTTAATCAACGATGCAGTTCGTGTTTTTATAGAAAATGAAGAAGCTATTTTGCAAGGAAAATTCCATTTTGCTTTAACTGATAAAAGCAAGTATAAAGCCCAAATGGATGATATCATCAAGTTGAGTGTAAAAAATATCTACCAAAGTCGCGAAGTCATTGAAAAAGAGCTTTCGGGTTATCAAATTATCAATACCTTACTCGATAAATTCATAACAGCTTTCAATAATAATCACGAAGGAAAAGCAACGAATTACGACAAGCTTTTGCTAAAAATTCTTCCAGAAAAACATCACTTAGAAAAAGAAAATCTTTACGACAGATTATTGCACATTTGCCATTATATTTCAATGCTAACTGATGGGAAAGCGGTGGAATTGTTTAAGATAGTTTCGGCTTAAAAATTGTAAACTAAACCAACACCAAGCATTTGTTTTAATTGAAGTTTTGGACCAACCGTTATTTGTTCGCCGTTGCGTTCCTCTTTGGCTTTGATGTCGTCATCATAAATGAAATGCGCACCAATGTTAGCTCTAACATATTCGTTTACAACCAATTCAAATTGCATTTGCCAATCAACATCAATATTCCCAAAATGATTGATATAATCAGAATATAAACTCAGACGGTTTTCCCAAATAATGTTCTTATAGATTTCTTTTTTGTAATAATTAGTCACCAAAAAGCCGAGTTCCATTCGGTATAATTCTCCTTTTTTGATGAGGTTTCCGTCAACATCATAAACCGCTTTGTTTACTCCAAAGGCACCTTGATTTGCCAAAGTTTGATCCAAAACCAACGTCGTTTTCATGGTTAATGGCGAAATATAGACGTTCAATTTTTTCTCCTTATTTGAATATTCCGAACCAACTCCGAGGAAAATATACGCTGGAGCAAATGGTTTTGAAATGGCTTTTGTGGTATTTGGATACGCATAACCATTTGTAAATTGGGTGTTAAAATTGAATTTAGCCGATGAATACCAGTTGGTTATCGTGTCTTTTCGGTAACCCAAAGTAGAGTTGAACTGAAATGCATCATCGGTTTTTCTTAGTTCAATTCCATCTTGTTTATTTACTCCATAACGGATAATCATTTCGTTTACCCATTTCAAATTTCCTTTTTGATATTTTCGTAAAAAATTACCCTTTAACAAGCCTGATACCGAGTTAACACCACCAGCATTCCAATTTAAAAAAGCAATTTGACTGATGTCTAACCCAACAGTATTTTTCTTTTCCCAATGCGAAATTGTGTCGGGAACAGTTTTTTTTACTGCATCTTGAGCAAAAAATGTTGTCGAGCTGAATAGAAAAAAGAAGAAGAGAACCTTTTGAAATGCCTTCATTTTTTGATGGAAAATTGTTAGACGGTGCAAAAATCGTTTTTTTAGTAGTTTAAAAAAATATTTTCAAGACTTTTAACGTCGATTTTGCAAATTTTTTGAAGTTCTTCCACTGTTCCATGTTCGATAAAATTATCAGGAATTCCGAGGATTTTTACAGGTTTTGTATAATTGTTTTCTGCTGAAAATTCAACAATAGCTGAACCCAATCCGCCTTTGATTGTTCCATCTTCAATGGTAATAATATTTTCGAAAGAACTGAAAATTTCGTGCAACAGTTTTTCATCCAAAGGTTTAATAAAACCAAAATCATAATGCGCAATAGTTTCGGGTTGATTGAGATTTTCCAAAGCCAACGAAACATTATTCGCGATAAAACCCGTAGATAAAATGGCTGTTTTTGTACCGCTTTTCAGCAAATGAGCTTTCCCAATTTCTATTTTTTCAAATTCGTAATTTGTAATTTTTAATTCATAATTTGAGTATTTTCCTCTTCCACGCGGATAACGAATCGCAATAGGATGTGGCAAACCTAACGAAGCTGTGTAGAGAATATTTTGCAAATCAATTTCGTCTTTTGGCGCATAAATTATAATATTTGGGATACATCTCAAATAAGCAATATCAAAAACACCGTGATGCGTGGCACCATCTTCACCAACAATTCCAGCTCGGTCTAAACAGAAAATCACAGGCAAATTTTGCAAAGCCACATCATGAATTACTTGGTCGTAAGCACGTTGCAAAAAAGTAGAGTAGATGTTGCAAAAAACAACCATGCCTTGCGTTGCCATTCCAGCGGAAAGCGTAACGGCATGTTGCTCGGCAATTCCTACATCAAAAGCTCTTTCGGGGAAAGCTTCCATCATAAATTTCATCGAACTTCCGCTAGGCATTGCTGGTGTAATTCCGATTATTTTTGGATTATTTTTAGCTAATTCGACTAAAGTCAGTCCAAAAACATCTTGAAATTTCATTGGCAAATGTTCTTCCGATTTTGGAATAATTTCTCCAGTTTTTGCATCAAATTTCCCTGGTGCATGATATTTTACTTGGTCTTTTTCGGCTTTTTCTAAACCTTTGCCTTTGGTAGTTACAATATGAAGAAATTTTGGACCTTTTGTCTTTTTTAATCGTTCCAATTCCGAAATTAATTTTGGTAAATCATGGCCATCAATTGGACCGGAATAATCAAAATTCAACGATTTAATCATGTTATTCTGCTTCGGATTTTTACCTTCTTTAACCGAAGTCAAATAGTGTTTCAAAGCACCAACACTTGGATCAATTCCGATAGCGTTGTCGTTTAGGATAACCAACAAATTAGCATCGGTAACTCCGGCGTGATTTAAACCTTCAAAAGCCATTCCGCTTGCAATTGAAGCATCGCCAATCACCGCAATATGATGTTTGTTTTCGCCTTTAAGTTGCGAAGCAATCGCCATGCCCAAAGCTGCCGAAATTGAGGTAGAAGAATGTCCAACACCAAACGTATCATAAACACTTTCGCTTCGTTTTGGAAAACCCGAAATACCTCCAAGTTGACGATTCGTGTCAAATTTGGTTCTTCGTTCGGTTAAAATTTTATGTCCATAGGCTTGATGACCAACATCCCAAACCAATAAATCATTTGGTGTGTCTAAAACATAATGCAATGCAATCGTTAGTTCAACAACACCAAGACTTGCGCCAAGATGACCTTCTTTTACCGAGACAATATCAATGATGAATTCACGCAATTCTGTAGCTAAATCGGGTAATTCCGAAAGGGATAATTTTCGTAAATCAACAGGAGAATTAATATGTTCGAGTAAATTTTTTGACATAAGACAAATGTACAAATTGAAATCGTATTTTTGTTTTATGGAAAGTCCTTTTAATGACGAATATTTTATGAAAAAAGCTTTGCAAGAAGCTGAAATGGCTTTTGAAAAAGGTGAAATTCCTGTTGGTGCTGTTATTGTTATTGATAATAAAGTTATTGCGAGAAGTCATAATCTTACTGAATTGCTCAATGATGTGACAGCGCATGCCGAAATGCAAGCTATAACTTCGGCAGCAAATTACATCGGCGGAAAATATTTAAAAGGTTGCACACTTTATGTTACACTCGAACCTTGCCAAATGTGTGCTGGCGCTTTGTATTGGAGCCAAATATCTAGAATTGTTTTTGGTGCACGCGATGAGCAACGTGGTTTTATGACTTTGGGAACTCAGTTACATCCAAAAACAGAAGTCAAACACGGAGTTTATGCAGAGGAAGCTTCAGATTTAATGATACGTTTTTTTGCTCAAAGGAGAAAATAAATTATTCTGATATAATATATTAAGAGTTTTTACGTTTTTAGAAATAAATCAATCTTGCAGATGGAAAAAATTAAATCGTCTATAATTATTGGTGTTGCGATAATTATCACCGCTTGGATTTTGGGTAAATCATTTCAAAATCGCAATCAGAATTTAGATTCAATTTCAGTTATTGGATTAGGTACTAAGGATTTTGTTTCTGATGAAATTCTTTGGTCGGGTAGTTTTAATGCGCAAAGTATGGATATCAAAACAGCCTATAACAAGATAGTTTCTGATCAAAAAATTGTGCGTGATTTTTTTATTTCAAAAGGATTTAAGCCGAATGAATTTAATTTTGGAGCGGTGAATTTCCAGAAAAAATTTCGAGAAATTAGAAGTGAAAATAACGAAAACAATTATCAAACACGTTATGAACAAGTTTTTGACGGATATGAAGCAACACAAACCATTACTTTTTCTGCAAAGAAAAACCCTGATTTAATGAAGCGAATAGAAGAGGTTTCTAGCAAAACATCAGAGTTAGTTAATTCTGGCATCGAATTAACTTCTAATAGCATTCAATACACTTATTCTGATTTGCCAAGTTTAAAACAAAGTTTGATTGAAAATGCAACAAAAGATGCAAACGAAAGAGCAACAAAAATTGTAAAAACAGCCGATGGAAGTTTAGGCAAGTTAAAGCGAGCTAGTATGGGAGTTTTTCAAATAACAGGTCAAGGTTCAACAGAAGAAGATAGCTATGGCGGAATTAATGACACCTACAGTAAAAATAAAACCGCAAGAATTACAGTAAGGCTAGAGTATGAGTTAGATTAGAATTCAAAACGTTCCTATACTAAAAAACCGCCTTGTTAATCTAACAAGACGGTTTTTTTTAATTAATTTCTTTTCCGTTTTCGTCAAAGAAATGATATTCTAAATACGTGTAAGCGTCACGCGGTACAATTTTCACCCATTTTTTATGTTCAAAAAGCCATTTTGAACGTATTGATGGAAAACCTTTTTTTAGGTAAGCTACCACAAAAGGATGTGCATTGAGCACAATTTTTTTATAATCATTTTTTAATCTTTCGACCTCCGAAGAAATTTTGTCTATAATAAGTATTGGAGCTTCTATTTCTCCATCTCCATTAGGGTTTTCTTCTTTAGTTTTGATATTTACCTCTGGACGAACTCTTTGTCTAGTAATTTGAACTAATCCAAATTTACTTGGAGGTAATATTTTATGTTTAGCTTTATCGTCGCTCATTTCTTCTTTTAAGAAATCATAAAGCACTTTTCTGTTATCGGGATTTTGCATATCAATAAAATCGATAACAATAATTCCTCCCATATCTCTCAATCTTAATTGTCGAGCAATTTCTGCTGCAGCAATTAAATTTACTTCGAGTGCTGTATCCTCTTGGCTAGAAGCTTTATTCGACCTGTTTCCGCTATTTACATCAATAACATGGAGAGCTTCAGTGTGTTCTATTATTAGATAAGCACCTTTACTCATTGAAACAGTTTTACCGAATGATGTTTTTATTTGCCTTTCAATATGATATTTTTCAAAAAGAGGCACATCTTTCGATTGATAAAACTTAACTATTTTTTGTTTCTCAGGAGCTATTTCGGCTAAATAGTCCTTTGTTTCTTGATACAACTCTTCGTCATCTATTTGAATACCAGTAAAGGTATCGTTAAAAACATCTCTAAGTATTGAAGAAGCTTTATTCAATTCTCCTAATACTTTTGACGGATGATGAGCAGTTGCTAATCTTTTACACATTGCAGTCCAACGATTAATCAGGTTCTGCAAATCTTTTTCGATTTCGGCTGTATTTTTACCTTCGGCTACTGTACGAACAATAACCCCAAATCCTTTTGGTTTAACTGCTTGAACCATTTTCTTTAATCTGTCTTTTTCTTCTCTAGAATCAATTTTCTGTGAAACCGAAACTCTATCAGAAAAAGGAACAAGAACTAAGAATCTACCTGCCAATGAAAGCTCTGAGCTTATTCTTGGTCCTTTTGTAGAAATGGGTTCTTTTACAACTTGAACAAGTATAGACTGGTTAGCACTCAACACATCCATGATGGAGCCGTCTTTGTCTATTTCTTTTTCAAAAGGAAAATTTTTTAAGGTGAAATCTTTTATTTTACCTGCGCTTACAAGTTTTATGAATTTCAAATAAGAGAGCAAATTTGGACCAAGGTCATGATAATGTAAAAAGGCATCTTTTTCGAAACCTACATTAACAAAGGCCGCATTTAGTCCTGCAACTGGTTTCCTGATTTTGGCAATAAAAATATCGCCTACTTGAAACTGGTTGCCTTTTTCCTCTTCTTTGTGTAATTCAATTAGTTTTCCATCTTTTAATAAGGCAAAATCTACAGCATTTTCACCACTACGGATGATTAATTCTTTATTCATGTTGTAAATTTTTATCCCGACAAAGAGCCTTTAGCTTTTGGCTTCTAGCTTTCAGCCTTTGTATTGGCTAATTGCTAATAGCTAACTGCTGACAGCTAACGTAAGGATGGATTAAACATTTTAAAACAGGTATAATTTACCCGACGAATATAGTACTCAGTTCTCGGTAATTGTTTACTGATTACTATTATTCAATTTCAATGAACGTTTAAAAAGAAAAAAGTAGTTATAGAACTACTTTTTCTTTTTGTGACGGTTAGCTCTCGCTCTTTTTTTACGTTTGTGCGTAGCTACCTTATGTCTTTTTCTTTTTTTACCACTTGGCATACTTTAGTTTTTTGTGATTAATAAATATTTTAAGCAACAACTTCAGTGTTTGTTTTTACTGACTCAACAAAAACTTTAGCTGGTTTGAATGCTGGGATATTGTGTGCAGGAATTTTGATAGTAGTGTTTTTTGAAATGTTTCTACCTGTTTTTTCTGCTCTTGTTTTGATAATAAAGCTACCAAAACCTCTTAAATAAACGTTGTCACCTGTTTCTAATGAAGTTTTTACTTCTTCCATAAACGATTCAACTGTTGCCTGAACATCTCCTTTTTCTAAGCCTAATTTTTCTGAAATCTTCGCTACGATATCTGCTTTCGTCATTTTATTTCTAATTTTAATATTAAGTGTGATTTTTTGCGAGTGCAAATATATGAATTAAAAAAACAAATTTTCAACTATAATCTCTTAAAATTTAATCACATAATGATTTATTTTTGCGCTACCTTTTTCAACTATGGATTTTTCTAACTTATTAATTCAATGGTATTTAAAAAATAAACGTGATTTGCCTTGGCGAAACACTACAGATTCCTATGCAATTTGGTTGTCAGAAATCATACTTCAACAGACTAGAGTTGCTCAAGGATTGCCTTATTATTTGAGGTTTATGGAAGCTTTTCCAACTGTATTTGATTTAGCAAATGCTTCAGAGAATGATGTGCTTGTGCTTTGGCAAGGTTTAGGATATTATTCTCGTGCTCGCAACATGCACAAAACAGCTCAATATGTTGTGAGTGAATTGAATGGCGTTTTTCCAAAGACATATGTAGAGTTAAAAAAATTGAAAGGAGTTGGTGATTATACGGCAGCTGCAATAGCTTCTTTTTGCAATAATGAAGATGTGCCAGTAATTGATGGAAATGTTTACAGAGTTTTGTCAAGGTACTTTGGTATTAAAGAAGATATTTCTATAACTACAACCCGTAAGGTCTTTGTAGAAATTGCAAAGGAGCTAATTCCGCCAAGTAAAAGTTATTTATTCAATCAAGCTATTATGGAGTTTGGAGCTTTGCAATGTTTGCCAAAAAAAACAGATTGTATGAGTTGTATCTTTAACAATAGTTGTTTTGCATTTGCTAATAATAGTACAGAATTATTTCCAGTAAAATCTAAGAAGACAAAAACAAGAGATCGATTTTTTAATTACATCGTTTTTTTTGATGAGCATGAAAATGTTTTAGTAAACAAAAGAACTGAAAAAGACATTTGGCAAAATTTACATGAATTTCCATTAATTGAAACTGAGCAAAATGAAGACTATGAAAAGTTCGTCCAAGCTATTGAAGAAAAGTTCAATTTTGCAGACAGAATTGTTTCTATAAAACCATTTTATCATCATCAAACGATACACAAACTATCTCATCAAAATTTACATATTAAATTTTGGCATGTTTTAGTTTCTGGGGAATTGAAAAATGGATTATCAATAAAAAATCTATCAAAATTGCCATTTCCGATAGTTATTTTTAATTTTATAGAGAAAGAATTATTAAAAATTAAAAAAAAGTAGTAAATTTGGTTGATTTATACTTTCTTTTATTATGAATGGAACGGTAAATAAAGTAATCCTCATTGGTCACCTTGGAGATGATGTGAAAATGCATTATTTTGATGGTGGTAACTGTATTGCTCGATTTCCTCTTGCAACAAACGAAGTATATATAAACAAACAAACCAACGAAAAAATAACTTCTACAGAATGGCATAATTTAGTGGTTAGAAATAAAGCTGCCGAAATTTGCGAAAAGTATTTGTCCAAAGGAGATAAAATATATGTAGAAGGTAGAATAAAATCTCGTCAATGGCAAGCAGATGATGGGTCAACAAAATATACAACAGAAATTCAAGTAACTGAATTTGTGTTTCTGAATATTAAAAAAGACTCTGACAATGTGAAGCAAGTACAGTCTGGTGAAAATAAAGATAATAGTGGTATATCTGACGAAATGGATATGCCTTATTAAAATTGTTTAATTAATACTTTTTCGTTTGGATCCTGAACCCAGTTACTCGTTTACTGAAATTCTAGACACACAAGCTATTCTAGGTTGGCTTATTGTTTTCCTACTTTTGTTTCTATCGGCCATGATATCAGCCGCTGAGGTTGCTCTCTTTTCATTGTCCCCAAAAGATGTTGCTAAATTGTCTTTTGATAATCCCAAGAAAGGAAAACTATTAGATAAAATCCTTCAAAAACCAAAGAAACTATTAGCAACACTATTGTTGGCTAATAATTTTTTAAACATCGGGGTTGTAATTATTTTTTCAATAGTAGGAAGTTCTCTTTTTGAAAATATTTTATCACCAGTAATTAAGTTTGTTGTTGAAGTAGTATTGGTTACTTTTTTGATTTTGCTTTTTGGAGAGGTTTTGCCAAAAATATATGCAAGTAGAAATAGCCTAAAATTTTCAGCATTTATAATTGTTCCTTTAAGTTTTTTAGACAAACTACTATCACCTATAAGTATTCCAATGCGAAACATTTCTAATGTTTTGCATAACAAATTAGGAAATCAAAAAAGTAATATTTCTGTCAATCAATTATCTCAAGCACTTGAGTTAACTTCTCCAGATGACACTACCACTGATGAACAAAAAATATTGGAAGGAATTGTTTCTTTTGGAAATACAGATACAAAACAAGTAATGAGTCCAAGAATAGATGTATTTGCACTCGATATAACCGAAACTTTCTCTGAGATTTATCCAAAAATTGTAGATAAAGGCTATTCAAGAATTCCAGTTTTTGAAGATAATATTGACCACATTGTTGGGGTTTTGTTTGTAAAAGATCTAATTCCACATATCCACAAAAAAGAATTTGAGTGGGATAAAATAATTAGAGAACCATTTTTTGTTCCAGAAAACAAGAAACTAGATGATTTACTAAAGGATTTTCAATCTATGAAAAGTCATCTAGCGATAGTTGTAGATGAATATGGTGGAACTTCAGGCATAGTGACTCTTGAAGATATTATTGAAGAGATAGTTGGCGACATTTCGGATGAATTTGATGATGAAAACATTAATTTTTCTCAAATAGATGAAAAGAATTTTATCTTTGAGGGGAAAATAAATCTCAAGGATTTTTACAAAATTACTGGTCTTGAAGAAGAACCTTTTGAAGCAAAAAAAGGAGAAGCGGAAACATTGGCTGGTTTTATTTTAGAAAACTTGGGACATTTTCCAAAAAAAGGTCAAAAAATACACTTTTCTTCTACTTTTTTCGTTATTGAAGCTGTGGATAAGAGAAGAATTAAACAAATAAAAGTTACCCTTGAATAGATGAAGATTAAATTATTTCTAGCATTATTTCTTGTATTAAGTATAACAATATGTTGCAAGGATGATGTTTTGCCAAAACCAGCAAGTCAACTCAGATTAGACTATCCAAAGGCAACATATCAAGCATTTACATCACCTTGTCCATTCACGTTTGAAATTAATAGAACAGCAAATATTGAAGCCGATAAAGATTGTGGCTATAGCTTGCATTATAAAAAGATGAAGGCTACTGTTTATATAACCTATAAACCAGTTCAAAATAATATTGATAAGTTGTTGCGTGATGCTCAAAAGCTAACCTATGAGCATGTAATAAAAGCAGATGATATATTAGAGCAACCATTTATTAATTCTACTGATAAAGTTTATGGAATGTTCTACAGAGTGAATGGTAATGCAGCAACAAATGCTCAGTTTTATGTTACAGATAGTGTGAAACATTTTTTAACTGGTTCGGTTTATTTCTATGCAAAGCCAAATTATGACTCCATAATGCCAGCTACAGATTACATCAAAAAAGATATGCGAAAAATAATGGAAACCATCCGTTGGAAATAAAAAAGGGAACTCAATTTTGAGTTCCCTTTTTTATTTGTTTAATCATTTAGATTTTTGTTTTCATGTCTGAAACCTTGTAGGTTTTTCCATCAGCACAAGATTCGACTAAATCGGTAATTTTTTTTGAATCTAAAACTGCTGCATCAAAAACAACGGTAGCTTCTTTTTTATCAAAATCTACTTTTGCTTCTTGAATTCCATCGGTATCAGCTAGTTTTTCCTCAATTGTTTTTGCACAACCAATTGCACATGTCATACCTTCGATATGGAATGATGCTGTTTCGGGTTTTGCAGCTATAGTTTTTTCTTTTTTTGGTTCCTTAGTTTCCTGGGACAAATTGGCTTTGGAAGCAGTTTCTTTACAGCCTATCAACGCTATCGAACAAAAAGAAACTGTCAATAGTGATTTTAAAAAATTCATGATATTATATTTAATGTTTGTTGTCAAGTTGAAATACGTTACAAAAATAAATAATTTTTAAAATGGTCATTCTTAAAATAATTACAAAATTTGTGGAATAATTTTTAGGTATGAAATCATTACAAATAAAATGGATTTTGCTGGGGTTGTTAGCATTGATTTGGGGAAGTTCATTTATTTTAATAAAAAAAGGGCTAATTGGTTTAACTCCATTTCAGTTAGGTTCATTAAGAATAATTTTTTGTGCAGTTTTTTTATTGGTAATTGGATTTAAAAGTCTAACCGAAATTCCTCTGCACAAGTGGAAATATGTTGCCGTTACTTCCTTATTTGGCACATTTATACCTGCTTACCTTTTTGCTATTGCAGAAACAAAAGTAAGTAGCTCTATTTGCTCAATATTAAATTCATTAACTCCTCTAAGCACTTTGTTATTTGGAGCAACATTATTTGGTCTAGATTTTAAAAGAAGTCAACTGTTTGGAATTATTATTGGGTTAGTGGGAACAGCAATTTTAATTTTTACTGGAGCAGAAAATAATACTACAGAGAACTATTTCTATACTGTATTTGTAATTATTGCTACAATGTGCTATGCTACCAATGTTAATTTAATAAAAAAATATTTGTCTGATGTAAAACCTTTGAGTATTACAACCGGAAATTTTTTGGTAATGTTACTACCAGCACTATTGATATTGTTTTTCACAGATTTTTCTTCAAAAGTCCATGTAGAGTCTACTCAACACGCCATGATTTTTGTGGCAATTCTAGGGATTGTTGGAACAGGAATTGCCAACATTTCGTTTTATAAGCTAATTCAAATTTCGTCGCCAGTTTTTGCTTCTTCGGTTACTTATCTTATTCCAATTGTTGCATTGGGTTGGGGAATTTTTGATGACGAGAGATTGACTATTTTTCAAATTTTTGGTGCAGCTGTAGTTATGGTAGGAATATATTTAGCTAATAAAAAATAAAAGACCGCAAATTGCGGCCTTTTATTTTTATACAAAATTTCTAAATTTATTATTTGAAATCAGCATCAGTAACTCCTTCGTTTACTTTTACATCACTCATAATAAAGTTTAATTCAAATCCTTGGTTCATTGTTATTGCATAAGGGAATTTAACACCTTTAACATCTTTATAATCACCAAAGTTAGTAGTTACAGTCATTTTTTGTTCGCCTCTTTCAACTGTTTTTGATTCAGCTACTTTTAAACCAGATTTTACATCGTAGTATAAAGTTGATTTTCCGTTTTTGATAACATAAGCATCACTACCATTAAAAGGTTCAATACCATCAAGAACTAAATCTGTTTTTTTCATCAAGGCAAGCTCGTCAAAAGTTGCAGCAGTTTCTTTTTTCTCTGCAAATTCTTCAGCAGAAAGTTCTTTTCTCATACCTTGTTGAACTGTAAAACCTCCTTTTTCATCAACCACTTGTTTTGATAATTCGCCCATTCCTTCCATTTCAATTTTTACTAAAGATTTTCCTTTAGCATCTTTTTTCATTGTAAATTTTAAAGGTGCTGGAGCTTGTGGAATTGTTGCAGTTCCAACCATTGAAACTGTTTTTACAGCAGCTACAGCTTTTTGACCACCAATTGCGTTGATGTAATTATCTAAAACTGTTTTAACAGTTACACCAGCTGGAGCAGGTTTTTTCATAGCTGGTTTTTCTGTTGGATTTCCGTATTTATCGAAATAGAACATAGGTATTTTTAGTTTTTCTAAAGCAGGAATTACTTCTGAACCTTTACCTACTATAAGAATACGCATATTGTCTGCAAGCATATATTTATTAGCAACTCTCATTACATCATCAGCAGTTACTGCATTGATGTTTTTGATGTAGTTTTCATAGAAATCTGCTGGCAAACCTTCTGTTTCAATATTTAATGCATAACGAGCAACTGTAGCTGGTTTTTCTACTTGCATTACAAAACGCCCAATATATCCAGCTTTTACATTTTTAAGTGTTTCTTCAGAAACTTTTTCAGTTCTAATTCTTTTGAGTTCATTCAGAGCTTCTACAACTGAGCTGTCGGTAACTGCATTTCTAACTTGAGCATTTCCTGTAAATTTACTTGAACCAAATTTGCTTTGACCAACATATGATCTTGCGCCATATGTCCAACCATGTTTTTCTCTAAGGTTCATGTTTAAATAACTATTGAAATCTCCACCATAAATTTGATTAGCAACAATTAAAGGGAAATAATCAGGATTAGAGATTTTCATATCAATAGTGTTCAATAAAGTTAACTCTGATTGAACAGCATTTGGCATGTCAACAAAGTTTATTTGAGTGTACTGAACATTACTTGGTGTAGAGTAACTTACTCTAGGAGCAGTAGCTTTTACCCAACTTCCAAAAAGTTTTTCTACATTTTTCTTAACGTCTTTAGTTTTAATATCACCAACCACAACAAGATAGGCTCTTTCGGGAACAAAATAAGTTCTATAGTTGTCTTTTACATCAGCTAAAGAAACATTTTTTATAGTTTCTTCAGATAGATATTCACCAGCTGGATTGGCTTTACCAAATGCTAAAACATTTTCAACTCTTCCTGCAACAGCAGAAACACTTTTTTCTTGTGTTTTTAATCCTTCTATTAATTTGTCTTTTTCTTTGTCAAATTCTTCTTGAGTAAAATTTGGCATCAAAGAACCTTCTGCCAATAATTCTAAAATTCTTTTAGAATGTTTTGATAAACCGCTTGCAGAAGCGCCAGAAGAATAGAAATTGATATTTGCTCCGAGGAAATCAATTTCTTCGTTGAAAGCATCTTTTGAGGTTTTTGTTGAACCATTTCCTATTAGTGAACTTGTTAGTTCGTCAACACCTTTTTTGTCTCCTTCTGCATATGGAGCATTATCCAAAGTTAGATTATAGGAAACACGTGGTAGTTTGTGATCTTCAACCACTAAAACTTTTAATCCATTTGGTAAAGAAAAAGTTTCTGGTTTTTTTATTTTTATACTAGGAGCTGGTCCTGGTTTTGGCTGTGATCTGTCGTCTTGTGCTTGTGTCATAAAAGTTAAAAACAAGCTAGAAAGTATTATAATTGATTTTTTCATGATAATTTGATCTTAGTTTTGAGCTTTATCTTTTGCTGGAACATAATCCAAAATCAAACGTTGGTTTGGATTTAAATATTTGCGAGCTACATCTCTGATTTCTTCACGAGTGATTGATCTGTAGATGTCCATTTCAGTATTTATAAGGTTAACGTCACCATATAAAAGATAATACGAAGCTAAATTTTCTGCAATTCCTTCAACACTAGAGTTGCTGTTTACATAATTGTTTTCATAAATGTTTTGTAATTTTTGAAAATCTTTTTCTGAAATCAATTCATTTTGAAGTTTTACAATTTCTTCATCAGCTTCTCTAACTAAATCAGCAGAAGTAAAATCACCTTGAGGCATTCCATAAATTATGTATGAGCCATAGTCTTCTTGTGTGTAGTTGAAAGCACCAATTTGTAATGCCATTTTTTTGTCATCAACAATTTTTTTGTACAAACGTGAACTTTTTCCGTCGCTCAAAATTGTTGAAATCATATCCAATACTCTAGCATCGCGTGTTTTCATTGATGGAGTTCTATATGCAGCAACAACCATTGGTTTTTGAATATTCGGGTCTTCATAAGTAGCACGAATTGTTTCTGTGATTGGCTGTTCAACAAATGTTTTTCTTTCTATTTTTTCGCCACGAGGAATTGGGCCAAAATATTTTTCAATCCATGCTTTTGTTTGCGCAACATCTATTTGTCCAGCAACTACTAGCACAGCATTGTTTGGAGAATAGAATTTTTTATTAAAAGCTTGAAACTCTTCAAGAGTTGCAGCATCAAGATGTTCCATAGAACCTATAGTTGCCCATCTGTATGGATGAACTTTAAACAAGTTTTTCTTTACTTCAGCAAGAAGTTGTCCATAGGGTTGATTATCTACACGAAGTCTTTTTTCTTCTTTAACTACTTCGTTTTGAGTGTCAACACCAATTTGATTGATAACAGGATGCATTAATCGCTCAGACTCCATCCATAGACCAAGTTCTGTGTTATTTGAAGGGAAAACTTCGAAATAGTAAGTTCTATCATCTGAAGTGTTAGCATTATTGGTTCCACCATTAGAAGTAACAGTTTTCATCCATTCACCTCTTTTGATGTTTTTTGTTCCTTCGAAAAGAAGGTGTTCAAAAAAATGTGCAAATCCCGTTCTTTCTGGATTTTCGTCTTTTGATCCTACATGATACATAACCGAAGTTATTACTACAGGAGCAGATTGGTCGTTGTGAAGGATGACATGCAAACCATTTGGCAAATCATACTCTTCAAAAGCTACTTTTTGAGCAAAAGCTGTACTTCCAAGCATAAGCATTGAACTTAAAGCGATTAAAGATTTTTTCATAAAAAATTGAAATTTTGTTGTATTGGATTATTTGTATACACGAAACGTGTTTTGTTACAACAAATTTAGCTTTTTTTTGAATATTATTTGATAAAAGTTATCTCATAGATTTTCAATTATTTAACTTGAAACAATTTTTTAATTAAAGAAGTTGTTTGTGTAATTATTAATTGTATATTTGCAAACTCAAAAAAATAATTTAAAATCATTGTTATGTACGCAATCGTAGAGATAGCAGGGCAACAATTCAAAGTAAGCAAAGACCAAAA
>ERZ795062.658-NODE-658-length-27881-cov-20.299181_pt1 | contig 27881 bp, 25 predicted proteins | sample MGYA00375146_ERZ795062 | MGnify/ENA primary metagenome ERZ795062 (study PRJEB30191, sample SAMN05720281) | activated sludge metagenome | isolation source: Anaerobic digester | place: USA | collected 2015-07-16 ... | reverse complement strand
CGCTTGAGGAAGTCGGCAAGCAGTTCGACGTGACCCGCGAACGCATCCGTCAGATTGAAGCCAAGGCGCTCCGCAAGCTTCGTCATCCTTCACGTTCGGACAAGCTGCGCAGTTTTCTCGACAACGGCAACAGCTAGCGCAGGTAACGTACGCCGACCCCGAGATCCCGTCGTTGGCGCTTGCAGCGGCGACGGCGGGTGACGTCAGCCAGTGCCCGAACCAGCAGTGCCAGCGTCCCGGGCTCGGGAACATGTCTGGTGCCCAGCTCGATGCCGTCTTTGATGCATTCCGCGAAAATTTGTCCTGCTTGTGAGAAGCACTGTGGTGAAGCGTATTTTCGACCTGTTGCTTGCCGGCCTCGCCGCGCTTCTGCTGTGTGTGCCGGCCTGCCTGCTTGCCCTGCTGGTCAAATTGACCTCGCGTGGCCCGGTTCTCTACTGGTCTGATCGCGTAGGCCGGCACAACCGGATTTTCAGAATGCCGAAGTTTCGCAGCATGCGTCTCGGGACACCGGCCGTGGCCACGCATCTGCTGACGGACGCGCAGGCGTTCCTGACGCCGGTGGGTTCGTTTCTGCGGCGATCAAGCCTTGACGAACTGCCGCAGTTGTGGAGTATCCTTGTTGGCGACATGAGCTTTGTGGGGCCGCGCCCGGCGCTGTACAACCAGCATGACCTGATCGCCTTGCGTACCGAGCGCGGTGTTCACCAGTTGCTGCCGGGGCTGACCGGCTGGGCGCAGGTCAACGGCCGCGACGAGTTGCCGATTCCCCGCAAGGTCGAATTCGATGTCGAGTACCTGCAACGGCAGTCGCTGTGGCTGGACATCCGGATCCTGTGGCTGACCCTGGTCAAGGTGGTGCGTCGCGAGGGGGTGACGCACTGACGGTCCATGCTTGTCCGATCGGGAACTGGTTCCCGAAGTGCGGACCCGCAACGGGAACACTCTGCTTCAGCCGGTCGTCGGCCGATACCGACCTCCCCATCAATTTCAAGGACGAGCAATGTCAGTTGCCACGAAGCATGCCGACGCCCCGTCGCCGCGCACCGGCTATAGCCATGCAGCGAAAACAGCGGTGCAGGAAACCACGCTCCGCGTGAAGGAGATGCACCGCGCGATCGCCGACAAGTCTTTCGGCGTCCTGCGGCGAATCCCATTGGTCGCGGGGCCGGCGCAAGTCGTGCAGAGCGCGCATGACGTCATTTCTGCGGCAGTTTATGCGGCAATTCACCATGGCAGCGGCAGCGTTCTCGCCGCCGCGGCGATCGTCGAAAAGCAGCGCACCGGTTTCGTGGCCAGCAAACCGCCCGGCCGCCTGGCCAGCGGTCTGCGTAGTGCGCTCAACGCGGCTTTCGGTGACCACCTTGCCGCCTGCAACAACGTGCTGGCGATCGACATGGCGATCCATGCGAACGGCGCGGCGATTCCGCTTGACGCCGTTGCGCTGCGTAGCGACTTTCCCGAAGCGGGGGGTCGGATCTGCGTTTTCATCCACGGACTAGGTTGTGACGAGCACTCCTGGCGGACTGGCGACGCGGCGGCAGAGGGCGAATCCGATTTTGGTTGCCAACTGCATGCCGATTTCGATTACACGCCCCTCTATCTGCACTACAACAGCGGTTTGCCGATCGCCAGAAACTGCGCGCAACTGGCTCTGCTCCTCGAGGAATTGCTTGACGCCTGGCCGTGGCCAGTGACCGACCTGCTGATCGTCGGCCACAGCATGGGCGGCCTGCTGGCATTGGGTGCCTGCGAGCAGGCTGCCGAGTCGGGGCTACGCTGGCCACATGCGACGCGGATGCTGGTCAGCCTGGGTTCGCCACAGCTCGGCTCGCCGCTGGAACGGCTCGGTCACCTGACCACTGCGGCGCTGAACCTGTCCAACATCACTACCCCGCTGGCCAGGATTGCCGCCACGCGCAGCCAGGGCATCAAGGACCTGCGGGGTGGCCCCGGTGCTGCTCAGACCGTCCCCGGGCGGCACCGCATTGCTTTCCGCTTTCTCGGTGCCAGCCTGGCTGAAGACCCCGATCATCCTCTCGGCGAATTCCTCGGCGATGGTCTGGTTACACTGAGCAGCGCGACGGCACACGCCATCGAAGGTGACGTTCAGAGCGCCAGACTCGGCAAACTGGGCCACATGCGACTGCTGGGCGACGCACGTGTCTATCGGCAGATTCGGGCGTGGCTGGTCGAACTCGGAGACGCCGCGTTGCCGGTTCGCCGCTGATCCAGTTTACATGGCGGTCACGAAGACGCCCATCTTCCGGTCATTGCGACAACAGGTCGTAAAGCGCCGCGAATTCGCTGCTCAGCTTGTGGCGAGGGTCGAGGTGGATCATCGGCAGTGCCTGATGGTGCGATTCCCGAATCTTGATCGACGCGGACAGGAAGGCTTCGAGAACCGGCAGCCCATCGGCGCGCAATTCATCGACCAGGCGTAGCGGCAGGTTGGCCCGTGCCTGGTACTGGTTGACCACGATTCCCTCGACGCGCAGGTGGCGATTGTGGTCGTTCTGGATCTCACGCACACTGTCCATCAGGGTATACAGAGCGCGCCGCGAGAAGTCGTCACAATCGAAAGGAATCAGGCAGGTGTCCGCGGCAATCAGCGCCGAACGGGTGAAAAAGTTCAGGGCCGGCGGGGTGTCGATGAAGATCTCGTCATAGGCACGCAGGCTGTCCAGCGATTCTCGCAGCTTATACATCTTGTAGCGCGATTCGAGTTTGAACTGCAGTTCTTCCAAGCGCTGGTCGGAGGGCAGCACGGCGAGGTTCGGGAATGGCGACTGGACGATGTAGGCTGCCAGCGTCTCGGGAAACAGCTTGTAACCCAGGATGTCGTCAAAGAAGTGCGCGAGGGTCTTCTTCTGTTCGTCGAGGGCCTTGCCCAGCAGGTAGCGCGAGGCGTTGCCCTGTGGATCGAGGTCGATCAGCAGCGTGCGCCGGCCGCGTGTGGCGGCGATGGCGGCCAGATTGCAGGCGATGGTGGATTTGCCCACACCTCCCTTCTGGTTGAAGACGACTCGGCGCATGACATTTCCCCCAAAGCTGCTGCGGATTTTCCAGCAGTTTAGTCAACTCCGGCAAGCGCGTCGAGGAGCAGGCTGTCGCGAGCCTGTTTGCGTTCCCTGGACGCGACGATGACCGGATCAATTACGCCCGCGATTTCAGGCCGTCGACACGCTCGCCAGTTCGCGCTGGGTCAGATAGAGACGCAGGTCGAACTCGAACTGATGGTAGGCCGGTTCCATGTGCTCGCACAGTTGGTAGAAAGCCCGGTCATGTTCCCTCTCCTTGAGGTGGGCGAGTTCATGAACGACGACCATGCGCAGGAATTCCGGCGGCACCTCCTTGAACACGCTGGCCACGCGGATCTCGCGTTTCGACTTGATGCGCTTGCCCTGGATGCGTGGCACATGACCATTGCTTCCCAGGGCATTCGCTGTCACCTGCAGGTGGTTGTCAAAAACGACCTTGGCCGGCGATTCGGCACTGCGCAGGAAACGCGCCTTCAACGCCAGAGCGTAGGCGTACAGCGCTTCGTCACTGCGCACCGCGTGCGTTGCCGGATAGCGGGTGTGCAGCATCTCCGCCAGACGGCCGTGCCTGATGGCCTCGCGGACCTGGTTCTGAAGCGCTTCGGGATAGCCCGCCAGGTATTTCAGCGGCAGCATGTTCAGCAGGCGTTTGCCAGCACCTGTTGCAACCAGGCTTCGATGTCCTGCAGTTCCTCCGCGCAGACGCTGTGTTCCGCAGCGTAACCGTGCCACTCAACGAGGTATCCGTGGGTCTTCAGCAGTTTCGCCGAGCGCTTCCCGAAATCGTAGGGAATCACCGTGTCGCCACGCCCATGCGCCATGAAGATCGGCACTTCACGGTTGGCGGGATGCGCTTCGGCGGTCAGCGTCTCGGTCAGTGGCAGGTAGCACGAGAGCGCCAGGATGCCGGCCAGTCGCTGTCGGTGTCGCAAGCCGGTGTGCAAGGCGATGACTCCCCCCTGCGAGAATCCGGCGAGCACGATGCGTGCATCGGGGATACCGCGTTCATTCTCGCGGACAAGCAGCGCTTCGATCTGTTCGGCCGACTCGCGTACTCCCTGCGCCTCCTCACGTCCGGGTGCAAAGTCGATCGAGACGATGTCGTACCAAGCGCGCATCACGTAGCCGGCGTTGACGGTTACCGCCCGCATTGGTGCATGCGGGAAGACAAAGCGGATCGCCGGCAACTGGTCAAAATCGAATTCGTCCACGATTGGTTCGAAGTCGTGTCCGTCGGCACCGAGGCCATGCAGCCAGATGATTGCGCACTTCGGGGACTCTCCGGTTTGCCGTTCAACGGCAGGAAGCAACGGCCCTTCAGCGGGAGTGCCGGTCTGGTTGGCAGTCATGGGACCGATCCTTGTTATTGTCGAGGGCAGCCATTCTAGCAGGCTGCACGGTGCTGAGTATCACGGGGATCCAGCGAAGGGATGGTGGTTCCCGACGTTGCAGGCGAAAGAAGCGGTTGGCCACCACCCGGTGGCCAACCGTATTGCCGCAGTCGTGCCTTTAACGCAAAGACTCCTGAACCGACTGGATCTGGCGCACCCACGGTCGGTTGGCGCGCAATTCAGCCGGCAGCGCGGCAATGGCGGCGCGCGCCTGGCTTATGGTATTGAACACGCCGACGAACAGGTTGTACTGCTGGCGCTGGTCGCGCTCGGTCACGGAAAAGGCCAGGGAGCCCAGAGCGAGCTGTTCCACGTTGCGGTCAATGAATCGTGCCATGTCGGCCTGGCTCGGGGACACCACCAACTGCACGGTATAAGCCCTGGGATTTTGCTCAAGTATCCAGCGGCTGTCATGTACCACCCCAGCTCCCGCGCCCTGCACCCGCATCCTCCGCATCGCGGCGCGCAATTCGCCGAGGCTGGTCTCCAGAACGGAAACCTTGCCCGATACTTGGTCAATGCGCGCTTGTTGCATTGCCGCGGTTTCCTGTCTGGCCGCCTCTCCTGCCGAGAGTGCCGCAATCTGAGTGCTGATTTCGGTGATCCGGGCATCGCTTTTCGCGATCGCCGATGCTGAACTTGCAGGGGCGAAGGCTGGCATCCACTTGACCAGGGCAAAGCCCGATACGGTCAGCAGCAGCAGGCCGGCGATGGCGAGATGGGTGCGCTTGAACTTCTCTTGGGTTGCCCCCTGATGGTCCGCCAGTTCCGCAGCAACGTTGCTGATTGCTGCGTCCAGCCGCTGCGTCTCCGACTGCAAGACGCCGACCAGACCCTGCAGGCTCTGCAACTCGGCATGGTGCTCGCGCTGCAAGGCGCCCAAACCCTCGATCCGCGCCTCGACGATCGCGTGTTGCCTTTCTGCTTGTTCGCGCACCGCTTCAATGCGATTCTTGTTGCCGCGCGTCGCCGTATCCAGCAGCTCGTAGGTGACATCGAACTGATCGAGGCGTGCGCGCTGCTCGGCGAGGATTCGCTCCTGAGCCTTGAACAGATTATCCAGCGAGCCGATACCGGCATCGAGCCGCAACACATCCGCACTGATGCGCGCGTTGCTGCTCGCGAGTCGCGTGTCCCAGCGCTGCTCTGTGTCGGCCAGCCAGGCGCGTGCTTCGCCGCGAACCGCATCGATCCGTTGCTCGGCAGCGGCAGCATGTGTCGCCAATGAGAGGCTTTGCTGCTGCAATTCGGCGCCGAGCCGATGCACCTGGCTCGATACGGCGCCACCGGACAGTCTGATTTCAGCCAACTCACTGTCGATACGACGATTGTTTTCGGCGAATAGCGCCGTCAGATCGTCGTAGTCGCGCAATACACGGTCAAGCTGCGCGTTGATCTCTTTGGGTGTGACGCTGCATTCGTTTGCGCGAGTGAATTCGAGCAGCCGAGCCATTTCCGGTTCGATGACCGGGATTTCGGTCACCGGTGTGTCCAGGTGCTCGGTGGGCAACGCGGTCGGCAAGGGGTCAGGCTGCGCATCCTGCGGAATTACCAGTTCTGCGGTATTGGTCATGATCGGCCTCCTCTGTAGTGGTTTCACCAGTGTGCGTCTGGATTGTAGCAGCGCATTCAAACACACCGTAGCGGATTTCGACCAGTCCGCTTCGGCGCGGTTCGCCTTGCCGTGGTATGCCGTGGTGCCAGAGCAGCCCGCTCATTGCCGTGGCTGCGGATGAATTGTCTTGGCGATCAGGACCTTGTCCACCCGGTTGTGGTCCATGTCAACCACTTCGAAACGCCAGTCGGCAAATTCGAAGTGGTCAGAGGCTACGGGAACGCGACCAAGCACGCACATCATGAAACCACCCAGGGTGTTGAAAGCGTGCTCTTCTTCGCCAGGCAGGTCGGCGTTCACTTTAAGGAAGGACTTCAGCCTTTCGACGGTGATGCTGCCGTCAGCCAGCCAGGATCCATCTTCACGAACGATGATATCCTGCTCTTCGGGGATGTCCGAGTTCGGGAGATCGCCGACGATCGACGTCAGCACATCGGTGAGCGTGACCAGGCCCTGCAACTCGCCGTATTCGTCTACCATCAGTGCGCACTGTTGGCGGGCGCGGCGAAAAGTCTCCAGGAGTTGTGTTGTCGTGACGCTGGACGGCACATAGAGTGCAGGAGTGACGAAAGGCTCGATTGACAGCGGTTCACCCAGCAGGGCGCCCTTGAGGAGGTCGCTGGTGCGCAGAACGCCGACCACATGGTCCAGGCCGTCGCGGCAGACGATCATCCGCTTGTGGGGGCTCTCGGCGAGGCGGTTGCGAATCTCCGCTTCGGTTTCGCTCAGATCGAGCAGGCAGATGTCCTTGCGATGGGTCATGATCGCGCTGATGTGTTGCTCGTCGAGGCGTAACACGTTGGAGACGATCGCCTGCTCGCTTGCGTGAAAGACGCCTGCTTTGGCGCCCTGATCCATCAGGACCTTGATCTCGTCGTCGCTGACCGCTGCTTCCTGCGGATGGTTCGCACCGAGCAGTCGCAGCAGCAGGCTGGATGACGATGAGAGTAGCCAGACCAGAGGTCGTGCTACGAGTGAGAGCAGGTTCATTGGAGGGGCAACAAGCGCGGCGACGCGTTCTGGCGCCAGTAGTCCGAGGTGTTTGGGAACCAGTTCGCCGACCACCACCGAGAAGTAGGTCAGCGCGACGACTACCAGCGTCAGCGCCAAACCGCTGGCGTGCTCTTCCAGAGGCGGAAACGCGCTCAGCCATTGCGCCAGCGGAATGGCCAGAGTGGCTTCGCCGATGGCACCGCTGAGGATCCCGACGGTGGTGATGCCGACCTGGATCGTCGACAGGAAGATCGATGGTTCTTGTTGCAGCGCCAGTGCCGAGCGTGCGCCGGCACTGCCGTCGTCAGCCAGCTTTTGCAGGCGTGACTGGCGCGACGATACGACGGCGATTTCCGACATGGCAAGAACGCCGTTGAGCAGGATCAGGAAAAGCAGGAGAACGATGTCCATGGCTGGTTTCGATGCTAGTTTGTTCGTCTGGCTTTGTCGCCACGGGGGGGCAACGTGGTAACACTACCACAGTGCGGCATTCTCCCGGTAAGCGCCTCCTGGCGCGTGTCGAAACCTTCGGTCCGCGCTTCCTGGCCGCTGCCAGACCAACTTGACTAGGTGATTCCAGGGCTGACTTGCGGGGCCCTGTTACGGCCATCATCCGCGTCGCCAGTCCGGCAGGAGCTGCGGCAAAGGGTCGCGGCAGGCGAGGCGGATGGCATTTCCGGGGCCGCAGGTGCAGGCGCTGTGCTCCCGGATTTTTGATGCGGGTTGACCAAATCGAGATTAATCAATAGACTGCAATTTCACCGGCAGCAAGTCGATGAACTGAAGCTGCCCACCTGCATTTTCGCCGCTCTGTTTTCTGGCCCTTCGGGCCGTACAGAGTTTCGGCCTCAGGGGAACTTTCCCCCAAGTTTTCGAGGCCCTGCACCCGCCTGTAACCGTCCATCGTCGAGCCGTTTGACTGGCGCGACGACCAAAGTGAAGGAGAGAGCATGTCCGCAACATTATCACTGAGAAATACAACCGGGCGTCGCACTGACGCCACCTTGAGTTTCATACAACACAGCCTGATCACCATCGGACTGATGGTCGCGCTGGGGACTTTCAAGCCGTTCTTCGGCGAGAGCGCGGTGGCCGAGCAGCCGCAAGCGGTAACGACCGAGTCAGCGCCGGCAGACGACGCTGAAGTAGTCATCACCAAACCTGCTTCCGAAATCCTTTCGCCGCGATTGCAACGTGCCCTGGACTACGTCTCGCGTCGTTACCGGGTTGCCCCGGAAGCGCTGGTACCGGTCTTCGAGGCAGCGCAGGCCGTGGGCAGGGAGCGGCGTCTCGATCCGCTGTTGATCGTCGCCATCATTGGCATCGAGTCCCGCTTCAATCCCTTTGCCGAAAGTGCGAGCGGTGCCAAAGGGCTGATGCAGGTAATCCCCGGCTACCACCTCGACAAGGTGCCGCGCGGAGCTGGCGAGCAACCGTTTCTCGATCCGGTAACCAACATTCAGGTGGGCGTACACGTCCTTGAGGAAGCGATTCGCTGGCGTGGCAGCCTGATTGCCGGGCTGCAGCATTATGGGGGCTCGCCCGAGGATGCCGAAACCGAGTATGCGAACAGGGTTCTGGCCGAGAAGGAGCGCCTCGAGCAGGCGGCCCGGCGCGGTACGGGCGGCCGTGCCTGAGCATTTCGGGATTTCTGCATACGCGGCTACTTGGCCACGCCGGCACCCGCGATGCGCCGAATGGCGCGTCGCGCTTCGACGGAGAGCACGAGTTCCGAGTGCGCCAGTGGGGTCATCAAACGCTCGTCGAAGTGCAGTAGGCACTGCTCGTCCTCGCGCAGAATGTCGGCCTCGATCAGGTTGGCGATGAAGGCGGCAAAGGTGGCCTTTTCGGGGAATTCCGGCGTATTGAATTCGTAGAGCAGCGATAGCCGCTGCGCCAGCAGGTGGCAGTTGTCTTCGAGCGCCTGGCGGGTGAGCTGGCCGGTGCCCTGCCGATCGAGGAGCGCCAGGGCGAGGAAGTGACGTTCCAGCAGGGGGCGGATGGTTTCCCCGAGCAGGTGCAGTTCGGCAAATTCCTGGCTGATCGGTTCCGGGGCGGCGAGTCTTCCCGATGCTGGCGATCGACACAGCAGCCCGCGCGCGAGCAGGACACGAATGACTGCTTCGGTGGCGGCTTCCAGTTCGCCGGGTGGCCAGCGGAGAAAGAGTTCCGCGCGCATCAGGGCGCAAATGCCGCCCACCGCGCGTGTCACGCGCGCGGCATCGAGGCGGCGGTTGTGACTCAGCAGGCAGGCGACCAGCGCCGGCAGGGCGAAAACATGCAGTACGTTGTTGCGAAAATAGGCGAGCAAGGGCGCTTGCTCGTCACGCACGCGGATCAGATCGCCCAGTGGATCGGCGAAACGCTCGACGACTGCGAGTCGCTCGGCGTAGCTCACCACCTGCTGCGCGTCGAGCGGGCAGGGAATCGTCGTCGGCGCATAAGGTGCTTCGCGAAGCAGTGCCTGGTAGTGCACGATCATCCGCTGCAGTGCGTGTTCATCGGCAGTGTGTTTGGGGGTGGCGAGCAGCGCGAGTGCGATCAGGTTCACCGGATTGACTACGGCCGCCTCGTTGATACGCTTGGCGAGCTCCGCAGCCGCATTGCGCGTGGCACTGCGCGACCATAGCGATTGGCTGGCCGTGGTTTCTTCGCTCCAGCCGGGCTGTTGCTGGTCGAGAAAGCCGGCGAGTTCCAGCGGTTCGCCAAAATTCACGTGTACCTTGCCGAAAACGCGTTTGATGTTGCGTACACTCGTGACAAGGCCCCACAACGATTCGCGTTGCTTGGGCTTGCCGGCCAGTTCACCGAGGTAGCTGCGGCCCTCGATCAATTTCTCGTAACCGATGTACACCGGAACAAAAACCAGCGGCCGTGCGTGCTCGCGAATGAAGCTCTGAACCGTCATTCCGAGGATGCCGGCTTTTGGGCTCAGCATCCGTCCGCTGCGGCTGCGCCCACCTTCAATGAAATACTCGATCGGGAAACCTCGCGCGAGCATCAGATGCAGGTATTCGTGGAACACCGCCGCATACAGCGGCTCGCCCTTGAAGCTGCGGCGCAGAAAAAAGGCACCACCGCGGCGCAGCAGTGATCCGACCAGCGGCAGGTTGAGGTTGGCGCCGGCAGCGATATGCGGTGGTGTCAGCCCTTTGCGGATGATGATATACGACAGCAGCAGATAATCGATATGGCTGCGGTGGCAGGGCACGTAAACGATCTCGTGTCCCGCGGCGATGCGCGTGACGGTATCGAAGTTGTGCAACTCGGTGCCGTCGTAAAGCCTGGTCCATAACCAGGACAGGAAGAGTTCGAGCGCGCGCACGACACCATACGAATAGTCGGACGCGATCTCGATCGCGAAGTTGGCGGCGCGGGCTTTGGCATCTCCCGCCGAGATGCCGGCGATTGCCACTTCGCTGGCGATCGCCGCGCGCACCTGTTCTCCGGCAAGCACCGCGTCCACCTGGGTATTGCGGTGCGAGAGGTCGGGCCCGATTGCCATCTGCCGCTGGCGACGGAAATGGACTCGCAACACGCGCGACAGTTTTCGTAGCGCGGGTTCTTCAGCAAGCCCTCCCTGCAGGAGATCGCGTAGTGAAATTGCGGCGTTGTAACGAACCAGCACATTGCGACCATGCAGCAGGATGGCCAGCAGTTGTCGCCAGGCGCCTGGCGGACGCCAGGTTTCCGAGAACAAGGCCTTGAGAACCGAATCCTGCTTGTCCGGACTGCGGCCCCAGAGGATGACGACCGGTACCAACTGTACATCGACCAGGGGGTCGGCAATCGCCTGGCTGATCAGGCGGGCGAGCAATAGCGAATAGCTACTGCCATCGCGAGCTCTGCCGGCAAGGCTGCGGTCACGATTCAGGAAGAAGAACGAGCGGGGAAGGACTTGCCTGCCCAAGGTGATGGTTGCCTCGGCACGTGGCAAACCGGTTCTCCGCGATTCCTCGAAGAGTACCAGGAGGTTCGAGAGATGCCTGTCCTGCAGAACGTAGCAAACCGGTTTCGCTCGGTCCAGGCCCAGCTCGGACGGATTCTCGGGAAATACCGAGGTGCGTACCCATAGATACAGCAGGCGGCGGGCCAGCCGGATGAACCAGTCGGATAACTTGAAAAAGTCGACCACGGCCACGCGCCCGGCGCCTGCCCGGTCTCCTACTCCTCCTCGACGACCTTGTGTTGCGAAGCCAGTTGCTGCTGCGTGGCGGGCGGAACCTGTGCGTAATGCGAGAACTCGATGCTGTAGGATCCCTCGCCGCCGGTCAGCGACTTGAGGCGCGACTGGTAGCCCTCGAGTTCGGCCAGCGGTACCTGGCCGGTGATGGCCATCACGCCGGGGCCGCGCGGCTGTGTGCCGGTCAGGTGGCCACGCTTGCTGGACAGGTCGCCGGTGACATCACCGGTCATCGCGTCCGGTGCGAGGATTTCAATGTTGACCAGCGGTTCGAGAATGATCGGCTTGGCGGCCCGAATCGCGTCGACGGTGGCCTTGCGTGCAGCGGTGAAAAATGCGATGTCCTTGCCGTCGACCGGATGCGATTTGCCGTCGTGTACAGTGACCCGCAAATCCTCGACCGGGAAGCCGGCGACGACGCCGTCGGCAAGTGCCTGGCGAACGCCTTTTTCCACGGCGGCCATGAATACGCCCGGGATGACGCCCCCCTTGACGATATCGACGAAGTCGAAACCGGCGCCACGTTCGAGTGGCTCCACACGCAGCATGACTTCACCGAACTGGCCAGCGCCACCGCTCTGCTTCTTGTGCCGGCAGTGCCCTTCAGCGGTACCCGTGATGGCTTCGCGGTAGGCAATCTGTGGCGGCTTGGTGTCGAGTTCGAGTTTGTACTGCTGCGACAGACGTGTCAGTTTGGCGCGCAGGTGCATTTCGCCGATGCCGCGAATCACCGTTTCGTTGGTTGTCGGGTGACGCTCGATGCGAAAGCAGGGGTCCTCGACCTCAAGCTTGTGCAGGATCTCGAACAGGCGCTGCTCGTCGGCCTTGCGCCGTGCATGCACCGCCAGGCCGTGCATCGGCTGTGGAAACTCGAGAGGCTTCAGGTGGATATGGTCTTCGTCATGCGAATCGTGCAGCACGCAGTCAAACTCGATTTCCTCGACCTTGGCGATGGCCCCCAGATCGCCGGGTACCAGCGTCTCGACCTCGACATACTCCTTGCCCTGCAGGCGATACATGTGGCCGACCTTGAACGGACGTTTGCTGTCGCCGACGAAGAGTTGCGAGTCCCGGCGGATCGTTCCCTGATGGACGCGGAAGACGCCGACCTTGCCGATGAAGGGATCGCTGACGACCTTGAAGACGTGCGCCAGCACGTGCTTTTGAGGGTCTGGCTCGGCCTGGAAGGCTTCCACCGGACCGCCGGGTTCGCCGCGGTAGAACGGCGGCGGGTTACCTTCCGCCGGATTCGGGGCCAGTCTGGCGAGCACGTCGAGCAACTGCAGGATGCCGGCACCGGTTTTTGCGGAAACGAAAAGAATCGGGATCAGATGGCCAGCACGCAGCGCCTTTTCAAAGGGCAGGTGCAGTTCGTCGGGGCTGGGATCGACGCCTTCGTCAAGGTATTTCGCGAGCAGATCCTCGTCTTCTTCGACGATCTGATCAATCAGCGCGCGGTGCGCCGCCGCCACAGACTCGAAATCGCTTTCGCCGTCATCGTGCCCAAGCAATTCCACTACGTCGCTGCCCTGTTTGGCCGGCAAATCAAGCAACATGCATTCCCGACCGAAGCGCTCGCGAATTTCGCCGACCAGTGCCGGCAGATTGACGTTCTCGGCATCGATCTTGTTGATCACGATCATCCGGCACACTCCCCGTGCCGCGGCCAGTCTCATCATCCGCTCGCTCGAAAGCTCAATGCCGTTCTGCGCGCTGATTACCACCAGAGCCGTGTCCACGGCCGCGAGCGCGCCGATCGCCGGGCCGGCGAAATCGGGGAAGCCGGGCGTGTCGATCAGGTGCACCTGCGCCCCTTGCCAGGAAAAACTCGCCAGCGCGGCATTCAGCGAGTGGCCGAATTCCTTCTCTTGCGGGTCGAAATCGCAAACGGTGCTACCTTTCTCGACGGCGCCGCGGCTGCTGATGGCGCCGGCTGCGGCGAGCAGGCTTTCGGCAAGGGTGGTCTTGCCGGCGGCCCCGTGGCCAACGAGAGCGACAGTGCGAAGGTTACTGGTGGCGGTCTGGCCCATTCATCATCTCCCATTCAAGTCGAATGCCCGTCGCCACCGCAGGAATAGCCCCATGGCATGGCGGTTGCGCGTGCGCCGATCATTCTACCTCTGCCACGCTCGCAGCGGTGGAGGCCGCACCCCGGTCGATGCCGACGGCACGGTCTTCGGTGGTCGCCGTGCGGCTGTATTTCTGCTTCGCAACGGCACCAGCACCGTGCGTTGGCGGATATCGCGATAACATGAGTTTTGTGTTAACCGCGTCAGTCGGCTAAAGTGTCGCGCTTTTGCTTTGATGAACAGCACGTCAGGAGGCAGAATGGAAAACGATCCACGCCAGAACGATCTTCGCGAGGCAGCCCTTGAGTATCACCGTTACCCGACTGCGGGCAAGATCGCCGTCCAGCCCACCAAAGGTCTCAGCAACCAGATCGACCTGGCCCTGGCTTATTCGCCAGGCGTGGCCTACGCCTGTCATGCCATCGTCGATGACCCCGGCACGGCCAGCCTGTACACTTCGCGGGCGAATCTGGTCGGTGTCATCACCAATGGTACGGCGGTGCTCGGTCTCGGAAATATCGGTCCTCTGGCCGCCAAACCGGTGATGGAAGGCAAGGGTTGTCTGTTCAAGAAGTTCGCCGGGATCGATGTGTTCGACATTGAACTCGCTGAAAATGACCCAGACCGGCTGATCGACATGATCGCCGCCATGGAACCGACACTCGGTGGCATCAACCTGGAAGACATCAAGGCCCCACAGTGCTTCTACATCGAGGCCAAGCTCAAGGAGAGGATGTCAATTCCGGTCTTTCATGACGATCAGCATGGCACGGCGATCATCTCGTCGGCGGCGATCCTGAACGCGCTCAAGGTGACCGGCAAGAATATCGGTGAAGTGAAGGTGGTTTGCTCCGGCGCAGGCGCGGCGGCCATTTCCTGTCTCAACCTGTGGTGCGACCTGGGTGTCCAGCGCGAGAACATCATCGTCTGCGACTCGAAAGGCGTGGTTTACGTCGGTCGCGACGAGAACATGGAACCGACCAAGGCGCGTTACGCCCGGACTACCGATGCCAGAACCCTTTCGGAAGCGCTGGACGGAGCCGACGTGTTCCTCGGGCTCTCGGCCGCCGGCGCCCTCGAACCGGATATGCTCCGGCGCATGGCCAGGCAGCCGATCGTCTTCGCGCTGGCCAACCCGACACCCGAAATCATGCCCGAGCTTGCCCGTGCAGTTCGTCCGGACGTGCTCATGGCCACCGGGCGATCCGACTACCCCAACCAGGTCAACAATGTCCTGTGTTTTCCGTTCATATTCCGCGGCGCCCTTGACGTCGGTGCGACGGGCATCAACGAACAGATGAAGATGGCCTGCGTCAAGGCCCTGGCGGCGATGGCGCAGGAAGAAGTGAGCGACGAGGTGGCCATGGCCTATCCCGGTGAGCACCTTTCCTTTGGCCCGGAGTACCTGATTCCCAAGCCGTTCGATCCGCGTTTGATTACCACCATCGCGCCGGCCGTGGCCCAGGCGGCGATGAGTTCCGGCATCGCGACGCGGCCGATTGCCGACCTGACCGCCTATCGCGAAAAGCTCCGGGAGTTCGTTTACCGTACTGGGGTGGGTATGCGCGCCGTGTTTTCGGCGGCCAGGCGTGGGCGGAAGACACGCATCGTCTATCCGGACGGCGAGGATGAGCGGATCCTGCGCGCGACGCAGACGATTCTCAATGAAGGCCTGACCAGTCCGATTCTGATTGGTCGCCCCGATGTGATTGCCGCACGGCTGGAGAGGATTGGCTCGAAGCTGCGTGTCGGTATGCATTTCGAGGTAGTCGATCCCAACAGTGACCAGCGCTACAAGGAATGCTGGACGACCTATCATCAACTGCGGAAGCGCCAAGGGGTGACGATCGACATCGCCAAGACCCGCCTGCGCAGCGACAACACCATCATCGGCGCCATCCTGCTCAAGCTCGGTTACGCCGACGGCATGATCTGTGGTCTGTCCGGTCGTTTCGCGCATCATCTGCGCCAGGTCGATGAGATCATCGGCAAGGCGCCAGGCTGCAGCACGATGGCGGCGATGACCCACTTGTTGTTGCCCGGACGCGCGCTGTTCCTCTGCGATACGCATGTCAACGAAGAGCCCGATGCCGCGCAACTGGCGGAAATTGCGCTGATGGCGGTAGACGCGGTGCGTCGCTTCAAGATCAGGCCGAAGGTGGCGATGCTGTCGCATTCGAACTTCGGATCCTCACAGAGTGCCTCCGCGAGCAAAGTGGCCGAAGCCGCGCGAATCGTGCGCGCCAGAGCGCCCGATCTGGAGGTCGACGGCGAAATGCACGGCGAAAGCGCGCTCTCCGAAGCCATCCGCAGGCAATCGGACCCGGAGTCACCACTGAGCGGTGAGGCCAACGTGCTGGTGATGCCCAATCTCGATGCCGCCAATATTTCCTATAACCTGCTCAAGGTTACCGGCGGCGAGGGAATGTCGGTGGGGCCGATCCTCCTTGGCGCCGCGCGTCCGGTGCATGTTCTGGCTCCGACCTCGTCGGTCCGCCGGGTGGTTGACATGACCGCACTGGTGGTGGTGGACGCGGCGAGCAAGTAACGGCGTGGCTTTGCCACGATGACCCATGCTGGCCGGGTGCAGATTGCGGTGATCTCTGTGTTTGGGAGGCATATGCCAGTCATCGCCGCCTGTGGTAGAGGGCGGGCCTGCTGGCGTTCGCGCTCGCCTGCGCGGTGACTGCTTTACAAACGCTCTCAGGCAATGCATCATCGAGTAGGCCAACTCGGTATAGCCGGGACCTGATGGTTCACAACGCGTTGCAGGGTCCTATCGCGAAATATGGCAGCCAATCCGCAACAATCACCGCTTAGCGGTTTCGCCCGTGCGCTGGTACAAGCTGGCCGACTCAAGGAAGCAGAGGCCGAGACTCTGCTCGCCCAAGCAGCGGCCAAGAAGACTTCGCTGATCGAGCAACTGGTCGGAGCCAAGAAAGGTACCTTCCTGGAATTTGCACGTTTCGCTGCAGACAAGTTTGGTTATCCGCTGCTCGATCTGGCTGCGTTCGACGATTCCTATATTCAGAAGAACGCCATTGACCGGAAGCTGATTGCGACTCATCGCGTGGTGCCATTGCACAAGCGCGGCAATCGCCTGGCCATCGCCATCGCCGACCCGACCAATCTGCGAGCGCTTGACGAGATTCGCTTTCAGACCGGCTTGGCAGTTGACCCGGTCATCGTCGAGGAAAACAAACTCGGACCGCTGGTCACCAAGCTGTCCGAGTCGGTTGAGGAGACCCTGAAGAGTTTTACCAGCGAGGACATCAACCTCGAGTTTACCGACGAGCAGAGTCCGGAGAAGGTGGACGATGCGAGCAGCCTCGAAGTTGATGACGCTCCCGTGGTCAGGTTCATTCAGAAGATGATGCTCGATGCGATCAACGAGGGTGCGTCCGACATCCACTTTGAACCCTATGAAAAAAGCTATCGCATCCGATTTCGCACCGATGGCATTTTGCGGGAAGTGGCAGCGCCGCCCTTGGTCATCAAGGACAAGATTGCCTCGCGCATCAAGGTGATTTCACGGCTCAACATTGCCGAAAAACGCGTGCCGCAGGACGGACGCATGCGTCTGGTGCTTTCGAAAAATCGGTCGATTGACTTCCGCGTCAGCACCTTGCCGACGATGTACGGTGAAAAGATCGTCTTGCGGATTCTCGATCCAGCAAGCGCCAGTCTCGGTATCGATGCTCTGGGATATGAGCCGGAACAGAAGTCGGTTCTGCTAGACGCGATCCATCGTCCCTACGGAATGATCCTGGTTACCGGCCCGACAGGTTCGGGAAAAACCGTTTCGCTCTACACCTGCCTCAACATCCTGAACAGGCCAGGGGTCAATATTGCCACGGCGGAAGACCCGGCCGAAATTCCCTTGCCGGGAATCAATCAGGTCAATGTCGATGACCGTGCCGGCCTGACCTTTCCGATAGCCCTCAAGGCGTTCCTGCGTCAGGACCCGGATATCATCATGGTCGGTGAGATTCGCGACATCGAAACCGCAGAGATTGCGATCAAGGCTGCGCAAACCGGGCACATGGTACTGTCCACCCTGCACACCAATGATGCGCCAGCGACGCTGACCCGCCTGATGAACATGGGCATCCCGACATTTAATCTGGCTTCAAGCATCCTGTTGATCACCGCGCAGCGTCTGGTTCGCCGGTTGTGCACCTGCAAGAAGCCGCTGGACACGCCGATTGAAACCCTTCTCAATGCCGGCTTTCGGGAAAGCGATCTCGATGGCACATGGACCCTCTACGGTCCAGGGGAATGCGAGCGTTGCAAAGGAAGCGGCTACAAGGGAAGGGTCGGTCTGTATGAGGTCATGCCGGTGACTGAAGCGATTCAGCGCATCATCATGGCCAGCGGAACGGAGCTTGATATTGCGATCCAGGCCCGAAAGGAAGGCGTCAATGACCTGCGTCGTTCCGGCCTGCTGAAGGTCAAGCAAGGGCTGACCTCTCTTGATGAGGTTCTCGGCAGCACCAACGCTTGAAGAAGAGGTAACAATGGCGACTGCAGCAAGACCTCCCAAGAAAACCGAGTCAGACGTCAAGGAATTTGTTTTTCTTTGGGAAGGCAAGAACAAGGCCGGGAAAGTCGTTCGTGGTGAACAGCGTGCCAGCAGCCAGACGGTTGTGCAGGCCACGCTGCGTCGGCAAGGGATTCTGGTCAGCAAGATTTCCAAGCAGCGCTTCAAGGGCGGGCGGCAGATCACCGACAAGGATATCACGCTGTTTACGCGCCAGTTGGCGACGATGATGAAGGCTGGTGTGCCACTGCTGCAGACCTTTGAAATCGTCGGTCGCGGACACGACAACCCGGCCGTTGGCAAATTGCTGCTGGATATCAAGGCCGATGTCGAGACGGGTAGCTCGCTTTCGCAAGCGTTCCGAAAATATCCGATTCAATTTGACCCCTTGTACTGTAACCTGGTTGCGGCTGGCGAGCAGGCCGGCATTCTCGAAACACTCCTCGATCGACTGGCCAACTACAAGGAGAAAATGATCGCCATAAAGGCCAAGATCAAGTCGGCACTGTTTTATCCGGTGGCGATCATCATCGTCGCCTTCATTATCACCGCAGTGATCATGATCTTCGTGATTCCGGCGTTCAAGGAAGTGTTCAAGAGTTTTGGTGCCGACCTCCCGACGCCAACGCTGGTGGTGATCGCCATGTCGGATTTCTTCGTCCAGTACTGGTGGGCGCTGTTCGGCGGCATCGGTGGCGCGATCTACGCTTTCTTCTATACCTGGAAACGATCGGAAACCATGCAGATCGCTTTCGACCGGGCATTCCTGCGCATGCCCGTTTTTGGCGACATCATTCGCAAGTCGGTCATCGCTCGCTGGACCCGTACGCTGGCCACCATGTTCGCAGCTGGTGTTCCTCTGGTGGAGTCCCTGGAATCGGTCGGTGGTGCCGCCGGCAACTACGTGTATAAGGCGGCCACACGGCAGATTCAGAGTGAGGTGAGCACCGGTACCAGCCTGACCACGGCAATGCAGAATACCTCACTGTTCCCGAACATGGTGAATCAGATGGTCGCCATCGGGGAGGAGTCCGGCGCTCTCGATGCCATGCTCGGCAAGGTCGCCGATTTCTTCGAAGCGGAGGTGGACGACGCCGTCGAGGCCCTTGCCAGCCTGATGGAGCCGATGATCATGGTGGTTCTCGGGGTGCTGATCGGTGGCATGGTGATTGCCATGTATCTGCCGATCTTCAAACTGGGCGCTGTCGTCGGATAATGCCTGGCGCCTTGACTGTCGATCTGGATCCGACCACGTTTACGGTCATCGCGGGCGTCCTCGGGTTGCTGGTGGGCAGCTTTCTCAATGTTGTCATCCATCGCCTGCCCAGAATAATGGAGCGCGAATGGCATGCCCACTGCGCCGAACTGCGCGGTGAACCGCCGATCGAGCACGAACGGTTCTCGCTGGCCAGGCCACGCTCGCAGTGCCCAGCCTGCGCTCATGCGATCACGGCCATCGAGAATGTGCCGGTGCTGAGCTGGATATTTCTGCGTGGGCGCTGTTCGGCCTGCGCCAAGCCGATCTCCCTGCGCTATCCGCTGGTCGAAGCCACCAGCGGCCTGTTGTGCGCCTTCGCTGCTCTGCATTTCGGCTACGGCTGGGCAGCGACAGGCGCCATGCTGCTGATCTGGTGCCTGATTGCCCTGACCTGCATCGACCTTGACACGCAGTTGTTGCCGGATTCGATCACACTGCCCTTGCTCTGGGCTGGGCTGTTGTTCAACGTATCGGGGAGTTTCGTTGATCTGCAATCGGCCGTGGTCGGTGCGGCGGGCGGCTACCTCTCCCTGTGGTTGGTCTACTGGGCTTTCAAGCTGACCACCGGCAAGGAGGGCATGGGTTACGGTGACTTCAAGCTGCTCGCGGCACTTGGCGCCTGGCTCGGATGGCAGATGCTGCCGCTGACCATTCTGCTCTCGTCGCTGCTAGGCGCGGTTGTCGGCATCACTCTGATCGTGGTCATCAAACGCGGGCGAAGTGTACCGATTCCCTTCGGCCCCTATCTGGCAGTGGCGGGGATACTGGCCCTGTTCTGGGGAAAACCCCTGACGCGTGCTTACATCGGATTGCTGTAGTGCCATCCGGTTGCGCCCGCCCGGCGAGCAAGCTGGAATTGCCGCCGGTTCGCGTATAATCTCGACTCTCTAAGTTTATTCAAGTGCTCTTCGAGGGTTTGACATGCCGATTTACGCTTATCGCTGCGATTCCTGCGGGTTTGAGAAAGATCATCTGCAAAAGCTTAGCGACTCGGTGTTGCGTATCTGCCCTCAGTGTGGTCAAGCGACTTATAGCAAGCAATTGACGGCTGCGGGTTTTCAGTTGAAGGGCACCGGCTGGTACGCTACAGATTTCAAGGGCGGTAATGGCAAGGCTCCGTCCACGACCGGCAAGCCGGAAAGCACGGAAAAACCAGCAAGTACAGACGCAAACACCGACGGTAAGACAGGCACCGAAAGCAAGGCGAGTGCTGACGCGACTTCAGCCAGAGCCTCGGGAGCCAGTGCGTGCGCCGGCAGTTGATCAAGCGCTACTTCATCACCGGCCTGCTGATCTGGGTTCCATTGGGGATCACTGCCTGGGTGTTGGTGCTGATCGTCGGCACCATGGACCAGTCTTTGCGCCTCCTGCCTGAAGCGATTCACCCGCGCAATATGCTGGGCTTCGACATTCCCGGCGCTGGCGCGATTCTCACCTTGTTGGTCATCGTGCTCACGGGAGTGCTCGCCGCCAATTTCATCGGACAGCGGCTGGTTACCTGGTGGGAGCGGCTCTTGACCAGCATTCCGGTGGTCAATTCCATTTATAACAGCGTCAAGCAGGTTTCCGATACGCTTTTCTCGTCGTCCGGCAACGCTTTTCGGAAGGCACTGCTGATCGAGTATCCCCGACGTGGCGCGTGGACGATCGCTTTCCTTACCGGCAGGCCCGGCGGCGATGTCCTGCAGCATCTGGACGGCGACTATGTCAGCGTGTATGTTCCGACGACACCGAATCCCACTTCCGGTTTCTTTTTGATGCTGCCCAAGGCGGAGGTCATTGAACTGGAGATGAGTGTGGATACGGCCCTGAAGTACGTGATCTCGATGGGCGTCGTGGCGCCGCCACCCAGACCTCAGGTGGCGACTGCTCGCCGCCACTGATACCAGCACAACCCGCGGAAGGCAGCATGCGAACTCACTATTGTGGACAAGTCAATATACAGCTCATCGGCCAGGAAGTGACCCTCTGTGGCTGGGCGCATCGGCGCCGCGACCACGGAGGGGTGATCTTCCTTGATCTGCGCGACCGCGAGGGCCTGGCGCAGATCGTTTGCGATCCGGATCGCCCAACGATGTTCAAAGTGGCCGAGTTGGTACGCAACGAGTTCTGCCTGCGGATTATCGGCAGGGTTCGGGCACGTCCTGAAGGCACGGTAAACGTCAACATCGCCAGCGGCCAGGTCGAAATTCTTTGCTACGAGATCGAAGTCCTGAATCCTTCGGTGACGCCGCCGTTCCAACTCGACGAAGAAAATCTGTCGGAGAACATTCGCCTGTTGCATCGGGTGATCGACCTGCGCCGCCCGCAGATGCAAAAGAACATGCAGCTTCGTTACCAGACGGCGCGGGCTTTTCGCCGCTTCCTGGACGACGCAGGTTTCATCGACATCGAAACGCCAATGCTGACCAAAAGCACCCCCGAGGGTGCTCGCGATTACCTGGTTCCGTCGCGCGTTCATCCCGGGCAATTCTTCGCGCTGCCGCAGTCGCCGCAATTGTTCAAGCAATTGCTGATGGTCGCCGGCTTTGACCGCTACTACCAGATTACCAAGTGCTTCCGCGACGAGGACCTGCGTGCCGATCGCCAGCCGGAGTTTACCCAGGTCGACATCGAGACTTCGTTCATGAGCGAGGGCGAGATCATCCAGCTCATGGAAGAACTGATCCGGGCGGTGTTCAAGGAAGCGATCGGGGCTGAACTGCCGAATCCCTTTCCCCGCCTGCCGTACGCCGAGGCCATGCAGCGCTATGGCTCCGACAAACCTGATCTGCGGGTGACTCTGGAACTCGTCGAAGTGGCCGACGTCTTGAAGGACGTTTCCTTCAAGGTCTTCGCGGCGGTTGCCAACAGCGAAGGTGGGCGCATCGCGGCCTTGCGCATTCCCGGCGGGGCCAGCCTGACGCGTGGGGAGATTGACGCCTATACCCAGTTTGTTGCCATTTACGGCGCCAGAGGCCTGGCTTATATCAAGGTCAACGACGTGACGCAACTCAACGAGACGGGGCTACAGTCGCCGATCGTCAAAAATCTGCACGTCTCCGCACTGCAGACCATCATCGAGCGGACAGGCGCAGCTTCCGGCGACCTGATATTTTTCGGCGCCGACAAATGCAAGGTGGTCAACGACGCGCTCGGTGCCCTGCGAGTCAAGATCGGTCACGAGAAAGGCTGGGTCAATGGGCACGCCTGGGAGCCGGTGTGGGTGGTGGACTTTCCGATGTTCGACTATGACGAGGAGGAGAGGCGCTGGACTGCCTGTCACCACCCGTTCACCAGCCCGAAAGACGAACACCTGGCACTGCTCGGTACTGATCCCGGCGCTTGCCTGGCCAAGGCCTACGATCTGGCACTGAACGGATCCGAACTCGGTGGAGGTTCGGTGCGGATTCACCGGGCGGCCGTTCAGGAGCAGGTGTTCAAGGCGCTGGGTATTTCTGAGGAAGAAGCACAGCTCAAGTTTGGTTTTCTGCTCGAAGCGCTCAAGTATGGGGCTCCACCGCACGGTGGTCTGGCTTTTGGCCTGGATCGCATCGTGACCATGATGAGCGGTGCCGAGTCGATCCGTGACGTGATCGCCTTCCCGAAGACGCAGCGCGCACAGTGCCTGCTTACCGATGCGCCGAGTCGCGTCGACGAGAAGCAGCTGCGGGAGCTGCATATCCGAGTACGCCAGAGGGTCGACACACAGGTCGAGGTTGGCAAGAGTTGAGACGGAGGCCTGACTTCACCGCGCTTTTCCGCGCGCTGCTGCTGGCGGTACTGGCTGGGCTGCTTGGTCTGGCCGGCCCACTCCAGGCTCGCGAGACACCGTATGTGCGCGACGTCGTGCTGGCCGACCTGCCTGCCGAGGCCAGGGTGACGCTCAGCCGGATCCAGCAGGGTGGGCCATTTCCGTATCCGCAGAAGGATGGCACGACGTTCGGGAATTTCGAGCGGCGCCTGCCGCCGCAGCCACGTGGCTACTATCGAGAGTACACGGTTCCGACGCCAGGCCGGCGCGACCGAGGCGCGCGCCGCATCATCGCGGGTGAAGGGCGCGTTGGTGATGTCGCCCGTTCCGGCGAGTATTACTACACGGACGATCACTATCGCAGTTTTCGCCGCATACGCGAACGGCCATGATACGCGCCGAGATGCTGAACGTATTGGTAGATTGTCGACGCTCCGGTGTCTACCGCCTGCCTCCGTGCGGGCGTACGGTGCTGCTGGAAGCTGCGGAAGCCACCGGCCTGACCTGTTTTCAGGTCAGCTTCGCCGACGCAGACCGGATCGGTCGTGCGCTCGGAGAACTCGGGCAGGCGCTCGGTTTCCCTGAATGGTACGGACAAAACCTCGATGCCCTGAAGGATTGCCTGACCGATTTGTCGTGGTGTCAGGCGGCAGGATATGTCCTGATCATCGCCCGGGCCGAGATTCTGTATGCCGAGGACAAGGTCGGTTTCCAGGCGCTGAATGAGGTTTTTGCCGAGGCGGTTGCGGAATGGCGATCGCAGGCTTGCCCGATGTGGGTGTTTTACGATCTGCCTGCCGATGTACTGGCGACTCTCGCGACGCTCGGATGATCGTCTACAAACGGCCGGTGTCGGTTCTGGTCGTGATCCACACGACCGACCTGCTGGTACTGCTGCTTGAACGCGCCGCGCACGCCGGCTACTGGCAGTCGGTTACCGGCAGCCAGGAAGCGGGTGAGCAGTTGATGGATACGGCAGTCCGTGAAGTGGCCGAGGAAACAGGAATCGATAGCGCGCGCGAGAATCTTCGAGATTGGCAACTCACCCACAGTTACCAGATTTTTGCCGAGTGGCGCCATCGATATGCCCCCGGCGTGCTCTACAACACCGAGCACGTGTTTTCTCTGGAGCTTCCAGAGGCAAAACCGGTCAGCATCGCACCAGGTGAGCATAGCAATTACTGCTGGCTGCCGTGGCGCGCAGCGGCAGCGAAGTGTTTTTCGTGGAGCAATCGCGACGTGATCCTCATGTTGCCGGAGCGGTTGCGCATTGCCGATCGCTAGACCGTTGTTCAAGGCAGGCCGGGCAGTAGCAGCCGGTACCTGGGACGGGCGCGCAGGCAAGCTGCGGTTGCTGCATACACCAGCACGACGCGAGGCCGGCGCTGGCGCCGCAGACAAAAGGCGCTGCGCATTTTGCGCATGAAGTGGCTGGTGGATCGGCAGGTGAACTCACCATGGTGATCGTCAATCGCGAGCCAACAGGCCTTCCGAGATCCAGCGCTGCAGAAGCACTGCCGCCGTCCTTGCCGGTTCCGCTTCGGCAAACTCGGCAATGCGCGTGCAACATTCGGCAAACGGCGCACCAGCACGCAAGGCGCGCAAGGCGACCGCTTCGCAGGGATCGGCCGATCGCCAGCAGCATTCGAGAGTCGGACGCCAGACCAGGAGCACATGCGGTAGGGCCTGTGGCGCGTCAGTTGCCGCCTGCCCATCATCATTGAGCGTTTTCCAGATTGGCTCGACAGCCCACTCCAGATCAAGGATCTGGAGCGACGGCACGGCTTTGAAAACCTGCTTCGGCCATTCGTCCGGCCGCAGCGCGGCCACATCCTCGAAGCCGAGGAGGGTGGCATCCGCAGCGTCGAAAGCGGTACGCGTTGCCCAGTCCATGCGCGCCAGGTCGACCAGAGCCGGGTGCGGCAAGCGCTTGGGCACAGCGGCGAGAAATTCCACCAGCGAGTCGCCAAACCAACGAATCGAACGAAAATGCGATGGTCTCTCGGCAATATAGGCGCGTGCCAAGGCAGCAAAAGCGTCATCACCGAGCGCGCGTTGCAATGTTGGGAAATTGTCGCGTAAAGCGGCAGTCAGGCGCGCAGGGTAGGCTTGCAGATAGACGCTGAAGCCACCACTGCCGATGCCCTCGGCAGCGAACAATCCGGGACTGGCATCTGCGAGCAGGATGGCGTCCTGGAAGCGTTGTTGCAGTTCGCAGAGGGTGCTCATGCGGCCTGTCTCGTGTCGGCCAGGTTGCTGTGCTCAACCGATCGCGCCATATCGAGTTCCGCGAGCAGTACTTTGAGCGGCGGCATGTTGTCGTCGCGCTCGATCATCGTCGGGATGTGACCAAATCGCCTCACCGCATAGGCATAGAGCTCCCAGACTGCCGTACAGATCGGTTGATCGTGGGTGTCGATAATATACCCACCGTGATCCTCGTGCCCTGCGAGATGAATCTGTCGGACGGCTGTGATCGGCATGGCGTCGATGAAGGCGTGCGGATCAAAACGGTGGTTGACGCTGCTGACGAAGACGTTGTTAACGTCGAGCAACAACTCGCAGCCGGTACGCACTAGCAATTCGCGAATGAACTCCCACTCGTTCATCTCGTTAGCGCGGTAGTTCACATAACTGGACACGTTTTCCAGCAACAGCACCCGCCCAAGAATGTCCTGCACCTGCATTACGCGTGGTACCAGATGGTGCAAGCTTGCTTCGGTGTACGGCAGGGGCAGCAGATCGTGGAGATTCAGCGACGAAGTGCCGGTCCAGCAAAGATGGTCCGAGATCCAGGCCGGCTCGACCCTCTCGGCCAGCGCATGCAGGTCCCGCAGATACGCTTGGTCGAGGGGTTCGCTGCCGCCGATGGAGAGGGCTACCCCGTGCATCACCATCGGGTAGTCGCGGCGAATCTGGTCAAGATAGTGCAGAGGTTTCCCGCCGGAGACGAGGTAGTTCTCCGTGATGACCTCAAGCCAGTCCACTGGTTGCGGTGCAGCGACGAAATCCCGATAGTGTTCGGTCCGTAGGCCGAGGCCGAAGCCCCTGATGGTTTTACTCATGCTGTTTCTCTGGACTCAGACTGCTGCTGAACCTGACCGCTCACCTGCCGGCAGCGCGGCCAGGTTCAGCCACATGGGACTTACTTGGTCACCACCTTGCCTCCCGCATCGGTGCATTCCTTGGCGCTGGCCTTGGTCACCCAGCCCTGACCCTTGCAGGCGTTGGTTCCCTTGCACTCGCTCTTGGCCGTCTTGCACTCGGAATGCCCCTTGCACGAGTTTACGCCAGCGCAGTGAACCGCAGCCACGTCTGCCGCCTGGACGATCGGCGAAACGATGCTGCCCGTCGCAAAAAGGGCGGCGGCAGCGGTGGCGATAGCGACTCCAGACATCTGATTTGACATGATTTTTCTCCTCTCGGTGGATGGGTTGTGGGTCAAAGCAGGCCAGCCTGCAACCAGTGCTTCGACACAGCTTAGACGCGTAGGAGCGCGAATTACTTACAGGAACACAGAAATTATTTTCTCCGTTCGGGCGCGGGCTTTCCGTGGCTCTGTGCGGGTGAACTTTTTCTGCCATTAGCACTCTCATGCCGCGAGTGCTAAAATGGATCCTGTCAAGAGTATCGCATACGGAGAAACGATCACCATGTCACAAGCCCTGACTATACCTACGCTTTCCACGGTCGGCAGTATTGATGCGTACATCCAGGCGGCCAGGCAATTTCCTCTGCTCAGCGAAGAAGAAGAGTTTCGCCTGGCAACGCGCTTCCGCGATGAAGCTGACCTTGCTGCAGCACGGCAACTGGTGCTTTCACACCTGCGTCTGGTGATAGCCATCGCGCGTGGTTACTTGGGGTATGGCTTGCCGCACGCTGATCTCATTCAGGAGGGCAACATCGGATTGATGAAGGCGGTGAAACGCTTCGATCCTGGTCGCGGCGTTCGGCTGGTTTCTTTCGCAATCCACTGGATCAAGGCCGAGATTCATGAGTATGTTCTGAGGAACTGGCGGATGGTCAAGGTGGCGACGACCAAGGCGCAGCGCAAGCTGTTCTTCAATCTGCGCAGCATGAAAGCCAATAGCGAGGGACTCAGCACCTTGCAGGTTGCAGATATCGCTGGCCGTCTGGGAGTCAAGTCAGAAGAAGTCATCGAAATGGACACTCGTCTGGGAGGGCATGATCTCGCGCTCGAAGGCGATTCTGACGATGATGAGGCTTTTGCACCGATCGCCTATCTTTCCGATCATTCGAACGAACCAGTACATGTTCTGGAAGCCCGCGCGCGCGACTACCTGCACAACGATGGTCTGCAGGGTGCTTTGGCGAGGCTGGATGCACGAAGCCGCCGCATCATCGAAGCACGCTGGCTGAGCGACGAAGCCCCGGCAACTCTGCACGAGCTCGCCTCAGAGTTTGGTGTCTCCGCCGAGCGAATTCGCCAGATCGAAGTCAAAGCGATGCAGAAAATGCGTGCTTGTCTCGCGCCGCTCGCGAGTTGAGCACACGCTGCTTTATCTTGCCCGAAGGCCGGCCCGTCCGGCCTTTTTTTCGCGCTGCGGCGGATTGTTTTCCGGAAATTCCTGACTAACGGCCATGATCAGGCAACACACGCCGCATGATGAAGGCCATGGGGGTGTCGCCAACGCCGATCCATTTCCTGCAAAGTGGCGGGGGAGCACTGCGGAGACATTCGGAATGAGTAGCGAATGACCGGAGAACAGGCTTGTGTCGAAAAATCTTACACCGTCAATACATGAAGATCGGGAAACGCAACGGATACAGTAGGTTGCAAACTTTAGCATGGAGTTTGCTTCCAGGAAAAACCCAGTTGAATTCGCCGGTAAATTTCTGTCACACCTACGGAAGGAGCCCTCATGAAGGTAAATGGCTTGTTGCGCAGCGCGTCTTCGACCGGGTTCTTGATCACGACAAGTGACAGATATTCGGCTTGGGAGGGGCTTCCTGTTGCCGACACGCTCGCACTGAGTTTCATTGTCACCAACCGCAACCCGATTGCCAAAGCCGATACCTACACGATCCGTCCGAACC
>ERZ795062.653-NODE-653-length-27970-cov-5.578829_pt1 | contig 27970 bp, 32 predicted proteins | sample MGYA00375146_ERZ795062 | MGnify/ENA primary metagenome ERZ795062 (study PRJEB30191, sample SAMN05720281) | activated sludge metagenome | isolation source: Anaerobic digester | place: USA | collected 2015-07-16 ... | reverse complement strand
CGCGAGCCCCTGTCCGGCCGGTGTCCCGATGACCGGCAGCGTCGCGCCGATCTTGCTCACCGTCGCCGCGATGATGCCCTGCACCTGGGTGAGCCCGGTACCGACGATAGTGGCCGCGGCCTGGATGTCGATCGACATCGTGGCGCCCTGTCTGGATACCGCGGTGGTGTCGGCACCGACCTTCACGTTCTTGATCAGCGCGGCCTGCGACGCCTGACCGTCCCAGATCTGCGCGGCCACCTTCAGCGCGCCCGACGATGTCGACACCGCACTGTCGAGTGCCCCCGACAACGCGGTGAACAGCTTCGACGGGTCGATCGCGGCGGTTGCGAGGTTCCCGGTCCCGAAACCGCCGAGAAGATCGGTGAGCGGCTTGAGCAGCGCGGTCAGGTCGAGGGTGGGCAGTACCGGCAGCCCCGGCAGCGGCGGAATCTCCGGGACGCGCGGCAGAGTGGGCAGCGACAGCCCGGACAGGATGTCGTTGACCGGGCGATCGAGAATCGGCCCGAGCGGCGTCGCGGCGATCATGTCGTTGACCGACATCTCCCCGACGTCACCGCGGAGCGGGTGGCCGACCCCGACCACACCGTTCCGGGTCCCCGCATCGCCCGCACTCATGCCTTCATCCCGAGGGTGTGCGAGATGCCGGATGCACCGTCACGATCGGTACCCTCGAAGTCCGCGGCGCCGTGGATGGCGGCCGCGGCGGTGCCGAGATGGACTGCCGACACCTCACCCACCGACAGCAGATGATTGGCCTGGGCGCCGATGAACGACGCCAGGAATTCCTGCCCGATCAGGCCGAACACGGGGATGAGCGCAGCGGTATTGGCGCCGGCGTTGATCGCACCGGCACCGGCCACGGCAACGCCGATGGCGGCCGCACTCTCCCCGTAGATCCGGACCGCATCAGGAACGACAGTGGTATTCATCGATTCCCCCTTCATCAGTCGCCGAGTCCATCTGCCGACTACCCGACGTTGCATTACTCGATAGCCCGGCGATATTCAACAATGTGGCGACAATCAATTACCTGTGGTGACAACGAAATTGGGATGCGACTGCGCACATAGCGGCCGACATTCGCGGGCGGCACGGGCGGGCCGGCACCGACTCGATCACGCGGACCGCCATGCGCCGGTCGTCTGCCGGTGGGCCGGATGTCAGTGGTGCCCGATGTCAGTGGTGCCGGATGTCAGTGGTGCCGGATGTCAGTGGTGCCGGATGTTCAGTGGCCCCTGACGTCAGCGAGGCCGACTGCCCAGCAGTTCGGCGAAGGATTCCGTGAATTCCTCGGTGATCCGGGCACGCCGGGCGAACGCCCGCTGCGCGGCCAAGGCCGCGGTGGCGACGATCGTCTCCCCGAGACGCGAGGCACCCAGCCGCCCGGCCTGCGGCGACAACTCGATACCACGAACCCCGCCCACACCGTCGACCTCGATGGAAACCATTCCGTCCGGCGATGTCTCACGTACCGCGATTGCCCCGAGTCGGTCGGAAAAGTCCTGCATCCGACTCAGTTGCGTGCGCGCCCGGGATTCGAGTTCATCTATTTCCCAGTTCATTTCGCCCGCTCACCGAATATCGTCGACGGAGCGCTCAAGCTCGGCGAGGTCGTCCGGCGTGGGCAGTCCCATCGCACCCACCACGTCGGCATCCACACCCTCTTCGAGAAGCTGTGCCCGCAAACGGATTCCGGACACCATCGCGGCACTGTGACACAGGGCGGTGATCTCGCGGGCCAACCCCGCCATATCGCACCGCATTTCGTCATCGGAGATCTTGATCGACACCGGCAGGCCCTGATTGGTCGCCGTCACCGTGACCGCACCGGACCGCGACCTGACCGTGGCCAACGCGTCGGCGAATCCGCTGGAACAATCACCCTGCGAGCGTGCCCACCACTGATCGGTGAGCGTTGCACCCTTCTTCAACCCGAATACCCCCGTATCGTTGTTGTGGCGCACCTGGGTACACCGTGTCAACTATCAATTGCACTACATGGAATACCCTGTACCACAATAATCTTGACCAGCTACCAGACAGTTGTGCAGATAGTGATTGTCCGGCTTGTCGGTTGCGCTGAGGTGATAGTGCCATATACACCCACGGCTGGCCATAGGCTCGCCGCGCGCCTGTGGATAACCGTCCGGCGACGGCATGGTGATGTCGTCGCTCACGGCATTCGTTGAGGCCTCGCCGCGCGCCTGTGGATAACCGTCCGGCGACGGCAGCAGGACCTCGTATCGGGTTCGGTAGACTGCACGCCATCGGCCTCACCGGCCGTCCACCACGCCGATGGGGAGCTGATCGATGACCGACAACACCACCGACGGCACCGGCGCATTGCTCCCCTTCCCCGCCAGGCCGCCGCTGGGCCCCGACTCCCCTGGTGCGGCCGGGGCCCCGCACGGCCCGCGGACACCTCTGCCGGCGTGGCCGCGACCCGGCATGCGGGTAACCGAGGGTCCGCCGCCCGCCGATCGGCGCGTCAACAGGCCTCCACCGACACAACGCGCCCGGCAATCAACCCCGGACACACCCCGGTCCCGAAGGGCGGCAATCGATCCGGCCCGTCCACTGCCACGCCCCGACGGTCCGCGGCCTCCCCTGCCCCCTCTGCGACGGGACATCACGGACACTCCCGCCCCTCCCGAATCCGCCGCCCGGCCACCTCAATTCGCGCCACCCACAACGCGGTCCGACGTTCCGGGACCGGCCGGGCAGCCCTTTTCGGCCGCAACTGCGCGCACTCCGCCCACCGGACCGACCAAGGCCGCCGGACAAAACCCGACAGCCGGACAAGTCCCCTTCCGGTCGCGCCGGTCGCGATCGGGACGTCCGGCGACGCTGTCGTCACCGGTTCGGTCCGTCCGTCCCGGCGAGCCCGCAGCCACCGATTGCCACCCCGCCGACAGCCCACCGGCGCCGGCCGCACCCACCGGCCCCGGCGCGGTACCGATGGCCACCCCGGCCGGACCCCCGAATCCCCCACCCCCGATGCTCGTCGGCGGACTCGACGACGTGGCATTGCTGCGCACGAACCGGCGCGCGCCCACCCACGGCTGGCGGCGCCTGGTGCACACCCTGTCCGGCGGGGCTATCAATCCGGGCGAATCACCGGCAGACATCGAGTACGCCCGGCTGCTCGAACGTGTCAACCGACCGGTGCGCGGTGACTACCGGATCGCGGTCCTATCCCTGAAGGGCGGGGTGGGCAAGACCACCACGTCGGTCGGTTTGGGCTCCACCTTCGCCTGGCTGCGCGGTGACCGGGTGATCGCGGTCGACGCCAATCCCGATCTCGGTACGCTGGCGCAGCGGGTGCCTCAGCAGACCGGATCTACGGTGCGCGACCTGATCGCGGAGCAATCGGTGACGTCGTACGCCGATGTGCGCGCACATACCTCGCAGGCTTCGAGCCGCCTGGAGGTGCTCGCCTCCGAGCGCGACCCGGCGGCCGCGGAGACCTTGAACGCCGCCGAGTACAGCACCGCGATGTCGGTGCTTCAGCGCTTTTACAACATCATCATCACCGACTGCGGCACCGGCCTGAGCCATTCGGCCATGAACGGCGTTCTCGATTTGGCCAATGCGGTGATCCTGGTGACCTCGCCGGCGATGGACGGCGCCCGCAGTGCTGCGGCGACCCTCGACTGGCTCAGCTCCCACGGCTACGCCCACCTCGTACCGCGATCGGTCGTGGTGCTCAGTTCGGCCCGCCCCGGCGCGTCGACCATCGACACGGTCAAGCTCGCACAACACTTCCTCACCCGCTGCCGTGCGGTGCAGCGCATCCCGTTCGACGATCATCTGGCCGAGGGCGCCGAAATCGACCTCGACCTGATCAACAAGCAGACGCGGCTCGCTTTTGTGGAACTCGCCGCGACGATGGCCGACGATTTCGCGAGCACCTTTCGGCAGCCGGGCCGGTAATCGACCGGTCCGGTCACAATAGTCTGCCGAGTCGCACAGTCACCGGATGCGTCCGGTCACCCGACGGACGAAAGGATTCACCCCCTCCAGGGCTGGACCATAGCGAAATATCATTCGCTCGCCTAAGCAAATAGGCTATGTCGATAGGCCTCGATTGTGATTTGAATCGCTCTCAGGTTAGTGTTCATGCGAGCTCCGGCCGACACCGCCGAAGCAACAGCTCGCACGATCGAAAGCAGGAATCAATGCACACCACCAAGGGCAATGGCGCCGATAACGCACTGGGTCAGATCGTCAAGCTCCTCGAGGGCCTCGCCAGCAGCGATACCACCACCTGGCACGATGACAGCACCGGTTCGTCCACCCCGTAGCGCGCCGAACAATACGAAAACCGTCCCGCACAGCGATGTGGGGCGGTTTTGGCTTTTCGTACCCCACGCCACGCCGAGCCCGGATCACGCCGCAACCCCGGACCGGGTTACGCGGGCGGTCGCCATTCCAGGACCTGCACCGTCGGCCCGTCGGTAAGGGTATAGCTCTCCCCTTCGATGAGACCGAAGGTGCGGGTGTACGCATCGGCCAGTTCTCTCGTCCCGGCCCGGAGCAGAAAGGTCAGCCGACGTGCGGTGGCCTCTTCGATGACAGGCCGGACCGCCACCTGCAGCACACCGGATCGGCGATGTTCCGGCGCCACGGCGGCAAGCACCACGCTCGCCGAGTCCTCGACCCGCGACGAATTCCGTTCGGCGTCGCCATTCTCCTTGAATCTGGCCATGAATGCCTCGTTGCCACCGATGAGCTCCCGGCCCTCCTCGACCTGCTCGGGCAGCGGGGACACCTTCACATGGTCGGGCGCCGACCACACCACGACCCCGAGCAATTCACCGGATTCGGTGAACGCCCCGTTCACGCCGCTCTGCCGCGCCGGGTTGAGCTCGACCTCGGCGAACCAACGCGCCAACCGCGGCGACATGAGATCACCGAACAGCCAGTTCAAATGCGGAATATCGGGAATGCCCTGCGCGACGATCTCCACCGCACGCGCCCGCTCGGCGGGATCGTCGAGCCGCACAGCACGTGCGATCATCCCGCTCGGTGTCGCCGTCATCCGGACCTCCGACTCTCACTGCTGCCGCAATCGCCGTTTCCCGGCCGACGCCGGGCAGCTGCCGACGGACCTGGCTGTTCGCCCGCGGGTCAGTGCGGTGACCGTGCCCGCCCGCCGACCGGCACCTCGAGTACCCAGACCGTCGACCCATCACTGAGCTTATAGCTGCCGAGCTCGACGGCCGCGAACAGTCTGGCGTAGGCGTCGGCGAGGTCCCGCGTACCGGTCCTGATCACCCCCGGAACGTTGCGCCTGATACTTTCCTCCACCACGGGCGCCACTGTGGCACTGAGTATTCCGCGCCGGCGGTAGTCGCTCGCGACGGCCGCTATCGAGATGTTGAGGGCACCGGGCACCGACCACGTCTCGGCGTCGGCCTCCTGGCTCTCCCGATAGCGCGCCACGAAACCGGCGTCCCGCCCGAACAGTTCAGCCCCCTTCGCGATCAACTCCGGGTCGGGCGCATATGCGGGGTGATCCGGTGCGGACCACACGACCACGGCACACAGCTCTCCCGATTCGTCGAACGTGCCGTGCACGCCTTCGGTGCGCGCCGGCGACAACACGACCTCGGCCAGCCAGCGGACGAGCGGCGGGGACATCAGATCACCCATCAACCATCGAAAGTGTGGAATCTCCGGGATGGCCTGGACCAGGATCTCCACTGCCCGGGCCCATTCCGCGCGATCGTCGAGTCTGATCGCCCGCGTGGTCAGGCCTTCCGAGGTATACACGCCGTCTCCGTTTCGTCCCGTCCGTGATCTTCATCTCATCCATAGTCCCACCACGCGAACACCTGCGGCATCACCGCAGTTCAGACCGGTAAACCGAATGCATCCAGTGCCGCATCCGAAGATGCCGCGGGCCATTGTCTTTACCTCACCATGACCATCGCTTTACTCTGACGGGATCATCCATGTTAGGTTAGCCTTGCGCAATCCGAAGTAGCGATTGCTGACGTTCTTCACATCCAGATCGGAGCAATGACATGGGCTACACCGTGGACGAGGTCCTCAACGCCACCATCTCGCAGGCCGTCCAGGCGGTCGCAGGCGACGTCAGCTCGCAGGGCACCGGCTCCTGATCCGCCGGCTCCCCAGCCACCCGGGGTGATCGACGGCGCACTGACCGCCCATTCTGCTCATCCCTACGCCTAGCAACCCACGAACTACCAGGAGCGACACCATGGCCGATATCGGTCCCGACACCGTCATCAAGGACGCAATCCAGCAGATCGGCAACGCCATCTTCACCGGCGCCGGCAGCAGCGACGCGGGCAACGCCGGCGGAACCGGCAGCACCGGTTCCTGAACCGGGCACACCTGCCGACCTGGATCGAGCCGTCCCGCGCAACACGCGGGGCGGCTCGTTCGTATTGTTAGAGGGCCATGACAGACACCGGTCGCGCCTCCGCGCATCCCGTTCAGGACACCCACACAGCACGGCGAAGGCCCTTGTCGGTGCTCTTCACCGAAGCACTGGCTCCGCGGTGGCGGCTCGTCGCGCTGTTCGCGCTGTGTCAGCTCGCCGCCACCTTCACCGCGCTGGCACAGCCCGCACTCAACGCCCGGATCATCGACGACGGCATCATGGCCGGCGACACCGGCACCATCTACCGCGTCGGCGGCTACATGCTGATCGTGGCGCTGGTCAACCTCGTGGTCTCGCTCGCGGCGACATACCTCTCGGCGCACATCTCCGCGTCGATGGCACGGGAGCTGCGGATATCGGTCCGGGACCGGGTTGCCCTGCTGTCGGACGCCCAGGCATCCCGTTTCGGCGTCCCCAGCCTGCTCACGCGCGCCACCGGTGACGTATCCAACGTGCAGGTGCTGTTGTTCGCGGTCCTCGCGGTCGCGGTCACGGCCCCGTTCATCCTGGTCGGGGCCACCGTGCTCTCACTTGTGCAGGGGTGGCGTCTGTCTCCGGTCATCATCGTCGCCGGAATCATCCTGTCGGCGGGTATCGGCCTGTTCATCCGGCAACTCATACCCGCCGCCACACTCCTGCAGAAGCGCATCGACGCCCTGAATCGGGTCATCCGCGAACAGCTTTCGGGACAACGGGTGATCCGCGCATTCAGCCGTGAACGCACCGAACTGGCCCGTTACGAGGAGGCCAACACCGATCTGTTCACCGTCGCGCTCCGGATGGGACGCTGGCAGACGGCGCTGTTGCCCACGGTCACCCTCGTCTCGGGGCTCGCGACGGTCGCGGTGTCGGCACTGGGGGCGATCTTCATCGACCACGGCTGGATGAGGATCGGTCAGCTCACCGCCACCAGCGGCTACCTGATGCAGATCCTCGTCGCCGTCTCGACGCTCTCGGTGGTCGCCGGAGTGATTCCACGGGCCAGCGCGAGCGCCGCCCGCATCATCGAGATCCGCGATTGCGAGCCGTCCATCGACGGTGCGGGCCCCGGTGGCCAATCGGCGGGCCTGACCGCCGGCGGTGTCACCGACCGGGCCCCGCTGATCGACCTCGACCGGGTCGGCTTCCGCTACGCCGGTGCCGAATCCCCCGCGCTCGACTCGATCTCCCTGACCCTGCGGCCGCAATCGACCACCGGCATCATCGGCGGCACCGCGAGCGGCAAGTCGACGCTGCTCGCACTGCTGCCCCGACTCATCGATCCCACGGCGGGCAGCATCCGCTGGAACGGCGCCGACGCCACCGACTTCGCGCCCACCGAGGTCCGGTCCAGAATCTCCTACATCTCCGCCGGCACGTCCCTGATCACCGGCACCATCGCCACCAACCTGCGTATCGGCCGGACCGACGCCACCGACGACGAACTGTGGCAGGCCCTCGACCTGGCCTCGGCAGGCTTCGTCCGCGAACGCGACGGGGGCCTGGACGCGCAGGTCACACCCGCAGGCCGCAACTTCTCCGGTGGACAACGGCAGCGACTGGCCCTTGCCAGGGCCCTTCTGCGCCGTCCCGACGTCTTCGTTCTCGACGAGCCGTTCAGCGCCCTTGACACCGACACCGAACAGGCGATCGTCCGAGCCATCCGGACCGCATGCCCCACCTCGACCATCGTGATCGGCACCCAGCGTGTCTCGTCGATACGGAACGCCGATCAGATCGCCGTCATCGAGGCGGGCCGCATCGTCGCCGTCGGGACGCATCGTTCGCTGCTCGCCGATTCCACCGTGTACCGGGAACTGGCCGATGCGCAGGCGGTGGCCGGTGTCTGAGCAGACCTCGTCGCCGGAGGATACGACCGGAATGAGAACACTGGCCTGGCTGCTGACGCAGATCCGGGTGAGCCGTCCGCGGATGGCGGCGGTGTCGGCCCTGGCCGTTCTCGCCACGGTGGGCACGCTCGCCACCCCCATCATCCTGGGCGCCGCCACCAACGTGATCGTCGACGGCACCACCGGACCGGTCGGCGCCGAATCGGGCGCGATGGACTGGGACCTGCTGTGGACCCTGATCGTGGCGGCCGCCGCGATCTACCTGATCAGCTATGTCTGCACGCTGACCCAGGGGCTGCTGCTGACCACCACCGTGCAACTGTCGATCGCGAGGCTGCGCGCCAAGGTGTCCGAACTGATCCCGCGGGTCCCCATCGGGTTCACCGAGTCGACCAAACGCGGTGAGCTGATGGCCAAGGCCACCACCCACATCGACAACGCCACCACGGTGCTCGGGCCGTTGTTCGTCTCACTGCCGACCAATCTGCTGACCGCGGTGTTCACCACCGTCGTGTTGTTCTGGATCTCGCCACTGCTGGCGGCGATCATCCTGTTGTCCGCGCCGGTCTCGGCGGTGGCCGCGATGGTCGTCGCCAAACGCGCCAAGCCGAACCTGACGCGGCAGTGGCAGGCCACCTCGTCGCTGTCCGGAAGTTTCGAGGAGGAGCTGACCGCGCGGCAGATGCTCAAGGCCTATGAGGCCGATGACCTCGTGAGGGAGCGGTTCACCACACTCAACGACACCCTGTTCTCGTCGATGCGGTCGGCACAGTGGACGGCCGGAACTCTGGCTCCTGCCCTGACCTGCATGAACGCGATCGTATATCTCATCCTCGCGGTGGTGGGCGGTGTGCAGGTGATCAACGGCGACCTGAGCCTCGGCGCCGCACAGGTCGTGGTCGTCTTCGCCTCTCAGCTGGCCGGATCGGTCAAGGAACTCGCGGGCTTCCTGCCACGCATCCAGTCCGGTGCCGTGTCCGCGGGCCAGGTGCGGGACCTGCTGCAGACTCCCGCGGAATCCGATCCGGCCGTCGACGCCGCCGAGCTGCCGGTCTCGCCGGAGGGTCCACCGCGAATCGAGTTCGACAACGTCGGTTTCGGCTACGATCCCGGCGCCCGGGTGCTGCACGAGGTCTCGTTCTCGATGCCACCGGGAACCACCACGGCGATCGTGGGAACCACCGGGTCGGGCAAGACCACACTGACCAGCCTGTTGCAGTGCTTCTACACCCCCGATTCGGGCAGCATCCGGATCAACGGCACCGATGTCACCGACCTGGGCAGGGCGGGGACGCGCTCGATGATCGCGGCCGTCGCCCAGGAGCCGTGGCTGTTCACCGGCAGCGTCGGCGACAACGTGGCCTACGGGCTGCGCGAGACCGACGACCAGAGCGATGCGGGGGCACGTGAACTGGCCCTGGCCGAGGCCATCGTCGACAGTCATGTGGGCCAGATCGTGTCCGTTCTGCCCGAGGGCCTGGACACGACGGTCGGCAATGACGGCGGAAACCTGAGCGCGGGTGAACTCCAGCTGGTGACCGTGGCCCGAGCGATCGCGGCCCAGCCCCGGATCCTGGTGCTCGATGAGGCGACCAGCTCCGCCGATCCCCGTACCGAACTGCTGATTCAGCGGGCACTGCTGCGCTTGCGCAGCAGAACCACCACCCTGCTGGTCACCCATCGCCTGGCCACGGCGGCCCTCGCCGACCAGATAGTCGTCCTTGAAGGCGGCCGGGTGGTCGAATGTGGCACCCATCGTGATCTGATCGCCGCCGGGGGCAGCTACGCTCAACGATGCGAGCGAGACAGGCAAGAGGATGTCTCCGACGTCGCCTCGCGCACTCGGGGGGCCCGCCGGGCCAGTTACGACGAAACACCGACACAGGTATTGGGCCGTATCAACACGACGGTTCCCTGGGAATAGATGGAGGTCTTGTGTTGAAAGTACGCATCGGTCAGCGTCCCGTCACTGCGTTCGCCCGGGTGGGGGCGATCGCCGCCGCGGTCACCGCACTGTCGTTGATCGCGTCCTCGGCGACCGGGGTCGCGTCCGCCGATCCGTCGTCGCTGCTGGTCGACGCCGGTTCCACGTCCGATCGGGTCACCGACATCGTCGTGCATTCGCCGTCGATGAACAACGACATCCCGCTGACAATCATCAAGCCGAAGGATCAGTCCAGGCCGCGCGGGGTTATCTATCTGCTCAACGGTGCCGGTGGCGGCGAGGACAACGCCAACTGGCTCAACAAGTCCGACATCGAGAAGTTCACCGCGAACAAGAACCTCTACGTGGTGATCCCCAACAAGGGACGGTTCAGTTACTACACCGACTGGCAGAAGCCCGACCCCGAACTGGGTGTGTACAAGTGGTCGACCTTCCTCGGCAAGGAATTGCCACCGGTCATCGACGCCACCTTCAACACCAACGGCCGCAATGCCATCGGCGGCATCTCGTCGTCGGCCACGTCGGTTCTGAACCTGGCGATCGAGCACAAGGGCCTGTACAAGGCCGTGGCCGCCTACAGCGGTTGTGCCCAGACCTCGGACGCCTTCGGGCAGCGCAGCATCCGGCTCGTCGTCGAATCCCGGGGCAACGGCGATGCGACCAACATGTGGGGGCCGCTCGACGGTCCGGCGTGGCGGGCCAATGACCCGGTGGTGCACGCGGACAAGTTGCGTGGTCTCAAACTCTACCTGTCGAGCGGCTCGGGTCTGCCCGGCCGCTACGACAACTTCCGCTACGTCACGGACGCCAAGACGCTGGCCGATCAGATCGTGGTGGGCGGCGTCCTGGAGGGCGGGTCGTTGTACTGCACCCAGAATCTCGCCCAGCGCCTGCGCACGCTGAAGATTCCGGCGACCGTCGATCTCGAGCCCGCGGGCTCGCATTCGTGGCTGTACTGGCAGTCACAGCTGCACCGTTCGTGGTCGTTTTACGAGCAGGCTCTGCGCTGAGACGATTCTCTGTCCCGCCCCTCTCGCCGATCGACCGCGAGAGGGGCGGAATCGTCGCCCCCGGAGCACGTATACAACAGTTGAATCCTTCGTGAAAGTTATCATTGTGTAATAACAGCGTTCACTTCTCCTAGCACCTGTGAGCTGCACACTCTCTCCCCATTACAACCATATTGTCACAAATTGATAACCCTTCATGCTGGTGTGTTCCGGGTCATATAGCGGGCCGCTGGTGGGTGTTAGCTTTCCCATGGCCATCCAGGCCGGATCGCTACCCACAGAGGAGACCCACATGGCTCACAAGGCAGACGTCATCGGTGGCGCAATCGCAACGGTCATCGTCGGCGCCGTCGCGGATCAGATTGTCAACAGTTCCTCCGAGTGAGGAACGTCGGGGCTGAGCTCGGAGTAGCCTCAGCCTCTGGATATGCCGCACACAAGGCCGGTCACGCTGAGCGTGACCGGCCTTGTCGTGTATGACCAGAATCGGCGAGTCGTGGACGACCAGAATCAGCTATGCGCGCAGGCCGGCCTTGATCGCGGGAATGTCGGCGGCGACCACCTCGAATGTCCACACGGTCAAGCCCGCAACATGCGCGTGGGCACCACGATCGGCCAAGGACCACTTGCGCCGGTACATGTCGGCCAGCGCCGGATCGTTGGTCCGCAGCACAACCGATTCGCCGCGGGCCTCGGCGAGGTCCCCAACCTCCAGCACAAGCGCCGACAGCACCCCGGTATTGCGGGTGTTCGGGCTGACGATCGCAAGGCTTACGTCGATGGCCTCAGGATTTGACCACACCGCGGCGTCGGCATCGCGCATGGCCGCGTACCGTTGCGCAAAGTCCGGATGCGCCGTGACAAAGGCCTTGGTATATGCCACTTGTTCCTCGGAGGCCGGGGCGGGCGAACGGCCCGGCACCCGCAGCAGAACGACACCGACCAGCACGCCCGAAGCGTCGAACGCGCCGAACGCATCCCCCGACTCCAGCACACCGCACCGGATGTCGGCCAGCCAGCGCGCAGACTCATACGACAGCGCGTCCCCGAACAACCAGCGGTACACAGGCAACTCCAGATAGGCAGCACTCACCAGATCCACCACCTGTTCCCGGTCGCCGGGACCCAGCATCCGGCAACTCACCTCACGGTCATGGCCTCCGATCACCATCGGCCCGCGGCCTGTCGGCTTCACCCGCCCACCTCCATCTCGGCTCGTCGCCGTTCCTCGCCCGATCCGATCGCCACGGCCTCGGGTCCCGATGGGCAGACTAAACCACGACCGGCCACACAGCGGCAGGTTTGCCAACTCGCCCCCGGTGTATTGCGCCCCGATCACGACTCGATATGTGGTCGTTCCACCCACAAATCCGAAAAGCTGGCACACTCCTGATCCTCTATGCTAACTTCTGGTCATGGCCGAATCGGCCATGACCACCCACCTATAAGGAGCAATAATGGCACTTCGTGAAGGCGGCGTTCCCAGCCAGGGCGACATCATCGGCGACATCGTCGGCAGCATCGTCGGCGGCCTCATCGACGGCGGCGGTTCGTCGGGCGACTAGTTTTCGATCCACCAGAGAGAGAACGGATTCTGAACATCGAATTCGTTCTCTCTCTTCGTATGTGTGAAATGCGAACGAGATGGTGGCAACGCCGGGCGCCCATAGTGTGCGCAGAACACTGATCAAGAATCACGGGACCATCTGTTGACACCCGCCGATCGGGCTGCACTACCGGCACCATCACGAGCTTTTCAGTATATTCCTGTCGCAAATCCTTCTTTAACTAAACTAATATCACGCGGTAATCACGACTCCACAATGGTCGCGCCACAAGCCGTCCCAGCGCCGCCCGAGCACGAACCCGGCCCCGTTGAGCGTTTGCCCACCACCCGGTTGCTCCTGGACGACTTCGGCGCGCATATCCGGCGAACATACGGTTGACTGTCGGGTGGACGCCGGAAACGTCGCATCCGGTGCCACATCCAGCCAGCCCGCGACGCCGCTCACCGAGGAGTCACCGTGCCCGGCCCCGACAAGCCCCACACCCCGCCACCCGGCACCCGACCCGGCGCGCCCAACCTCCGTCCCGTCTCCGACACCCGGATCCGGATCGAGTACCGGACGGTGCACGGCTACCGGCGCGCGTTCCGGATCGCCGGCGGCGGCCCCGCGTTGTTGTTGATCCACGGCATCGGCGACAACTCGTCCACCTGGGACGAGATCATTCCCACGTTGGCTCAGCACTACACCGTGATCGCTCCCGACCTGCTCGGCCACGGCCAGTCCGACAAGCCGCGCGCCGACTATTCGGTGGCCGCTTTCGCCAACGGTATGCGTGACCTGCTGGTGGTACTCGGTATCCCCAAGGTCACCGTGATCGGCCATTCCCTTGGCGGCGGCGTCGCCATGCAGTTCTGCTACCAGTTCCCCCGGTTCGTCGAACGGCTCGTGCTGGTCGCGGCGGGTGGGGTGATGCGCGAGGTCAACCCCGTCCTGCGGATGGTGACCCTGCCCGGAGCCGGCGAACTCCTGGCCATGCTCCGGATTCCCGGCGTACTGCCCGCAGTGCGCTGGGGCGTCGACAAGCTGGCCGATGCACCCCGTCTGCCCGGTGTCCCCGCCGGCTGGTCACCGAGCGGGGCGCTCAAGGACCACGACGACCTACTGCGGGTTGTGAGCGGACTCGCCGACCCGGGCGCTTCCAAGGCGTTCCTGCGGACTCTGCACGCCGTCGTCGACTGGCGCGGGCAGTCGGTCACCATGCTCGACCGTTGTTATCTCACCGAACGCCTGCCGATGCTGGTGCTCTGGGGCGACGAGGACACCGTCATCCCCTACCATCACGCGATCATCACCAACACCGTCATCCCGCATTCGGAGCTCGTCACCTTCGAGGGCTCCGGTCACTTCCCGTTCCACGACGATCCCGAACGCTTCACCCGCACCCTCATCGACTTCATCGAACGCACCACACCGCTGGATTTCGATCCGCTCATGTGGCGTGAACTGATGAGTTCGGGAGGCGCTCAGACCGCCGACTTCGAAGGTGACGAGGAGACCATCGACGAGGTGCTCGAAGCGTTCGAGGACGAGCGCAGCGCCACCTGACCCACCGATTCAGCCGGGCGATTCCGAATATCCGCGGCGGCGGCCGGAAGGCGACCCACCCGTCGGTCCAGGCTCGTCACTCGTGCTCCTCGCGCCTCAACCGGCACGGTGGGCGGCAAGGGTTCAGGTGCCGCAGCAGCCACCGGGAGTTCGCACGTCACGCGTGATCGCGTTGCGAGCCGAGAGTTCGGCGTCGGCGGGATAGTCGACACCGATCAGGCACAATCCGCGGGCCTCTGCGACAGGTACTTGCTGGTTGCGTTCAGTCGCACCGAGCAACCGTCGGCACCAGCCGATGTCGCGACGGCCGTCTCCGACACTGGCGACGGCGCCGACCAGGGAGCGGACCATCGACCAGCAGAACGCGTCGGCGCTCACCGATCCGACCAGCACACCGTCGTCGTCGCGGCGCCAGGTAAAGCGTTGCAGCTCGCGGATGGTGGTGGCGCCCTCACGTCGCCGGCAGAATGCGGCGAAATCGTTGAGCCCCAACAAAGTCTGTGATGCGGCGTTCATCGCGTCGACGTCGAGCGGCCGACGCCACGCGGCTGTGGTGCGGGCGACCACCGGTTCGGCACCCCACCGGGCATCGGTAAGCCGGTACTCGTAGTGCCGTCGCAACGCCGAGAAGCGGGCATCAAAGTCGGCGGGCACCCGGTGGATCTCCTTGACCCGCACATCGTCGGGCAGCATCTTGCCCAGCCTTCCGACGAGCATCGACGGATCGCCCGCGATGCTGCGGGTGTCGAGGGCCGACTCCGGGATGTCCGCGTGGCATACCTGCCCGGTGGCGTGTACTCCCGCATCGGTGCGGCCGGCGACGGTAAGCCGCACCGGCACCCGCAACACCATCGCCAGGGTGTCTTCGAGGACCGCGCATACCGTCCGCTGATCGGTCTGCCGCGCCCAGCCCGCGAAATCCGTTCCGTCGTAACCCACATCGAGCCGCAGACGGACTAACCCGCTGAGCTGATTCACCGGGCCTCGTTGCGTATCCCCGCTGATCCCACACACAACGAACCCGTCGTCACCTGAGGTGACGACGGGTTCGTGGGCAGCGTTGCTGCTCAGTCTTCCGACTCCTGCTGGCTCGGCGGCAGCGAGTAACCCGCGGCCTCGGCATCGGCGTCAGTGGCGAACCAGACCTCGGCGACCGTCGAGTCGTAGAACCGGGTGCCGGGGCGGTGGTAGAGCTTGGAGCTCTCGTTGCCCTTGATCGGGAAGCCCTCCGGCTGCGATCCGTCCTCGAGCGGGGCGTGCGAACCGGTGGCCGCGGGAGCCTCCGAGGTGTCGAGCAGACCCACCGGAGCGGCGGTCTCCTCGGACTCGGGGGCGTCGGTGGCCTCGGCCGCCTTCTGCGCCTCGGCGGCCTTGGACGCGGCCGCGCGGTTGGCGCGGTTGGCCTCGGTCGACACAGTCTCACCGGTCACCAGCTCGATCACTGCCATGGGGGCGTTGTCGCCCTTGCGGTTCAGCGTCTTGATGATGCGGGTGTAGCCGCCGTTGCGATCGGCGTACGACGGACCGATCTCCTCGAACAGCACGTGCACGATGTCCTTGTCACGGATGACCTTGAGGACCTCACGACGGTTGGCGAGCTTGCCGTGCTTGGCGTGCGTGATCAGCTTCTCGGCGTACGGGCGCAACCGCTTGGCCTTGGCTTCGGTGGTGGTGATGCGGCCGTGCTCGAAGAGCGAGGTGGCGAGGTTCGCCAAGATCGCCTTCTGATGGCTCGCCGACCCGCCGAGGCGGGCACCCTTTGTGGGCTTGGGCATTGCTATCTCCTAGAAGAGACGACTCTCGATCTTTTCCGAAGACCTCGAGTCACGGGTTCTGATGGTGGGCTACAGCCCCCAGCGCTGTTCGGTCAGAGTTGTTCGGTCTCTGCGAAATCCTCGCCGCCTTCATCGCTGAACGTGGCATCGTCCGACCACGTGCCGGTGGCCGGGTCGTAACCGGCGACCTGCGACGGGTCGAAGCTGGCCGGGCTGTCCTTGAGCGACAGACCCAGCGCGTGCAGCTTGACCTTCACCTCATCGATCGACTTCTGGCCGAAGTTGCGGATGTCGAGCAGGTCCGACTCGGTGCGGGCAACCAGCTCGCCGACGGTGTGCACACCTTCGCGCTTGAGGCAGTTGTACGACCGGACGGTGAGCTCGAGCTCCTCGATCGGCAGGCTGAACGACTGGATGTGATCCGCTTCGGCCGGCGACGGCCCGATCTCGATGCCCTCGGCCTCCACGTTGAGCTCCCGGGCGAGCCCGAACAGCTCGACGAGGGTCTTGCCCGCCGACGCCAGCGCATCGCGTGCGCTGATCGAGTTCTTGGTCTCGACGTCGAGCACGAGCCGATCGAAGTCGGTGCGCTGCTCGACGCGGGTGGCCTCGACCTTGTAGGTGACCTTCAGCACCGGCGAGTAGATCGAGTCGACCGGGATCCGGCCGATCTCGGCACCCGACGCCTTGTTCTGCACCGCGGGTACGTAACCGCGACCACGCTCGACGACAAGCTCGATCTCGAGCTTGCCCTTGTCATTGAGGGTGGCGATGTGCAGATCGGGGTTGTGCACGGTGACACCGGCCGGGGGCACGATGTCGGCGCCGGTCACGGTGCCCGGCCCCTGCTTGCGCACGTACATGGTGACCGGCTCGTCTTCCTCGGAGCTCACCACGAGGCCCTTGAGGTTCAGGATGATGTCGGTGACATCCTCCTTCACGCCGGGGACGGTGGTGAACTCGTGCAGGACACCGTCGATGCGGATGCTGGTGATGGCAGCGCCCGGGATCGACGAGAGCAGGGTACGGCGCAGCGAGTTACCGAGGGTGTAGCCGAAACCGGGTTCGAGCGGTTCGATGACGAACTTCGACCGATTCTCGGCGACGATCTCTTCGGTGAGGGCAGGTCGCTGTGAGATGAGCATCTGGTGGATTTCTCCCTATGGCCGACCGCTATTTGACGGCCTAGAAGTGGACCGAACAGCTTGTGCTGTAAGGCTGTAGCGATCTGAGGACTACTTGGAGTAGAACTCGACGATGAGCTGTTCGGAGATCGGGATCTCGATCTGGGCGCGCTCGGGAACGTTGTGCACCAGGATCCGCAGCGTCGACGGAACCACCTGCAGCCAGCCCGGAACCGGACGATCGCCGACGAGCTCCTTGGCGATCTGGAACGGGGTGGTGGCCAGCGACTTCGGCCGGACGTCGACGATGTCGTACTGGCTGACGCGGTAGCTGGGCACGTCGACCTTCACACCGTTGACGGTGAAGTGGCCGTGGCTGACCAGCTGGCGGGCCTGACGACGGGTCCGGGCGATGCCGGCGCGGTACACGACGTTGTCCAGTCGGGTCTCGAGGATGCGCAGCAGCTCGTCACCGGTCTTGCCGGAGCGACGGTTGGCTTCCTCGTAGTAGCGGCGGAACTGCTTTTCCAGGATGCCGTAGGTGAAGCGGGCCTTCTGCTTCTCCTGCAGCTGGAGCAGGTACTCGCTCTCCTTGATCCGCGCGCGGCCGTGCTGGCCGGGCGGGTAGGGGCGACGTTCGAACGCCTGGTCTCCGCCGATGAGATCGACACGCAGACGACGAGACTTCTTGGTGGCGGGGCCGGTATAACGAGCCATGAGTTTCTCTGTTCCTTTCCCGCTTAGACCCGACGCCGCTTGGGCGGACGGCAACCGTTGTGCGGCTGCGGGGTGACATCGGAGATGGTGCCGACCTCAAGGCCGGCGGCCTGCAACGACCGGATGGCGGTCTCGCGACCCGAACCCGGTCCCTTGACGAACACGTCGACCTTCTTGACGCCGTGCTCCTGCGCCTTGCGGGCGGCGTTCTCGGCGGCGAGCTGCGCGGCGAACGGGGTGCTCTTACGCGAACCCTTGAAGCCCACGTGACCCGACGACGCCCAGCTGATCACGTTGCCGTTGGGGTCGGTGATCGAGACGATGGTGTTGTTGAACGTCGACTTGATGTGTGCGTTGCCGTGCGGGACGTTCTTCTTATCCCGACGGCGTGTGCCCTTCTTGGGGCCTGCGGCGCGTGACTTCGGAGGCATTACTTCTTCTTCCCGGCGATGGTCTTCTTCGGGCCCTTACGAGTGCGGGCATTGGTCTTGGTGCGCTGTCCGCGGACCGGCAGACCACGACGGTGGCGCAGGCCTTGGTAGCAGCCGATCTCGATCTTGCGACGGATGTCGGCCTGGACCTCGCGGCGCAGGTCACCCTCGACCTTCACCGAGGCTTCGATGTACTCGCGCAGCTTAGAGATGTCTGCGTCGGTCAGATCCTTGGCGCGCAGGTCGGCGCTCAGGCCGGTGGCGGCCAGGATCTCCTTGGAGGTGGTGCGACCAACTCCGTAGATGTACGTAAGTGCGATCTCCAGCCGCTTTTCGCGGGGAAGATCCACACCAGCAACACGTGCCATGTGGCGTGATTCCTTTACTTGTCAGAGGTCTGCTCCCAGTCCGTCCCGCCTGTGCGGATTCCGTGGTGAATCCGTATCGGGCCCCGGCCTCTGAACCGGGGGTGGGCGCCTGCGGCGTATGCCGACGCTGGTGCTGGGAGGGCTTCACAAAAGTCTGTTCAGCTCTGGTCGTGCCTAACTCAGTTCTTGCGTATTCAGTTGTGTGTCTCAAGCGACCACGAGTGGTGCTGTGATCAGCCCTGACGCTGCTTGTGGCGCAGGTTGTCGCAGATCACCATGACCCGGCCGTTGCGGCGGATCACTTTGCACTTCTCGCAGATCGGCTTGACGCTCGGCTGAACCTTCACGTCTCGCTCCTTAACATGGGCCTGCTGGGCGTCGGGCTTGAGTCCGGTCTTCCCTCCTCGCTCGGGATCGCAAGCTCCCCCTCGCTCGTCAGTCCAGACCGGACACGCCTTCCTGCCCACCAGACCGGCTGGGCGGTCCAGTGGTGTGACTACCAGACCCGATTACTTGTACCGGTACACGATTCGGCCACGTCCGAGGTCGTAGGGCGAAAGCTCAACGACCACCCGATCCTCAGGCAGGATGCGGATGTAGTGCTGCCGCATCTTGCCGCTGATGTGGGCGAGGACCTTGTGTCCGTTCTCCAGCTCAATGCGGAACATCGCATTGGGCAGAGGTTCGACAACACGCCCCTCGACCTCGATGGCCCCGTCTTTCTTCGCCATATCCTCCGCGATCCTGGCGTGCGATTGCCCGCAAGCCCGGTTGAATCCATGTCTATCCGTTAGGGTGATGGCACTCCGCTGCCGGAGACCACCGTGGTGCGCCTCCCCGGCCACGAGCCGCCGCCGGAGCGATGACACGCGAAAACCGGGCACGCGACGCGCACCGACGATCCATGTTACGCCTAGTGCGCTATCGGGTCCAAATGCGACGCCGAAGCGGCGTCCGCCACGAGAAAGCTCCGCGGGCGCGACCGGCGATCCGGCCTGCACGCGCGGGCGTCGGCCTGGCACACTTGGCTGATGCAGCAGTTTCTGGTGCGCACCGCGCTGACGGCGATCACCCTGTGGATAGCGACGCTGATCGTGCCCGGCCTCGACTTCGTCGGTGGCGACGAGACGTGGGAGAAGATCGGCATCGTCGTTGTCGTGGCGATCATCTTCGGCCTGGTCAACGCGGTCGTCAAACCTGTCGTGCAATTGTTCGCGATCCCGCTGTACATCCTCACCATCGGGCTCGTGCACATCGCGATCAACGCGCTGATGCTGGAGCTGACGGCCTGGATCACGCGTAACACCACCCACTGGGGGCTGGCCGTGGACGATTTCTTCTGGTCGGCGATCCTCGGCGCGATCGTCGTCTCGATCGTCAGCTGGATCCTCGACCTGACGCTGAAAGAGGACCCGTGGCGGTGGGCCGACCGATAGGGTCGGTGTCATCCGAATCGTCCGAAGGCGCCCGATGACCACACGTCCGCTGATCCTGCTGTCGGTTCCGGTTGTCGCGGCGGGACTGCTCGCCGGTTGTGGCGACGACGGTTCCGCCGGCGACGAACCCCGCAGGGTCACCGTCATCGGCACCGGCGAGGTCACCGGTGTCCCCGACACCGTCACCGCGGTGGTGGGCGTCGAGGCCGAGGGCGACGACGTGTCGACAGCCCTGAACGAGGCCAACACCAAGATCAAGGCCGTCACCGACGCCGTGGTCAAGGTCGGCGTCAAGGCCGAAGACGTGCAGACCCAGCAGGTCTCGCTGTCCCCGCGACACACCAGCCCGGGACCGGGGCAGGTGTCGGGTATCGGCGGGTACACCGCCGCCAATACGCTCACCATCAAGGTCCGCGACGTCGGCACCGCCTCCGTGGCATTGAGCGCGGCCGTCGACGCCGGTGGCGACAACACCCGTATCACCAGCGTCGGCCTGTCCATCGATGACGACGCCGAACTGCTCGAACAGGCCCGCACCCGCGCCTTCACCGACGCCCGCACCCGCGCCGAACAGTACGCGTCCCTGTCCGGGGACAAGCTCGGCCCGGTGCTCTCGATCGACGAGCAGGTCAGCGGCGCCTCCCCCAAGAACTATGCCCGCGAGAGCGCTCTCGACGCCGCGGTTCTCATCTCCCCCGGACAACAGACCCTCACCTTCACGGTCACGGTGTCGTTCACACTCACGTAGCCCGGCCGGGACCCGCTCAGGCCCCCAGGATCGCGGCGAGTTGTTCGGCGGGTGCCGACGAACCGAGGATCTGGATGGCGACGTGGTCGGCGCCACCGGCCAGGTGCTCGTCGATCTGCTTCTTGACGTCGGCCGCATCTCCGTGCGCCACCAGCGCGTCGATGAGCGAGTCGCTGCCGCCGGCACCAATGTCGGCGTCGGTGTATCCGAGCCGGCGCAGGTTGTTCGTGTAGTTGACCAGGTGCAGGTAGGGCTGATCGACCGGCGGCCTGCCCACCGCTCGCGCCGAGACCGGGTCGGCGTCGAGGACCACCTTGTGTTCCGGGGCGAGCAACGCCTCCGGCCCGAGGATCTCGCGGGCAACCCGCGAGTGGGCCGCCGGCACCAGGTAGGGATGCGCGCCGAGGGCACGCCGCGCCGACAGTCTCAGCACCCGCGGCCCGAGCGCGGCGAGCACCCGTCGATCGCGCGGAACCCCTTCGGCATCGAGCACGTCGAGGTAGTCGGTCAGTGCCTCATACGGTTTCGTGTACTCCGAGGTGGCCTCGGGATGACCGGCGCCCAGACCGAGGTAGAAGCGGCCCGGAAAGTCCTCGTCCAGCGCCCGGAACTCGCCCGCGATCACCGCGGGGTCGGTGTTCCAGATGTTGACGATGCCCGTGGCGACGGTGATGTTCTCGGTGGCTTGGAGCACTTTTCGCACCGGCCGCAGGTGCGCCGGTGACCCGCCGAGCCAGACGGTGCCGAGCCCGAGTCGCTCGAACCGGGCCACCTCGTCGGCGGAGAACTGCGCAAATCCGCCCCAGACACCGTATGTGCCGAACCGCTTCTTGTGTGCCGCCCGCGAGCTCAGGTCATCATCACCGGACATCGGGGTTCCCTTCGTCGTTCCCTGTATGCGGGTGGCCCGTGTGTGGGGCCACCCGTATGTGGCGGACACGCCTTGGCCCCCGGCACCGCTCCCGACGAACCGGGCCGTTCCGGGGTCTTCTGCGCCCGCAGCCGATCCGGGTCAACGCAGGATCGCACGTTCTCATTCCTTGGGGGCGACTATTTCTCAGCCCGAATCCAACCGTTGGGTGTGCACGGCCGTGTTGGCACTCTTACCCGAGTTATCGGGCGCACCGCTTGGCCGTGCCCCGACTGCTTTCACCACCCTGATTCGTCAACACCGAAGCGAGCGAACACCGTGCGCATCAGCCGGAACACCCGATCCGCCACCCTCCCGATCCTGTCAGCCCTCCTCGCGATCATCGCGCTGGTCCTCACCGCCTGCGGCTCCTCCGACGACCACGGGGTGGACCTGAGCAAGGATCTGCCCACCGAGATCCCCGCCGGAACCACGATCGTGTGGGCCGACCAACAGAACAAGTACCAAACCCTTTTCGCCGCATCCGGTCTCGACAAGGACCTGCCCTACAAGCTGGAATACGCCAACTTCACCGGCGGGCCCGCCGTCCTCGAGTCGTTCCGCGCCGGCACCGCCGATATCGCGGGAGTCGGTGACGTGCCCCCGATCCACGCGCAACTCACCGATCAGAAGGTACCGATCGTGCTGGCGCTGCAGAACAGCCTCACCACCTACGATCTGGCCACCGCCCCGGGGGCGGATGTGAAGACCGCCACCGATCTGCGCGGCAAGAAGATCGCCTACGCCGAGGGTACCGCCCAGCAGGCCGTGGTACTGCGTGCCCTGGCCAATGCCGGACTTGAGGTCAGGGATGTCCGGCTGGTCAAGCTGAAACTCGCGGAGTTCTCGGATGCACTGGGCGCCAATCAGGTTGATGTGGCACCATTGAACGAGCCGCGACTGACCCGCTACCTGCGCGATTTCGGTCGTGACGGCGCCTCGACGGTCGATCCGAACAGCCTCGGCCGGGTCTCGGAGGGCCTGAGCTACGTGTACGCCCGCGGCGAATCACTGACCGACCCGGCCAAGGCCGCCGCGCTGCGCCACCTCGTGGGCGTGGTCATCAAGGCATACCAGTGGGCCAACACCCATCCGGCCGAGTGGATCGAGCAGTACTACGTCAATAATCAGAACGTCACCGCCGACGACGGCCGGCGCATCCTGCGCAGCACCGGCACCGTCGCCTTCCCGCCGCTCGACGACGCGCTGATCGAACGCCAGCAGGCCACCATCGACGTTCTCGACAACGCCGGCCAGTTGCCCAAGAAGGTGCGCGCAGCAGACGATTTCGATCTCCGCTTCACCCCAGTGATCGAGGACGCCAAGAAGGAATCGGGCGCGCCGAGTGAATCGGGAGTCATCCGATGACCACCACAGTCGCGCGGAACAGTCTGTCCCGCAACCAAAACACCGCCCCACCACGCGACACCGACAGGTCGGACGACTATCCGGGCCTCGAACATCGCACCGGCGCGCCACGGCGAAGGCTCGGCCCGGGAAACCCGATCCGCGGCGGCTGGCTGCTGGGACCGGCGCTGCTGGTGGCGATCTGGTTCATCGGTTCGGCCACCGGGTTCATCGACGAACGCACGCTGCCCGCCCCCTGGACGATCGCCGAGACGGGCGCCGACCTGTGGTCCGACGGCCGGCTCCCCGACAACATTCTCGCCTCGCTCAAGCTGGCCTCGATCTCCTTGGTGATCGGCGTACTCGCCGGCCTGGTGATGGCGCTGGTCGCCGGCCTGAGCCGACTCGGAGAGGCCCTGCTCGACGGGCCGGTGCAGATCAAACGCGCCATCCCCACTCTGGCGATCATCCCGCTGGCGATCATGTGGTTCGGCATCGGCGACACCATGAAGATCACCATCATCGCCCTGGCCGTGCTGGTCCCGATCTACATCAATACCCACGCCCAGTTGCGTGGCGTGGATCTGCGGCACGTCGAACTCGCTCAGACCGTGGGTCTTTCCCGACTCGAGTTCATCCGGCGGGTCGCCTTACCCGGCGCCATCCCCGGCTTCTTCACCGGCCTGCGACTGGCCGTCACCACCTCGTGGCTGGCACTGGTGGTGGTCGAACAGATCAACGCCACCAAAGGTATCGGCTATCTGATGGACCAGGCCCGCACCTACGGGCAACTCGACATCGTCGTCGTCGGACTCGTCGTATACGGCGTGTTCGGTCTCCTGAGCGACACCGTGGTACGCATCATCGAACGGAGGGCACTGACATGGCGCAAGTCACTGGGCAGCTGATCGATTCTCCTGGGCACCAACCCACACCGGCGGCACACCGGGCAGTGGTCGACGATCCGGTTCTGGTGGCCGACAAGCTCACCCGCCGGTTCGGCGAGCGCACCGTCCTCGACGAGATCGACCTGACCATCGCGCGCGGTGAGTTCGTGGCCCTGCTCGGCCGCAGCGGCAGCGGCAAGTCCACGTTGCTGCGCGCGGTCGCCGGGCTCGACGTCGGTGTCGACGGCACCGGCGACCTGTTCGTCGCCCGCAATTCGTCCGTGGTGTTCCAGGATTCGCGCCTGCTCCCGTGGTCACGGGTACTGCCCAACGTCACCCTCGGGCTGTCGGGCCGCAACGCCGCCGACGCCGGGCGCACCGCGCTCACCGACGTCGGCCTCGAAGGCCGGATGCGGGCCTGGCCCAACGAATTGTCCGGCGGCGAACAGCAACGGGTGGCACTCGCCAGATCGCTCGTGCGCCAACCCGAGCTGTTGCTCGCCGATGAGCCCTTCGGCGCGCTCGACGCCCTCACCCGTATCCGCATGCACGGCCTGCTCCGCGAATTGTGCGGCAAGTACCGGCCGGGGGTGCTGCTGGTGACCCACGACGTCGACGAGGCGATCACCCTCGCGGACCGGGTCCTGGTCCTGGACAACGGCCGGTTCGTCGCCGACCGCGATCTCGATTCGCTCGGCCCCCTGCGCTCCCTGCGCGACCCCGAGTTCGTCGCCCATCGCGAAGCCCTGCTCGCCGCGCTCGGCGTCGACATCACCACTCACTGACCGACGGAAGGAACACACCCGTGAGCACACAACAGCTCCACCTGAATGCCTTCATCTATCCCGCGGGCCATCACGAGGCCGCATGGCGTCACCCACGCAGCCAACCGCACCGCATCTTCGATGCCGACTACTACCAGGAGATCGGAAAGGCCGCCGAGGCAGCGCTTTTCGATGCGGTCTTCTTCGCCGACGGCCCAGCGCTGCGCAGTGAGGCCGCCTTCAGCACCGCGGGCCGGCTCGAACCGATCACCGTACTCGGCGCGATCGCCGCGGCCACTGAACGAATCGGTCTGATCGCCACCGCCTCCACCACCTACTACGAGCCGTACAATCTGGCGCGCCTGTTCTCGACACTCGACTTCCTCTCCAAGGGTCGGGCCGGCTGGAACATCGTCACCACCTCCACCGATGCCGCCGCCGAAAACTTCGGCCTCACCGCACATCCCGATCCGCAGGCGCGGTATCGACGGGCCGCGGAGTTCGTCGACACCGCGACCCGGCTATGGGATTCCTGGGAGGATGATGCGGTCGTCCTCGACCGGGACAACGGACAGTACGCGGACACCGACAAGATCCACCGCGCCGAGTTCGTCGGCGAACATCTCACGGTGCGCGGCGCTTTCAACGCACCTCGCTCCCCGCAAGGCTATCCGGTGCTGGTGCAGGCGGGGGCGTCCAACGACGGGCGTGCGTTCGCCGCACGGTACGCCGAGGCGATCTTCACCGCGCATCAATCGCTCGCCAACGCGCAGGCCTTCTACTCCGACATCAAGGACCAGGCACGCGGCCTGGGCCGCAACCCCGATCACATCAAGATCCTGCCCGGCCTGAGCCCGTTCATAGGCGACACCGAGGCAGCGGCGAAGGATTTGGAGCGCGAGTTCAACAAGCTCACCGTTCCCGCCTACGGCCTCAAGCAGATTCGCGGCATCGCCGATGTCGACCTATCGGCCCTGGACCTCGACGCCCCGGTCCCCCTCGACGCATTCGGCCAGGCGGGCAACGTCACCGACAACCAGCGCAGCCGCAAGCAGGTGGTGGCCGAGATCGTCGCGAAGGAACGGCCCACCGTCCGCGAACTGCTGCACCGGCTCGCCGGGGCGCGCGGACATCGGGTCGTCGCCGGCACCCCCGAACAGATCGCCGACACCATCGAGGAGTGGTTCACCCGGGGCGCCGCCGACGGGTTCAACGTGATGCCGCCCTACTACCCGGGCGGACTCACCGACTTCACCGAGCACGTCGTACCGATACTGCAGCGCCGCGGCCTGTTCCGTACCGAATACACCGGCACCACCCTGCGCGATCATCTCGGCCTGCCGCGGCCGGAGAACCAGTTCGCCGTCCGGCAGGCGTCGGCGCAGAGCGCCAGTTGAGGGGCTCGGACCCCGCCTGTACCGGCGAGACCGCATCCGCCCGCACGCTCGCCCTGCACGTCCACCTGCCGACAGGTCTGCTCGGTGTGGCCGGCGGCGCCACCGCGCCCATCGTGGTGCTGGCGGCGCTGGCCCACGGGGCGTCGGTGTCGCAGGCCGGATTGGTGGTGGCCGGCGGCGGGCTCGGTATGGTCACGGCCGATCTGCCCGCCGGAAGCCTGGTGGCACGAATCGGGGAACGCTGGTCCATCGCCATCGGCAGTGCGATCGGCGTGATCGGCGCGCTGCTGTGCGTGGCCGACGTCTCGCTGCTCACGCTCGGCGCCGGAGTGGTCCTGCTCGGCCTCGCGCAGGCTGTGTGGGGGCTGGCGCGGCAGTCGTACCTGACCGCGGTCGTGCCGTTCGGGCAACGGGCACGGGCGATTTCGGCGATGGCCAGCATGAGCAGGCTCGGCTTCTTCCTCGGCCCGTTCATCACCGCCGTCATCCTGGGGGCGGAAACCACCGGCGACGACGGGGGTTCGGGCCACCTGTCGTACGTGTTCGCGGTGCAGCTGGCGATGGTGGTGATCGCCGGCGTGCTGTTCGCGACCATGGCCGACCCGCCGCAGCCGCGCGCTCGCACCGTGTCGCTACCGATCCGCCGGGTCGCCGCCCGCGAACGCGGAACACTGCTGCGTCTGGGCCCGGGGGCGTTGGCACTCGGCGCGGTCCGGGCCTCGCGAACGGTGGTGCTGCCGCTGTGGGCTGAGCACATCGGTATGTCGGGTGCGACGATCGCCCTCGTGTTCGGTGTGGCGGGCGCACTCGACGTCGGCCTGTCGTATCCGGCCGGGGTCGGCCTCGACAGGTTCGGCCGGCGCGCAATGGCCGTCCCGGCGATGACGCTCTATGCCGCCGGCCTGCTGTGCATTCCACTGGCCGACTCCGAGGCCGGGGTGTGGATCGTGGCGCTCGTCGTCGCCTCGGCGAACGGCCTCACCAATGGGCTGGTCATGACGATCGGCGCCGACGCCGCCTGCGAGGATGCCCGTCCGCAGTTCCTCGCTCTGTGGCGGCTGCTGCACGACGGCGGGTCGGCGGGCGCACCCGCGGCGGTCGGTGCCTTGGCCGGGCTGCTCGGGCTGGGCGCGGCATCGGCGTGCACCGGGCTGGTCGGTCTCGCCGGTGCGGTGGTGTTCGGGGTGTTCCTGCCCCGCACGCACCGCACCGGCGAGGCTGGCATCCTGGACCGATGCGAGCGGTCATCCAGCGAGTCAGCCAGGCGAGTGTCACCGTCGATGGCGAAGTAGTCGCCGTCCTCGACATCCCCGGCACCGGCACCACCTGCGAGCACGGCCTCGTCGTGCTTGTGGGCGTCACCCATGACGACACCACCGATGACGCCGTGCGCCTTGCCGACAAGCTCTGGCGACTGCGGATCCTGCCCGGTGACGAGCGCGAACTGTCCGCCGCCGATCTCGGCGCACCGATCCTGGTGATCAGCCAGTTCACCCTGTACGCCAACACCGCCAAGGGTCGCCGACCGTCGTGGAACGCCGCCGCTCCCGGACCGGTGGCAGAACCACTCGTCGACGCCGTGGTCGAGGAACTGCGATCGTTCGGTGCCACCGTCGCCACCGGGCGCTTCGGTGCCCACATGCACGTGTCGCTGGTCAACGACGGGCCGGTCACCCTCATCCTGGACACCGACCGGCGTTAGCGTTGGCTCAGTGTCAGGGTTAAGGCAGCCGCCATCGGTGGCTGGTTGGATC
>ERZ795062.649-NODE-649-length-28015-cov-6.938984_pt1 | contig 28015 bp, 27 predicted proteins | sample MGYA00375146_ERZ795062 | MGnify/ENA primary metagenome ERZ795062 (study PRJEB30191, sample SAMN05720281) | activated sludge metagenome | isolation source: Anaerobic digester | place: USA | collected 2015-07-16 ... | reverse complement strand
TTTTATATTAATTGCAATATCATTATTAGATACATTCAACTTCTTGTTCTTTGTTTCCTCTTTCTTAAATTGTGAGTAATAAATCTCCTGATAAACCTCGCAAGATGCGATCAATTTCTCATGTGTACCAATTGCTGCTATCATACCGTCCTCCATAACGATAATTTGATCTGCATACATTAATGATGCTGTACGCTGAGACACAACAAATACCGTAGGAGCATTTTCCATGTTCCGAATTGATTTTCGTAGAGCCGCATCTGTAGCAAAATCCAGAGCCGATGAAGAATCATCTAAGATAAGGATTTCTGGTTTCATTACAAGCGCTCTTGCAATTGTCAGTCTCTGTATTTGTCCACCCGAAAGGTTTTTTCCTCCCTGATCTACATACGAGTCCAGCTTTCCTTCCTTCTTTTCCACGAACTCCCTCGCCTGAGCAACCTCTAATGCTGTCATAATCTCTGCATCAGTAGCATCCTTTTTACCCCACTGGATATTTTCGCGAATTGTTCCAGAAAATAACAAGGCCTTCTGCATAACAATACCAACCTTATTTCTCACTGAATGGACAGTAAAATCATTTACATTTTTGCCATCTAACAGGACTTCGCCCTGTGTTACATCATAAAAACGCGGTATCAGATTAACCAAAGATGATTTTCCTGATCCAGTACCACCGATCACTCCGATTGTCTGTCCTCTGTATGCCTTGAAATTAATATCAGATAACGAATCATCTCCTGCACCTGCATAACGAAGATTCACGTTCTTGAATTCTACGATTGGGACATTATCATCACTGATCTTTATCTGTTCTTTTCCATCAACCATACTAGACTTCAGCTCAAATGTGGTTGTGATACGTCCTGCGCAGGCAAGAGCCTTCGTAATATTTATAACCAAATTAGCCAGTTTAATGATCTCCACTAGGATCTGAGACATATAATTATATAGTGCAACTACCTGTCCCTGTGTAAGATTGCCGCTATTAACTCGGACCGCGCCGATCCAGATCAAGGCTATAATAGAAATATTGATAACAATATATGTTAACGGATTCATCAGACCTGAAATCTTTCCTACAAACTTCTGCAATGAATTTAATTCCTGATTAGATGAACGAAAATGCTGTATCTCTGATTCTTGCTTGTTAAATGCTCTGATCACACGAGCCCCGGTTAGATTCTCTCTTGTTATACCGAGTATTTTATCTAGTCCAGCCTGAGCTTTCTTATATAATGGTCTCGTAGATAACATTATTCCGAATACTACCAACGCCAAAACCGGAATGGCTGCGACAAAGACCAGTGCCGACTTAAAATCAATGGAAAATGCCATAATCATTGCACCAAAAACTATAAATGGCGAACGAAGAAATAATCTAAGGACCATATTCACACCATTTTGTACCTGATTAATATCACTGGTCATTCTAGTGATCAATGTCGATGTTCCTATTGTATCCATCTCTGTAAATGAAAGGCTCTGTATATGTTCAAATAGTCCATGTCTCATTCCTGTTGCACATCCCACTGATGCTTTCGCTGCAAAAAACTGTGCTGTAATGGAACATATCAGGCCTATACATGCTAAACCTATCAACAATATACACATTTTCACGATCATTCCCATATCACGATTTCCGATGCCTTGATCAATGATCCTTGCAACGACCAAAGGTACAAACAGCTCAAAAGCCGCCTCTAACATCTTAAATGCTGGCGCTAAAATACACTCCTTTTTATAAGTGCGTAAATACTTCCATATTATTTCCATAAAATTCTCCCTATTATATTGATGTAGGCATGTTCGTCATTCATTTTCAGTAACAGGATCATAACATCAAACTGATGCATGACTATTTAAATTCCTGTAACTATTTTCTTTCTAATAAAAGCTAATTAAATAGTATCATAGTATATGCAATACGGAAAATATCTATATAGTATACAAGTCATATGTTTTTCGTATATAATCATTAAGTAACTACATCTTACATACAGAGGCATTTGATATAACAAGGAGGTTTCTATGGATATAAAACAATTACAGTATTTTGTTACAATTGCCGATGAAGGCAGTATCACTGCTGCCGCCAGAAAATTATATATGTCCCAGCCTCCATTAAGCAGTCAGATGAAGCTACTTGAAAACGAGTTAAACTGCATATTATTTGAAAGAGGAGCACGTTCTATCCATTTAACAGATGCAGGACAGACTTTGTATCAGTACGCAAAATCCATTTTAGATCTCAACGAAGTTGCAAAACAAGAAACGAAGATAGCTGCAAAAAAGCATAATGGCACCCTCCGAATTGGAATTGTATCATCTGTAATCTGTTCTAATGCTTTAGAATGGATTCAATCATTTTCACTAAAATATCCAGAAATTGACTTTGAACTGATTGAAGGAAATACGTATGAATTGATTCAAAAATTTCAATCTGATCTAATACATCTTGCAGTTCTTCGGACACCTTTCAGTAAAGAAAATTTAACATGCGAACCTATCTTTACAGATGAACTCGTTGCAATCGGAATGTCTCATTTTTTTAATAATAATGACTCTGAATGTACTTTGAACGAATTATCCCCACATCCATTAATTACATATCGAAGATGGGAGACTATATTAAAATCACAATTTGAAGCCAGACAGATCCCGGCGCATTTTAGTTGTATTAATGATGATGTTAGAACAACACTTTATTTTGTTGAATCCGGATCAGGAATTGGAATCGTTCCTCTTTCTGCTGTTTCCAGAATTACCGAAAAACATGTTGTGTGCAAAAAAATAAAGGACTGCACCATTACATCTGATGTAGTACTTGCCTATAATTCTGCTATCTATTTACCAGAGTGTTCAAGAAATTTCATTCAATATATTCAAAATCTATCTTAAATTACTTCAGATAACACTTTTTACTATCCAAACGGAATCAAGTGTTATCAGTTAATAAAATCGCTTATTTTCTCAATATTAATATATCAGCTGGCAATAGTATGCTCATTTTCTTTATTTGTTAACCAATTCTTCCGATATATATATTAGAAAAGCATTCTATGAATGCAAATAATCCGTGATTATACAAGGAGGTAACAATTATGGATATGAATTTATCATCAATAGCACCTGTTATCAGTGCTTCTATTATCGATAAAAGACAAGAAGAAAAAGAGCGAAAGTATAAATCCTATGCAAAAAAGAACAAGCCAGAATCTACTTCGACGACTGATCAGGCATACATATATGAAGCAGGACATGATTCTGAAGATGGATTCCATGGCACATACGAAAAGCCAAAGCCAAAGCATAACTGAGTAAAATGTTCTGATTTTTATCTATAGTTATTTATTCTCATTTATTCTTTTCATATTCAAAAAGAATACTTACAGCTGTCTGATATTCCGACAACTTTTTTGATCTCAGCACATTTTTGACCAAGCGCTCATCGTCCTTGAACCGAACCGACATATAAGTAAAAACATCCTTCATATGATATAGAACAGGGTTGTCCCCAGATAATCTCTCCCTGAATTTTTCCAAGAGAATATCATGGAATTCAAATAATCTGTTAATTTCGGTTTGGTATCCTGATATATCCGTGGATGAATATTCCGGTTTTATACTGATTGCTTTATTCGTAACAGCATTGATGACACTGTCACTATTACTATCTTTTCTGGTTAAGATCATTCTTTTTGCTGCTGCCGGAAACCCCGGGTCGCTTAAGAGACCTCTTCCTATCATTACTGAGTCTACTTTGGGGTATTTTTCAAAACATGATGCAATATCAGAGATTGTAGTTAAATCACCGTTATATACCAATGGATTAACGGAATTAGCATAAGCATAATCAAAATATTCCGGTCTGATGGGTTCCCTGTAGAAATCCTTTCTGATCCTCGGATGAACTGTAAGTTCATAAATCGGAAACCTATTATAAATGTCTAAAATCTCGTAGAATTCATCCGGATTATCCAGTCCAAGTCTGGTTTTAAGCGATAGATTCATACCTATTTTGTCACAACCATCAAAAACCGCTTCTAGGAATTCTTCCAGCTCATCCGTATATCTTAAAAGTCCGCTTCCCTTTCGCTTTGCAACCACTGTTCCGGAGGGGCAACCGAGATTTAAGTTGACCTCACTGAACCCTCTGGCCTTAATCTCTTCTGTTGCCCACATGAAATGATCCGGATTATTAGTTAATATCTGCGGTACCACCATGTTCACATCGTTTTTCTCAGGGTCTATATTATCAAGCTCTTTTGTCTGGAATTTTTTGACCGATGTAGGCGTAATAAAGGGAGTGAAATATCTATCCACTCCCCCGAATATTTTTTCAAAAGTATTTCTATAGACATAATCTGTTATGCCTTCCATGGGTGCCATATATATCTGCATCTTGTTTTGTTTCTCTTTCTGTTTATTATTCTTATTTTTTATTTATTTCAATTTCTATTTCTTATTTTTTTTACTTATTTTTTACTTATTTCTGCTTCGGCATATTTAGCCGTCACATCATTGTATCAATCATATGAAAAGAGCTGACACCAATAGTATTTGTATGCCGACCCCTCTACATATCTGGCGGCAACGCCTATTTTAGTGTATGAACTATTCATGATATTGGCCTTGTGTCCCGGTGAGTACATCCATCCGATATGATTAGCATCTTCATTCATATACATAACCTGATTAGCATTTTGATGTCCAGCTGCAATGTTCTCTCCGGCACCACGATATGTTACGCCATAGTCTGAAAATACAGCAAAACAAGTCCTTCCATCTGGTCTCGTGTGGCTAAAAAGCGACACTGTTTCACCGGCTCGTATCGCAGCCAGCTTGTCCAAAACAGGACTTTCCGTCACCGGCTGCAGTCCTGCTGCCGTTCTCTCATTATTGACATACTGTACCACCTCAGCCTCACATCCCATGGATGTACCTACAAGGGATACCGACTGAAGTGCTCCTGTATCCTGTGATGACTGTGTTGCTGCCGGTGACGTGGCTGAAGGTTCACTTCCGCTTTCTGATTTACTAGCCTTTTTTTTGCTATTTACACTTGCTTTGTCTGTTTCTGCTTTTTTCTCTGTAACATGAATGGTTCTGTCGCCGGTTCCTACAGCATCCATACTGTTTTTAACAGAATACTTAACTACATAATCACCGACTTTTGAAGTGTCTACGGTTGAACTATCCACTTTTATTTTAGATGAGATATCTCCATCCACTTCATCGAGTGCCTTGACACCTGTCAATAAATCGATCTTGGTCGCTTCTGTGCCTTGTTCTACACTTATATCCCTTAAACCTTCTAGTGCTGGTGCTCCGGTAGTAACAACTACAAATGATACACTTGATGAATTGCCGCTTTCATCTGTCACCTTTAATTCTACAGATCTCTCACCGGTATCCTGGAACTTGACTCCTACATCTGTAAATTTTACTCCGTTTATGGTTTTAACAGCATCATTTGATGTACTGTAATTACCATCTAAAAATTCAAAAGTGACATGACCGGACAATTCCCTAATTGATGACACAATCTTTGACACCATAAGAGCAGTTCCTTTTGCCTGATATGTCTTCTGCGTTGCCAACTTGATGGTGGGTGCCACAGTATCTACTATTTTGATGTTGATCTTTTTAGTCTGTTTGCCACAAGTTATATATAAAGGATATGTTCCAACCGAATATATATTCACCTTAGAGGTATCCACTACAGCAATTCCTGTTACATCATAATCGGCATCAATATATGTAGATGGATCTACCGATATAGGTTTTCCAAGTTGTACTACCTTGTCGTGATTCTCTGAATATTCCTTATTCAGCGTAACCGTGTTATATTTCAAATAATGATTATGCTGATACAAATTATAGCTTCCAGCCAATACCGATGAAGCTCCCACAGCCAAAAAAATAAATAGAAGAATTCCTATTTTATGTAATGCTATCAATGATTTGATCCTGCTCATACAGTCACCTCCCTGCTATATATTGACTATAGCCAATGCCGTAAGTCAGTAGAATTATCTAGTAGTTCAATGATTGATAAATATCAAATTACTTTAGATCTCTAGAATCCAGCACAATTGTAAATGGGCCATCATTTATTAGTTTCAGCTTCATCGCAGCTCCAAATATTCCTGTTTCCACCTGCGAAATGCTTTTTTTACATTCTTTTATTATATATTTATAAAGTGCTTCTGCCAACTGAGGTTTGGCCGCACCTATAAAACTAGGTCTATTGCCATGACTGCAGTCCGCATAAAGTGTAAACTGCGAGACTATTAGTAAGCTCCCCTTTACATCCATTATAGACAGATTAGTCTTACCATTCTCATCTTCAAATATTCTAAGACCAATAAGCTTTTTAATCATCTTATCGGCAATTTCCTCGGTATCCTCTGGACCTATCCCCACTAGGACAGCCAGTCCATTCCCTATCTGTCCTGTTATCTCATTTTCAACTGTTACGGAGGCCTCTTCTGCCACCTGAATTACAAATCTCAATTTTTTCTCCTATTTTTTATATTCCATATAAGATTATATCTACAAATATATATCTATAAATATTTCCTGTCCGATTCATGTAAGCATTATATGCTCTGTATTATAAAATATTTAAAGCTCTTCCGGTTCATTCCATGCTTCTGCCGCAGCATCAGCCTCTTCTATAAGTTCCTCATATATGTTTTTATCTTTGTTCGAAGTATTTTTATCCTTTAGAAGCATTCTGCAGCAATTTCCTATCCTTTTGTATGATTCATCTCCTCCTGAATGAACATCCAATACCGGTGCATCTACATTGACCGCCGAACGATACCATCCAAGAGCACATTCGTATCCTCCATCCTCGTAAAAGAATTCACCCAGTTCATAAAAAAGCTCTGATCCGCCTCTTCCTACCGACTGAAGCATAGATGTGTACTTTATAAAATCTGAAGTATTTTTCAATAACCGAGAGGCTCTTACCATAATAACTGCAGCTATCTCCATACTATCCGAGCTATTATCATCTTTATTTATAATGTCCTTAAAATATTTAGCAGCAATCTTAAAGTCTTCTCCACTTCCATTTTTCCAAAGTTCCTTTGCATACATTGTCAGAATTGTATCTGACAGTTTCTCACCATTTTTTATCATATCTTCAAAAATGTGAAAATCTCTCTTTGCATGGTCTTCAGTATTATAAGGGATGTGCATGATCTCTATATCGCTGTCAAAAACAACTGGATCCAACCTGACTGTTTCATGAACTCTGTTGATCCAGACATAACTCCTAAGCCTCTTGAAAAGTTTAGGTCTGTATTCTGTTTTTGAATTCAATACCGTCTGATTCCCTGGACTTTCTACATACTTCATCTGAACTATCTCTACCTCAGGTATTAAAACAGCCTTTAGCTTACGAAACTCTTCGTGATTGATATCGTCAATGATCTCATCTGCATCACAGCTATATACATATTCCATTGTAGCTTTTGAAAATGCAAAATTCCTAGCTGCCGCAAAATCATCGATCCACTTAAAATCAAAGATTTTATCTGTATAATGAGACGCGATCTCTCTGGTATTATCTGTAGACCCTGTGTCCACGATAATGATCTCATCCATAAGATCTGAAATAGGGTCCAAACATCTCTTTAGTAGTTTTTCTTCATTTTTTACTATCATGCAGAGACTGATGGTTGACATAGTTACCTCCTGATGAAGCAGCATAATCGCTAGATTTATTTTACCATAAATATTGGTATACCTGCATATAATTAAGCTGACATATTTCACGACAATTTTATAATCAGATTAAATAAAAATACCCTCCTTACTGATCGTCCATTAAATCAGTAAAGAAGGTAAATATATAAATCATTTTGCCAACCGGCAACTATAGATATTATGAAAAATACATAATATCTCATCCACAGATCTTATCATGAAGTCTGTCATATTCCCTATTTATCTCCTGAATAGTATCATTATCACCATCAGGATTATCAGGATGATATATCTTGAGAAGGTCCCTATAACGTCTCTTAAGAGAGTTCTCATCATTATGTATACCGCAGAAGAATAGAGTGCCACATATAATAGACTGGCCATCACCGCCGGACATCCCAGCCAGTTCTTCCTCCATAGCTCTCAGTCTCGTTTCCTCTGACTCACGCCAGGCCTTAAACTCCTGTCTCTCTACAGCTAATTTTCTAACTTCGTTCTCCAGGACTCCCCACTTCATGTTGAAGAGATGCTCCCTGAGTTCTAGATCCTTTTTTCTCAAGTCAATTTCCTGTAGCTGTTCACGGATCGTTTTTTCTGACATCTGAGTGGCCGTATCCATATCTTCGGCTCCTCCTTCCGGAATAATATAATTCTGATTCCATCGATATAAAAACGAACTTATCGCTTTTTCATTATACATATCTAGCTACAACTATGCTTGTCAACATCTGGGGTCTTCATACCAAAAACTGCCATTATATTACTATATATTGTGACATTTTTCAACCCGGCTTGATCCCCCCAAGCCGCTGTCTCCGTGCATAATTATAGCATTTTCAAGTCTTTTATGCTTCTATATATACTTGTTTTTATTATGTATTTTAGTCATTGGGATATTTCTCATATCCTTGAAGACTGGTTTTTCATGTGCTAAACTCATCTGAATCAGAGCGAAGGATAATGGCTCTTTAATAACACTTTTTGATGAAAGATACTACTGCCTTGCACAAGAAAGGATATATCTATATATGATGCACAATACTCCTTTAAAAAATTATATCCAGATTCTCCAACATGAGGATCTGATAATTGAAAATGACGTTTCTGTTAATATTTCGAATGATATTTCAGACAATAGGGAAATAACGCTTGTGACCTGCGATTCAAGAGCTGTGATCCCAGGCACACTATTTATATGTAAGGGGGCTCACTTCGATGTAAGCTATCTCAATTCTGCAGGTCGGTCTGGTGCTGTATGTTATATATCTGAAACCAGATATGACGTGGATATTCCCGGGATAATAGTGTCAAATGTCAGACGTACTATGGCTCTATTGGCTGATTTCTATTACGGTCATCCATCTGCTTCTCTTGCTCTGACCGGAATAACAGGAACAAAGGGCAAATCTTCAACTGCTTATTTTATGCGAAGCATTCTTGATGACTATATGATGGATACCTGCGGTAAGAGAAGTGGCGTCATCTCTTCTATCGATACTTATGATGGTGTTTTGGATTTCGAGTCTCATCTCACCACTCCGGAGCCTCTGGATCTGGAAAAACATCTTAGAAACGCACTTGATTCCGGTATTAATTATGTAACTATGGAAGTGTCCAGCCAAGCTCTTAAATATGACCGCGTTACCAATGTAGAGCTTGAAACTGCAGTATTCTTAAATATAGGAACCGATCATATATCTCCCGCCGAGCATGTGGATTTTGAGGATTATTTTTCATCTAAACTGCTTATTTTTAACCATGCCAAAAATGCCGTTGTAAATATAGACAGTAAGTTCTCAGACCGGATTATCTCTTCTGCAATAGATGCTGGATGCCAGCTGTATACATTTTCAATGCAGGATGAGACCGCAGATGTATACGCTTATGGCGTTGTCTCTAAAAATAATGGAAATAGCTTTATGGTCTCACTTTCGGAACGAATGGTTTCAAAATATTCAGATTCATGTCAGTCCGCAGGCAAAAATGAAAACATCGAGAACAGTGATCTCGCTATTTCCCTTCCCGGCAGATTCAATGTTGAGAATGCTCTGGCTGCTATTACCGTTTCTCTTATATATGGTATCCCTACCGATTATATTAAGAGCGGACTAAAAAAGGCCACTGTTCCTGGACGTATGGAGGTATTTCAGAGTAAGGACAAGAGTATAACTGCAATAGTAGATTATGCTCATAATCAGCTTTCATTTGAAACGCTTTTTAAAACTGTCCAGGAAGAATATCCCGGTCACAGCATAATCGCTGTTTTTGGTTGTCCTGGTGGTAAGGCTTACGCTCGTCGTCAGCAGCTTCCCATTGCGGCAGGCAGATCATGTGACATGATATATGTCACTGAGGAAGATGCAGGTGAGGAGCCTGTGGATAAGATAAGCCAGGAAATCGCTGAGAATATTAAGGTTACTGGTTGCAATTATGACATTATAAATGATCGTGGCGATGCTATCCGGGCCGCTCTTTCCTACAGCAAGCGTCCGCTTGTAGCTTGCATCACCGGTAAGGGTCGTGAGACTCGTCAGAAGCGTGGTATTCAATATATCGACTGTATGTCTGATGTTCAGTATGTGGAAGAATTCCTAGCTGATCATGACAATTCTTCCATGAAATAAAACGGAATAATTTGAAATAAATTAACAGGAATAAAAGAAACAAAAAATGAAATAAAATAAATGTAACAGAATAAAAAATATGTACTAATGATCATAATGTGTGTAAAGCAGGAGAAAATAATGTCATCCAGACTCGACAAGATTCTATCAGAATACAAAATAGCTTCCAGGTCGGAATGTAAAAAAATAATAAAAAAAGGTCGGATCACGGTAAATGGAATTATTGCAGATGATGCATCTATGTCCGTCGATGCTTCACATGATGAGATTGCCCTTGACGGTGCTGTAATAGCCTGTCATGAATTTGACTATTTTATGTTGAATAAACCATCAGGATGTTTGACGGCCACCCGTGATCCCAGGCAGCCTACGGTAATGGACTATTTACCTGATTCCAGACGAAGAGACCTATCCCCTGTCGGAAGGCTCGACAAGGATACCGAAGGCTTGTTACTTATAACAAACGATGGTGCCCTGAATCACAGATTGCTATCTCCCCATCATCATGTTTCCAAGACATATGAGGCTATAGTCGACGGAATCATTGATCCAAGTATGATCACGGCATTTGAAAGCGGGTTGGATATTGGTGAGAAAAAACCGACAGCACCTGCAGTTCTAGAGATCATTGACAATAATTACCATATTAATGATTATCAGATCCTGGACAGTAAAACCTATGAGAATCAGACCGTAGGAAGCAAGGTTTTAGTCACAATAACAGAAGGAAAATACCATGAGATCAAGCGCATGTTCTTAAAATTCGGTATGACTGTTTTATATCTAAAGCGAATCTCTATGGGCACCTTAGTTCTTGACAGTTCCCTCGCTCCAGGAGAGTGCCGTACTCTGACAAAATATGAGATCGATTCTCTTATGTCAAAGTAGTTTTGTTATATCAAATGAATGACATCAATTCTTTTTTTCCTTTATATTTTATATAATCAATGCAATGCTTACACAGCTTTACCAATCTGTATATTACTATTTATCCCTTTATTCGCTATCATTTACTATATAGTATGACATTTTTATAAATATTTAGCGCATAGGGGGAAACATGAAAACAGGACTTGTTGTAGAAGGTGGTGGCATGAAATGTGCCTATACCTCCGGTATTTTGGACAGACTATTAGATGATAAACAGCATTTTGAATACGCCATAGGCGTATCTGCCGGATCATCCAGTACAGCTTCATTTCTAGCTGGTCAGAGAGATCGAAACAGAAGATTCTTTGTAGATCATATTACCGATCCCGGCTATATGGGATTATCTAGTGTTGTAAGAAATAAATCATTTTTTGGTCTTGATTATATATATATGGATATGACATCCAGCCACGGTGTAGACCCGCTCGACTATGATACTATGATGAGTTCCGGCACAGACTTTAGGATCACTGCCACCGATGCAGAAACCGGAAAACCTCATTATTTTAGGAAAGAAGAAATCAAAAAAGACGATTACCGCTATTTTATGGCAACCTGTGCCCTTCCAGTTATGTGTAAACCAGTTGAAATAGATGGGAGAAACTATTTCGACGGAGGATGTTCTGATTCCATTCCCTATAAAAAGGCCCTGGCAGATGGATGTGACAGAATTGTTGTGATTCTGTGCCGTCCCACCGATACTGTCCGTGTACCAGAAAAACATATGCATCTCATTCGAAGAAGGATGCATAAATATCCCAACATCGTTGATGATATTGCAAACAGGCACAATAGTTACAATAAACAATTGTCCGGACTACTAGAGCTGAAGAATCAAGGAAAGGCATTTATATTTGCCCCAAAGGTTCAGCTTGATATTACTACTTATACCAAGGATCAGAACAAGCTCCAATCCTTATATGATATGTCTATTGACGATTACAATACTGGTGATGGAGCCGCTTATTTTAATTTTATGAATGCAACAATTTAAAATATTAAAAAACTCTGTGAGAACAGCAAATCTGCTTATCTCACAGAGTTTATTTATTTTGTAAAAATATACTGGTCCATTCTTCTGATGGCTTCTTCTACCCTAGAAGTAGGAAGTGCCACATTCATTCTTATACCGTACTCTCCATGAAAAGGTCTTCCATCCTGCCATATTACGCCGTATTTAACGCCCTTTTTCTGTAGTTCTTCTATCGATATCCCGTGGTTTTTACAATATTTCTCACAGTCTAGAAACAACATATATGTGCCTTCGGGTTTGGCTAGTTCTATTCCTTCTACCTGTTGAGTCAGATATGAATAAACCTTATCAACGTTTGTCCCTAGAACCGTCCTCAGTTCATCTAGCCATTCCATTCCAACTGAACTATACGCTCCTATCAGAGCATGCATAGACAAAACATTCATTGAATTATAGTCAGACAGAGAACTCTCTTTTTCAACCCTATCTCTTAGCCAAGGATCATATATTATATGGTATGAACCAATCAGACCCGCCAGATTAAAGGTCTTTGACGGCGCATATAGTGCCACCGTATGGTTTTTTGAATACTCACTGACCATCTGTGTCGGCGTATGTTTATGACCATCCAGCAAAATATCAGACCATATCTCATCCGAAATAACATAAACATGGTATTTTTCAAAAAGATCCATAGCACCCCTGATCTCTTCTCTGGTCCATACTCTTCCAGTAGGATTATGAGGAGAGCAGAAAATCGTAGCATGAATATGATACTTCTTGATCTTATCCTCCATATCCTCCAGGTCCATTCGCCACACATCATCCTTATCTTTTTTCAAAGGACTATCTGTGATGTGATAACCATTATTCTCCAGTACTCCTGTGAAGCCAATATATGTAGGTGAATGCAGTAGGATATGGTCGCCACTTGATGTGATAGCTTTCAAGGCACTTACCAGTCCTCCTAGCACACCATTCTCATATCCTATATTTTCCTGGCTGAGACCCTCTACATTATTTCTGGTTGATTGCCAGTTAATTATTGCCTGATAGTATTCAGGTCTCGGAATAAAATAGCCAAATGCAGGGTGTTTCGCTCTCTGTATAATTGCCTCTGTTACAGAAGGTGCTGTTGGGAAGTTCATATCTGCAACCCACATAGGTATACGCTCAAATCCCGTAAGGGTCTCGCCCTTCGGGGCAAATGAGTCTGCTGTTTCCAGATCTACAGCAATGGAGTCCATTCCTTTTCGTTCAAGTATACTTGTAAAATCATATTTCATCTCGTGACTCTCGTTTCCATCATTCTTACCAGATATCTAGTTTTTTGATTCGTTTATTCTCATCATCATTCCATTCAAACATATCAGCTCCATCCTTTAATAGCTTAATTATAGGAAGATGCTGAGGACAGGCACTTTCACACTGACCACATTCTATACATTCTGAAGCCTTGACTCCGGACTCTTTTACTATCCGGTCATATTCCTTCTTGGCATCAAATACCGACTTGTTATCTCTAAGCACTAGATTTTCAGCCTCAAAAATATCGGGAATCGGCATATTAACTGGGCAGCCATCTGTACAATAATGACATTTTGTACATGCTATGGTCTCAGTACTGTTAAGTATTTTAACCACTTCATCTATGGCTTCCATCTCTTTATCATCAAGTGGCTTAAAATCAGCCATGTATGATAAGTTATCCTTCATCTGTTCTATGTTAGACATTCCAGACAGAACCACTAGTGAATTATCCTGTGATGCAGCAAATCTAAGAGCCCATGAGGCAATAGACATATCCGGTCTGATCCTCTTTAGTACCTTTTCTGCATCAGGAACCAGTCTAGCCAAGCTTCCACCCTTTATAGGTTCCATAATGGTAACAGGAATCCCATGTTTTATGGCAACTTCCATATTGGCACGAGACTCGATATTAGGATTCTCCATATCAATATAATTGATCTGTAACTGTATAAAATCCACATCCGGATGTTTAGTAAGGAGTTCATCTAAGAGCCCAGGACCGGCATGAAATGAAAATCCGTAATGCCTGATAAGTCCCTTTTCTTTTAGTTCCTTGGCGAACTCCCATACTTTATATTCATCATATTTTTTATAGTTTTCCGTCTGAAGAGCATGAAGCAGGTAAAAATCAAAATATCCGGCTCCCGTTCTATCCAAACTTGTGAAAAACTGCTGTCTGGCTGATTCTACATCATGAACTGATGGTATTCCGGCATTGAGCTTGGTAGCCAGATAATAAGAATCTCTCGGATATCTCTTGACCAGAGCCTCTCCTGTGACTTTTTCAGACTCACCGCCATCATATACATATGCCGTATCAAAATATTTGAGACCAGCCTTCATAAAAAGGTCAACCATTTCCTTGGTCTCTTCCACATCAATGGTCTTGCCATCAGCCATTCTCGGAAGTCTCATCATTCCAAAACCAAGCTTAGGCATTTTTTTAATTTCTTCCTGTGTCATTGCCATTAGAATATTCCCCTTTCCTTCTTAAAATAAAACATATCTATATTATATGTCTAACAATCACCTAATCGCTTTTCTGTCAGTTCGATCCATTCCTCCAGGGTAAGTGGCTTGTAATCAGAAAATACTGTAAAGCAATTAATAATATTGGCAGGTGGATGTTCGATAACTTCTTCTCCAGACCGGCCTAAGATTCCAGCTCTCTCCCTCTCCATTATTATATACCTGTTCAGTGCCGCATTGTCACTTGTGTCGTGAACATGTCCGCATAACATATAGTTCTTATTTTCGCCATTCTTACACTTCCTGTACTCACCCTCATACATCAAAATAGGATAATGGCTGCATATAACACTTTTATTACAGTCAGAGAACTTATGATAATCATATATTCCTCTGAAAAGTGTGGTATCAAACTGCTTATTTCTAATGCCGCTGTCATGATTGCCAAGGATCATATACTTTTTACCCTTCAGCTGTAATAACAGTTTTCTTATTCTCTCAGGATCTCTTGATACGCAGAAATCTCCTAGGATAATAACGTCATCGCCACGTTTAACCACACTATTCCACTGCTTGATCATATATTCATTCATGGATTCCACCGATTGGAATCCACGTTTATCCATTGCTACATTAAGTGCTTCATGATCAAAGTGACAATCAGCAATGTATCTTCTAGCCATATCGGCTCCTCTTTTATAGTTTGCTCATTTCATTCTTAATATAATCCACCTGACGGTGAAAAAGCGACAGAAAAATTTCCTGTTCTTCCCTTGTCAATCCACAAAAAGCATCCTCTTCAGCCTTGACTAGAGGGGCTATGTTTTTCTCGCAGAATATTTTCCCTTTAGGCGTATATACAACTGCTTTGGAATTCTTCTTGCTTTCTATTTTCTTTAATTCTACAAGTTTCATATCAATAAGCTTCTTGACTCCGGAGTTAATGGTCTGCTTCGGAAAATAATAATCTCCAGCCAGAGCCTGTTGCGTCATCGGCTCATCTGCATTATAGACAGCATACATGATCCAGTGCATCGAATCCGACATACCAGCCTTGGCAGCAGCATCTCGGTATATGTCATCCTGTTCCTTATAAAGCTTATTTAATTCCTTGAGTTGCTCTTTGATTTTATCTTCTTTAAAATTTTCTTCTTTTTCCATATTTATTCCGATTTTAAGATTATAAAAACTACGTTTATCATTTTTAATATAAACTGCATTTATCATTTATATATAGCAGAAACTGTATTTAATATGTAAAATCCCTCGTGCAGGTCACATCAATAATTATACTTCTTTTTGTATTTTAACATAAAAAACATAGACATAATAAATGCCATGACCTCAGCCACAAAGACCGCACCCCATATCCCATCTATTCCAAATATAAGTGGAAGTATCAACACTGACAATAATTCAAATACCAATGATCTCATAAATGCGATCAATGCAGATATAGGTCCATTATTTAGGGCAGTAAAAAGAGAGGATGCAAAAATATTGATTCCGCTCAGTACGAAAGCCAATGTATAAATATGAAATGCTCTGACCGTAAGAGTCAGAAGAGCCTGGTCATATCCAACATATATCTTTGCCAGAGTTCCTGCTGATAATTGTGCTATCTGCATCATCAAAACACCGCTTACTGCCATTATCCTAATACTCTTTTTTCGCATATTCCGGAGTTCAGAATGATTGTCGGCTCCAAAATGAAAACTTATTATCGGGGCGGCTCCAATTGAATATCCCATAAACATTGCTATAAATATAAATGCAACATACATTATGACGCCATAGGCTGCCACTCCATTTTCTCCCGAATATTTCAGGAGCTGAGCATTATAAACAATACTTACAACCGATATTGACACATTACTTGCCAATTCTGATGACCCGTTTCCACAAGCATGAATTAATGGCTCTGCTTCCAATCTGACTATTCCGAATTTTAGTTCCTGATCCTTCACAAATGTAAAGTATAAAAGCGGAACGATTCCTCCGAAACATTGGCTGATTATAGTGGCCACAGCTGCTCCTGTCACTCCCCAACCCAAAATCCCTACGAATAGGAAATCTAAAAAAATATTAGAAACACCTGCTCCTACCGTGATCGCAAAACCTAACTGAGGTTTGCCTGCTGTAACCATAAGTCCCTGAAACATATTCTGCAACATAAAAAATGTGATAAATGTCAGTAAGATTCTTCCGTATGTGATGCAATACGGTAGCATAGAATCCGTTGCTCCCATGAATATGGCTGTTTTTTTCAAGAAAATATGGCCCAAAATAGTGAATACAATGCCCATTATTATGGTAAATTCAATTACCATGGAGAAAAATCTGTTAGCTCTATCTCTTTTACCTGCTCCAAGATTCATTGCGATGAGCGCACTTCCACCGGTTCCCATCATAAATCCCAATCCGCCCAATATCATCATAAGCGGCAAAATAAAATTAACAGCAGCAAATGCTGTCTTACCTGCATAATTTGATACAAAGAATCCATCCACTACTCCATAGATGGATGTAAATACCATCATTAGAACTGATGGAAGTACAAATAGTAACAGTTTTTTGTAGGTAAAATGATCTGATATTTTAATAGACATGACTATCTCCTTGGCTTAAAGTCCGATTTCGGATTGTAATAGCACATACAATAGTCCGATTTCGGATATTTGTCAAGAAATAGTCGCCATCCAATTATTCAAATTTTTGATATACTCTTCGGTTTCTTCTGCAAATGACATATGTCTGCTCTCTGCATATAGTATCCAATTCGCCCTGGAGATCCGATCTGCCATGGATTTTGCGATATATGGAGTGCATAGATCATTTGTACCACTGGTTATAAGTGCAGGGCACTGAATATTATCCAGACTATCCAGAACATCATAATCCTTGAGATTGCCAAGAGGTGTGAATTCATTAGGTCCCCACCCAGTCAAATAAGCCAGTTCTCCTGAACCATCCGGCTTGCTCCTGTATAAGCACTCTCTCTTATCGTTTTTCCAATCCGGTGCACAATGCCTAAGCATGTATTCATCTGTAGCTTCGATACATTCCGGTGTATCATATATCCCGGTCTCATCCGCTTTTTCTATAGCCTGCTGCATATCTATGGGTAATTCCTTTATCATCCTATGCTGGGCTTTTCCCCACATCCACGATGCCGGAAGTGTACTGGCCAGCACGATTCCCTTTACGCCTTTTGGCGCTTTATCCACCATATATTGTAGGAGTAACATGCCTCCCCAGGACTGTCCCAATATTATCAGCTCTTCCAATTTCAGATAGTCTCGAATAGCCTGGAGTTCCTCCATCCATACATCCATATTGAAAAGATCTGCTCTGTCATAGGCTCCGGATTTTCCACATCCTATCTGATCATAGGTAATGATTGGTCTATCTTCTATCATCTCATCAAAAATCTCAAAATAATTATGAGTTGATCCTGGGCCGCCATGAAGCATCAAAATGGGAATGATCCCTTTTTTGCCCATTTTATCTGATCCTACTATCCTATAATATGTCTTATAACCTCTAAAAGGCATATAGCCTTCTTTGATATTTAATTCTTTTTTTGTTTTCATTTCTGATTACATTTCTGTTTATGTTTATATTTATTTTTATACTTATTTTTATACTTTATTTTCTGTTACCACTTTTTTACCACAAAATTTTTCAAGTGCAAAAACTGCCATGATCGTGCCAATAACAGAAACTATAAGCATAACTCCCATTACACTCTTGACTCCTATCACATCTATCATAGAACCACCTACAATAGACCCGATGATAGCACCAAAGGACATAGTTGACTGTAATAATCCCTGGGCCTTGTTCTTATCTCCCTCGCCAAAATATTTGTCTGAAAGCTTAACCATTCCAGGCATAAACAGTGCGAATCCCATAAACTGCACTGCAGAAGACATATATAGCCCCGTGACTCCGACTGCAAAGGTCATCAGTGATCCTCTTACTATGAATCCAATTGATGAAAGTATTAGAAGGTTCTTGATCGGAAATTTTTTTGATAGATAATCGAATGCAAACATAGCCGGAACCTCTGCTATTGCAGCTATTGCAAGTAGCACTCCCATCTCTTCGCTTCCAGCTCCAACATTTTTCACTACATTGATAGTGAAATTATTGTAGAAATTGTAGAGTATCATTATCAGACCCATTCCAAGGAAATACAGCATAAATGATGGATTTCTCTTAATAAAAGATATATAGGAAGTATCAGAATTATTGGCGTTATCTTCTGGTGATATATTGTCTGATAAAACATCTCTTGGCGTAGGCATAAGAGTCAATGCCAACATAGTCGCAACTGCCAATATTATCTGAGCATAGGCCACTGTTCTATAGGATGTAAGTGTTACCAATCGACCAAGTAGCAGTGACAAGAATGAAAAAAATACAGATCCAAGTCCTCTAGACACTCCATAATTAATCGATGCGCCTCGATCCATATAATAGATTCCAAGACCATTAACCACTACCGGAGTATTCTGAATTATCATAAATATAAGAGAATATATTAGTGTAACCGCTATTATGGGAATGCCATTTATCATGGTAATTCCCTCCAAAATAAACATAGCTATATACATCAATATAGCCATCTGTGTAACTGTGACCTTTTTGCCTCTGTCTGCTATTGATGATAACATAGGCTGAATAATGAATGCCAGCAGATTACCTATTGCAAAAGCAACTCCTACTAATGCATTGCTAACACCCTTACCATTCATATACACTGTAGCGAAACTTGTGCAACAGCAAAACTGCGACCACAGTAAAAGCTGTATAAAACAGTATCTAAGCATGGCATTTTTTGTTGTGATTTTTCCGGTCAATTAAGCTACTCTTTCTAGTTATACTGCTATTTTTTATTTTATGCAGATAAACTCTTATTAATTATTTTTAAAGACAGATATTCCCTTTTTGTCCAACTCTTCTATAGATTTTTCGACATTATTAATTGTCTCCAGCATATGCTTTGATATCTGCTCTGCATTTTGATAAGTGGACTCTGCCCTATCCCTATCATTATCCTTAATAGCTGAGATAATATCATCACCCAGCAAGTGAAAATCGTGATGCATTTTGTCTATTTCTTTCCAACGTTCAGCAATATCCGGCTGTTTCAACTTTATAGCATGATAGAAATGTCCGAATGCACATTTTTTTGAGTTAGTCTGAATGGGCTCTACCTTCATATTGTCAATCATTCCTCTAGCTTTTTTAATCCATTGTATATGCGCATTTTCTGCCTCTTTAAGGATTTGAACCACATCTTCATTTTTAAGAACATGTACACCCTCTTCAAGTCCATCGTACATATTTGTGACTATATTGGACAGATGATCATCAATCTGAGAAATGTTTTTGGCAAAACCAACACTGTAAACCGCTTCATTATGAATATTTTGTGACATCTCATTAAGCTTCTGCGCATCATCGCTATATGTGTCCATTGCCTTATCTATTTCATTGGCTGACTCTTTAATTCCCTGCATTGTTTCACTTATATTAGAAACAGAATCTACTAATTCATGCAGCATATTGATATTGCCATCAATCGTCTCAGATACCAAATCTATCTTTTCGCTCATCTCATTTGTAGATGAAACAGTTCGGTTCATACTCTCCTGACCATCGCTGGCTGCAGCATAGATCTTGTCAACAAAATCCCGCATTCCATCCAGATTCATCTTGGTATTATCTGCCAGATTACGAACTTCGTCAGCAACTACTGAGAAGCCCCTGCCCTGTTCACCTGCTCTTGCTGCTTCGATTGCTGCATTAAGTGCCAAAAGATTTGTCTGATTTGCGATTTTTTGTACGCTCTCGACTATCTTGCCAACTTCCACCGCCAATTGAACTAACTGCTCTATTTTTTCGTTCATATGCTTGGTATCAGACAGGACATTCTCTTTTAGTCCATTGACCTCATGAAGCAGCTGAACACTTTCATTATTCTGATCTGCAAATTTTGTTGAATTAACTCTTAATTGATCTAGCTTCTCAGCAGCTTGATCAATAGAATTTGTCACCTGATCCATTGTGGCGTTTGTTTCTTCCACAACTGCTAGATTCGATTCACCTACACTTTCCATATCATCTGAAAAATTCATAAGTTCATTGGAAATATGAGTCATCTCTACATCAAATGAGCTTATCGATGTTGCAACATTCAGGATTTCCTTTGCTGAATCCGACATAATCCCTTCATTTTCCATCAATTTATCAAATGTATCTACCACATGCTTATGAATTCCGTAATCACTCTTAGGAATCTTCTCATCCTGACCTTCCAATACTTTATCCATACTTTGCAAAATGCAGCTCATCTCAGCGCATCCTGATTTATTTTTTCTAAACACAGTTTCCACTCCTTTTCAATATTTTTGCTCAACAAGTCCCTATTTTCTAGGATAATCATAGCATACAGGTTGGGTCATTTCAATTTAATAGTACCCATATATCTGTATTTTCATTCTAGCTTAATATGTATGTATTCTTTAAGGGTTGACTCCGCACGTTCTAAAGCATATAATCTCATTCAAGAAATTAAAAATAGGCTTTAAAACAGTACGAGATACTGCAAAGGCGATGATATTTTCGAGGGAAAAGTGGATACTAGCTTTTTTAGAGTACCAAAAACCTTGTGACGAAACCTTTGCAGTGAGATGCAAGGGTATTTTTTTTGAGATTTACGAGGTAATTCCATTGAAAAATCGGCAACTTGAAATAATCTGTAATAATGAAATCGCTCCTGATGTTTTCTGTTTAACATTAGGTGGCATTTTATTTAATGAAGAGATCCATCCAGGACAATTCGTTAATATCCATGTCCCAGGGAAAAGTCTTCGACGTCCTATATCGGTTTCCCGTATCTACGGTGACAGAATCGATCTGATATATAAAATAGTCGGAGAAGGAACTGAAATTCTAAGAAATATCAAGTCCGGTTACCTAGATGTTCTTCTCCCATGTGGTAATGGATTCGATCTGTCTGCTTTTCAAAACGAAATACTGATAATCGGAGGTGGAATGGGAGTCGCCCCTCTTTTCGCACTAACATCAGAAGCTATTAAACAATGTAAAAAAGTCACTGTGATATTTGGATTCAGAAGTCCAAAAGATGCCATTTTAGAAGAAGCACTGATGAATCTTGGAGTAGATTATCATTTTTGCTTTGATTCAGAAGGTGTAAATGTTGTGACGATGAGAGAACAGTTAGGTATGTCCCATATGCCCTTTGCAGCTTGTGGTCCTCTCCCCATGTTAAGAGCCCTCTGCTCTATGAAAGATGCTGATACTGTTCATGAGCGTCAGAATCTGATCAACGATGATATTTATGGTCAATTATCTCTGGAAGCTCGGATGGGGTGTGGATTCGGTGCCTGTATGGGATGCAGTATAGAAACAAAACAAGGTATGAAGCGAATATGCAAGGAAGGCCCTGTTTTTAATAGTAAGGAAATATTATGGGACAAAATATAGATCTAAGCGGGATGATGATCGATAATCCACTTATTCCCGCCAGTGGAGCATTTGGATACGGCATGGACTATCAGGACTTTTTTGATGTCAATGAGGTTGGTACTTTTTGTACCAAGGGCACAACATTACATCCTCATAAGGGTAATCCTCTACCACGAATAGCTGAGTATTCAGGTGGGATGCTAAACTGTGTCGGCCTGGAGAATCCCGGTGTAGAGACCGTTGTCCGAGAATATTTTCCGAAACTTCGTAATACATATCATAAAAAGGTAATAGCCAATGTATGTGGTTTTAGTGTTGATGATTATATAAAAACTGCAGAAATATTCGACCGGGAAGAATGTGTGGGGCTGATAGAACTAAATATTTCATGTCCAAATGTTCACGCTGGCGGTGCTGCCTTCGGAAAAGATCCTTCCATTGCTTCAGAGATCCTGACCGAGGTAAAAAAAGTCTGTCGGAAACCTGTCTATGTAAAATGCACGCCTCAATGTCCTGATCTCGTACTTATGTGCAAGACTCTGGAAGCTTCCGGTGCCGATGGCCTGGTGCTTCTAAATACATGGCTTGGAATGAGACTTGATATCCGTACTGGCAAACCGATCCTCTCCAATATAACAGGAGGCGTCAGCGGTCCCGGTATATTCCCCCTCTCTTTATACAAAATCTATGAGGTCTACAAAAATGTAAATATTCCTATTATAGGTTGTGGCGGCATATCCAACGGTCGGGACGTGATCGAAATGATGTCAGCCGGTGCCAGTGCTATAGAAATCGGGACAGAACTTCTGACAGATCCTATGGCTCTGCCTCGTATCAAAAAAGAGCTATCCGAATTAATGGACACCTATAATATAACAGAGCTATCTGAAATCATTGGACGAGCACATAAATAAATTTGAGTTTATATCTATTCATACTAATTTAATTAATTTAATCAAAAAATAAGCAAAAAAAGTTAAAGAACATACAAAAATATATATATACAGCATGAGGTGAAAAATGGGTGGTAAAAATAATGATGTGATAATTGCCTGTGACTATGGCACGAGGCAAGAACTCATGGACTTTCTGGCACTTTTCAAAACAGAAAAGCCCTTTATCAAAATCGGGATGGAAGCCTTCTATTCCAATGGGCCAGACATCGTAAGAGAAGTGAAATTCATGGGCCACAAAGTATTTCTAGATCTAAAGCTTCATGACATTCCAAATACTGTAGGTCGTGCAATGAAGGTACTTTCTGATCTTCATGTAGATATGGTCAACGTCCACGCCGCAGGTGGAAGTACAATGATGCAGGCTGCAAGAGAAGCTCTTAGTGAAAGTGATACCATTCTATTAGCAGTAACTCAGCTTACAAGCACCAATGAAGAACAGATGCACCACGAGCTTCTGATCGATCGAAGTATGGAAGACACGGTTATTTCTTATGCCCAAAACGCTGCCGCATCAGGTTGCAATGGCGTTGTATGTTCTCCACTAGAGGCCTGTCAGGTAAAAAGTGCCTGCGGCAACAGTTTCATAACAGTGACTCCAGGTATAAGATTCAGTGAAGATAATGCCGGAGACCAAAAAAGAGTTACAACTCCTGCCGATGCCAGAAAATCAGGTTCAGACTATATCGTTATCGGCCGATCAATAACCGGTGCAAAAGATCCGGTAGCTGCCTATAAAAGAGCAATATCCGATTTTATAGGCTGCTAATCCTATCGGGATCAAAATATAAAAATCTGAAAGGAAATAAAAATGACTACAAAAGAACAAATCGCAAAAGATCTATTATCTATCAAAGCAGTTTTTTTAAGACCAGATGACCCTTTCACCTGGGCCAGTGGCATCAAATCCCCTATATACTGCGACAATAGATTGACACTTTCCTATCCTGAAGTTCGAAACCATGTGGAAAGTGCATTGGCCGAATTTATCCGCAAGAATTATCCAGACGCCCAGTGCCTGATGGGAACCAGCACTGCAGGAATAGCCCATGCAGCCCTTACAGCTGATATTCTAGACCTTCCCATGGGATATGTCAGATCTAGCTCCAAGGATCATGGCAGGCAGAATAATATCGAAGGGATATGCACCCCAGGCACCAAGGTCGTCGTAGTTGAGGATCTAATCTCTACAGCCAGAAGTGCTATAGAGACTGTTGAAGCTCTCCGTGAGATCGGAGCTGATGTCTTAGGGATCGTTTCGATTTTTACCTACGGTATCAAAAAATCCGGAGAACTACTGGCAGCTTCCAATATAAAGTGTGTATCTATATCAGATTATGATACCCTGCTTACTATTGCAGCAGATAATGGTTACATACAGGAAGAGTCGATACCTTCTTTGCTGGAATTTAGGAATAATCTTTAAAAAATACTGTTTAACCCTTGATTTTATTTGGAATTATTATTATAACTAAGAACATGCTGTCATTTGCTCAGCATACATTTGTATTGATTGATAATTTACAAAATCAATTCACAATTCATATGAAAATTCTAAATAGTTAAGCGAGGAAAACAATAATGCGTGGTCTTGGTACACTAATAAATGTTGGTTTGGCTCTTTTCGGCGGAATGCTTGGTTTCATATTTGGCAAAAAAATCAAACCCGAACTTCAAGAAACACTTAATTACGCCAACGGAATGAGCGTAATATTTCTAGCAATTGGCGGAACTGTAGCAAAGATGCTTCAGATAAAAGGCGGCGGACTCACCACAGGCGGTACCATGATGATGATGATCTCTCTTGCCGGCGGTGCTGTTATCGGTGAGCTCCTTAACATTCAAGGTTGGATAGAAAAATTCGGAGTATGGCTTCGTAAAAAGACAAAAAATGATGGAGATTCAACATTCGTCAACGCTTTTTTATCTGCAACATGTACGGTTTGTATCGGTGCCATGGCTATTGTAGGTTCCATACAGGACGGAGTATCTGGTGATTATACTATCCTTATGGCAAAAGGTATCCTAGATGCGGTTATCCTATGTATCATGACTGCCTCTATGGGAAAGGGTGCCATTTTCTCTGTAGTTTCTATTGCTATTTTCCAGGGTGTCATAACTCTCGCTGCAGTGTTTGCAGGTCCTTTTATGACAGAAACAGCTCTTGGTCATCTCTCATATGTAGGAAATATTCTTATCTTCTGTGTAGGTGTCAACCTTGTATGGAAAAAGGACATTCGTGTTGCCAATCTTCTACCGGCACTTATAATTGCAGCACTTTGGCCATAAACATTTATATTATTATATATTAAATTAAATGACAGGATAAATATTTAATAAAAGGATTTTGTATAAAGGAAGTGCCCAAATGAATTACATAATTGGCAGAATTGCAGTAATAGGAATATTAATGTGGATAGTAAGCAGTATTACTATCATACGAAGTGATATATCACGTATAAATGTAAATCTGAATAAAATCATTACTCATCTTGGAGAATTCGATGCCACAGATGATGAAATTAAAAGCCTTCTTGCAGAAGGAAAGAAAATCGAAGCAATAAAAGCATATAGATTTGCTACCGGGTTTGGATTGAAGGAAGCAAAAGAGTATGTTGATTCCTTAGAAGATAAAATAAAGTAAATAATATCGGATCACAGAATGTATTATCGTAATGAATGTTATTTATAATTATAAAAAATGGAACTCTTAAAAAAGAGTTCCATTTTTTTATTATCTAGTTAATTACTTTCATTAACATCACTTTGATTTAATATAAGCATCATCCCTTAACTGCACCTGATACTACTCCATCGATTATGTATTTCTGTGAAACGAGATATACAATGACGATAGGAACAATATCAATCATTATTGATGCCATCATAGCTCCCATATCTACATGCCCGAAGCTTCCTCTGAATCTCTGGATAACCATTGGAATTGTATTGTATTTGTTAGTATCTAGTACCAACTGAGGTAAAAGATAATCGTTCCATACCCACATAAGTTCCAGGATCGCAGTAGATATGATGGTAGGTTTCAAAACAGGAAACAGAACCTTGAAATATGTCTGGAGGGGATTACACCCATCAATAAGCGCTGCCTCCTCGATCTCTATTGGAACCGATTTCACAAAGCCGGTAAACATAAAAACTGCAAGTCCTGCACCAAATCCCAGGTAAATTACACATATATTAAACGGATTATCCAAATGCAATGTGTCTGCCGTTTTTGATAAGGTAAACATAACCATCTGGAACGGAACCACCATTGAGAATATGCATAAATAATAAAATATCTTGGTGAATTTATTATTTACTCTTACAATAAACCATCCTGCCATTGAGCAGCATAGGATTATCAAAATAACTGACGTAACGGATACAATAAGCGAATATCCAAATGCCTGAAGCATTCCCTGCTTGTTGATAGCCTCCATATAATGCTCTAATCCCACAAATGTCTGTGATGTAGGAAGTTCGAGGACATGAGATGTTCCGGTAAATGTCTCTGCTTTGAATGAATTAATCAATACCAGAACAACGGGAAATATCCAGAACAGCGAAATTATAGTAAATGCAATAGTAGCAATAATCCCTAGGAATTTTTTCTTTTTATCCATTAGTACTGTATCTCCTTTCTGGATGTGATCTTAAGCTGTATAAGTGCGATAACTAGAACTACCAGGAAGAAAACAACTGCTTTGGCCTGTCCAAGGCCCATCCATAACTGTCCGGATCTGCCATAGTAGGTATTATATATGTTTAGTGCCAGAAGTTCTGTCATCTTTTGAGGTTCCCCGCCTGTAAGTGCCAGGTTCTGGTCGAACAATTTGAATCCATTAGTAAGTGTAAGAAATGTACATATTGTAATGCTTGGCATGATCATTGGAAGTTTTATCTTGAAAAGGATCTGAAGTGGAGTACCTCCATCTATCTCTGCAGCTTCTATCAGATCTGCCGGTACATTATTGATACCTGCGATATAGATTATCATCATATATCCGATCTGCTGCCACAACAAAAGTGTTGTAAGTCCCCAGAATCCTGCTATTCCACTGGTTCTAAGTGTAAGATTGGTACCAAATGAGATTAGAAGTCCGTTTACAAGTGTGTTCCAAATATATCCAAGTACGATTCCTCCGATAAGATTAGGCAGGAAAAATACAGTCCTAAAGGTGTTAGTTCCATGAAACTTTTTGGTAAGTGCCAAAGCAACTATAAACCCAAATATATTTATAAGTACCGTTGATAGTATTGCAAACAGGACGGTCAGCCAAAAAGCATGACCAAAGTTCTGGTTGAACACCGGATCAAGTAATTTTCTATAGTTGTCAAGTCCAACAAACCTTACATTTTGAACTGTGGTAAATCGACAGAATGACAAGCCTATTCCCCATAAAAAAGGCCATAAGAATCCAATTACAAATGCTGCAAATGTTGGTAACACGAAAAGTGGCCACCATTTTTTTAGAGATTTTCCGATCATATTTTTCCCTTCCTGTGTATCTTATTGCAGGAGTATAGTACTGATAAATGCTTTTTTATTTTTATAAAAATTACATATTGAAACAATTACATTATAACCATATTTGACTCTTCTTTACATAGCCTAACAGGTTTTATAAAAAGGAGGGGGGCGAATCGCTCCGCCCCCACCAAAAAATATTATTTCACGTGATGGCTATTCGAATTACTGAGCTGCTGCGAGCTTTTTCTCTGCAGCCCAATTGTCAACGAATGCAGCCTTAACGTCATCCCATGTTCCTGTCTTGGCAGCATATCCTGTAAGTGCTGAACCAAGTGTATTC
>ERZ795062.648-NODE-648-length-28066-cov-7.186712_pt1 | contig 28066 bp, 21 predicted proteins | sample MGYA00375146_ERZ795062 | MGnify/ENA primary metagenome ERZ795062 (study PRJEB30191, sample SAMN05720281) | activated sludge metagenome | isolation source: Anaerobic digester | place: USA | collected 2015-07-16 ... | reverse complement strand
CAATCACACCCCATTGAGGCCCCAACACACTCGTGTTGGGGCCTCAATGCATGTGCCTCAATGCATGTGGAGGGCATCTCCGTTGAAAAGGCGCCTTTCGACGTCGGCGGGTCTGCGGAAGATCGACGAACCCGAGGACATCGGCGGCAGGCCGCGGCAACGGACAGCACGGCGACGATGCCCCGATACTGCCGGACTGAACGCAACCACTCGCGCATCGAGGCGCACGTCACACTATGGTGAGGACATGACTGTGCACGACCACGCCACCACCCCCGATCTGATCCCCTCCCAGGTGCCGACTCACTGGTACAACCTGGCTGCCGAACTCGACGAGCCGATTCCGCCGCATCTGCATCCGGGTACCAGGGAACCGGTCGGCCCCGACGATCTGGCCGCGTTGTTCCCGGCCGGCCTGATCGCGCAGGAGGTGTCCGCCGATCCGTACATCGAGATCCCCGAGCCGGTGCGGGAGATCTACACGATGTGGCGTCCGTCGCCGCTGATCCGGGCGCGGAGGTTCGAGGAGTCTCTCAACACCAAGGCGCGGATCTACGTCAAGTACGAGGGGGTCAGCCCGGTGGGTAGCCACAAGACCAATTCGGCTGTGGCGCAGGCCTATTACAACAGCATCGACGGGGTGAAGCGGCTCACGACGGAAACCGGTGCCGGACAGTGGGGTAGTGCGCTGGCATTCGCGGGGGCCCAGTTCGGCATCGACATCGAGGTGTGGCAGGTCCGGGCATCATACGATTCGAAGCCGTACCGCGGGTTCCTGATCCGCACCTACGGCGGAACCCTGCACCCGAGCCCCTCCGATCTCACCGAATCCGGCCGGGCGATGCTCGCGAAGGACCCCAACACCACCGGCTCGCTCGGCATGGCCGTCAGTGAGGCGGTCGAGGTCGCCGCGCAGAATCCCGATACTCGGTACGCGCTGGGCAGTGTGCTCAATCATGTTGTGCTGCACCAGAGTGTGATCGGTCAGGAGGCGGTCGCCCAACTCGCCGCGGTGGAGGCCGGCGCCGACGTGGTGTTCGGTTGCGCCGGTGGTGGTTCCAACCTGGCCGGGTTGTCATTCCCGTTCCTGCGGGAGAAGATCCACGGCCGCAGCGACCCGACGATCATCGCCGCCGAACCGTCGGCGTGCCCGTCGATCACCGAAGGCGAATACCGTTATGACCACGGTGACGTGGCCGGACTCACCCCGCTGCTCAAGATGCACACGCTCGGAATGGACTTTGTTCCCGACCCGATCCACGCCGGTGGCCTGCGCTATCACGGCATGGCACCGGCACTCAGCCACACCGTCGAACTCGGCCTGGTGCGGGGGGTGGCGATCAGCCAGCACGACGCGTTCAGCGCCGGTGTGCAGTTCGCCCGCACCCAGGGAATCGTCCCGGCACCGGAGTCGACGCACGCCATCGCCGCCTGCGCCAGACATGTCGCGAACAGCGACAAGGAAGAGGTCGTGGTGATCGGACTGTCCGGCCACGGCCAACTCGATCTACCGGCCTACGCCGAGTTCCTCGACGGCAAGTTCTGACTCGCCGCGTCCCCTCACCGGTTGTCACCCCTTCGCCGGTTGAGGTGTGAGGAGCGTAAGCGACGAGCCTCGAAACCTCGCAAGATGGCATTGACCTCTCACGAGGTTTCGAGGCTCGGTCGCCGGGCGACCCCGCACCTCAACCGGCGAAGGGAGGGGCTACTCCAGCAGCTTCTTCTGCACCTTGCCCATTGCGTTGCGCGGGAGTGCGTCCATGTACCGGATTTCTCTGGGCCGCTTGTGGTGTGACAGTTCGGATGCCACCAGGTCGATGAGTACGGCCTCCTCGACGGGCTCGCCGACGACGTAGGCGACGATCCGTTGGCCGAGGTCGTCGTCGGGAACACCGATCACCGCGACCTCCCGTACCGAATCATGGCCGAGGAGGACGGTTTCGATCTCGCCGGCCCCGATGCGGAAGCCCCCGGATTTGATGAGGTCGGTGGAGCGGCGTCCGACGATCCGGTGCATGCCGGCCGGGTCGATAACGGCCACATCGCCGGTGGCGAACCAGCCGTCCCCGATCCATGATTCGGTGGTCGCCTCGGGCCGGTTCAGGTATCCGGTGCCCACCATCGGCCCACGTACGAGCAGATCACCGACCGACTCGCCGTCGTGGGGCAGATCGGTGTCGCCTTCGCGCAGACGGGTTTCGACACCGGCCAGCGGCTGCCCCACCCAGCCGGGCCGTCGTTCGCCGTCGGCGCGGGTGCTCACGGTGATCAACGTTTCGGTCATCCCATAGCGTTCCACCAACTGGTGTCCGGTCAGTGACCGGATGGCGTCGAAGGTGGGTACCGGCAGGGGGGCACTGCCGGAGACGAGCAGCCGCGCCGACGACAATGCCTGCGCCGCGGCGGCATCATCGGCGATACGCGACCACACCGTGGGTACCCCGAAGAAGATCGACGCACCGGCGTCGGCCGCGGCGGCGTAGAGGGAGGGTGTGGGTGAGCCGGTGTGGATCACCGACCCGCCCCGCCGGAGCGGGCCCAGGATCCCCAGGATCAGCCCGTGCACATGGAACAGCGGAAGCCCGTGCGCCAGAACGTCGTCACCGGTCCACTGCCAGGCATCGGCGAGGGCATCCAGGCCTGCGGCGATTGCCCGGCGGGTGATGGGCACACCCTTGGGCAGTCCGGTGGTGCCCGAGGTGTACAGGATGAGAGCGGTGGAGTCGGCGGGCGGCTCCGGGTGCCGATGCCACGATTTGGCGTAGCGGCGTACCGGCACGACCGGCAGTGTCGGGGAATCAGGCGCCGCGCCGAGCCAGCCCTGGGCGCCCGAATCGCCAAGAATGTGCGCGACCTCGCGCGGCCCCGAATCCGGTGGCACCGGCACCACGGTGACCCCGGCGATCAACCCGCCCAGCACGGCCAGCACCGTCTCGGTCGTCGGCCGGGCGAGTACAGCGACCGTATGGGCCCCGGCGATCCGTTCGGCGACGGCCGTCGCCACACCTGACAGGTCCTCCCGCGAGAGGCTGTCGCCGCCGATGCGCAGGGTGTCGGGGGCGTCGGGTGCGGCGGGGTTCAGGTAGGGCAGCAGCATGTCGTTCACTCTGCCACGGCCGGCCGGCCGGGCGTGCGTGGCCTGCTACTCACCCGCCGGGTGGGGAAACGGCTGAAGGGTTGTGACCATCGAACTGAAGGAGCAGCAGATGACCCAGATGCCGGCGGTACGGGCAGGTCTCGACCGCGCCATAGACATCGCCAACCGTGCGATGAGGAACGTCCCCGCCTACGCAGCCCATCTGCGGGTGAACGGCTACCTCACGGCCTCGATTGACGGACCGGGCGGATTCGCCGGGCTCCCGCCCATGACCAAGACGGACTACCTGCGCCGATACCCGACCGGCGAACTGATGTGGTACGGCGACATGAGCGCGGCCGGTACCTGGTCCTCGACCTCGGGTTCGTCGGGTTCGCCCACCTTCTTCCCTCGCGACACGATCGCACTCGGTGACTGCGTGTCCGCATACGAACGCATCTTCCGGGACGGCTTCTCGGCACACACGCGGTCGACGCTGGTCGTCGTCTGTTTCGCGATGGGCACCTGGATCGGGGGCACGTACACCTATCAGGGCATGGTGGGTTTGCGGGAACGCGGGTATCGCCTGTCGGTGATCACCCCCGGCATCGATGTCGACGCGGCGGTAAGGATTCTCACCGAACTCGGGCCACAATACGAGCAGGTCGTGCTGGCCGGCTATCCGGCCTCGATCAAGGATGTTCTCGACCGGTCCGGCCAGGATGCCCTCGCCCAGGACATCAAGATACTGCTCGCCGGTGAGGCGATTACCGAATCGTGGCGTGATCATGTGCTGGGCCGGATCGGTCGGAGTGATCAACCCGAGCGGGTCTGCCTGATCTACGGCACCGCCGAGGCGGGTGTGATGGGTCATGAGACGCCGCTGACCGCTCAGCTGCGCCGCCGCGCGACCGTCGACCCGGTGCTGAACGCACAGTTGTTCGGGGAGAACGCCACCCGGCAGCCGACATTCGTCGAGTTCGATCCGCAGAGCCGGTTCACCGAAACCGACGACGAAGGATTCCTGTTGTTCACCATAGATTCGTCGCTGCCGTTGATCCGGTACCGGATCAACGACAAGGGCAACGTGCTGTCGGGGTTGGATCTTCGCCGGATCGTCGATGCCTGCGGACACGAGGATCTGGGCGAGTGGATCGATCCGGCGGCCGGTTTTCTGGTCCTGGCGGGCCGCCCGGATGTCGCGGCGTCCTTCTACGGACTCAACATCTATCCCGGCGATCTGCATGAGGCGTTCGACGCCGATGAGGTTGTCGATCACGTCACCGGACGGTTCGTCATGGACCCCGCCGAGGACGGCGATCTGAACCAGATCCTTGTCATCGCAGTGGAACTCGGAGAATCGAGCGACTACTCCGACACTCTCGACCAGGCGTTGATAGCCGAGTGCGTGGCCGCCCTTACCCGTAACAACAACGAATTCCGGGCGCTGCGAAGCCACTACGGAGAGCGAACCACGCCACAGATCAGGTTCTACACCTACGGGACCGGTCCGTTCCTGCCGGGCGGGCCCAAGAACGACTATGCCCGCCCGGTCGGCTGAAGTTGCGCATTGAACCAGTCAGAATTCAAGGAAGACAGCATGATAGAGATTCTTCATCCCGTTGACGACAAGATCCGCATCGCCGAACTCGCGTCACGTTACGACGTCGTCGATCCTTGGGAGGCAGCCCGTGACGAACTCATCGAACTGGGCACATATGACACGGTGAGCCGATACCCGGACATCGGCGACCCCGATCTGATCACCCGATACGTCGCGTACCCGTGGCGAAAGACGCTGGTGCGGTTACCCGATGCGGAGACCTTCTACAGGTTGCGCACGGCACGGAACCGGTATCTGATCACCGATGACGAGCAGCGGCGATGGCGTGACGCGGTGGTCGCAGTCGCCGGGCTGAGCGTGGGGGCATCGGTCTTGCACGCATGTGCCATGACCGGTGCACGTACGCTCCGGATCGCCGATTCGGACACGCTCGGGCCCACCAACCTGAACCGGCTCGCCGGATCGGTGTGCGATCTGGGGGTGCCCAAGGCGACGCTCGCGGCGCGTCGTCTTCTGGAGACGGACCCGTACGCCGATGTCACCGCCTTCGGCGACGGAGTCACGGTCGGCAATATCGGGGCATTCCTCGGCGGAGATGGACAACGGCCCGTCGATATCGTGCTCGAGGAAGTCGATGATCTGGCGATGAAGGTCGAGATTCGTCGCCAGGCAAGGGCTCGCGGCATCCCGGTGGTGATGGTGACAGATGATGGCGACAACGTGATCGTCGATGTAGAACGCTACGATCTGGACCCGGGCTATCCGCTGTTCCATGGCCGGGCCGGCGATACCACCGATCTGGATCCGGCGGCCCTGCGAGATCCGGATCAGCGCGTACGGATTGCCGGGGCCATCGTCGGCGGTGACATCAGTCCGCGGATGTCGGTCGCACTCGGTCAGGTGGGTAGAACGATCCCGTCGTGGCCGCAACTGGGTACCGCGTCGACGCTTGCCGGTGCTGTCGGCGCGGCCACCGCCCGCCGCATCCTGTGCGATGCCGAGGTGCCGTCGGGGCGGCATCGGATCACCATCGATGACCTCTGATCCCCTAATCCACGGGTGGCGCAAGAACGTCCGAGTGACCGTGTCGCCGGCACCAGCTCACGATGTACCGCGCGTGCATACCGCACCAGCGGTACACCGAGGGCTGGGTCAGCGCAAGTCGATCGTCGTGCTCGTTTCGGGCCCGCATGAGCGGACCGATGTAGGTGGTGGCGACCTTGTTGGCGGTGTTGGTGGACACCTTGGCCATCGCGGCGAGTGTGGCGTTGTCGGAGGCGTGGCCCGAGGCGATGGCGCCTGCCAACCGGGCCGTCGTCGTGCCTCTGCGGCCCTCGAACAACTCGAACAGTGATGGTCGGACGGGTGCCGGGGTCTGTTTGCCGATCGTCCGTCCGAGAGCCACGGCTTGTAGCGAGTCGGCGAACGTGGCGAATCCGTCCGCTTTGGCGACGACTCCCGACACGTCATCACGGAGCCGTGCTTCGGCGAGGTGGTCCTCTTCCATCGAATGTCCTTGGGTAGCCAGCAACACCGGGGCGAGACGATTGGCATCCCGGAGGCCGTCGATCACGTCGAGTCCGTCGAAGGTCCACTCGAGTTCGGCGCGATTGAAGACGAGATCGGCGGAGACGACGTCGAACCGGACCCGCGCGGCGATGCTCGTCCGGAATTCGGTCTCGTCGCGGGCGACGGTGATGCTCGCGCCATCGAAGACGGCGTTCAGGGGGGCGGCGATGACGTCGCCGAGAGGTGAGGCGATGAGGATGCGCAATCCCGATGGCATATGCGTAATCATGCCCGACAACCCGATTCTGATGCGTGATCAGAGACAAAAGTCACCGGAGGAGGCGGCTGTACACGCTGAGCGTCGTGATGCGTGTCGTTCAGATGGCTGTATTTGGTTCCCGATCAGATGAATCTAGAACACCAGAAGTGGGCCACGGCGTCCGGCGGGCGGGTCAGGCGTGGCGATGACACCAGTACCGCGGTGTCCTATCGCGAAGGAGACCAATATGACGACAGACATCAATATGGATCTTCAGATCCCTGTACATCCGTTGCCCACCGGCTGCGACGTGGCGGTGGTCGCCGAACATGATCTCGCCGACATCGCCCTGGTCGCTCTGATCCGGGGATTCGGTCATGGCTGCGCCACGGTTGACCTCGACACCTTCCACACCGGGGGGAGAGCATTGTCCGAAACCCGCGCGGTCGTCGCGCGCAGCACGCTTCGCCTGCATCGGGCACGGGCCGCGGCCCCGGGTGCGCTGCTCATCGGTATCGGTGTCGGTGCCGGGGAAGCGTTCGATGCCGTCGTTCTGCCCGACGCGGCCGCGTCGGCGCTACAGTTGCGCGCCGTTCTCGGCGATGCATGCACGCATTCCACGTCGAATCATGTCAAGGTCCACCTCAGCGAGCGGGAACGGGACGTGTTGTCGACATACGTTTTGGGAGCGACCGTGTATGAGACAGCACGGCATCACTTCATCTCCGAGAGCACGGTCCGCACTCATTTCCGCCGTGTCGTCACCCGATACGGCAACGCGGGGCGAACGGTGAACAACAAGTCACAGCTGCTCATCGAGCTGATCGCCGACGGCTGGCTCGACCGCGATAATCTCGGGCGATGACAGGACTGCCCCGGGCGATCGCCACCGTGCCTCGTGAATGGGGCACAACCGTCCGCTGTTGCGGCATCGCCGGCAGGTGAGCAGACCGGCGATGCTGTAACCGCCGGCTTGACCGGCACAGTCCGGGCACGGGACCAGCGGCTCCGAGCACCGTTCACAGGCACACATCGTTTGTCCTCGCCACCCCAATATTCGACCCCTCGGCTGTTCGTGTTCACGGTAGCCGGGGACGAGGCTGCGTCATGTCGCCCTTTTGGGCGAATCTCGTAGCGATACGGTGACCACGAGTTCTGCTGACTTCGCCCTCGATTTCGGCCCGCTGTTCAGCCGACCGAGGGCCGCACCGGAATCTCAGATGCGACGAACGATTCGCCGATCTCGTTGGTCGGTATGCTGCCAGAACGGCTGCCGCGAGCGTTCAGCGATGAGGACGTTCTCGAGATTGAGAGGCCGACGTACGGCGAACTGGAGCGTCGGGGTGGAGTCTTCGTCGTCGTGTGTTTCGAGCTGAGGCGCAATGGTGCCGAATTATCTAACGGTACAAGAGAACTGGAGGATCTATCGGCGTGACCGCCGTGTACGGCCGCGTTGACACCGGATCTGATGAGTTCGGCCGCCGGGTCGTGCCTCCCGAACCGGTGGGCCATGCCGAAGGTGGTGGCGAGGCGGTCGGCGAACCGCTCTTCTGTTGCTGGGGAAACGGATCTATGGGTACACAGCGAGAAAGGACATGTATGAGAAGGCAGAATCTCAACACGGTCGACGTTGTCACCGATCACGAGACCGCCGAACGCGGAGACCTGCTGATCGTGGGCGTGCGCCCGGCCACCGGCACGAGGGTCCGGTCCGACGTGCTCGATTCGATCACCTCGATGATCGGCATGGTGCCCGAAGCCGTGCTGCACCTGTCGGTGGGACGGGGTGCCGGTGGCGGTCCCGCATCACCGACCACGACGGTACGGGCGTACGTCACCGGTCCCGACGGGTCCGGTGAGCTTCTCGACGAGATGGCGGCCGTGCTGGCTCCGTATGTGGAGACGATGTCGTCGTGGCCGGATGTTCCTGCCGGGACCCGGCCGGCCGAGCGCCGGTGGATCCTGCGGCCGGAGGCAAGCCGTTTCGGTTTCATCACCGGAGAAAACGGTGGAACCGGGGAAGCTGCCGTCCGCGCCTACGAGTGGACGCCGGAAAGCGCTGTAGCACACGATGACTACCACCGGCTGTGGCGGACGTTGTCCTCGTGGCCGGACGGGCGCATCGATGTGACGGTGCGCGCGGGTGCGCAGGCGGACACCTTTCGGGTGACAATTACCCTCGCCGGCGTCTCGGGTCCGCCACTGGGCGTGCGGGCCGCCGTCGAGAATTGGTTTCCCGGTTTGCGGGCGGTCGCGGCGGCCGGCGACGTGGCTGAGCTGCGTTGCGTAGCAGCGGACACCCAATTGGCGCTGCTCCTCCCGCTACCGGTCAACGATGTTCTGCCGGTGGGGTTTCTGTCTGGTTCTCCGGCGCCACTCCCGGTGTCGATGACGTTCGGGGCGTTCGGGGCGCGGCATGCCGGAGGGGATGCCGTGCGGATCGGCGATGCCCGGACCGACGCACACGAAACGGTCGATGCGGCGCTGGAGGATGAGGAACTGCGCAGGCACGTGCATGTCGTCGGTGCCACGGGAACGGGCAAGAGCACCCTGCTGGCCGATATGGTGCATCAGCTCGCCCACAGCGGCCACGGTGCATTGGTGCTCGACCCGCATGGCACCCTCGTCGACCGGATCGTCGACGAGTTGCCCGAATGTGCGGCGGACCGTGTTCAGGTGATCCGCGCCGACGACCTGGAGCATGTGGTTCCACTCAATCCCCTTGCCGTAGGCAGCGATACGCAGCTAGATACCGCTATTTCCGACATGTGCGAGATGTTCTACGAACTGTACGACCCGGGCCGTACCGGTATCGTCGGGCCCCGATTCGAAGAACGTCTCGGATACGCGTTGCGTGGTCTGGCGAGTTTGCGAGGTAGCCGGTCCAGCCTGCTGGATGTACCGACCATCCTGGGCCACAAGGGTATGCGCATGGCACTGCGCAAGGAGCTGACCGATCCGCGGGTCAAGCAGTGGTGGGACAACGATGTACGGAACATGAAGTCGAGCGAGTATGCCGATCTCGTCTCCTGGACGACTTGTAAGTTCGAACGGTTCTCGGCGTCACCGGCATTGCGGGCGATCCTCGGATCCGGCGCGGACGCCTACGACCCGGTCGGCGCGATGGACGACGGCCGGCTCATCCTCGTGGATCTGGCGAAAGGCCAGATCGGTTCGACCGCTGCGCGGTTGCTCGGCTACCTGCTGCTCAACCGCTTCTGGGTGGCGGCGATGAACCGCAGCACTGACCGCCGATTCCACGTTATCGTCGACGAGGCACACGAGGTGATGGCCGGATCGCTGGTGAACATGCTTTCGGAGGGACGGAAGTTCGGCTTGTCGGTGACTGTCGCACACCAGTACCGCGACCAACTCGACACCGGCATCCGCAACGGCTTGTCGGGCAACGTCGGCACCACCGTCATGTTCCGGGTCGGCGGCCGCCACTCCGACGAACAGGCCACCGCGATGGGAAGGGAGATCGACGCCACCACTCTGGCAAATCTGCCCATCTTCAACGCCGTGGTGGTGCGGACAGCCTCGGAACGGTAGACGCGCGTCACTGGTGACGACTCAGATCGGCGATTGCCGTACCCGGGTTGCCACCACGGCTTTTTGGGCGGTCAACTCATCCCGGTAGCGAGCAACTCGGTCAGGGTAGGACCCGAGGGCCCACCGGTTTCGGGTGCTTCCAGCGGAATCCGCGAAAACTCTCCGACGGCGTCACTGTAGCGGACGAGAGCCTCGTCGGTGCCGTCGGTACGTTCACCCAGCATTCGCGGCTGGCCCACTGCCACCCTGGCGGCCGCGATCGTCCTGGTCCGAGTTGTATGGGATTGTGCTTGCCGCCACGCCAATTCGGCTTCGTCGTCGGTGAGGGCGGCGCTGGCGAGCAGCGCTCCCGATTCGCGGTATAGTGACCAGGCGTATCGGCAGTAGCGGTCGACGAGGGTGAGCCCCACGCCCAGCCAGTCGAGTCTCAGCGCCTCCAGTGGCGTGTCAGCGGAGATCAATGCGAACCGAAGTTCCGCCGGATCGTTGGTTCCGGGGTACAGTTCAGCGCTGATCACGTCACTGGAGACTGTGCATGGTGAGACGGCAAGGATTGTTCCGGTCGACGCATCGGCGGCGACGGCAAGCGTTTCCTGTATTTCGATTGTGTCGGGGATGACGTCCTCGCGCAACGGCCCTCGCAGCGAGATCGCGCCCTCTGTTGCGGTGATCACCAGGTCGGGCATGTCGGGTTTGGTGAAACGGAGCGTCCGGGGAAGGAATGCGCCCAGATCGTTGAGCTGGCCGATTACCGACGACCCGCCGCCGAGAGTGGCAGCCGGCTGCCCGTATCCGAGAGAACCTCATCAAGGACACCTTGGGCGTATCTGTCCAATTCCGCGAGTGTGCTGTCGGAGCGGACGTCGGGCAGCACAATGCCGTACTTTGCCGTCGCAGATGGCGAGTTCGTCGGTCTCCTTGGTCGTCAGGTTCCGGCTGTGCAGCAACTTCCGGACGTGGCCGAGGTAGGTTTCGAGTGCGACCCGGGTGTCCTTGGCATGTCGCCGGCTTTGGTCCTGGACAAAGGCCCGCGCGCTCTCGGCGTCACCGAGCACATCGCCGTCGGTGATGATCGACAACCGGACCTCTCTAGGGGCTCTACGGGCACCCTCGCGGATGGAGGTGTACAGGTCTTTGGCGGCACGGGGCGGGCGGACCGCGGCAACCGCAGCACTCCAGCCGCCCGAGTAGCGGCTGAGTGGTTCGATGAGCCGTGTGAGTGCGGTCAATACGTGCTCAATTTCGGTGGGGTCGGCGAGGTCGACTTGCGATGACCTCATCATCATTGCGCCACTGTGGTATTCACGGACAACCCAGTCCAGGTAGCCGAGCTGGCTCGACCATGAATGGAGTTCGTTGTCCAGCAGCTTCTTCTCAGGCCTGGGTGTCATCATTCGTTCACGCCATTGGTCGAGCAGTGCGTTGCGCCGGATGCCTTCCGGTGGGATGGTGAACGAGTCGATCGACGGCGGCACCTGACCGGGTGCGGGGATCACCGGCGGGGTGAGGCGTTCCACTGGTGTCCTCCTGGTGGTGAGTGCGCTCATCCGGATGGTACTGGCTCACGGTGCGCGATGAGAGCGGCCGTTTGGCTGAATCGTCGGCGTCAACCGTTCACCGGAATATCCGTTTCCTCACAAGTGTGCGCGAACAGCGATCGGGTACGAGGATCTGAGTGCTCACCACAGTGGGACCTACCACAGCGGGACCTCGGGGCTGTTGGCGAGAATATCGGTCAGATCGGGGTCGGTGATCGCCGCGTGGGCGCGGTGGTGGCGGAACAGGATGCGGTCGGTGTCGGCGATGAGTGCGGGGGGGGGGGTGAGGTGAGCGGCAGCGCGGCACTGGTGAGCAGGGCCGCGGCTGCGCCCAGCGTGATTGCGACGTCCCGATGGCCACCACGCCGCACGATCGGTGCGGCGGCCATCGGGTATTGAATCGGTCCGTTCGGGCGGACACCGTGGGTATGGCCGTACACGCCCTCGTTGATTCCGGACTCGATGAGGTCGGCGACCAGGTCGTCACCGCCGAAGTCGAACGCCATTTCGAAGATGGTGGTCAGCAGTTCGGCGAAGGCGCCGGACCAGTCCGAGCGGCGGCGAGCATCGGGAAACTGAAAGCGCTTATGGGACAGAACTATTAATGCCACGATGGAAATATCGAGCGCATCCTGCGTCAATGCGTTCTGATACTGTGGGTGGGTCTTGGCCTCCAGCAGAAGCCGTTGACTGCGATTCCGGAGCAGATACGGGATCCGGTGGTGTTGCCCGGTGTCTGCCAGTCCGCGTAGCGCTCTGTCGTACGCATCGTCGGCGTCCGTGAACTTGTGTGAGAGTCCGTACAGGTTCGCCAGGTTGTAGTCGCAGTAGGCGACCTTGTCTGGTCGGTCGTCGGCGACAAGTAGTTCGCGCAGGTCCAGTGTGCTTCGGATGGCTCCGTCGATGTCATCGTTCAGCGCCCGCACGTGGGCGGGGACGATCTCGCAGTCGGTCGCGTCGTCGGCAGCGCCCAGATTCTCGAAAGCCGATCGGGCCTCCTCCAGTAGTGCTAGGGCATCGGCGTATTGTACGTTGTCTGCGTACAGAAACCCCAGGGATGCAGCGCATTTAGCGGCCACCAGGGTTTCTGGTGGTACCTGTTCGAGTTCGGTGCGTAGATGGAGTTCGGCACGGCCCCGGCGGCCGATCAACCGGTCTACGTTGGCACGGTTGATACGGATATCGGCGAGCAGATCGGTCAGATCCTTCGAATTATTTGGGAGAAGTATCGTCATCGCCGCCTGTAGGGACGATTCGGCCACATGGTATTCACCGGTCTGGATCGCGGTCACGCCGAGGTAGTTGCCGGTGATGGCCATCAGTGCGCTGTCCTGAAACTGTGTGGATTCTTCGTTGGCGGCTTCGAACAGGTCTTGTGCCTCGTCGTATTCGCCGTCATCGAGGGCGACGAGTCCCGCCGCGATCAGGCAGCGAATTGCCGCGCCCCGGTCGACACCGTGATATGCGTCGTACGCGATCAGCAGGAGACCGATGACGTCCTCGGCGGCACCGACGTCGACGAGGTGGTCGGCGAGGACGGCATACGCCGAGCCGATCGCTTGCCGATCACCACTGTCGTTGGCGGCTTCGGATCGGGCGTCGAGCTCATCCCAACGCTGTTCCCAGCGAGCGAACCTGTCGTCGACATCGGCGCGCGGCGAATCGTCGATGTCGGCGTCACCCTCCGCATTGTCATCATCGGGGAACCGCTCGTCAGCGGCGGCGCGATGATGTTTCGTCATCGGCCAACTCAACGACTCGACCATGTCGATCCGATCACGGGTGATCTGCCGCGATGGTCGCACCCTACGGGGTTCGCACACGTTGCAGACGATGGTGGCCCACGTCAGCGGTGAGGTGGCCGGACCCGGATCCGATTGCCAAATCCGTAGTTTGTGCCGCTGCCACTCGGCAAGGGCGCGCACCGGATCGTCCTGCTCATGTGTTTCGTCGACCGCGAGCGCCAATTCCGTAGTAGGTCCGGGGATGTCGGTGATGCCGGCGTACATCGTGAACGCGGCGTCGGACGGCAGCACCCACCGAGTGGAGGTAACCACCTGCGCACCCGCATGGAACATGGCCGTGACCAGGCCGAACGTCTCCGAACTACGGAAGTCGACGCCACTTTCGCAAGCGATGAGTGCGACCCGCGCCGGCATCGGCCACAACTGATGACCACGTGCCTTGTGGCGAAGTGTTGCCGCGCCGCGTGGCCCGAGGTGCGGGTACTCGGTTCCCAGGAACAGGTCCAGTGCCGACAGTGGGCGGTGGGCCTGGTTGACCACTTCGGCCAGTCCCCATTCGGCGGCATCGTCGGACAGATGAAGTGACGCCGACCCCGGTTCATCGATGGTCGATGACGCATGCCCGAAGTACACGAACCGCCGGGGACCCGATTGCAGGGCCGAACTCAGATCTCGCCGGCTGATCACCTCGCCGACGCCAGAATGCCTGGTGGTTGCACGATTAGCCATCCTGCGGACGAATAGATCGGTGTTTGTTACCGAACCTTGGAATTCGTCGTGAGACAGAATTCTCTGTAGCCCGGAAGCCTCATTCACATGCGGGTCGATGACGTACAGGACGGGGCGTCCGGTCGATTCCGCCTGCCACGGCTCGGGAATCCGCGCCCGCCGGACATGGATAGCCGCCGGCGGCTCGTAACACAGGTCGGCGACTTCGATGAGGCGCCGATCACCGTCGACCGCGAGAAGTTCGAACGGCACCCGTGCCAGCAGCTTGCTCGGAATGATCCGAGCCCGAATCGGGCAATGCTCGGCCCTGGCAAGCAACTTCCTGAGAACCTCACCCGGCAGCAGCAGACTGCCCAGTTCCGTCGCAAGCGCCAATTCGCTTTCCAGCTGGGAGAACAGTCCCAACACCGCCGCCCGTACCGGTTCCGCACCGGCAGCCTCGTCGGTCTCGGCGATCAGCGCCCGATTCAGCATCGCCAGGCACCGATCCCGTGCATCCGCGGTCACCCGATGTACCACCGGAGCATCGGGCTGGTCCAGCCACCGAAACGACATATATGTGTCACCGGCATCAAAAGCCCGGATCAGCAGCGTGTCATCGGTCGTCATTCAGAGAACTATGCCATGTGTTTTGCGGTCGTCGTTGAACCCGAAGTCCATCGTCCGGTTCGGGGTTACCTGCTCTTTGTCGGAGTGCGCGGTCATCAGGGTAGCGTCGAGATTGACGATCGGCCGATGACGTGCGTCTCGGGCGTGCTCGGGCACCTTGGCGCCGGCCCGGATTCAGCACCGTGCGCGGTCCGCGGACCGTGCGGTGGTGATCGCCGACAGTGCTGCGGGTGTATCGGCGGCCGGCGTCGAGACCAGCCGCGACACCGTTGGGTCCGAGGCTACCGGCCCGAACACTCCCGGATCGGTCGGGGCACGATTGATGTCGGCCAGGCGCTGGCCACCGGACGCGACCGCGGCAGCGAGGTCGAACGCGATCCCGCACGCCGGTGCTACACCACTCTATGGGGGCACTACTCGCACGCCACCGTCACGGTCCGTGGACCATCGCCGTCGTCAACAAGTGCAACCCAATTTCGCGTCCCAAAGAATATTACCTGAAACTCGATGACGACGGAGGTATTCAAGTATTGTTCTTGTCTCGACTCTCGATTGAACAGGACATAAATATTTAGTTCGTGGGCCAACTCACGGGTTACTCCACCGAGCAAGCTGTTTCGATTCGCTGTTCAGCGAGACATGGCTCTTGATGGGGTCTTGAAGGTGGATGTCACTGTGACTGTGTTTCAATTCGCTGTTCAGCGAGACATGGCTCTTGATGAAAACACAAGATCACCATCACCCGTGACACCGTTTCAATTCGCTGTTCAGCGAGACATGGCTCTTGATCGACGGGGAAGAAATCGATGCTCGTGTCATACAAGTGTTCAAGTTTCAATTCGCTGTTCAGCGAGACATGGCTCTTGATATCAATCTGCAATACGTCAGTGACCCGCAGACTGTTTCAATTCGCTGTTCAGCGAGACATGGCTCTTGATTGCAGCAGCAACTCGAAAATCTGGCGCGCCAACTCGGGTTTCAATTCGCTGTTCAGCGAGACATGGCTCTTGATCACGTGATGCCGACGGAAAAGAAATCGATACAGTTTCAATTCGCTGTTCAGCGAGACATGGCTCTTGATTCGAACTCAAATTCGACGGTGATGTTCCGCTACGTCTGGTTTCAATTCGCTGTTCAGCGAGACATGGCTCTTGATGGTACCAGGCAATTGGCGGGTCTGACCAGCCACGATGCGGCGGGTTTGCACACACCCCTGCGAGGGGCTGGTTCGAATGGGGACATATTCGGTCCTAATTAGCGTGTTTTCGCATGTCAGAGCGAATGCACACACCTCGGGGGGTGTGGCGGACCGCGCACCATCCTCCGCGGTCAGAACGCCTCCCAGCAGAGGTCGGTTCGTGGGGGTTCGCCTTGACCGAGTGTGGCGATGTCTGACCAGCACGTTTTGCATTGGCGGACGATGAAGATGGAGTCTTCGTCGAGGTCGACGATGCGGGTGATTTCGTCGGTGAGGGGACCGAGTTGTTCGGTGCCGATCCGGCAGATGAACACCGAGTACTGGATGCGGTCACCCCACGATTGGAGGAGTGCGGCGAGTCGGGCGCGTCGCCGGTCCTGGGTGACATCGTAGGCGACGAGAACGGTTACCGCCACGACAGGCCGGTCCACTGCTCGTCGGGGTTCATGACTGTTCGCATCAGCAGTTTCGCCTGCCGATACAGGTGCCGGCGCCAACTGCCCCGGAAGCCTGGGATTGCTCCTGCTGTGACCTGCAGCATTCGCCGTTCGTAAGCGCGTACGAGTGAGCTCTTTCCCGCCTTCGTCAGGTAAATACCCCGTTCACCGGTGATGGCCGAGCCGTGTTCGGCGGTCAGCGCGAACTGCCGTGCGGCGGTAAGCACCACCTGATCGATGATGAGGGGCCGAAATTCTTCCATCAGGTCCAGTGCCAGGCCGGGACGGCGGCCACTGGCCTTGTGCAGCACCCCGATGTTGGGGTCGAGACCGGCTGCGACGAGCGCCGAAACGCATTCGGATACCAGTATGGCGTAGCCGTACCCCAGCGCCGAGTTCGCGACATCCATCGGTGGCCGGCGGCTACGCACCGTGAATGCCAGGTCATCGGGTAGCAGTTGCCCGTACGCCTTGAAGTAGGCGCCGGCAGCCGCGCCTTCGAGACCGAAAACCTCGTCGACGGTGGACGCGTCGACCAGCATTCGCCGCATCTCCCGCGCGGTCCGCAACGCTGATTCGACCGATTCCGCATCTTCGGGTCGGGTGAACCGCTGCAACAGGGTGATCTGGTGGCTGATCTTGGCGTCGACGATACGACGGGCGACCGGTAAAGTCAGAGCGGGATCGGAGACGAACTTCAACTGTGCGCACAGCCGAGCGACGCGACTGCCGTCGGCCGCGGCGAGTTGCTGCCCCTGATAGTTTCCGCGCCGTGACAGAAACACCACGTCGGTGCCCTCATCGAGAGTCCACGACCGCGTTCCGGCTGCAAGACTGACAGCTCCGAAGCACACTATCCGTGACACAAGATTTTTTGGAACGTCCGCCAACGTGGTGTTGTCCTTGGACTCTACGACGACGCGCCCATTCTTGGTGAACACACGACTGCCTTGGCGGCCGCAATACAGTATGCGCCTTGTCGGTACCTCCACCCGGTGGCTGTCGGTACTCGGAGGGTATCGGCTACCGAAATCCTCGCCCAGAAAGCAGAATCCGTCATCGAAGTTCATCACTTCGGTTTTGTCCTCACCAAGCGACATGCCGATCCCCTCCAATGCGTCGGTCGCGACCCGTGCCGCCTCCAGCACCGTGTCGCGGGAAACGCCGAGAACAACGAAGTCATCGGCATAGCGGACCACCGGTAGGCCCCTGTCGAGCAGCGCGTCGTCGAGATCGACGAGTATCAGGTTCGCGAGCATCGGTGAGAGTGCGGTGCCCTGCGGAACACCGCGCGTTTCCTTGAGGCCGCGTCGGGTGGCGACGAGCCGATGAGTGAGCAAATCGATCAGCGGGTCGAGTGAATCATCGGGCAGTAGCGCTTTGAGCCGGCGGACGGCCGTGTCACGGGGAATGGTGTTGAAACAGTCGTCGATGTCGGCGTGCAACACCCAGTGGAGACCTTCGTCGCGCAGGCCGACAACAGCGGCAACAGCGTCCACCACACCGAGCCCCTCCCGGTACGCGTACGACGCCGGACCCAGATGAGGATCGACATATGGGGAGACCACGTCGAGGATTGCACGTTCGGCGATCCGGTCACGCAGGGCCGGCACATTCAGTTCCCGGGTGGTCCCGTCCTTTTTCGGGACGTCGAACAGGGTCAACGAGACCGGCTCGTACGTTCCGGCGGCCAGTTCGGACGCGAGGATGTCGAGTTTGCCGTCGTCGACGAAACGTTGCACCTTCTCAGATGGCCTGTCGCCGGGTTTGCTCAGAATGCGCCGCCACGCCGCCATTAACTGGTCAGGGGCGATCGCGCGTTGTCGTAGAGACGTGGGCGGCATCGTCGGCTACCTCACCGGCGCCGGTTCCGTCGACCGCGGCGGCGTAGTAGCGTTGGTCGGCTGCCAGGTAGGTTCACGTAGAATCCTCCCAAGCCCGGAAGTCGTGTAGGAGCCGATTCCGGCGTGTTCGGCGAACGCCCAGACGGTACTGAACAGTCGTGCTGAATCCTTTGTGGGGCAGACGAATCGCATCCGTCCTACGAAGCCGGAGATGGTGATACGGTGTCGTGTGACGATGCCGTTACGGCCGTCCAGATCTGAGACCCACGTCCCGGCGGCATGTCTATGATCGAGCAGCAGCGTCGGATTGTCGACGAGCTTGTTCCACCGCTTCACCGCAGATTTCGCCAGCCGCGAAGGTTCCAGGAACGGCGACGAAATATTCCCGTCACGTACCGATGTGGGTGTCACGAAACGGACACAGTGCGCGGCCTCCACCGGACAGTCGAAAAGTTCTTCGTAACTACGCGTTTCCAACGGAATCGGGTCGGTCAGAAAATGTCCGGTCTGTGAACCCAGCCGCACCGGTCGTGTTGCCACCGCAACCGAGTCGAGCATCTGATCTGCCCGGTCGGACAATCCGACCACGTGAATGGCGTCGACACCGTCGATATTCACCATCGTCGCCGACGTCCACGGAACCAGCGGATCATGACCGAGCCACGATGTGACCACCGCATGAACATGGATGTCTTTCACATGCCTGGCGTCGATGCCACCAACCGGAACAGCCCAATGCGTGATCATCCTCAATCCTCCTGCGGTAACACAACAATTCGGCCGAGTGTCCGGCAACCGACGATCCGCCCACCGTCCCGGACCTCGTCGGCGGGGAACACCACATCTACGCGGTCTGTGAGTGTCATCGCACTCAGCCGAGACACCAGCAGCAGCACATCGGGTTCCGGGTCGGGGAACGCGGTTACGTAATTGCCCGCCAGGTCGGTGAGGTGCGCGCTGGGGATGATCCCACCCGACGTGTCCGGAACGTTCGATGACGTGGTGTTCTGCACGATGTCGCCGACCGGTGCTGTGACACCGGAAATATCTAATGTTGATCGGCGGGTGTATACTTCCCCGATCCGGCACACGAGACCGCTACGCGGTACTTCCAGTACCGCGTTGTCGCCGTCGTAGAGAGCGAAGTCGTGAGGGGTGAGGTTTCTCAGCGACATTGGCACTATCAGGGCCTCCTAACCGGGTCGGTCGCTTATAGGTAGGGAAGCGTCGGTGCTTGCTGGTTCGTGTGCATGCGTTTCAACGCCTTCCGGTTGGTCGGCGTCTCATTATTTGTCCACCATTCGTAGCCATTGTTGCGGGGTGGTGTGGTATTTCCTGTGCGAACGCGCGGGTAATGAACAGGGAAGCCACGGTAACCGATCACGGCATTGAGGAACTCGGTCCGAACTGCGCGCAAATCTTGGTCCGCGAACAGCAGGCGATCGAAATCATTGATGAGGTCCTGCGCGGTGGCGCCACTGTCGGGAGCGGCGTCGAGCTGAGTTGCCGCCCGCGTCAGTGAGCGATAGCGTTCGGTGATATCGTCGGGGCCCTCGATGCGGACACGTTCCCATATGGCCTCGATGCGGGTCGCCCCGAAACCGAGGGGCCGACCCATCCCGACCGTGTACACGGCGTCCTCTGGTAACGCCAGCAGCCACAGCAGCGCACCCAGTTCTGTGGCGGTGAGATTGTCAACAATGATCTCGGTCGCGAACTGGACTCCGATCGCCACCCAATCGGTGACCGATACCGAGACATTTGCCGGAGTTCCCTCCACCGCCACATGTTCTGGGTAACGATGGCGGCCTTGCACCTGCACCCTCTGTTGTGGCGTCCTGCTGCGCCAGTAGTCATTCACCCGCTGCGCTTCGCCGATCACATCGCGATGGGGCAGGTAGAACTTGCGACCACGCAACTTGTCAGTATCGCGGAATCCGTTCACACCTCGGCGGGGACCGCTTCCAATTGGCGCATTGTCGGCGGCGGAGGTGTAGAAGCGGTATTGACTTGACTTCGGCCCGTTGAGAACCGTCAACGGCAGCGGGCCACCGGGGATGTGTTCGACAGCACCGCCGGCGGGGCAGTGGGTGACACGCGGCGGTGCGATACGCAGATGCCCTTTGACTGCTGCCGCACTCCGCTCCTCGCGACCATCGGCAACCCAGCCGAAAACACGGTCGGCCGGCGATAATTCACCGAGCGTCTGGGCAGGTAGATGATTTGCGGCAGTGAGATCGTGTGGGGAATTTCCGAAAACAGAACGTCCCACCATCGCCGGCGTCACCTGGGTGATCCGGTCTCGTTCGACGCGTGCATGCAGAGTTCTGCCGACCTCGAGCTTCCATTGGTCTTTGCGCAGAATATACGAGGCGAGGCCCTGTTGTGCCTCCTCGGAACGATGCTCGTTCGCACGTGCGTACGAGTCAATTGTTGCTTTCCATTCACGAACATTATCGGAGCTGATGGTCTTCGGGTCCAAGTCGACCCGTGCGAAGGCATGGTCTTCCTCGAATACCTTTGTGACAACCAGTCGTTCGTCATTTTTTCCATCAAAGGTGCCACCGGTCCAATGTATGTAGCCGCGAACGCGGACAGCTTCGAAGCCCTCGTTCAGATGCGCCTGCGGTGGTGGGTCCGGATATTCCGGCAGGGCATCGAAGTCGGAGGCCAGATTGCTCACACGCCACATGTAAAAATTCGGGTTCGTGTGCCTTTGCAGGTGAATCCAGGCGACGACAGGCATCTTGTCCAACGTCCATGCGGCACAGTGGATTCGCTGCGCAAATGATCGGCCTTTGCTGATTGGCAGCCATGCCGCGGGCTGAGGAGTGATGTCAGGATAGGGATTTCCATCCTCACCGAGTGGGACCAACGACTTGACCGTCATTGCCATCAGTCCGTTGGAACCACGTATGACTACGGCGGGTCTCAGCCCCAGCGCCTCGTTGGGCAACGCCCGGATAGCACCGGGTAGTTCATGTCGGCTATCAAAGACGCCGTACCTGGAATTGGTGATAGCCTCATAGGATGCGCGCAGAACGCCTTTGATTGTAGAGCCGGTGAGGATAGGTGTGCCCGCCGGGTCGGTGCGCGTCGACAACGTAGCCGGTTCCCCTTCCTGCCGGACGGCACTGGGATGATCCGGTAGGAGCAAGGGGCTCTTGGTGGTCAGTCTGACGGGTATGCGGGCGGAGTACGTGCCGGGAGTGACAGTGCCGTGAGATGCCGACGGTCCATCCCCGAACTGGCCTGCGAGGTTTCGTGTCGGGGTTGAGACAAAGTTGTACGGGTTGACGAATTGATTGTTGTTGTTGCCAGGGGCCGGTCGGGTCGGAGGGTTGGGGATCTCAACCATGGGTGTTTCCTCCGTCGCTGATCGTTGCGGAAAGTCCGATGTACCGGACATCGCAGACAAAGACGTTCCCCTGGTCGTCAGTATCGCTGTACTCCTGGGACAGGATGTACAGGTGGTCACATGATGCGGTATTGGTAGCGACCGGAACGAGAACTGGCCCGACCCGGCCACTTTCGGTGCTGGTCCAGCCCTCGGGAACTTCCCGGGCGGCATTCACCTGCCCCCAGATCATGTGCACAGACGGTTGACCGAACGGGGCAGGTCCCGATTCGGAGGTCGCTTCGGTACGCACATACGCGGTGCCCCTGCCCTCACGGTGCTGTGCCCATCTGACTTCGCTGTCGGCGGTGAAACAACACAGTTCGAAGACGTCTGTGAAATCGGCGGTCGACTCTATGAACGTGGAATGCGACCGGGACGTGTGGCGTGCCATCCGCCAACCGCCGTCCCGGTGCTTCACGAACCGCGCCGCCCGGGGTGAGTAGATGAAGCCTACGGCGCCATCGGCGGCCAAGAGACCGGCGGACTCCTCGGCAGTGAGCCCCGGATGTTCGGTGATCGTGAGGCGCTTGGCGGATTCAGGCATCGATAGTCTCCTGCGATAGTGTGACTATGCGGGTCCAGGACCCCGACAAGGTATCCAGGAGTCCCGGATCACCGAGCACGTCGCTGAGCGATTTTCCATTGAAGCCGTCCGCGTGGTCTCCCGGTGGCGACAGGCCGGGATCGGGTTGTTCGGTCGACGCGGTGCTGCCGTTCGCGAACGCGACCTGTTCGGGGTCAACGGTGAACGCGCCGAGTCCCCGGGTCGTTCCGAATCCGAGGGAGAGCAGACCCGAGCAGGCGTCGATGAGGGTGAAGAGAACCAATGCGAGTGCCGCATCAACCAGGCCCGGCTGATCGCGTGCGCGACTCCGGAGGCGTGCGATGTCCACGTCGAGGACGATCGGTGTCCAGTCGGCGTGAGGTTCAATGGTAGAGAAGAGTCGTCCGTCGGCGGTGCCACCCGTCCAACGATCGATACTGTTTCGCGATATGACGTCCAGCCATAGACCGTGTTCGTGACAGGCGTTGTTGAAGTCGGTGACCTTGTTGGCGAGTTCAAGGAGGTTGGCGCCATGGGTGGCCCCGGCCTGCACGTTGTGTGTGGCAGGTGCCGGACCTTGCATGGCGTCGGCAGCGGCACCGCGGATCGCGTTCCACAGAGACGGCTCGGCACCGGCGGCAGTCCGAACCTCCCGGCAGGTGAGAACCCCCCGCCGGCCGGGCAGCTCGGGTCTTTGCTCATCAGCGGCCAGACCGAACAGGTCGCCGATGCATGCAAGCCTACGGTCCTTCATCTGGTCAATGAACTTTTCATCGATATCCTTGATGCCGGCCGCGACTCGGGCAATTCGCTCGGCGTGTGACCGCAGCATTCCCTTGACCGATGAACCCGGAATAACCATGTGGATCTTGCCGTCGGCACCCTTCTCGGCGAGGGGACATGCGTTGACGACACCTCCGTCGAGTTCCACCTTGCTCATTACCGCGCCCAGCGGAGTCCACGGTACGGTGATCCGTAAGGTGCCCGCCGGAATCGGGTCGTCATTGGCGTGCGAGATATTCCGGGTCATCGTCCCGAAGACCGCCGCTTGGATCGAATCCTTGGTCAGCGAACGTTCCTTGACTGTGAAGCAGGACAGCAATTTCACCTCACCCAGGCCCTGAGACGTCGCCGCCCCGAGGCTGAATCCGTTGCTCGACAACTGGTGCACTATCCGGGTTAGATCGTCCAACGCGTCGGCCGCGGAGTACCCGGCCCGGGTTTCGACGATGATTCGTACATCGAAGTCGATGCCTGACGGAACCAACTGGCGGGTGTACAGATACTGATCGGCAGCAGTACCGAGGTTGCGGTCGATTGCCACCTGAGTGCGCAGTATCAGCGTCGGAGAGTTTCGGGCGGGTGCGTCGAACACGGTGATGTTGCTGGCCCGGCCGTCGAGAGAATGGACACCGGTTCGACCCCCGGAGCCCCACCCGGTGTCGTCGGCGTCGGAACCCATCGCCGACCGCAATGCTCCCGCAAGAGAGGTACCCGGAATGGTGATCCGGCCCTGGCCATCGACGAACTGGACCATATCAACCGCATTGCCGTCGGCGTCGGCACCGATGTGCATCGGGCTCTGTGTGCGCAGCACACCGTCGAGTTCAAAGATAGTGGTGCTCATAACACCTCTTCGGGGGCCTGATTGAGCTGGGCTTGCTTACGGATCGCGTAGATCAGAAACTCCTGAATCGCTGTGACTTTGAGATCGTCGGTGAGCAAAGGCGAATCGTGGGGAACCGGTAGCGCTGGTGCGGTCCCGGGCGCCGTCGCGGTATCGGTGGCGCCGGGGTTGGACGATTCGGACAAGACCCTCCATATGGAGTCATCGGCTGCCGATTCAAGGGCACGGAGTCTCGCCGGGATACCCGGCCAGTCCTTGGTTCGCTTGTCATCGTCCAACCATCGCTCGTAGGCGGTACGTCCCTCACGCGTATGGAGGTTCGCCACCAGCGCGCGCAGGGCACCAAGCTGTGTATTGGTGACGGTATTGGGGATATAGGTGTTGCTGATGCCGTCGTCGAGTGCCGCGCGGAGAGCCGCGTCGTCGATCTTGGCGCGTAGCCAGGAACTGACCATCGGGCCGATATTCACGGTGCCTGCGGCGTCACCCCAAGGTTCGGCCGGTGTGGGTCGATTGGTTCGCAGGGGGACGTCCACAGCTGCTGCTCGCAGCCACTGCGGGGCGACACGTATCCGGCCCTTGCCTTCCACCGTACGAACACCTACCGGCGCCGCGTCGAGCGTGGCCAGATCGGCAACGGTGAGGGCCCTGTCGGCCTTCACGCTGATCACCGATCCCGCGGCCAACCCCAGCACGCTCGGTTTCGGTACACCCCAACGAGTTTGCCAGCCGTCGATGCGGATCACCGACACACAATTCGGGAAGCTTGCCTCACCTTGTCCGGCTTCGTGTTCCGGTTCGGCGATGGCCAGTGTCGTGCCGGTCAACCGGGTGTTGAGCTCGGCGATCAACTGCCCGGCGGTCGGCGCATAGGCGCCGTCCCGGGTCAGAATCGCGTCGGATTCAAGGTAGACCGGAAAACTCTCACCCGCGTCGACCGCGGTCCGATGCTCGTCGGGACGCTCCGCGGGTGTCACCGTGAGGGTCGCCGAGCCGTAGTCGTCCTTGCTCGATCGGCCCAGCCGCACCGGACGATCCGCGCTGAGAACATCGTCTCGCAGGGAAACGCCCTCGCTGAGATCCAGCTCGGCACGAAGTACTGTTCCCGTTTGTAACGCATTGGTGGAGAATAAGTTCTCCGGACCCTGCGTCTCGTCGCCGACAACAGCGTGCAGCCGTTGCCGCAGCTCCACCTTCTCCGCAGATATCGACGCACCGTCGGCGGCCACATAGTGGTCCTGTTCAGGCTTGTTCTTGGGATTGGAGACGTGAAGTCGGGCTATGTTCTCGGCTTTGGGATCGTCGGCTGTCTTGTCGATCGCCAACGACGCCGGCCAAGGCACTGAACGGTAGCGATCGACCTCAATCGTCGCATCCGACACCGACAGAAGCGAATCGCGCACGACGTCGTCACCGTCGGTCAGTAGCGGGAGGACGATCGGTAACAACACCGAGCCGGGAAGCACCGCCTTCGACGTGATGCTGTTCGCGGTTGCCGACGCGTCGATGATGGCAGGCTGCAACAGTGTGATCCGGATATCGAATTTCCGACCTTGTGCCGCGCCGGACGCTGTGCCGGCAGCGATCGGCCTGCGTTCCGGTCGCGGGACGTTATCGACTTTCGTGAAGTACTTCTTGAGGTCGTCATCGGTGACACCGACGTCCACCGTCGCCTGGCCGGCGCCGCGCCGCCGATTGCCGCCGACCGCGAACACCAGCTTGGCCGCACTCCCCAGTAGTAGCAGCGCGGGCCAGTTCCCGTCGACTGTGGAATCCTGCAGTTCCCACATGGCGCTCACCGTCAGGCCGCCGCGTGCGCGTTCCTCGAATCGCAACATGTCTGCCTTGACGGTTCCCGACTCCCGATCCATAGCCGACGAGGCCCGGATGACGGTCGAGTATTGCGCCAACTCCTTGGCCGTCAGCTCACCGAAGGAACCGGCCTCGAATTCTTTGTGGAATGCCGCTGTCATCGTGAGCGGCTGTGAGAACAGCGCTGCCGGAATCGGCCGATTGCGACTATGCGACGCCGCGGTCTCGTTGTCGGGGATCTTGCTGCCGAAAACGAACGTATGCCACCGATGCCATACTCCGGCGGTGCCTTCGTCGAGTGCGTCGGCGACCTGTGCAGCGCGGTGCCGGAGCAAGCCCACCAGCGTCTTCGCCGGAACATAGGGCAGACCGAGGTCATCGACGAGCACCGACTGATCAAGGTGTTTGCTGCGGGAGTAGCCGGCTCCGATAATCCAGTCGGACTCAAACGTGATCGACACGTTGAGCACTGCCGTACCGGTCATGTCGTCGCCGCCGTAGGTACGGGGTTGTCGTCGTTCGCCCGGGCGTTACCCTCGACGGTTCCCGCACGGACCACCGCAAGATCCAATGCGGTCACGAACATCGTCGAATCCTTACCCGCGGCGGGGTCGATCCGCAGTTCTTCGGCGACGATGCCGGGGATCTGGTTTCCGGACAGGTCGATTCGCGCGCGGACCAACCTGAGCTGATCGGTGACCCCGGCGAGGGTCCTGGGTTCGGTCAGTGCCGGGCGGAGATCCTGAATCTGCCGACGTGACAGTGTCTTTACCGAGTCGGCCGCATGGTGTTGACCGGGTAGCTGCTCAGCGGGCCGATCCGCGTCGGGGCGCGGACTCAATTCATCGATGAGTTTCCGGACCTCACCGACCGTCATCAGTTCGCCGTGTTCGTCGTTCACGATGATCGGCTTGCCTGCGTAGCTGAACACAGGTTTGCCCGGTGCTTCGGCAGTCGTCGGCGGGTTGGTGTCATCGTCCTCGGTCCGTCCTTCCGGGATCGTCATCAGGTCGCGGATGTCGGCGAGGCCACGTACGGCGGACTCGTACAGCACGAGACTGTCGATGGCCCCCGTCCGGCGTTTCGAATGCTTCTTGGCCGAGGACGTCAGCTCCTCGGCCAAGGAAATCGAATGGGAAAACGGATGATTTGGCTTGGTGAACACCAAACCGACTGCGAGGCTGAGCTGTTTGGGAACATCGTCGAGGGTGGGCAGCTTCGCCCGGATATCGTCAAAGGCCGTGATGAACGGTAGTCCTAGCTCGTCGGCCCGTGCGTAGTGGCCGAAATTGGCGACGAGCAGCGCGGCGAACTCGAAGGCGATTCCCCCATGGGCTGCTGCTGAGATATCGTCGCCGCCTACGATGATCGGCAGGATCGACCTGTTCGGCCACACCGTGCGTCCCTTGTTCTGATCGGTCCGGTCGATACCGAGCACGGTGTCGCGGAGCGCCTTCCACGTCAGCTTTTCCAGCGCGTCGGACAGCTCCTTCTGCTTCTCGACGAAGGTGCGACCATCCGGATACGTAATCCGCAGGTTGGCGAAGATCTTGCCGATACCGTTGCCGTCGGCATGGATCGCCGCCACCCAGCCGTTGTTGCGCACACCGTCCCACATCTGGTCCATCTGCACGGTGCACCGTTTTGCAGTGGTCTGCTCCTCGGATGTGAGGCCGACCTCCTCGCCGTGCAGTTCATTGAGCAGACGCTGCCGTGCTCCGGTGGCCTTCTCGAATAAGAACTCCGTCACATCAGAGCGGGCCTTCGGATTCTCGCCGACGACCTCCTTCCCGACGGTCGCCGCAGGCAGGCCGGTGTACGCGCACTGCTCATGAAACGGCAACGTGGGGAACCGGACCGTCGGGGGCAGCCGCTTGGTCCGCTGCTCACGTAGTAATACGTCCGTCTCAAAAAATCTGTCTCCGGCGGTCTCGAACCCGGCGTCTATCGGCTCGCTGACACGTCCCCACACGTCGATACCGGTCTTCTCCTCGAGTGCCCGGCGAGTGACGGCCGTGATGATGGCTCTGCCGTCCTCGGCGGTGTGGACGAGCAGCACGGCGCGGCCGGACGCCTTCACCACGTGCATCACGCTTCGCTTGTCCCGCGCGTTGTACTCGAACTCGGCGAGGTCGCGGCAGTAGGAGAGGGCGACTCCCCTGATGGCCTCTTCGATCCACACGAACCCGAGCTGCCACACCGCAGCCGAGGCCGCCACCTGTAGCCGCTGCTTGTTGGTGGCGAAGATGTATCGTTGGTTGGACCCGGTCTCTATGATCACCCAATACATCGCGCAGTCGCTGTCCGTTCAGGGTAGATGTGTCCAGTTGTGCTCCGACCCGGCCATAATATTCGCGTATCGGGGGCGCCGCTGTAGCCCAAAAGGCCGAATCGGACGGTACAGTTCCAGATCTCGCCACTATGGGTGGAGGATTCAGTGCAGTGAGTGGCATTGCGTTTGGCGTACGGGGCGATGTCGTAACCGAGGAGGCGTTGTATGCGAACAGGCGAGATGTGGGTCCTCGCTACGGTGACTGCACTTCTGGTTGTCGTGGGATTACTGGCCCTTGCCTGTTGGCGCTCGAACAGGGTGCGCAGGAGGTTCTATCGCTACTATTCGCCA
>ERZ795062.647-NODE-647-length-28278-cov-45.942246_pt1 | contig 28278 bp, 18 predicted proteins | sample MGYA00375146_ERZ795062 | MGnify/ENA primary metagenome ERZ795062 (study PRJEB30191, sample SAMN05720281) | activated sludge metagenome | isolation source: Anaerobic digester | place: USA | collected 2015-07-16 ... | reverse complement strand
CGCACCACTCGTCCCGGGTCCGGGTGCGGAAGAAGTCCTCCCACAAGGCCTTCGCCTCCGGCCAACGCCTCTGGTCGAGCCGGTTCAGCCGGTGGCGCGGGTCGTCGGGCCCGAGGTCGAGCCCGGCATGCTCGGCGAGCAGGCGCAGCAACTCGTCGTAGAACTGCGGCTCGAGGGCGCCGACGGCCAGGTGTCGCCCGTCCGCGCACTCGTAGACCTCGTAGAACGGGGCGCCCGTGTCGAGGATGTTGTTGCCCGGTGTGCCACCCCACATCCCTCCGAGGCGCAGCGCGTGGGTGAAGGTGCTCAGATAGGACGCGCCGTCCATGATCGCCGCGTCGATCACCTGCCCGGTGCCCGTTGCGGCGGCCGAGTGCAGCGCCGCCAACAGGCCGGCGACGAGCAGCAGCGCCCCACCCGCGACGTCGCCCAGGTAGGGCCCCGGCAGGACCGGCCGCGGCATGCTCCCGTCGTGCGGGTCCCGCACGAAGCTGGAGAGGATGCCCGAGGTGGCGGTGTAGGTGAGGTCGTGACCGGCATACGGGGATTGCGGTCCGTCCTGCCCCCATCCGGTCATCCGCGCATAGACCAGCCGCGGGTTGCGGGCCAGGACGGCGTCGGGGCCGAGCCCGAGCCGCTCCATGACACCCGGTCGGTAGGGCTCGATGAGTGCGTCGGCGCTCGCGACGAGATCGAGGATGACCTCGCGCCCTGCCTCACTCTTGAGGTCGACGGCGATTGACCGCCGGCCACGGCGCAGCACCGGCAGGTCGAAGGGGCCCGCGCCGCCGGGCCGGTCGACCCCGATCACGTCGGCCCCGAGATCGGCGAGCACCATCCCCGCGAACGGCCCGGGGCCGATCCCCGCGAACTCGATGATCTTCACGCCCGCGAGCGGGCCAAGGGCAGGCGCTGTGGTCACGCATCCACGGTATGCCGTGGGCCTGCCACTCGCGGATCTGGCTCCAGCGCTGATGGATCACACCACGGGCTTGCCTTCCGTTGCGGCGGTCAGGCGCGTACCGTCGCATTCATCCGTTTCGTCCGGTGTCAGGGGTGTGGCGATGAGCAGGATCCCGGTGAGCCGTAGCCCTAGTGCGCGACTCCTCGTGGCGCTCGCGACGCTGATGGTCGTCAACGGGTGCGCATCGTCAACCCCCGGGCTGGTGGCAAACTCGGCCAGTTACCTCGCCCAGGGCAGTGGAGACGGCCGGATCACCTTCGGGATTCAGATCTGTGCGCCGCCGGGGGTGAACGTGTGGGTCACCGATATCCAAGCGCTGGCGTGGGTCGGCAGCGGCTTCGACGTCCTCGGCTTCCGGTTGGCCAGTTACGACGCGCCCGGAGGTATCACTGTGGCGACCTCGGGGTTCCCGCCTGCTATCCCGACGCGCCCGGGGGAGCAGGTGTATGCCGTCGGCGATCACGTCGCGGTGCAGCCGTGCGAGAGTGCGCAGCGACTGAGCGAGGTCCAAGTCGGTCTGGCTCGTCGCGGTCCTTCGGGCGGCGGTCTGTCGAGCGTGCGAATCACATACGGCGGCACTGTCTCCGGAGAGATCGTGACCGACGTCGGCATGCTCTTCTGCGGCCCGTCGACAACCGACTGCCCGGTGGACCGGTAGCAGGGATCTCTGATCGACCGCGGGCTCGGGAGAAGATCACGAAGGAACACTGAGGCGTTGGCCGCTTTGCGCGGCCAACGCCTCAGGTCCCTCCACCCGCTCCCAGTGGCTTAGAGCAACGCGGTCAAGTCCTCGTGGGCCATCGCGATCACGGCCTCCCGGGCATCGGCTGCGGTGCGGGCGTCCAGCGCTGCCGTGGCCATGCCATGGCAGGTCGCCAGGTCGTGCAGCGACAACGAGAACCGGACGATGCCGACCTTGGACGGAGCCATCGACAGGCTGCCGACACCGAGCCCGGCCAGCACGAGAGCCAGCAGCGGGTCGCCGCCGGCCTCGCCGCAGACACCCATCGGTTTGCCGGCGACCTTGGCTCCGTCGCAGGCGTGCCCGATGACCTTGAGGACGGCCGGCTGCCAGGGGTCAAGCAGGTCGGACAGCTCGCCCTCCATCCGGTCGGCAGCCATCGTGTATTGCGCGAGGTCGTTGGTGCCGAGCGAGCCGAAGTCGACCTCCGCGAGGACCTGCTTGGCCAACAGGGCCGCACCGGGGACCTCGATCATGACGCCGACACTGGGCAGGCCGTTCTCGCGGACCCGGCGGGCGAACCAGGCCGCCTCCTCGGGGGTGGCGACCATGGGGGCCATGACCTTGACCTCGGCACGGGTGACCTTCGCCGCCGCTCCGAGAGCCTCGAGTTGGGTGTCGAGCAGGTCGGGGCGCAGCGCCGACAAACGCAGTCCGCGCTTGCCCAGGGCCGGGTTCTCCTCCGGCCCGAGGTCGGCGAAGGCCAACGGCTTGTCGGCCCCGGCATCGAGGGTTCGCACGACGACCCGGCGGGTGCCGAACGGCTCGAAGACCTTGGTGTAGATCTCGGTCTGCTCGGCGAGCGTGGGTGCGGAGTCGCGGCTGAGGAAGACGAACTCGGTGCGGAACAGCCCGACCCCTTCAAGGTCCTGAGCCGCCGCGCTCACCGCGTCGTCCACGCCACCGATGTTGGCCAGCAGGGCGATCGGGTGTCCGTCACGGGTGCGCCCGGGGCCGGCTGAGCCGGCCAGGGCTGAACGGCGTCGCTCACGCTTGCCGACCAACTCCCGCTGGTAGTCCTCGCTCGGGTTCAGCGTCACCTCGCCGGAGTCGCCGTCGACGGCAACCACCGTGCCGGCCGGGATCGTGGTCGCACCGGCGAACTGCACGACCGCGGGGATACCCATCTGCGCGGCGAGGATCGCGGTGTGGCTGGTGCGCCCGCCGGCCTCGGTGACGATCGCGCGGACCATGCTCGGGTTGAGCGTCGCGGTCTCGGCCGGGGCCAGGTCGTGGGCGACGATGACGCTGGGGACGTCGAAGTCCGGGACACCCGGGTCCGCCTTGCCCAGCAGTCGCGCGACGGCCCGGTTACGGACGTCCTTGAGGTCGGTGACCCGCTCGGCGAAGTAGCCGCCGAGCGCTTCGAACTGCGCGGCATACTCCTCGACGGCGGCGGTGACCGCGGTGGCGGGGCCCTTGCCAGCGGCGAGGTGCTTGCCGATCGCCTTCTGCAAACCCTTGTCGCGGGCGATGAGGGCAGTGGCCGTGAGGATCTGCTGGGCGGTCTCGTCAGCGCCGCTGGCGCGCTCTTCAAGCGTCACGGCGACCGACTCGAAGACGGCCTTGACGCGCACGTGCTCAGCGGCGGGGTCGGCTGCGGCGGGCTCGGAGTCCGGCGGGCGGACGGGCGGGCGGACCTGGACGACCGGCCCGACTGCTGCTCCGGGGCTGACGCCGATGCCGCGGATGGCGTCGGTCACGTCGGTCACTCCGCGTCGAGGTCGCGGGAGAGCAGTTCGACGAGCGAGTCGAGGGCTTCCTCGGCGCCGTCGCCTTCGGCCGTGAGGATGACCTCCTCGCCGTGCTTGGCGCCCAGGGCCATGACGCCGAGGATGCTCGTGGCGTCGATGGCGTCCTCGCCGGCGCGGCCGATCTCGACGTCCAGACCAGTGGCGTTCACTGCCTGGACGAACAACGAGGCGGGTCGAGCGTGCAGGCCGACGGAGGAGGCGATGGTGACGGTGCGGGTGGCCATGAGGTGTCCTTTCCGGGGGTGGAACCACTGCGGGTGGGTATGCCGTGCGGCGCGGCTCGAGGCACGCGCCGCACGACATGCGTGTGGCTAGGGATGAACCTAGCGGTGGAGGGTCAGGCGTTCGCGGCGGCCAGGCTGCGGTCGCGCGACTTCAGGGCGACCACGATGGCGGCCATGACGACCACACCGACGATGAGGGCGATGAGGAACCCGAAGATGTTGCCGAACAGCAGCGACACCCAGATGCCACCGTGGGGAGCCGGCGAGGTCGCGCCGAAGGCCATGCAGAGCGCACCCGTGATGGACGAGCCGACGAGCGAGGCCGGGATGATGCGGGCCGGGTCGGAGGCGGCGAACGGGATGGCACCCTCGGAGATGAACGAGGCTCCCAACAACCAGGCAGCCTTGCCGTTCTCCTGCTCGGGCTCCGTGAAGAGCTTGGGGCGCAGTTGCGTGGCCAGGGCCAGAGCGAGCGGAGCGACCATTCCGGCGGCCATGACGGCGGCCATGATCTTGTACTGCACCGCGTCCGTGGCCAGACCGACCGTGGCGAGCCCGGTGGTAGCGAAGGTGTAGGCCACCTTGTTGACCGGGCCACCGAGGTCGAAACCCATCATCGCGCCGAGGATGAGGCCGAGGATCACGAGGGAGCCGCCGCCGAGGCCGTTGAGGCCGTTGGTCAGGGCGTCCATGAGGGCCTTGATCGGCCGGCCGAGGACGACGATGAACAGCCCACCGACGATGAGGGTCGACAGCAGCGGGGTGACGACGACCGGCATGATGCCGCGGACGCCCTTGGCGACCTTCCAGCGCGAGATCCAGCGGGCGACGAGGCCGGCGAGGATGCCGGTGACGAGGCCGCCGAGGAAGCCGGCGCCGGTCGTGCTGGCGATGGCGCCACCGACGAACCCGGGGACCAGGCCGGGGCGGTCGGCGATCGCGTAGGCGATGAAGCCGGACAGGGCCGGGACGAGGAAGCCGAAGGCCGCAACACCGACGCGGAAGAGCAGCGCCGCCCACCAGGTGAGGCTCAGCGGGTTGAAGCTGTCCATGATGCTGTGCGCGACATCCTTGGGCAGGTTGATGTCGTATGCCGTGATGAGGACAGGGCCGTCCTTGCCGAGGGCGAAGGTCGCGAGCATGAAGCCGAGGGCGATGAGGATGCCACCGGCGGCGACGAACGGGATCATGTAGGAGACACCGGTCATCAGCCACTGGCGGACCTGGGTGCCGAGGCTGGCCGACGAGTCGACCTTGGTCGCGAGGCCACCGGTCGGAGCCGCGGCTGCTGCGGCAGCGGCCTTGGCGGGGTTGGCCTTGAAGTCCGCTGCGGCAGCAGCGGCTTGGGCGATGAGGCCCGGGCCGTCGCTGATCGCGCGCTTGACGCCCACGTCGATGGTCGGCTTGCCGGCGAAGCGGGCAGCGTCCTTGACCGGGAGGTCGTGGGCGAAGACCACGGCGTCAGCGGCGTCGATGACCGACTGGGGGATCGGGTCAGATCCGGCCGAGCCCTGCGTCTCGACAATCATCTCGTGGCCGGCGTCCTTGGCTGCCTGCTCCAAGGACTCGGCGGCCATGTAGGTGTGCGCGATGCCCGTGGGGCACGAGGTCACTCCGACGAACTTCATGCGTTCACAACCTCTCGTTCGACGATCTCGACGACCTCGGCCGCGGTGGCTGCGTCGCTCAGGGACTGGCGGAAATCCTTACGCATGAGCTTGCGCGCGAGCTTGGCGAGGATGGCCAAGTGCGCATCCCCACCGCCATCGGGTGCAGCGATGAGGAAGATGAGGGTGGCCGGGCCGTCCTCGGCGCCCCAGTCGATGCCGTTGCGCGAGCGCCCGAAGACCAACGACGGGGTGGTGATCCCGCCTGAGCGGGCGTGCGGGATCCCGATGCCGCCGGGCAGCCCGGTCGCCATCTGCTCTTCACGCTTGCGGACGTCGGAGAGGAACAGATCGAGGTCGGTGCATCGGCCGTCGGCCACGAGGGTCTCGGCCAGGGCGCGCGTCGCCTGGTGCCGGTCGGGATAGTCCAGGTCGAGGATGACCTGGCTCTCGCTGATGAGGGACATGGTGAGGGACTCCTTAGATGTGAATCGTCGGGCTCGGCAAAACTGGGGTCAATCGGTGAGCGACAAGGTGAGGTCGGGAGTATCGGTGCTGGTCACCGTAATGGCGGCGATGTCGTCCGGGCCAGGCATCCGGCTGCCGGGAAGACTGACGGCAGCGGCGCCCCAGGCGACCCCGGTGGCGAGCGCTTCACGGGGGCCGGCGCCGCGGCATACCGCGTGGAGGTAACCGGCCACGAGCGAGTCTCCAGCGCCGACGGTCGACACCGGGTGGGCGACGTGCGCGATCGCGTGGGCGACGGCGACGGAGTTGACGAGCAAAGCGCCGTGCTTACCGAGGCTGACGATGACCGTCTCGATGCCGCCGTCGACCAGCGTGCGCGCGGCCTCACCGACCTCGGCGAGGGTGTGCAGCGGGCGACCGACGAGCTCTTCGAGCTCCTCGTGGTTGGGCTTGATGAGGTCGGGGCCGGCGGGCACTGCGGCCGTGAACGGCGCCCCGGAGGAGTCGATGGCGACCTTGATGCCATGCGCGTGGCCGCGCCGGACGAGGTCGGCATAGATGCCTTCGGGCATCCCCGGGGTGAGGCTGCCGCAGCCGACGATCCAGCGCAGGTCGGGGTCGAGGTGGTTGTCGACCGTCGCGAGGAGGGCGTCGAACTCGTCGGCGGACAGGGTCGGACCGGGCTCGTTGAGCTTGGTGGTCGTGCCGTCGGGTTCGATGACCGCGATGTTCATCCGGGTCGTCCCGGCGATAGGGACCGCGGTGTATGCCGTGCCCGAGCGGCGCAGGAGGGCCTGCAGCAGGTGCCCCTCGGGTCCGCCGGAGGGAAGCACGGCGAGGGCCTCGGTGCCGTTGGTGGCCAGCGCGCGGGCGACGTTGATGCCCTTGCCGCCCGGGTCGATCCGGCTGTCGGACGCCCGGTTGACTTCGCCGTGCTCAAGAGCCGGCACCGAGACGGTGCGGTCGATGCTCGGGTTGGGGGTGAGGGTGACGATCATCCTGGCCTCCTGAGGGTGCGCAAGCGCTTGCACAAATATTCCCACACAAACAAAGCGATGTAAATAGTCTTGAGCCGGATTTTGTGTCCGAGTTGCTCGCCAGCGTGGTTGCTGAGGCGTGCCGGCGCCGTTCAAGCCCGGACCACGTCCGTCCCGCTGGCCTCGAGCCGCTCGGCGGTCTCCTCGTCCAGGCGGCGGTCGGTGATGAGCAGCGCGACATCGTCGAGCTCGGCGAACCGATGGAAGTGGACGAGTTCGGCCTTGGACGAGTCGGCGAGCACGACACATCGCCGCCCGGCCGCGACCATGGCGCGCTTGGCCACGGCCTCGGCCTGGTCGGGAGTGGTCATCCCGCGCCGGACCGAGAAGCCATTGGTTCCGAGAATCGCGACGTCGACGCTGACGTCGGCGAGGGCCGTCGTGGCCCAGGACCCGACCGCCGCGCCCGTGCGCGTGCGGATCCGGCCTCCCAAGACATAGAGGTCCACCCCGTGATGGCCGTGCAGAGCCGAGGCAATGGCGATCGAGTTGGTGACGACCGTCAACTCGCGATCACGCGGAAACATCTCGGCGAGGGCCAGCGTCGTCGATCCCGAGTCGAGCAGGACGGTGCCTTCGCGCGGGAGCTCGTCCAGGGCGCGGGCGGCGATCCGCAGTTTCTCCGCGGCGAACTGGTCGCGTCGGGTGGCCAGCGTTGGTTCGACTTCGAGCCGTTCGACGGGCAGGGCTCCACCATGGACGCGGCGCAGAACGCCGAGACGCTCGAGCGCCGTGAGGTCGCGGCGCACGGTCTCGGGAGTGACCTTGAGGGTCTCGGCCAGGGCCGCGACCTCCACTCGGCCGTCGGCTCTCGCCGTGGCCAGGATGGCCTGTTGACGTTCTGGGGCATACAACGGGGCACGCTCCTCGTCTGGGCTCGGCGCCGTTGCCGGGCCTGGGGTCGGTGATCGGTCCTCCGGGCAAGCCATGTGTGGGATTCTGCCCGAACCGGCCCGTTCGGATCTACCGGGGATCTGCCTTCGTGGGGCCGACCCCCGGCCGTTCCGCGTCAGGGCTCGACCGTGACCTTGATCGCCTCGCCGCGAGCGACGATGTCGAAGGCACTCAGGACGTCGTCGAGGGCGACATGCCGGGTGATGAGGTCCTTGACGGGGACCTGGCCGGTCGAGATGTACTCCAGGGCCTTCTTGTTGTGGCTGGGGGCCGAGCCGTTGGCGCCGTGGATGTGCAACTGGCGGTAGTGAACGAGGTTCGAGTCGCAGGTGATCGTCGGGTTGGTCTTGGGCAGCCCACCGAAGAACGAGATCCGCCCGTTGCGAGCAGCCATGGCGATCGCCTGCTCCTGGGTGATGTTGGCGGCCGTCGCCGTGATGATGACGTCTGCCCCGCGGCCGTTGGTCAGCTCCAACACGCGGGCCACGACATCGCCGTCGGCCGCGTTGATGACCTCGTCGGGGTGGACGGCGTCGGCCGACATGGCCAGGCGCTCGGCGTTGACATCGACGAGATAGACCGGCCCGCACTGGTGCACGCCGCGGGCGATCCGGATGTGCATGCAGCCGATCGGGCCGGCGCCGAAGACCACGACGGTGTCGCCGGGCTCGATGCCCAACTGCTCCTGGGCGTTGATCGCGCAGGCGAACGGCTCGGCGGCCGAGGCTTCGTCGAAGCCGACGTTGTCCGGGATCCGGTTGAGTCCGTCGACCTTGAGGACCTGGCGGGGGACGATCATGAACTCCGCGAAGCCGCCGTCGTACTGGTACCCGACGGACGTCTGGTTCTGGCAGACCTCCATCCAACCCTTCGAACACTCGTAGCAGTCGCCGCACGGCACCGCGGCGATGACCTGGACCCGGTCGCCGACCTGCCACTGCGTGCCATAACTCGCGTTGACCTCGGCGCCGACCTCGACGATCTCGCCGGCGATCTCGTGACCGATGATGCGCGGCGGGGTGAGGTTCTGGTGCCCGTTGTGGCGGATCTTCACGTCCGTGCCACAGGTGGAGCAGTTGCGGACCCGCATCTTGACCTCGTCCGGGCCACACTCGGGCTCGGGGACGTCCTCCAGGCGCAGGTCGTCGGGGGCGTAGAAGCGCAGGGCCTTCATCGATGCTCCTCCATTGGGGCTAATCGGGCCGCTCCGCGACCCCAATCATGTGTGTTTGTGCCTGAATCATGGCATGGAACCTTGACACGGTCAAGAACGGGCCTATATAAAGGCAAACACAGACCCGCGGTATGTCGTGGGTCACAGCGAAGGGAGCTGGCAAGGTGTCGTCAACGCAGACCACCGAGGCCCAACGAACGTCGGCCCGTGTCCACGTTCAGAAGTTCGGGACGTTCCTGTCCAACATGGTCATGCCCAACATCGGTGCGTTCATCGCCTGGGGACTCATCACTGCGATATTCATCAAGTCCGGGTGGCTCAACTCCGGTGGCAGCGGCGGGCTCGCCGCCAACAGCTGGGTCGCCCAGATCGGCGGGTGGGGCGACTTCGACGGCAAGGGCATCGTCGGCCCGATGATCACCTACCTGTTGCCGATCCTCATCGGCTACACCGGCGGCAAGATCATCTACGACGTCCGCGGGGGCGTCGTCGGTGCCATCGCGACAATGGGTGTCATCGCCGGGACGAGCATCCCGATGTTCATGGGTGCCATGGTCATGGGTCCGCTCGGTGGCTGGTCGATCAAGAAGCTTGACGCCCTGTGGGACGGCAAGATCCGGCCGGGCTTCGAGATGCTCGTCAACAACTTCTCGGCGGGCATCTGGGGGATGGTCCTTGCGGTCTTCGGCTTCTTCGCCATGGGGCCGCTCATCATCACGCCGTTCGCGAACGCCGCAGGAAGCGTCGTGGGGTGGCTCGTTGACCGTGGCCTGCTGCCGTTGACGTCGCTGTTCATCGAGCCGGCCAAGGTGCTGTTCCTCAACAACGCGATCAACCATGGTGTCCTCACCCCGCTCGGCACCAACCAGAGCCTCGCCGAGGGACAGTCGATCCTCTTCCTCCTCGAAGCCAACCCGGGCGCGGGCCTCGGGCTGCTGCTCGCCTACATGGTGTTCGGCAAGGGCATGGCCAAGGCCTCAGCCCCGGGCGCTGCCCTCATCCACTTCGTCGGCGGCATCCACGAGATCTACTTCCCCTACGTCCTGGCCAAGCCGAAGTTGATCATCGCGATGATCGCCGGTGGTATGACCCAGATCTTCGTCAACGTCCTCTTCCACTCCGGCCTGCGGGCGCCGGCCGCTCCTGGCTCAATCCTCGCCGTCTACGCGCAGACCCCCGCCGCCAGCCTGATCGGTGTCACGCTCTCGTGGATCCTCGGCGCTGCGGCGACCTTCTTCGTCGCCGCGTTCATCCTGAAGACCGACAAGTCCGAAGACGAGGGTGACCTCAGCCGGGCGACGGCGGACATGGAGGCGATGAAGGGCAAGAAGTCGATCGCCTCGGCGACCCTCGCCAGTGGTGCGGGTGGCACGGCCGTGCTCACCAAGCCCATTCGCTCGATCGTCTTCGCCTGCGACGCGGGCATGGGCTCCTCGGCCATGGGTGCCTCGATCCTGCGGCGCAAGATCCAGGCAGCGGGCTTCGGTGATGTGACCGTCGTCAACAAGGCGATTGCGAACCTCACCGACGATGTCGACCTGGTGGTCAGCCACCAGGACCTCACCCCGCGGGCACGCCAGCGGACGGGCTCGGCGGTCCACGTGTCGGTCGACAACTTCATGGGGTCGCCGGCCTACGACGAGATCGTCGAGATGCTGGGCCGGACCAACGCGCCTGGGGCAGCGGCAGCCGTTGTGGATGCGGCCGTTGTCGAGGACGCCCCGGCCGACACCGCCGAGTTGCTCACCACTCGCTGCATCACCTTGTCGGGCTCAGCCCGCACGCGTGACGAGGCGATCACCGAGGCCGGCCAGTTGCTGGTGGCCGCGGGGGCCGTCGACGCGGCATACGTCGCCTCCATGCACGACCGCGAGAAGTCCGTGTCCACCCACATGGGCAGCCGTCTGGCGATCCCGCACGGGACCAACGAGGCGAAGGCGTCGATCCGGCGCTCGGCAATCTCGTTCGTGCGTTACCCCGAGGGCATCGAGTGGAACGGCAAGCCGACGACCTTCGTCATCGGCATCGCCGGTGTCGGGGACGAGCACCTCTCGCTGCTGCAGCGGATCGCGCACGTGTTCCTCGACAAGTCCAAGGTGGCTGCACTTGAGGCCGCCACCACGCCGGAGCAGGTCCAGGCCATCCTCGCGGCTGGCTGATCGACCGACTCTGTGGGTCACGGTCCGCGCGCCCTTGGGGGGGCGCGCGGACCGTCCCCGTTTTTGGGGTCGCCGTCGGTGGGAACAACGGTGCGTCGCTGCCTCGTTGAGCCAGCTATGCACAACCACTACAACGGTCTCAAGACCGCTGCTCTCTTCGGCGCCATCTGGGCGCTGCTGCTCGGGCTCGGCGCAGTGGTGTCCGGGGGGCGCTACGTCTGGATCTTCGCGTTCATCGGCCTTGGCACGACGTTCTATGGGTATTGGAACAGCGACAAGCTGGCGATCCGCGCGATGCGGGCCTACCCGGTGAGCGAGGCCCAGGCCCCGCAGATGTATCGGATCGTCCGCGAGTTGTCGACCAAGGCCGGCAAGCCGATGCCCCAGCTGTTCATCAGCCCGACCGATGCGCCCAATGCCTTTGCCACCGGCCGCAATCCGGATCATGCAGCCGTCTGCTGCACCGAGGGGATCCTGAACCTGCTCGACGAACGCGAGCTGCGCGGGGTGCTCGGGCACGAGCTCATGCACGTCTACAACCGCGACATCCTCACCTCGTCGGTGGCCGCCGCCATCGCCGGTGTCATCACCTCGGTCGCCCAGATGCTCATGTTCTTCGGCATGTTCGGTGGTGGAGGCAGCTCAGACGAGAACCGCCCCAACCCCCTCGCCATGCTCGGCTTCGCCCTGCTGGCTCCGATCGCCGCCTCGGTCATCCAGCTCGCGATCAGCCGGACCCGGGAGTTCGACGCCGACGAGGATGGCTCGAGCCTCACCGGTGATCCGCTCGCCCTCGCCTCAGCGCTGCGCAAGCTCGAGGTGGGTGTCGCTCGGGCGCCGCTCGCCCCGCAACAGCAGGTCGTCAACGCCAGCCACATGATGATCGCCAACCCGTTCCGCGCCCAGGACGTCTCGCGGCTCTTCTCCACCCACCCGCCGATGCACGAGCGGGTCCGTCGCCTCGAGGCGATGGCCGGCGGGATCCAGGGACGCTGAACCCACCTGCCGCGCAACGGCATAAGCCCTCGGTATGCCGTGCGGCTGGGTCCGCGGTCAGGGTGCGAACTCCCTGGCTGCCGTACCGATCGCGGCGGCCAGGTCCTCGTCGGTGCGGCTGCTGAGCGACCGGTCGCCTGAGGGCGGCTGCAGGTATCGGGCGGCTTGGCGATGGGCGGCCATGCGCGGCGTGAGGCTGAGCGCATGCCGGGAGGACAACTCGTCGGCAGCATCGAGCAGCGCCGCAGCCTGGGGGTGGCCAAGAGATGTCAACGCACACGCCGCCCCGACGCACTCTTCGGCCAAGAACAACCCTCGATGTGACCCTGAGTTCAGCGACCGCGCGAACCAGCTCAACGCCTCCGCTGGCCGGTCGATGCCCAGCGCGGCCCACCCCAGGTTGATCACGATGGTGAACGTGGGCCGCAGGCCTAGTCGGATGCTGACGTCCGTCGTGGCTCTGCTGAGGATGTCGTAGGCCCGTTGCGGTTGATCGGCGTCGACCAGGGCCAGGCCGATCTTCGGGATGACCGAGGCGAAATCCAGGGCCGTCGGTGAGGCCCCGATCAGGGCCCAAGCCTCGTCGGCCGAGGCGAGCGCCCCCTCCCGATCGCCAGCCGCCGCAACCATGACGGCAGTCGTGGCGAGAGCCTCAGGCAACACCCACCTGGCCCCCCTTCGCGCGACCGTGACCATCTGATCCGCTGCCGTGACGCTGCGCTCGACATCACCTGCCTGATAGGCCTGGATCGACTCCACCTGCCACGCCTGAGCGAGCCAATCGGGGTCGTTCGCCAGAGCCTCCTGGCACCTCGCGATGAGATGCCTGGAGTCGGCCCACGACGCGTGCAAGGTCAGGCCGACCCGCAGCACCTGCACGCGGGCCGTGTCCACCGGATCGAGCAGGTCAGCGGCCAACACCCGGTCAAACCACCGCACGCCGACTCCGGCAGCCTCGACGAAGGACCAGCGTCGGCCCAACGCGATCACCAGGTCGGCGACCGAGCAGGCGTCGCGGGCCGCCAGCCCCTGGCGCAGCGCTTCGAGGTAGTCGTCGTAACTCGCGCCCACCTCGGCAATCAGTTCGTCGTGCGGCGGCTGTCCGCGCCACCGTGCCGCGAACCACTCTCGATGGCGGCGCCGCACCTCCTGGGTCTCGCCGCTCTCGTCGAGCCCCTCAAGGGCGAGATCGCGGACGGTGCGCAGCAGCCGCAGTCGAGATCGCGGGCCGCGCCGATCGAGTTGGACGAGGGCTTCGCGCACGAGCGCGCGCAGGCCCGCATCGACCGTCAGCGGATCCAGCGAGCCACCGACGACGGAACGAGCGGCAGACACGTCGAACGACCCCGCGAAGACGCCCAGGCGTCGCAGGACCAGGCGTTCGCTCGGGGTCAGCCGCTCGACGCTCCACAGCAGGGTGTCGCGCAGACTTCGGTGGCGTGGCCGGTGACCCACTTCGGGGCTGGCCACGTCCAGGGGTGCATCGACGAGGGGCAGCAACTCCGCGAGGGTCCGCGACGCGGCATACCCGGCGAGCAGTTCGAGCGCGAGGGGGAGTCCGTCAACGCGGCGAGCCAACCGCGCGAGGTCAGCGCCCTGCTCATCGCCGATGACGAGATCCGGCGCGTGGTCGCGCAGGCGATCCTCAAGGAGCCGGACGGCCGGGGCGCGCCGGGCCTCGGCGCCGGAGGCGTCCTCCGGAGGGCAGGCCAGCGGGGCGAGCAGCACCCGGCTCTCCCCGAGGACGTCCAGGGGGACGCGCGAGGTGACGACGAGCCGGACGCCCGGGCAGCCCGCGAGGATCTGGGAGGCCACTTCCGCGACCGCTGTCGAGGCCCACTCCGCCTCGTCGACAAGCGCGACGAGGCGGTCTGCGCACAGATGGTTGACCAGGCTGGTGATCGGGTCGTCGCGAGATACCGCGAGCCGGAAGCCCACTGCCACGGCGTCGGCGATGTCGGCGGCGTTTGTGGCGCCGAGGCCCGACAGGTCGACATAGACGACCTCCAGCGAGGGATCCGCGCTCAGCCGCCCGCCGACCTCGGCGAGCAGGCGACTCTTACCCACCCCGCCCGGCCCAAGGATCGTCACCAATCGACGCCCCTGCTCCAGCAGGGTGATCACCGTGGCGAGGTCCTCCTCCCTGCCCACCGTCGAGGTGAGCGGCGCCGGGAGCCGACCCATCTCCCGTTGGTCCGGCGGCCGCTCGCCCGTGACCTGCGGCTCTGGGCCGGTCCGCTGTTCGTGGGTCGGGCCAAGGTCGAGGGCGGGGTCGAGGGTGGGGTCCTGCGTGAGGATGCGTTGGTGCAACGCCGCAGTCGGTGGGCTCGGCTCGATCCCCAGCTCATCACGCAGCCGGGCCCGCAGGGCCCGATAGAGGTCCAGCGCCTCGGCTTGGCGACCGCTGCGGACGGCCGCGAGCATGGCCGTCCGATGGCTCCCCTCGCGCAGGGGATGCTCCCGGGTCAGCGCCCTGGCCAGGGACCAGGCCTCGTCCAGGGCAGGGGCCGTTCCCGATTCCAACAGCGCGAGCGCGAGCTCGTCGAGGGTCTGGGCGTGGGCCTCGCCGAGCCTGGCTCGATCGGCCATGACCAGGTCGTCGCTGACCCCTTCGAAGGCCTGCGGTCCGCGCCACACGGCAACTGCATCTCGGTATGCCGTGACCGCCCCGGCCGCGTCGCCAGCGGCGGTGGCCTCGCGGGCCCGGCGCAGGGCCGCGTCGAAGTCGTCCGAATCCAGCCGCACCTGCCGGCCGAGGCGGTAGCCGGCGTCGTGGGTCTCGATGACGTCACTGCCCAGGGCTCGCCGCAACCGGGCGACGACGGTATGGACCGTCGATGCCGTGAGCTCGACTGCGGCGTCGCCCCAGACCAGGTCGAGGAGCACGTCAGGCGTGACGACATGGCCGCGGCGCTGGAGCAGCACGGCGAGCACGTCCCGCGGCCGTTGGCCGCGGGGCGTGGTCTCACCGCCTGCTCCGTCGATGAGCAGCGGTCCCAGAACGCCGACACGCATCCGTCCATGCAATCACAGGACGGCTGCATGTCGCGCCCGAATTGTCGGGACGTTGCTCAGCCCCAACGGATCTCGTGGAGGTGCCCGTCGGTGCCACGGAAGGCCACCCGGCAGGTCGCCGACCCTGGCTCGACCCAACCGGTCACGCGCTCGGCGGCCGCCGGCGGGGCGAGGGCGCTGAGAGTGAGATCGGTCCAGGTCGGTGTCGCGGTCCCAGCCGGCCAGGCGAGGTCGTGGACGTGACCGTCGACACCGGCATACGAGATGTGCTTGGTGCCGTTTGCGGGGACGAACCAGCAGGCCGGGTCAGCCGCAGCAGGGGGTGCGCCGGCAGCTCCGACGACGTCCCAGGCGCTCGCCGGTGCGGCGCCGGCCCAGCCGATCTCGTGGAGGTGCCCGTCCGCGGAGCGGTAGACGACCTGGTGGGAGTCCAGGTGGGGCAGGTGATAGCCGAACGGGTCACCCGCGGCGAGCGGCGATCCGCAATAGCCCGACAGGTTGTCGTGCCCCGTGGGGCCATCCGACCAGTAGAGCGAGTGGACGTGCCCGTCGACGCCCCGATAGAGGACGATGTTCTGGGCAGTCGTCGTCACCGGGTATCCCTGAGGATCTCCCGCGGCGAGGGGTTCGTCGCAATACCCGGTGATGTGGCCATGGCGGACGGCCTCGGCCCCCGGCCACCACAACTCCTCGATGTGCCCGTCGGCGGTGCGATAGAAGACGTGGGTGATGCCGGCCAGGACGTAGCCGCTGGGGTCGCCTTCGGCCTCGGATGCCTCGCACGACTGCGACAGCGCGTCGTGTCCGGCGCTCGCCGTCCCCGCCCAGTAAAGCGAGTGAATGTGGCGGTCGTCGCCGCGGAACAGCACGACCGCGGTCCCGTCGGGGCCGACGAATCCCGACGGCGAGCCGACCGCGGCAGGAGCGACGTCGCGCCCGGCGAGCCGCCCGGCCCCCGCGCTGCCGGGGACGTCCCACAACTCGACGAGGTATCCCTCACCGTCGCGATAGACCACGCTGTTCCCGCCCGCCGCTGGGGTGAGGACCAGGGGAGCGCTCGCGGCCGGCGGCGACCAGAACCGCCTGGTCCGCTCCCGGGTGAGCACCTGGTGGCGCGGCTCCGGGGCCGCCGCCTGCTCGAGCGACAACTCCCAGCGGTAGGCGTCCAGGCGTTCTCGGGGGAGGAAGTGCACCCGCTGGATGACGTCCCCGCGCACGCTGAGCAGCCGCAGCCCGCTGAAGCTCACCTGGTTGTTCTCCCACAGCCCGAGGGCACCGGTCTGCAGTTGCAGCGGCTTGTGCCGGTCCCACCACGCGCGCGGGTCGGCCGACGTCGCCAGCGGATCGGCATACGGCGGGACGAAGGTGACCCAGTCGTGGGTGGCGTCCCAGGGCATCGGGTGCGGCTCGGCGTGCGCGATGGCGTCCTCGTCGACCTCGACATAGGTCTTGGTGGTCGGGAGGTCGAGGTGGCCGCCCGCCGCTTGGCGAACGTCCCCGACCCGCACGACCTTGTTGGGATACCAGGCGCGTGGGTTGGCCGTGTAGAAGTCGAGGAAGTAGCTGAGGGTGCCGTCATCGAGGACCCGGATCGAGATCTCGTTGTAGCGATGGGTGTGTCCGGCGAGCACGACGTCGGCCCGCCGCCGGGTCCCAACACCGGCGAGCGCTTGCAACAGGTCGTCGGTTCGCCCCCGCGAGACCCCTGCATCCAGGAGGTCCTGGGTGGTCCCGCGCTTGAGGTATGCCGGTTCGCCCTCACCGGGGGGCGCGAACCAGTCGGGGTGCTCGCTCATGAGGTCGGCCGAGGTTGCTCCGGTATGCCGTTGCACCCACCACGCTGCTTGCTGGGCGAGGGCGGGGCGCTGGGTCTCGCGCAGGAAAAAGGGCGTCTCCCCGTTCCATGGATTGATGAGGGGGGCGTGCAGCCCGAGGACGACGAGCCCGTCGTCCGGGGCCGACTCGATGGCGTCGACGGCGACGGCATACTCCTCGTCGTTGACGCCCTCGCAGTTGGGGGAGCCGCCGATGAGCGTCATGAAGTCTTCGTCGCCCGAGCCGTTCCACCATTCCTTGACGAGCTCCCACAGCGCGTCTGTGGCCGAGTCGGGCATGCCGACGTCGTGTGCGCTGTCGACGAGGACGACGCGGTGCTTGCCCAGCCGAGCGACGTGCGGGCCGGGGTCGGCCAATGCCTGGCGGAAGGCGCGCAGGGTCGGGTCGATCTCCACCATCGCCGTGGCGGCGGACTTGCCGAGGTTAGGCACCTCCGTTGCGCCGGGGAAGTAGAGCGTGTTGGTGAGGGCCATCGCCTCGCGCTCGAGCAGGGCGAGTTCGCTGAAGTTGCGCACCCGCTTGACGTCCTGCCCGCCGAGGTTCACGTCGAACACCAGGTGATAGGGATGGCGGCGGTAGTCGTGGTTGCCCGGAGTCATGAGGATCGGCACACGCAACTCCTCGACGGTGGGCCAGTCCGGGCCCGGCGCCCGACCCAGGATGAGGTCGCGCAGGAAGCCCGCGTTGCCCAAGCCCTCGCGGTCGTCGTCCGTTTCGTGGACGTAGTCGATGAGGTCGCCGGTGGCGACGATGACATCCAGCTCCCCGGCCGCGTGCAGCCGGTTGGCGAACGACACGAAGCCACGGAACTGGTCGTTCATGTTGCACATGCGGGCGGCCGCTTCGGTGAGCCCGAGGTCGCGCAGGGTGGGTCGGAAGGCGTCGATCCGCCGGGCGACGTGGGTGTCGGTGATGTGCGCGAGCCCGAAATCGGTCCACGTCGAGCGGTAGTAGACCGCGTGTGGGGCGACGACCTCCCAGCCGACCGTCCCAGCGCGCAGCGCCACGTCATAGAGCTGGCGCTCGGCCGGTCGGCCCAGCAGGGGGAAGCCGACGCCTCCGTCGACCGGGGTCGACGACCCGAGCTCGAGCGGGATGACAGTGGTGGGGTCGCCGGAAGCCACGAGCGCGATCCGGTCGGCGAGGGCCGCGCGCACCAATTCCGCACTCTCCGAAGGGAGTCCGACGACTGTGACGGTCACCCTGTCGGGGCCGAGGACCATCACCGGGTCTGACCCGTTGCCGGCTTCGGGGAAGTGCGGCCGCCCCAGTTGCGGGAAGGCGAAGAAGGCGGCGAGGACGCCGGTGGATAGGCGCAGCTCCAGTCGGTCGCGGTGCAAGGCGGCGGCGACGCGTATGCCGCCCGCGATTCCTGGCTGCTGGTAGGTGATGTCGAACGATGAGACGGGGGCCTGCGTGGTCATGGGATCGGCTCCTTCGAGGCGATGTGGTCAGAAGGTCGATGGGTCAGAACGTGGGGTTGAGTGAGGGGGCGGGCTGGGCCGCCGGTCAGAGGGGGAGAGCCTCACCCGGTCCGCGGCTTCGTGGACGGGCCGGGTGAGGCCGTAAGCACCTTGGTCCGCGGGGTCAGCGGACCGTTCCCGACATCGCCTCCCCAGCGGTGTTCGGGTGGTGCTCACCTCGGGCATCGCCCGCATTCCGACGGGAAGCGTCGGTGCCGGTTCGGGCGAGACCGAGGGGTCGTGGGAGACCTTCAGGTGCGGGCGCAATACGTTCGTGCAGTCGGACCAGTGGGGCGGGAGCCCACCAGTTCCACCGGCCCATGAGGCGCATGAGGGCCGGCACCAGGACGCCCCGCACGAGGGTCGCGTCGAGCAGGATGGCCAGGGCGCAGCCGAGTCCGAGCATCTGAATGAAGGACACCTTGCTCGTCGAGAAGGCGAGGAAGGTCACCGACATGAGGGCCGCAGCGGCGGTAACGATGCGGCCCGTGCTGCCGAGCCCGGAGGCAACTGCGGCCGTGTCGTCCAGTCCGCGGTCACGTGACTCCTTGATCCGGCCGAGGAGGAAGACCTCGTAGTCCATCGACAGGCCGAAGGCCAGGCAGAACATCAGGGGCGGGATCGACACCGACAGGGGCGTCGGGGTGAAGCCGAGCAGGCCCGACCCGTGCCCCTCCTGGAAGACCCACACCATCACGCCGAGCACCGCCGCGATGGTGGCTGCGTTGGTCAGCAGCGCTTTGACGGGGAGCACGATGGATCCGGTGAAGAAGAAGATGACCAGGAAGGTCGTCAGGGCGATGAGGGCGCCGACCAGGGGCAGTCGGCTCGCGATCGAGGCATTGACGTCGACGAACCGAGCCGTCGGGCCACCGACCAAGGGCACGGCCGGGGCGTCTGCGCGACGGATCGCCGTGACGAGATCCTGAGCGGCTTGGCTGTAGACCTCCACGTCAGGGATGACGAGAACGGCTGCGGCAGAGTCGGATAGCAAGTCCGGTCGGGGGCCGCTAGCTCGGGCACCACGCACGTACGTGCCGACCGGAGTGTCCACTCGGCTCACCGAGGGCAGCACGGACAGGCTGGCGCCGTATGCCGCGAGGGTCGGACGGTCCGTGCGTTCCGGGGCTCCGTCGGGGAAGACGACGGTGATCGCCTCGCTCTCGCGGCTGGTGAAGTCGGCGCGCAGCACCTCGGCCACCGCTCGGCCTTGTGAGTGGCTCACCGGGATGGACCGATCGTCGGGCAGCCCGAACGACACGCCTGCCAGGGGCGCGGCGAGCACACCGAGCAGGACCACCACCGGGGCTGCGGTGAGGACTGGGCGACGCATGACGACGGTGGCGACGCGGCTCCACAGGCCGGCGGCGGCATACCTGGTGGGTTTGCCGAAGCGCCGGTATGCCGCGCGGTGACCGAGAAGTCGCAGTGCCGCGGGCAGGACGACGAGGGACACGCCGGCCGTGAGCAGAGTGACGGCGATACCGGCATACGCGAAGGACCGGAGGAAGTACATCGGGAAGGCGAGCAACGCTCCGAGGGCGACCGCGACCGTGATCGCGGAGTAGGCGACGGTCCGTCCGGCGGTGTGCATCGTGACTCGGAGCGCTCCCTCGACGTCGTCTCCGGATTGGAGTTCCTCGCGGAACCGGTTGACGACGAGCAGCGCGTAGTCGATGCCGAGGCCCAGCCCGAGAGCGGTGGTGAGGTTGAGGGAGAAGATGCTGACGTCGGTGACCGCGGTGAGGATGCGCAGGACGGCGAGGGTGCCGACCATGGCATAGGCGCCTACCAGCATGGGAAGCAATCCGGCGATGAACGACCCGAACACCACGACGAGCAGCAGCAGGGTGGCGGGGATGGCGAGGGCTTCGGCGAGGGCGAAGTCCTTCTTCACTTGCAGGGTGATGTCGGTGACGGTCTGGGCGGCGCCGCCGGTCTGGACCGTGACCCCCTCGGGAGAGGTCGTCGTGTAGGCCGGTTGGAGGGTGGCGATGCGTTCGCGATAGTCGTCCTCGTCGCCGTCGATATGGGCCACCACGAGGGCGGTGCGCCCACCGGCGCCACGCAGCGCGGCCGCCGCACCCGCCGGTGCGCTCCAGAAGTCGGCGACGACGTCGACCCCTGGTTCAGCGTCGAGGCGACTGACGGCTGCTCGGCCGACATCCGCGACGACGGCGTCGTCGACCGTCGCGCCCGAGGGGGCCGTGACGAGAAGGAGGAAGTTGGCGGTTGGACGGCCGAGTTTCTCGGCCAGCGCCGTGGCTGCCTGGGCAGACTCGGCTGACGGATCGTCGAAGCCGCCCGACTGCAGCCGGCTGATGGCGCCGACTCCGAGCGCCGCGGCAGCGACGAGGATGACCAGGCTGGTGATGAGGATCGCGCGAGCCCGGCGCATGACGGTGGTGATGAAGGTGTCGATCATGGGGAGAGTCCTTCGTGGGTTTGATGCGGGGAAGCTGATGGACCGGTCAGGCGGCCGGGTGGTGTCGGGGGATGTCGGGGGCGAGCGCGGCTGCTGCGATGCGGACCTGTTCGGGATCGTCCGGGTGAGGGGCGGCGCCGAGGGCCCGGGCCCAACCGCGCGCCGCCGTGTTGGCCGAGTCGATGTGCGCGACAAGGGTGTCGACCCCTGCGTGTACGGCCAGCCGGGCGGCCTCCGCGGCGAGCGCGGTGCCGATCCCCAGCCCATGGCAGCGGTCGATGACCTCGACCGCGAGCTCGGCCTCGGTCGGCCGGAGCGGGTCCCGCAGCCAGCGTCCGATGCCGACCGGTCGCCCACCGAAGGTGGCCACGACGGCGACGTGGCGTCCGGGGTCGACATCGGTGAGGTGGCGCAGCATCGCGGGTCGCAGGACCGACACGGGGGTGTGGTAGCGCAGCTGGCGCGATTTCGCGCTGAGCCCCTGGAAGACGGCCTGCAGCGGACCGGCCTCCAGGGGGGCCAGGGGTCGGATCGTCAAGTAGGGATGAGTGGCGGGGGAGAAGGCCGGAAGGGCCGGGGTGAGCCAGGGCATGGGGAGAGCTCCTTGTGAGTGCTGACGTTCGCCGATGGTGGGGTGAGGCCCTGCCGCGCCCCTGTCACCGGTCTGTCACGTCCCCGCCGGACCCGGATGTCGGGTGGCAGACTCGCGGGTATGCCGTCTCTCACCCGCGCCGAAGCGACACGTCGCGCTGCGCAGTTGGCCGTGCAGGGGTATGCCGTGGCGCTGGATCTCGACGTCGGCGACGAACGTTTCGCGTCGCTGACGACGGTGACCTTCCAGGCCCTGGCCGACGGGGTGCAGACCTGGGTCGACGTCAAGGCGACCGACGTTCACGAGGTGCTGCTGGACGGCATACCGGTCGACCTTGCGGGGTGGCGCGACGGGCGACTCGCGCTGCCCGCCTTGGCCGGGGGTGCCCACACGCTGAGCGTCGACGCGACGATGGCCTACCGGCGCGACGGGTCGGGGCTGCACCGGGCGGTCGACCCGGCCGACGGGGAGGCCTATGTCTATGTGCAGTCGTTCCTCGACTATGCGCCGGCGGTGTTCGCCTGCTTCGACCAGCCCGATCTCAAAGCGTCGATCAGCCTGCGGGTGCATGCTCCGACGCACTGGATCATCGTCGGCAACGGCGCTGCGACGCAGGTCGGTGATGGTGAGTGGGGGCTCGCGGCCACGGCGCCGATCTCGACCTATCTGTTCACCGTGTGTGGCGGTCCCTTCGTCTCCGTGCGGGATTCGCACGACGGGATCCCGCTGGGCCTGCACGCGCGGGCGTCGATGCGTGCCGAGTTGGAGCGTTGGGCGCCACAGATCTTCGAGGTGACCAAGCAGTCGTTCGACGCCTATCACGCGCTGTTCGGCATTCGGTATCCCTTCGGTGACTATCACCAGGTGTTCGTCCCGGACTTCAACGCCGTCGCCATGGAGAACCCGGGGTGCGTGACGTTGCGCGATGCGTTGCTCTATCGCGGGGCGGCCACGCCTGACGAGGTGCTGCGCCGCTCGCGGACCGTCTGTCACGAGATGGCCCACATGTGGTTCGGCGACCTGGTCACCATGAAGTGGTGGGACGACCTGTGGCTGAACGAGTCGTTCGCGGAATACCTCGCGCACCGGGTGCTCACCGGCGCAACCGAATTCGCCGACGCCTGGGTCGACTTCGGCATCCTTCGCAAACCCTGGGGGTATGCCGCGGAGCGCGCACCGTCCGCCCACCCCGTCGCGGGGGCGCCGGCGCTGACGGCAGAGGACGCCCTGTCGGACTTCGACGGGATCTCCTATGCCAAGGGCGCCACCGCGTTGCGGCAACTCATCGCCTTCGTGGGAGACGAGGTCTTCGTTGGTGGTGTCTCGAACTACTTGCGGGACAAGGCTTTTGGCAACGGAACCTTCGCCGAGTTTCTGGCGGCGATCGAAGCGTCCGCGGGCCGTGACCTGGGCGACTGGGCCAGGGACTGGCTGCTGACAACCGGTCGTGACACCCTCGCCGTCGAGGATGGCCCGGTGCTCACGCGACGGGCGCCCGCGGCATACCCCGCCTCCCGCCCGCACGTGCTCGACGTCGGTGTGTATGCCGCGAGCGCTCCACCCGAGGTGACCCGCGTCCTGGCCGACGGGGAGCGAACGGCGTTGCCGGACCTGCGGGTTGCCCTGGGCGACCGGCTGGTCCTGCCGAACTGCAGCGACCTCACGTGGGCGTCGATCGACTTCGACGAGGCCACGCTGGCTGCCCTGCCGGCCCGGCTGGGGGAGTTGGCCGACCCGCTGGCCCGCTCGGTCTGCTGGCAGTCCTTGGATGACGGCGTGGCCCGGGGGGTCGTTGACCCACGGCTGTTCCTCGATGCGATCGCGCGGTCGTGGCCGCGGGAGACGCATCCTGCGCTGTTCGCTAACGTCGCCGATGACGCCCTGGTGGTCTTGTCTCGGTTCGTTCCTGATGACCTGCGACCGGGGCTGCGTGCGGAGCTGGCCGAGACCGCGAGGACCGTCATCGAGGTGGAGCCGGACGGGTCGCCCCGGGCGACGATCGCGGCCCGGGTCGTGGCCCGGGCGTCGACCCACGAGGGGCTGCTGCGGACCTGGCTGGACGCCGGGCCGTCGTGGTTGCAGGGCGACACCGACTTCCGGTGGCTCGTTGTCGGCAACCTCGCGGGCCTGGGGTGCCTGCGCGAGGAGGAGTTGGCGGCCGCCGAAGCCGCCGACCCGACGGTGTCCGGGCGGCTGGCCGGGTTGTTGGCGCGGGCCTCGGTGCCGACGGTGGCCGCTAAGACCTGGGCGTTCGAGCAACTCGTCGATCCCGCGTCGGGTCACACCAACCATGCCCTCGTCGAGTTGGCGCGGGGCCTGTGGCGCTCGCCCGACCGAGGGCTCGTTCGCCCGTTCGTCGAGCCGTTCCTCGACGCCATTCCGCGGTTGACCGCATGGGTGGGGGACGACGCGCTGACGAAGGTGGTGCGCTTCGGCTTCCCGTTCGTCGTCGAGGCGCGCACCATCGAGCTCGTCGACGCCGCGTTGTCCCGCGACGACCTGACCCCCGGCGTGCGTCGGGCCTTCGTCGAGTGGTCGTGGCCGGTGCGGGAGGCCCTGGCGTCGCGCAGCCGCTGGTTCCCCACCGGCTGACGCGAGGGCGGCGCGCCGCCAATCGGGGTGTGCGGCATACCCACTGGTAACTGCCCATGGCAGGGTCCAGAGAGCTAGCCTCGGATGGAGCCACCCGCCGGCGACGACGCGAGGAGGTGAAAGCGCGGTGGTGTCACCTGCGCAGCACGCAGCCGCCGTGCGCGCACTCTTCCTCAACTACGAGCACCTCGACCCGGACGTCCCCGTGCGGCTGGCCAAGCGGACGACCAACCTGTTCCGCCCGCGGGCGGCCGCGATGGGTCCGGGCCTGGATGTGTCGGCGCTGACCGGGGTGATCGACGTCGACCCGGTGGCCGGGACCGCGACGGTGCAGGGGATGGCGACCTACGAGAGCGTCGTCGACGCCACCCTCGCGGCCGGGGTCATGCCGCTCGTCGTGCCGCAGTTGCGCACCATCACCGTGGGCGGTGCCGTGACTGGCCTGGGGATCGAGGCGAGCAGTTTCCGGAACGGGCTGCCGCACGAATCGGTCCGCTCGATGGACATCCTCATCGGCACGGGCGAGATCGTCACCGCGGCGCCGACGGGCCCGCATGCTGACCTCCTTCGCACCTTCCCCAACTCCTACGGCTCCCTCGGGTATGCCGTGTCTCTCACCATCGACGTCGAGCCGGTGGCGCCGTTCGTCCGGCTGCGACACCTGCCGTTTGACTCGTTGGGGTCGCTGACCGAGGCGGTCGGGCAGATCGTCGCGGCGCGGGCCTGGGACGGCGAGCCGGTCGACTTCCTGGACGGAGTCGTCTTCGCGAGGAACGCGGCATACCTCACGTTGGGGCGTTTCGAGCAGACTCTCGATGCCGCGGAAACGCCGAGCGACTATGCGGGACAACGGATCTTCTACCGCTCGATCCGCGAGCGGAGCACCGATGTGCTCACCGTGCGCGACTTCCTGTGGCGCTGGGACACCGATTGGTTCTGGTGCTCGCGGGCATTCGGAGTGCAGCAGCCTTTGGTGCGACGGCTGTGGCCGCGACGGCTCAAGCGCTCGGATGTCTATCAACGCATCGTCGGGCTCGAGAACCGCCATGGGGTGGCGGCGCGCGTCGATTCGTGGCGCGGCAGACCCGCGCGCGAGCGGGTGGTGCAGGACGTCGAGATCCCGCTGGAGCGGACCGCTGACTTCCTCGACTGGTTCCTGCGCGAGGTGCCGATCGAGCCGATCTGGTTGTGCCCCGTGGCCCTTCGTGAGTCGGGCAGCGGCGCGGCGGCTGCGGCAGACGCTGCGACTCTGGCTGCGGTGGGCGCCGCGGAGGCCGCAAGCGCCGCGGCGCCCTGGCCGCTCTATCCGATGCGTCCCGGCGAGTGCTACGTCAACGTCGGCTTCTGGTCGAGCGTGCCGATCGGCCCCGGCCGGGCCGACGGCGACGTCAACCGGGAGATCGAGCGGGTCGTCTCGCAACTCGGAGGGCACAAGTCGCTCTACTCGGACGCCTACTACTCCCGAGAAGAGTTCGAATCCCGTTACGGCGGTTCGGTGTACGACGAAGTGAAGAATCGCTACGACCCGGACGGGCGGTTCCCGGGGCTCTACGACAAGGCGGTGCGACGACGATGACCCTCACGGTGGCGCAAGCGGTGGAGCGCCTCTTCGACAACACGGGCCTGCGCATCAGCGCCTTCGACGGGTCGACGTCCGGCCCGGCGGACGGTTGGCCGACGCACATCGCCAGCGAAGCTGGGCTCAACTACCTGTTGACTGCGCCGGGCTCGCTCGGGCTTGCTCGCGCCTACCTGCAGGATGAGGTGATCTTCGACGGCGTCAACGAAGGCGACCCCTACGACCTCCTCGTGACGCTGGAGCAGGGCCTCGTCTCGCGCGGACTGGACTGGCGCGGCATACCGGAGCTCGCTCGGTTCGTCGCTGCTCACCGGCCGCGCCTGCCTGAGCTTCCTCGCGAGGAAACCCCCTCTCAAATAAGGCGATTGGCGTCTGGGCTCGCCCATGGGCGTCGCCGTGACGCCGAGGCCATCGCCCACCACTACGACGTGTCCAACGCGTTCTACGCCATGGTGCTCGGGCCGTCGATGGCCTACACGTGCGCGGCATACCCCAGCCCGGAGGCCACCCTCGAAGTCGCTCAGGACGCGAAGTTCGATCTCGTCTGCCGCAAGCTCGGGTTGGAGCCGGGGATGCGGCTGCTCGACGTCGGCTGCGGGTGGGGCGGGATGATCGTGCACGCGGTCAAGCACTACGGCGTCACCGCGCTCGGCGTCACGTTGTCCAAGCAGCAGGCGACGTATGCCGCGGCGCGCCTTGAGCGCGAGGGCCTCGCCAGCCGCGCGCAGGTGCGTCATCAGGACTACCGCGACGTTTCGGAGGACGGCTTCGACGGCGTGAGCTCGATCGGACTGACCGAGCACATCGGGCCTCGCAACTACCCGGCATACTTCCGCTTCCTGCGCTCCAAACTGGTGGATGGCGGGCGGCTGCTCAACCACTGCATCACCCGGCCGGACAACGGTCACCGCGGTATGCCGGCCCGCGGGTTCATCAACCGGTACGTCTTCCCCGATGGGGGCCTCACCGGTTCGGGTGACATCGTCGTCGCCGCCGAGAATGCTGGGCTTGAGGTGCGCCATCACGAGAATCTGCGCGAGCACTACGCCATGACTCTGCGCGACTGGTGCGCGAACCTGTCGAAGAACTGGGACGAGTGCGTCGCCGACACCGGGCTGGGCACGGCGCGGGTGTGGGGGCTCTATATGGCCGGGTCGCGGCGGTCCTTCGAGATCAACCAGATCCAACTGCACCAGGTGTTGATGGCGCGGACGGCGGGGGACGGCGGGTCGGGCTTCGGGCTTGCGACGTTGTTCCCCTCGACGGCGGCGCGCACTGGGCTCGCCGGCTGAAACATCGTCGACCTTTCGCTGACTCGACGAAATATCGTCGACCTCGTCTAAGGTCGACGACCTTTGCGGCCGGCCCCTGAAGGGTCGACGATCTTTGCGGCGTCGGGGCCGATGCGCGTGAGGGCTTACCCTTTCAAGGGCCGCCTGCACGGGCTGCCAGAGGCTGTGGGCAGGTGTTGCGCGGCCAGCGATTCGACAGGAGACGATAGGCGTGGCCCTCACCGAGACGGTGACTGCTGACACTGCGAGCGAGCTGGCTGCGGACGCACCAGCAACGGCGGTTGGGCGGTTCGCGCGCGGCATACGGGTCGATGTGGGGCTGCTCGCGGCGGTCCTGTCAGCCGCGACGTTCGCCACCTCTGGGACGTTCGGGAAGGCGCTGCTCGCCACGGGCTGGACCCCCGGCTCGGTGGTCACCGCGCGCGTCGGGCTCGCCGGGCTCGTGCTCCTCGGCCCTGCCCTGTATGCCGTGCGAGGACTCCCCGGGGTCGTGCGCCGCAGCGTGTGGCTGATCCTCGGTTTCGGGGTCGTGGCGGTCGCCGGCTGCCAGGTCGCGTATTTCAATGCGGTGCAACGGATGCCGATCGGCGTGGCGTTGCTTCTGGAATACCTCGGGGTGGTGCTAGTCGTCCTCTGGGTGTGGCTGCGCAGCCGCCGCTCGCCGGCACCGGCCACTCTCGTCGGCGTGGCCCTGTCGATCGCAGGGCTCGTCCTCGTGCTCGACCTCACCGGCTCGGTGCAGTTGGACCCGGTGGGGGTCCTCTGGGGGTTGCTGGCTGCGGTCGGGCTGGCTGTCTACTTCGTCGTGTCGGCGCATGGCGACACCGGCCTGCCGCCGGTCGCGCTCGCGTCGTTCGGGATGCTCGCCGGAGCCGAGGCGCTCATCGGGCTCGGGGCCGTCGGCGTGCTGCCGACAGGGGTCTCGACCGCTTCCGTGGAGCTTCGTGGCGTCACGTTGCCCTGGTGGGTCGCGATCGGTGAGTTGGCCGTCATCGCGGCGGCGACGGCATACCTGCTGGGGACCATCGGCGCGCGGCGGCTCGGGTCGACGGTGGCGTCGTTCGTGGGGCTCACCGAGGTGCTGTTCGCCGTGCTCATCGCGTGGGCGCTCCTGGGCGAGCTGCCCACGCCCGTCCAGTTGGCCGGCGGGGTGCTCATCCTCGCGGGAGTCGGCGCCGTGCGCGTCGGCGAATTGCGCGCCCGGTCGGCAGCGGCCACGGACTGAGCGCCGTTAGCGGACCTCGCGGCGCGGGGCCACGCTGAGGTATGCCGCCCGCCCCAGTTGCCAGGCGCCGTAAGGGACCGCGATCGCCCACGTGAGGACGGCGATGACGGCTGCTACGGGTGGGATGAGGCCGAGGGCAGCGGAGGCGAGGGGATACCCAACGAGGAAGACGAGGAGCCCGCGGTCGCGGTGCGGCGCTAGCGATGCGGGCTTCGGTGCTGGATCAGAGGTGGGCTCTGA
>ERZ795062.646-NODE-646-length-28338-cov-22.776226_pt1 | contig 28338 bp, 20 predicted proteins | sample MGYA00375146_ERZ795062 | MGnify/ENA primary metagenome ERZ795062 (study PRJEB30191, sample SAMN05720281) | activated sludge metagenome | isolation source: Anaerobic digester | place: USA | collected 2015-07-16 ... | reverse complement strand
TTTAATGTGATAAAATAAGGGTAGATTTACCTAAATTAAAATGAAAATCTACATTCAAGATAGTTTTGTTGACAAATTTTGTGGAAAAATTATGAAACTTGTCCTATAATTAATATAAACTATAAATAGATTTTGTGGGGTTAGACTATTATGAAACAATTTCCTGATTTACATAACTGGTTTGATATAAGTGAGTACTATGAGCATAATCAGTGCAGAACAATTACACTGCTTTGGAAAAAAGATTTGAAAGAAGATGACATACAGCGCTTTGTAGTTGAATTCGCTAAATTGATTTGTAGAGTACGGTGTAATGGGGAATTAGTATTAAAAGATAATGGTGAAGATTTATGTTATAAATTTCAGCAAGTAATTGATAATAAAATTGAATTAGAGAAAGAAGAAAAAGAGTACCTTGCTCAATCTATTTTTTTTGATGGAATGATAAGTCAATCTAAGTATAATAAAACAAAAAATTATATTGAATCTCTAGACCGAGAAGCGTTTAATGGGTATTTTGGTGAGGTATTGTTTTATATTGTAAGAGAACAATGTCTTGAAGATGAAAAAATAATAATTGAACCGAGTTGTCCTAAAACATATTCGAAGCAGCCAGGCTTAGATTATGTTGAAATTAGAAAAAGTGATTATGACTATTATTTTATTATTGGAGAAGTCAAAACCACTGATGATACAATTGATGATTATCCTGACAGAATTCTTGATTCATTAATAGAGAGACCTGTACATCTAATACATCAAACAATTAATGCTTTTAAAGAACGGACCAAATATAGTGCACCGGAAGATTTAAAGAATTTTATCAACAGAATGCCCATATACTTTATGAATAAAAATCCAACAAAACATAAAAGATTTGCGGGGGTTATTAATTATGGGAGGAACTCTCCTCCACGAAAAACTGTATTTCAAAACTTTCGTGCTAAATGTGTAACTCATTTATATGATAGCAGTGAGTGTAGAAGAATAAAATTAATTGGAATTAAAGGAATGAAAGATATTAAAGAAAGAGTGTTGGAAGTAATATGGACAAAATTATCGATATGAATAAGTTATATCTTTGCTTAAAAGATATTATCGAGAATAAAAAAGAAGTTGAAAGGGTTAGGGAAGTTATTATTGACCTTCATTTTTACATACAAAGAATTATACTTAATAGAAAAGAAGTAGATAATATAGACCGTACTTCTATGGAAAGTATTTCAATGTATTTACTTTCCTTGTTAACAAATGTAACAAGTGAAGAAATGAAAAGATATACTCAAGACTTTTATATCGAAGGGTTAAATATTGCTGGTCTAATATTTGAGTTGCTTGCAGATGTAGAGTTTGAAGACTTTGAAAAAAAGCGACAGTACTTATTTTATTCATCAGTTTCATACAGTTTGTCAGATAAAGAAGCAAGTGCAGCGGTCATAGGTAGAAGGTTGAAGTCGATTATTGAAAATGACAAAATACCCAGTTTGGGTATTGATGTAAAAAAATCATGGATATATATTTGTCTTACTTTAGGTAGAGAATTTAAAACAATATATAAAGATAGAAATCAACTGGATTTATCAATTAAATTATCTAAAAATACTATATGGGATTTTTTAAACAGAATCTTAATCTTAAATGCTCGTTCATTTGTTGACGGGCTTGATAATAAAATCATATTTGAAAATATGGAAGAATTAAAGAATTTTTTAATACAACTAGATGATATAGAGACCTTATTTTATATTTCATTATTGAGTGAAGTGTTACACAGAATGCACAGTAAAAGTGTGTGGTCAATACTTCTACGTGAAGGCTTTACAAATGAATATATAAAAGTTCTCACAAAGTATGATAGTAGAAATGTATATGAATTATGGAAATCCCAATTAGATGCTTTGAGATGCAATAATAAAGGATTTAATTATCTTAGCGAAAATATAAAAAGAGTACTTATTTCTATGCCTACAAGTGCAGGAAAAAGTTTTGTCGCAGAATTAGCGATAGTGAAGTCGCTACAGTTATCGGAAGATAAGGTATGTATATATGTAACCCCAACACGAGCACTTATGTCGGAGATTGAAGGTAACTTGTTCTATAGGTTAAGAAAAATTGGATATAATGTTACATCAGTTCTTGATACCGATGAAAATGAATATGAGAATGATTTATTAAGCCAAGCAAATGTTCTTGTAGTAACTCCTGAAAAACTTGATTTATTGTTACGGAGACATAAAGAATTTATTGAAAGAATAAAGTTAATTATTTTCGATGAGTTTCATAAAGTGGCTGATAACAGTAGGGGTTGGTTGTTAGAAACACTAATTACATGGTTTATGATTAAACAACAACAATATAGTTTTAAAATTATTCTAATGTCGGCTATTGTTAGCAATAGTGAAGAAGTTAATGTTTGGCTCGAAAATGATGAGTTTAGGCCTATAGTATCGGAATGGACTCCAAGCAGGAGAGTTTATGGTGTATTAATTCCTGATACTGACCGTACTAAATATATAAGAATTAGTGATAAAAAAAGACAAAAAATAACTCCATATCGCCTTATTTATAAATATCTTGAAAGAAGAAGGGCTATAGAAGACGTAATTACAGATATAATAGTTGAATATAAAAATTCAAATAGGCGGTGGAAAAAAAGCAATAATAAATATGATACAAAATATGACCGTTGTTTTAAGTTCATCAATACATTGAATAACGGTAAAGTGTTGGTATATTTTTTTACCAAAATAGATTTAGAGCGTTTCATTGAATATGCTGAAAAATATCTTCCTTTGAAAGAAGATGTGAGAATAAATAAACTAAAAGAATTTTTAGATAGCCGACTAGGAAGTGAACATCCTCTAGTCAATAGCATATTATATGGGGTTGCTTATCATCATGGAGATTTACCTATTGAAGTAAGAAAAGAAATAGAAAAAGCATATAAAGAAAATTTAATAAATGTTTTAGCATGTACCACAACATTATCTGATGGGGTAAATTTACCAATCAAAAATTTTGTTTTAGGTTCTTTTACATCGTATGGAGGAGAACATAAATTATCCATTGCAGATTTTAAAAATATAGTTGGCAGGGCTGGAAGAGCCTATATTGATACTGAAGGAAATATATTTTTAATTTGTCATCCAGAATACTATTTTAATAATGATAAAATAAGTTACTTCAGACGACTTTTATTTTGCGAATCTCAAGAAACTAATGTTTCAAGTTCGATGATTGAAAAATTTGATAAAATATACTCAATTATCGACCAGTTAGAGGAAGTAATAGAAATATCCATACAGGATGTGGAGAAATCCCTATTAGATTTTATTGATAGGTTACAGGTATTTATTTTTAGTTTATATGAAGAGCATATAGACTATATAAATGGTTATGACGATTTATATGAACTATTAAAACATTCACTATTTGCAAAACAAGCAGATGATAAAGTATTAGATAAGTTTGATAAAGTGTGTATTAAGTATTATAACTTTGTTAGGGAATTGGATAAAAGCATTATTGAAAAATTTAATAGGACGGGACTAAGTTTTAGGTCCAATCGTGTTTTATTAGAAATTGTTGACGAGATTTCAAAAAATGAAAGTGGATTCGATTTTGATTTACAAAAAATTATTACTCCAGAAATATTTAAAAAGATAATTGAATTAAAGGAAATAAGTCCTAAACAATACTTTTATAAAGTGGGCAATAAAAACGTTAACTATAAAGTCGACAATTATAAGGCTTTTATAAGTTGGATTAGTGGTGAAAGTTTTCTCAAAATTCGGGACTCTATATTCTATGAAGACAATAATATCTCAAACAGAACTCAGACCTGTGTCAATTATATCAATGATATGTTTTTATATAAACTACCTTGGGCTTTTAGTTCTCTATATGCTTTAGCCAAAGATAGATTAATGTTTGCTGATTTTATCTTGAAGGATTTACCTGCTAAAATAAAATATGGCGTGGAGAATTTGGAAGCAGTCAAATTATGTACATTAGGTATTGAATCTCGAGAATTGGCTAATACATTGGCAGCGATGTACGAGAATGATTCGTCCAAAGACCCTGAATGGACTATAGATAAGTGGATTTTAGAAAAGAGATTTTACGAGTTAGAAAAAGGGATAAAAGGAATAGATGATATTTCTATAAGGCAAATTGCGAGGGTTAGAACTAAATTGAGAAAGAGAACTTCATTTCTGAAAGACACAGGTAAAATTAGATGTGATGTAAGAGGTTTACGGTATTATGATTATTTCAATTTGTACAGAAATAAAAGTATAAATAAGAATACGCAACTGTTATTAAATCATGAGCCTAAAAACTTATACGATGAATTTGCTATTGAAGTTAGAACTAATAAGGGAGAAAAAATTGGATATGTGCCTGCTGAATATTCAGAAGAAATATTTGAGTATATTCAAGGTGACCATATTTTAGAAGTAGAAATTATTAGGTTAGCACCAAGAACAGTAAAAATAATGATAAAAGTTAATAATTAAAAGAAAATGTATTAGTATTTATTTAATTGATTATCAAACTTGATAAGAATGTGTATCCCTCTTTATATTATACACAGTTTAGAAATAGGAATTTTATAGATATAAGGAGGGCTTATTTTATGCTTTTAAAATCGGAAGAAATTTATTCAAAATTCAATGAAGAAAATATTCAAGTTGTAATTCCTAAAAAATTACTATTCATTTTATTGCAGCAGGTAGATAGACTTCTTGAAGTATTGGGTAATGAAGAAGAGGTAGTAAATAACTTTGCAATATATGAATATATAAGTAATGTCGAGATGTTAATGGTTAAACTATATATTCTTATAGCCGAACCATATAATCAAAAAGAAGTTATTTTAGAAACAAGTATTGCAGAGTTCCTGGTTTTAAGGGATTTGGTGTTTTGCAATTATTTTTTACCGCATTTAAGAGAAGAATTGCGACCTTTCATCCGCAAGACATACAAGGATTTTTATGATTACATTGAGGGCATCTTTGAAATGCTAGACAGCGATGAAGTAAAAGCATATTGGGATTATATAAAAAACTACAAAATTAAAGGCAGTATACTCCAGTGAATCAATGAAAAAAGGCATTGATAGGTGCTAAATTCTACCAATGCCTTTTTTATTACTTCAATTTACCCTTTTCATACATCCTTTGTATTTTGCTGGTAAAGGATAGTAGTATAATGAATGAAAAACCTATTAATAAGCCGATAATAAATCGTATGACAATACTTTGAACGGCGATTGAAAAGGGTATTAAGAATATGTTTGCTAGTATAAGCAATCTTATAGTTCTAAAAATACTTCCTCTCATGATACTTAAATGCCTCCTTGCGCAAGTAATACATAGAATTTTACTTGGCCACTACAACCTATTTCAAATTAAAATTTAACGTTTAAAATAAAGTTATTTTATGATAAAATTAAAATACACAGCATAAATGGATTAAAATGCCATTGACACAGACATCTTAACGATGCCTTGAGTCAGTGGCATTTTTTTGTTTGCAATTTCTAAATTAAATGGAGGGAACAAGATGGCTAAAAGAAGTAATAACTGGGATTCAAATAAATTAGATAGATGGCTAAAAGAGGGCAGAGGACAGGGAGAAGGAGAAAACTATAAACCCTGGTTGACGATTCAGGACTTTCCATCAATGGGTAGGGTAACGAGAGTTTTTGGATGGACAACCAATAGAATTCATCATTTTTTCTCAGATACGCAATTAAAATATTTCTATTTATTAGATTGGGAAGAAAGGGTTATTGATATTCGGGAGCATTATCCTCTTATAGATTTAGAAGTAGTGTTGAAAAATACATCGGATTTAAAACTAGACAAATTTATAGATAAGAAAACAAAAGAACCCTACATATTAACTACAACATTTCTAATTACGCTGTTAAATCCTGACGGACAAAAGAGTTTTGCTGCAAGAAGCATAAAATATGCATCGGAATTATCAAAAAAGACTACAATTGAAAAACTGGAGATTGAAAGAAGATACTGGACTGCTAAAGGAATTAACTGGGGTATTGTGACAAATAAGGACATCAACGATGTTAGGGCAAAAAATATAGAGTGGATTCATTCGGCGATGACTTCCGATGGCTGCAACAGACTTTCCATCGATGAGTTTAATGATTTACTAGATGGACTTTTATATAGGCTTATAGATAATCAGCAGAATATCAGGAAAATTATATCAGAATTTGAAAAGGACTATTCCTTGGATGCAGGGGTAGGGTTACTGCTGTTTAAGCATTTAATAGCAGGCAAAAGGATAGCCTTTAATATGGATAAGCCTATCAATCTCAATGAGAGTGGTTCTTCACTGCGCCTGCCTGAAATAAGCGGTAAAGGAGGGCATGAGGTTGTTAAAGTATACAGTTAATTCGCTAATCGAATGGAAGGATGAAAGTGAAAGTACCAGCATAGAAAGAGTACTTTGGATGGATGAAGAATTAGTGTATGTTATTGATGTTAACAAAAACAGCGCTCCATATCTGCGCAGTACTGCAGACATAGATAGTGCGCTAATAGATGGAAGGGCAGTTATTAAAGAAGATGATGCATATGCAGTTATATTAAAGGAAGAAGATATTCCAGAAAAACATAGAAAGATGAGGGACAAGGCTTGGGCAGTGATTAATGATATGGTGGCTAAGGAACCAGAAATTTATCAGTCTTCTTTCAGGAGGAAGGCAGTTCGTGAGGCTTCTAAAGCATATAACATTAGTGAATTGTGGGTGTTTGAGTATATTAAGAGGTACTGGAAAAGAGGGAAAACACCTAATGCCTTAATACCAGACTATAGGAACTGCGGGGGAAAAGGTAAAGAGAGGAAGGCTGGAAATGCAAAAAGGGGCAGGCCAAGGAAGTATCAGGACATAAATGGAGAAGGGGTAAATGTAACCGAGGACATTAAAAGAATTTTCCGCATTGCTGTTAATAAATATTATTACACTGCAGCAAAAAACTCTCTTACGCTGACATATGAACTGATGAGGAAAGAATATTTTACAGACGGCTTTAAAGAAGAAAATGGCGTAAAGATACCTGTCATAAAACCTCAATCAGAGATTCCGAGTTTTGGCCAGTTCAGATATTGGTTTGAGAAGGAGCGTAATATAAAAAAAGAGATAACTAGCCGCTATAGCAACAAGAAATTTTTAAAGCAGTACAGGGCCATAACGGGAAGTGCTTTAAGCGGAGTAATACAGCCTGGAACTTTTGAAATAGACTGCCAGGTAGGTGATGTCTACTTAGTATCAAGGTTTAATAGAAACTGGGTCATAGGCAGACCTGCCATTTATGCAGTAATTGACAAGTTTAGCCGTATGATATGCGGAATCTATATAGGTCTGGAGAGCGGTTCCTATACTGGTGCCATGATGGCGCTTTTAAATGCAACTATGAATAAAGTAGAATATTGCAGACAGTACGGTATTGAAATAGAGGAGAAGGATTGGCCAGTCCACTACTTACCAGAGGCTATTATTGCTGATAGAGGAGAACTGGAAGGAGGAAATATTGAGAATCTTATAAACATGCTGAATATAAAAGTGCAGAATACACCTCCATACCGTGCAAGACTTGAAATCAGCGGTAGAACGGTTCTTTGGCCTTACCAATGAGAGAGTAAAACCATTTTTACCTGGTGCTGTAGATTTAGACGGCAGGGAAAGAGGGGACAAGGACTACCGATTGAAAGCAAAACTTGATTTATACCAGTTTACACAGATTATGATAAAGTGCATTTTATACCACAATAACTATTATCACTTAGATTACTATAAGCGGGACGAGATGATGGTGGAGGATGATGTCCCTTGTATTCCCATTGAACTTTGGAACTGGGGAATTGCAAACAGGGGAGGAACCCTGCGGAGTATATCGGAGGACATTGTTAAATTGGCCCTTATGCCTTCTGATACAGCGGTAGTTACTGAAAAAGGAATAAAATATAAAGATATGTATTATGCATCTTCGAACATGCTAAAAAATGATGTATTTGCAAATGCACGGACAAATGGAAGGTGGAGAGTAAAGATAAGTTACGACCCACGCAATATGAACTGCATTTATGTCTGTGGCGATAATCCCAAAGAATATGAGAAATGTTTTTTAATAGAGAGCAGTACCAGATATAAAGATAAAGCAATTGAGGAAATAGAGTATTTGTTGGCGGTAGAAATAATGCAGAAAGAGAAAAGTAAAGATTCGGTGGCACAAGCAAAAACAAAACTGATTGCAGAAATAGAAGATATCGTAAAACAGGCGGATGAAGATTATAAAAGGGAGACAAGTACTGCAGAGAGCGACAGGCAGAGGATAAAAAGTATAAGGGGAAACAGGAAGATTGAAAAAACAGCAAGAAGGGCGGAAGAAGCATTTAAACTAGGAAATAACAAAGAAGATTATGATAGCAGCGTGTTTAATGAAGCAGATTTTGAAGATGGGATAAATACCCTGCAGTTGCTTTTTAAAAGGCAGAAGGAGGTGCTGAAGGGTGAAGAAGATAATAATTCCGAATGGCAGCATGGCAGAAGAAGCAGAATATAAGGAACAGGTAATACCAGATTATCAGGATAATCCTTTCATAGAAGCACTTCCAAATCTTCTTTCTCCTCATAAAGTGGTAGAAAAACTGGCTTTTTATCCTCAATACCACCAAAATGAAAGGAAGTTGGACAGCCACTACAGAATTTATATGGTAGACAGGCTCTTTCAAGTCTTTCAGCCCTTACCAATGAATATAGAACTGGAAAGAAAGATATCACGTACCCTGCGTCAGGGGTATGTTTTCCGAAATCCGTTTGAAAGCAAACTGGCTCAGGGCTTTTGCAGAGACCACTATGGAATGAATCCTGTAAATTTAAAGGATGATGACGGATTTTATCCATCATCCTTTGGATTTACTCTTATAGGCATATCGGGATTAGGGAAGACATCTTCATTAAAGCGTATACTAAATATGTACCCACAAGTTATTGTTCATTCGGAGTATAGAGGCATCCCTTTTTCAGCGTATCAGGTAGTATGGGTAAAATTAGAGTGTCCTCATGACGGGTCTATCAAGGGATTGTTGTATGAATTTTTTTCAGAAATAGACAGGCTGTTGGGAACCAACTATTATCAAAAGATGATGAGGACAAGGGCAACAGCAGATGCCATGATGACGGTGATGAATCAGGTAGTCAGAAACTGCTCTTTAGGCTTATTAGTGATAGATGAAATCCAGCATTTAAGCATGGCTAAATCGGGAGGAAGCGAAAAAATGCTGAATTTCTTTGTAAACCTTGTAAATAATGTAGGGGTGCCAGTTATTTTAGTGGGAACCCCAAAGGCAGTTAAGGTACTTCAGGGGGATTTCAGACAGGCACGAAGAGGGTCAGGTCTTGGCGGCGATATGGTATGCGACAGGATTCAAAAAGATGAGGTGTGGGATTTATTAGTAAGTTCAATATGGCACTACCAGTGGACGAGGAAAGAAACTCCCTTTACTCCTGAAATAAGCAGTATTTTATATGAAGAAACGCAGGGGATACCTGATTTATTAAAAAAAGTCTATGCTATTGCTCAAGCCTACGCCATTTCATCAGGAAAGGAAGAGATAACTCCATATATTATTAGGAAGGCGGCGAAGGAAAACTTAAAATTAGTACAGCCAATGCTGACTGCCTTAAAGACTGGCAACATCAGAGAAATTGCTAAATATGAAGATATCTGCATGACAGGTATTGATTTCAATGACTTTTTAACCTGGACGAAAGAAACTATTAACCTGGATTTGCGGGCAAAGGAAATAAAGAAAAAAAGAACAAAATGAAGCAGGAAAATCTCATGGAGGAGAAAAAGGAAGCCGTATTAAAACTTGTTGATTTAGGAATGGATGCTAAGAAGGCACAGAAAATAATTGATACCATGCTTTCTCAAAATCAGGATGTAAGTGCAGAGGGCATGGTGGAAGATGCGATGGCGCTGCTTAAAGATGAAGGCATGAAGGAAGAGCCAGAGAAAAAGGGAATAAGGAAGGTAAAAGGAAGAAAGGAAAAACAGAGTACGGCAAATCCGCTTGATATCCGGACTATTGTTGAACAGGGGAAAAAGGATAATAAAAGCACTTATGAGGTTTTAAAAGAATCTGGGTATATTATAAGTTTTAAAGATGATATTTTTTCCAGGGAGGTGGTATGATGAACTTCTTTCCAACACCTTATCCAGACGAACTTTTATACAGTACATTGGCACGCTACTGCATGAGAAGCGGGAATATAAGAGAGATACATAATTTTGAGGATTTATTTGGAACAAGGAACTGTATAGCAGCAATGGAACTGCCTACACAACTGGATGCGTTAATCAGAAATATGCCTGTAAATACAAAATATACAGCAGAATACTTTATCTTTAAGCACACCTTATTTCCATTTCTTGCAGCATTTATTCCTCAGGAACGTGCTAAAAAAATAATTCAAACTATGAGAAACGGTGAGGGTGCTGTTTCCTACATAAGAATAGGTTTAATATCAAATTCCATTACCTTAAATAAGTATTTTAGATTTTGCCTTGAGTGTTTCAAAGAAGATATAGAAACATTTGGAGAGCCATACTGGCACAGAAGCCATCAAATTACGGGGGTATTTGTATGTCCAAAACATAAAATACCCCTTTATAAAAGTACGGAACTTATTAGAGCAGGAAACAGACAGAGATTTATTAGTGCATCTAAGGAGAATTGTAAAGTAGAAAAAGAAATAAATTACCCAGATGATTTAATGAAGAAGATGCTTTGGATGGCAGAGGATGCAGAAATACTTTTAAACAATCAGTTTGGATTTAAAGAGCCTGAATGGTTTCAAAGTCAGTTCCGGGTTAAGTTAGTTGAAAAAGGCTATGCAAGAATGAATAACTATATTCACCAGAAGAAATTAAAGCAAGACTTTGTGGACTTTTATGGACATGAATATTTACAACTAGTTCAATCTCCTGTATCAAATAATAGTGGAGGTTGGCTATCAGATATGATACGAAAAAATAATAGAACAACTTATACAGTAAGATATCTATTATTAGCGAGGTTTCTTGATATTCCTGTCGCTGATTTGTTTAATATAAAACTTGGTTTTAATGATGAAGATGAGAATAATATTGATACTTATCAGGAACTGTGGGACCAGAGACTGATAGAACTTGCCCAGTCAGGATTATCTATAAGAGAAATTGCAGATGTGTTAAAATCATCCACCAAGACAATTAGAAAAAGTATCGATAGACTTGGAATTGAACCATTTTGGAAGTTTAACGGAGGTGGAAAATACCTTCACAAAAAGTATACTGACACTGAAGAATTTAAAATTAAACGAGAAGAATTCAGGAGGAAATGGCTTCAACTTCATGTTCAGTATGCTAATATAAGTAGTAACCAGATAAGAAGAAAAAATGATGGATTATATACATGGTTAAAAAGATATGATAGTAAATGGTTGGAACAAAACTATCGCAGAATAAAAACAGCAACCAATACTGTTGATTGGGCTAAAAGGGATGCTGAACTACTTCCAAGAGTGAAGGAAGTGGTAAAGGAAATGAAAGAAGGTAAGCCTGAAAGGATAACTTGGACAACCATCGGGAGCAAATTAGGGATTAGCGGTTGGCTCTCTAAGAAAAGAGAAAAACTGCCTATGACTAAATCATATATAGAATCAGAATTGGAAAGTATGGAGGAATACCATATAAGAAAAATAAAATGGGGTATCGAAGAATTAGAAAAACAGGGAAAAGAGATGACATTATGGAATTTGGCAGAAACAGCAGGTGTTAAAACAAGATATATGAAAGTAATTTATAAGGAAATAGAACAGGTATTAAAGAATAAAGGATATGATTGTAATTTTAAATGGTAGGTTCAAGACTACATATAAGGATAAGACATTGCATGTTTAGGTATTATTGAGAAGGCATATAATACTGAGTTTGTGAAACTCATCCTAGTGCTTAAGCGATAATAGAAAACTTAAGACGATACTTTAAAAGTGTTCTACTTAAAAAATCACAAACCATCACCAATGGAACCAGTGTTGAAAATAAGATATAATGAGACATATCATAAGTAGAAATTAAAATAAATTTTATTTTAAAGTAATCATTGAGGAGGGTATATTAGTGGAGATTATTGATTTAAGACCTTATTCTGGTTTAAATACAAGGATATTAGATTATAAGACTAATGAAATCATATTTTCAAAAGACAATAAAATAGAAGAAAAATATTATTATTGTATTAGCAGATATAACCTTAATTCGAATACTGTAGAAGAAATATATAGATATGAAATTCCTCATTATGAGTTTTATAATCAATATGCTTATATTTTTGGAGAAGAGATTTTCATAATTAAGATGAAATTTCCACATAAAGTAGAGATAGATATCTTAAACAAGATAACGAAGAAAATTAAATCAATGAACTCCTTTGAGATTAAGGAGGAAATCACTTCTATTCCAATATCAATCAACAACCGTTACTTCGTATTCTATGGGGATATAGATGAAATGAATGAAAGGAAATATACTGAAAATAAGGAGAAGGGGTATAGTCATTACCTTTATTTATGTGACTTATCAGAGGATAAAATATATTTTATAAAAGACTTGAGGTTAGTGGATGGACTTTCAGTAGTACATGGTTTAATAAATAAATTACCTACATTTATACACGACAATCAACAATATTTGATATTTAATGAGACTTATATGGATGATTGGGAGTATGAAGATATTTATAATTTAATTCAATCAAACAAGTTAAGTAAGGATTTAGTTAAAGAAATAGAGGCATTGTATTTAATCAACATAAATGATTTTGTAAAAACTATTAAAATTGGCGAACAAAATGTACCATTTAAGGTTATTTGTAAAAGGCATATTAATGGCTGGGTAAGATATCTTGGAATGGATGACAAAAATATATATTTTAGAGAAAAGGATTTTATAACTCAAATAGAGAAGATATTTGCGATAAATAAAACAAATTTTGAATCTACTGTTGTGAAGGAAATAAACCACAAAGATGTTAAGGGTAGATTAATATATGATAATAATAAAATATATGAAGAAATAGAATCAGATGATTCTATAGAGATTAAAGGAATCTATAATTGTGATTATAATTTATGTTTTAAAAAAGATAGGAACATATCCTTTGAAGAATATATAAATAATAGATATTTGATTATTTCACAATGGATTGAAGACACAGAGGATAACTACTATGAGTTTGTCCATATTACAGATACTAAAGAAAATAAGTGTATTAAATATGAAGGTAGATGTCATATTTATGATAGCCATGTAATTCTATATTAATATATTAACAATAAAATTCATGTACTTATCAATATAGGAGGAACTGTATTATAAGTGACAGGGATAACGTTTGAGCCCCTTAGCATATGGCTAAGGGGCTCTTAAAATAATTTTTTGTATTCGTGATGTCCAAATGGACGGTTCTTTAAGAAAACCTTAAAGAACATTGTTTTAGTAATTAAATTTTAATACATTTTTATAATTTCGTCAAGACCTCTATCAAAATTTTCATGTATCGATAGTTTTCCCTAAAAATAATTTTTTAATCATATTATCGATTTCATTTAATTTATCGGTGCTAAGTATAAAATTGCTTAAAGAATGATAGGCTTTTATAGGTTCATAAATTCTCATTTTGCTTATTGTCCTTATCTGGGACACTATGGCTACAGAACCTTTTTTTAGATTATTCAATTCTTTCATATATCTATCCCTTTTTCTACTACATAATATATGACTTTTATCTTTAATTGTTGACTGTTTTATTTGCTCATCTAAGTAGGCTATTTGGTTTTCTAAAAATTTAATTTTATCTGTAAGTATCGCATCACCTAAATAGAGTTCAAACCTGTCATCAATATCTTCTGGTTTCTCATTATCTTTTAGAGAACGTAAAGGAATAATTGTTATTACTTTAGAACTTTTTTCATTATTATTATCAATTACTAAGCCATAGTGAAGTCCACCTTGTTCTGAGCCAATGTTATAGCCTAAATGAACGGATACAATATTGCCTCTTCTATATTTTATAAGTTTTTTCGGGTCAAACTGTTTCTCATTTTTTAAAAATTTTTCATTCCAGTCGTTTAACCAATAAGTTAATAGTTTTGCTTGTTTAAAATCTAAATCATTCAAAATTGTTTTTTTAAGTTCATTTAAGACCTGAGTTAAACTATTCTCTAAATCTTGTTGAGTTTTTAATTCTTTGATTTCCAAACATACTTCGCCCCCTTTCTACACATCAGGGACATTATACCACGAAAAAAGTTTAATTAACAGTTTTAATGTATTATAATGTAAATTTTAATATATTTGTATTTTATAATAAATTTTACGGAGGGGATGAGACCTGGGATTTGTTTTTTTAAAAATGAGAAAGAAAAATGAATAAGGATGCAATTGAAATAATATTATTAGAGTTAAACGATTTACATGTAGATACTTCGAAAACGTTTAATAGATATCAAGAAAAAATCAGGTAAGATATATTTAAAATGACAGATATTTAAGGGTAATATTGAATAAGTCCAACCTGATACGCTAGAAATTATAATTTTAAGAACTTGAATTTATCAACATGCAACAATCCTAATGGAATTAGAAATTAATCAATTGGAACCACAAAATTAACATTAGCGAAAATGCATGAAGTTTAATATTAGGGATACTCAGCAAAGAAAGAGAATATTGTCTGCTATTTATGGATTGCCTAAGGGCGATGTAAAGAAGTTAAAAGGCTATGAGTATTATAGACTTAGAGTTGGGGATGAGTTATTTTTACCGAGAATGATAAAGAACTTATTATACTGGTTATAGATATAGAGAACAGAGGCAGGTATATGAAAATCTATAGAGTTGTTGTACAGGAATATAAAACTTTTATTCATAAGATAGTCATGTATTCGGTAAACAACGGTGAAAATATTATTAACCTATTACCTGTTACCTAATCCCTGTATCTATGTATAAATCAAATAAACTCCTTTCATTTTTCAAATGTATGAAACGGAGTAAATAAAGTTGTATCAGAAAACATGGTTTATTAGGGCAAAAGAATGTCCTGTAGGCCATGTTTTTTATGTATTAGTTTTAAGGGATAAGGAATAAGGAGCAAGGCCGAAATTAAGATAAATCAATGGATTGGAAGATTGAATGGAAAAGAAAATGAAATGAAAAATGGACAAAATCCCCCTTTAATCCTCCCCCCTTAACCCTTTTCTCTAAAAGCACTTTATTTTCATTTTTTGCCCTAAAAATTGAGGAATGAAAGGACTTTAGGAAGTAAGGAATAAGGAAAAAGGAATTAAATGGGAAATTGGAAGAGAATAACAAGCCAGTGTTTTCAAGGGTTTGAGGGGGATTTGTGAAAGGAGTTTATTTGAAAAAGGAAAGAAGTTTATTTGGGTTACATAAAAGTTGTTACAAAAACCATAGGGAAAAGGTATATATGTGCCTTGGAACTATGGTTTTTTTATAAGGAATATAATTAGGACAAAAGTCGAGGATTTAACAGAATCCTTATTCCTGCTTAAACTCCTTAAAGAACTTTATTTTCATAAAAAATAGAAATGTAGGAAAAGGAATAATAAATTTGACAAACAAGAATTTTTCTCTTGTGTTTTTAATTTAAAAATCTACAAAATAGGACCACCTTTTTTGGAAAAAATAGCATATAATTATACTGTTGTTTTTTTGATGAAGTGTTAGGAGGTGAGATAAAAAGAAATATTTAATTGTGCAGGAGCGTTAAAAAGTAGAGAGAAAAGCGATTTACAAAAAAACAATAAATTAATAAAAAAATCTTTGGGGGAGATATAAAATGAGAAAAACTGTTGTTTTTTGTTTGGTTATTTGTTTGGTGGTAACCATCTTTACACCACCTGTATTTGCAGAAGACATTTCTGAAAACATTTCTTTAAAAACCCGAATAGACAGGGCAGTGGAGTGGCTGGTTGCAAACCAGAATCCGAAAGGTTTTTGGGGAAAAGGCGAATTTGCAGCCATTGTGGATACCGCTGAAATAGCAGGGTATTTAAAAGAAAAGTCAACAAAGGCTGAGAGCCTGGAAAAAGCACAAAGTTGGCTTGAGTCTCAAAAAACAAACAATATTGACTATATGGCAAGAGTGTTGCCTTTTATAAGAGAAGAAGATAAAAAGCAGGAACTGCTGAAAGCCATTATTTCAAGCCAAAAAGCCGACGGAGGCTGGGGAGTGGCAGATAATTTTGAAAGTGATGTCTTAGATACAGTTCTTGTAATAAACTCCTTACTTGAAGAAAATGAACTAGATTTGGAAACAGTTAAAAACGGGGTAATTTACCTTGTAAACTCCCAAAATGAAAAGGGAGGCTGGGCGTATGTTCACGGTGGGGAAGCATCTGTAATGCTTACATCCCAAGTGGTTTTATGCCTTAATAAGTTTAATTTAAAGACAAACCTTACTTCAAGCGATATTGAAACGGCGCTTAGAAAAGCAGGGGATTTTCTTGTTTCAAAACAGCAAAAAGACGGAACATGGGGCAAGGATGAGGAAAGATTGGCAGATACGTTAACGGCGTACCGTGCGGTAATAAAGACACTGGGAGAAGAGGCGGTTTTAGCTGCAGAAAATGAAATTAAAGCTTTACAAAAGGAAAACGGAAGCTGGTATGACAGTCCGTACCTGACAATTCTTGCAGTAAAGGCATTAAGTGAGAAAGAAGAACTTCCTCATGCTGACATAAAGGACATAAAGATTTTCAGAAAGGACAAAGAGGACAGGACGGAAATTTACAGCTTTAATTCTTATGAGGAATTGGAAGCAGAAGTTATAAGTGAATATGACAATTCTTTGGCAAAGCAGGTACAGTTTATAAAAGGACCTCATGGAAACATATTGTATTCTGAAGTGGGAGATTCTCTAAGCTGGAATACCATGACCTGTGAGTCTGGAATTTATACCGTTATTGCTCAGGTAAAAGAGGACAAGAGCGGAAAAGTAATTAAGAGCTTTGAAAAGACATTTTTGATTAAGCCTTCTTTTAATATTAGAAATATTGTTATGACGGTAAATCCACGGTCAACCAATTTAAATAAAGCTGTAACGGTGGATATCAGGACTGCATTTTATGTTGAATCCAATGTGGATAAACAGCTAAAAGCGGTTACTTCAATTTATGATGCCGACGGAAATTTGGTTGATTTGTATGAAAATACATTGGAATATAAGGCAGCAGAACAGGTAAAAACGGTGAATGTGCAAGGCTTTAAGCCTGATGTAAGTTCTCATAATGAATATGTAATAAGAACGGAAATATTTGACGGCGTTTACAAAGCAGGTGAAGTTGAAGGGACTTTTAAAGTTCAGCCACCGCCTCCGCCGACAAGAATAGATGCAGAGCAAAGCCTTAACAAAGAAGTTCTGTACCCCGGAAAAGACAGTGTAACACTTACATATAAGCTGTTTGGAGAAGGGGTTCCGGAAGTTCCTGATAGGGATCCCATTGACCTTGTGCTGATTTTGGACAGATCCGGCAGTATGGGCGGGACACCCTGGTCAAAGACTAAGGAAGCAGCAAAGATTATTGTTGACTTGATTCTTCCCCAGGACCGCTGTGCAGTTATTGACTTTAACAGTACTGCATATTTGCGCCAGGATTTTACCTCTGACAAGGAACTTTTAAAAGAAGTAATAAGCCGCCTTGGCAGTGGGGGAGGTACAAACATAGATAAAGGTATTGCCAAGGGTATGGAGATTGTTGAAGCAGCAGGGAATTCAGACAGCAAAAAGGTGTTTATGCTTCTTTCAGACGGGGCCAGCAATGTATCCTTGGCTTTGGAACAGGCAAACCTGGCGTCGGAAAAAGGCATAACCATATTTACCCTTGGACTTGGAGGAGTAAAGGAAGAACTTCTTAAAAATATTGCACACATAACAGGAGGAGATTACAGATACAGTCCTACACCCGATGAGCTTGTTGACATGATGACGGAGATAGCCGGGGAAATATTTGATACATCAGGAAGGGATATTGTAGTTGAGGCTACAATTCCTGAAAGTAGGTTAAAGATAAATGAAAAAACAATTGAACCTGCGCCTTCTTCCATAACAGCCGATGCGGACGGCAATACGGTTGTTACATGGAATTATGACAGGTTAATTATGGGACAGGAAAAATATATACATATTACCTTTGAGGGAGAAAACCTTATATCCGATACAGTTGTTCAACTTACCCAAAACACAAAGATAACCTATTATGATGCAAACGGCACGCTTATGGAACTGGAGCTTCCTGATAAAAGCATAGAAGTAAACAAGTATAAGGTTGATACTAAAATTGAAACTGATAAAAGTGAGTACCTTATTGGTGAAGATGTAAAAATAACCGTCAATTCAAAAAATTTAACATCTTATACCTGTGATTTGACGGGCAGGGTTGAAATTCTGGATGATGATTACAATGTTATTGAGGTGATTTCCGAAGGCAAAAGTGTCAGATGGAAGCCGGAGGAAACGCTGAGCCACGATTTCAGCTGGAATACAGCTGACTATATAGCAGGTATATATATGGTGAGGGTAACCTGGAGTGAAGAAGACAAAATAATATCTACACAAACGGGAAGTTTTGAAATTGTGCCTGATAAAGATGTTACAAATAAAGTGGCAACTGATAAGGCAAAGTACTATCCGGGAGAACAGGTAAGCATTATTGATACTGTGTATAATCCCAGCACAAATGCAATAGCGAGGAATTTATCCATAAGGACGGTTATTACCAATTCCAGGGATGAAGTTGTATGGGGCAATGAAAATACAATTGACGAAATTCTTTTTAATGATATGGAAACAAGAAAGAGCCTGTGGGATACGGGAAAAATTGAGCCCGGTCTTTATACCGTTACCTCGGCGGTTTACGGAAAGGATAAACTGTGTGAGGATTCGGTTGTAATTGAGTTGTTGGGAACCCACACCACGGGGTATGGTATCATTGGTTCTTTGGATGTGCTGACAAAAGAAATTTATCCAACAGAAAATGTAAATATGAAAATTGAATTGTCCAATTCAGGAAATATGGATATAGTAGCAGCAAAGAGAAGCGTAAGCATTATAAACCCGCGTACCGGTGAGGTTATGGACACAATTACCGATTATGTGGATCTTAAAATAGATGATTACGATACTAAAGACATAACGTGGAAGCATGGAAAATTGGAAAAAGGCAGATACCTTGTTGTATACAATGTGGAATTGCCAAACGAAACGGTAATTAATCTGGGAAGCGGATATTTTACCGTTGTAAAAGAAGGCGGAAGCAGTTCAGGTTCCGGCAAGCCTAAAGGTTCAAATGATAAAGGGGCTGATGACATTATAGAAGAACCCGATGATGAAATACCCAAAAGCTTGAATTTGGATTTGGCGGTTTCCATAAGCTCCGACAAGCAGGTGTATACAAAAGGACAGATAATTACCTACACAGTTAAGTACAAGAATATGGGAAATAAACCTGTGGATGAGTTTAAAATTGTTGCACAAATACCAATTAATACTTCCATTGTGGACAGTGGAGGAGGAGAAGTTACAGGAGAAGCCATAACGTGGAAAATATCTGGTTTGCCTGAAATGGGCGAAGGTGAGAAAGTATATACCGTTTTGGTGGGTGATTTCAAAGAACCGGAGGTTATAGTTTCCAATACGGCAATTATAGTCAGTGAAAAACAGTTGGTAAATACAAAGGATGACAGTTCCACTATAAATGTTATGCTGCGTTGGGATGAAAATGGTGAAATACTGCACAAAGCATACATTTGCGGCTATCCAGACAAAACCTTCAGACCTGAAAGAGAAGTGACCAGGGCGGAAGTTGCAGCAATGTTCTCAAAAATTATGAATCTGGAAATAAAAGAAGACATACAGACCGCGTATTCTGACGTGAGCCCAAGTCATTGGGCTGCAGGAGCCATTAGGGCGGCAACGGATGCAGGATTGTTCAGGGGTTATGAAGACAATACTTTCCATCCTGATGCAAAAATTACAAGGGCGGAATTTACGGTGGTTGTTGCAAAGTATTTAAAACTTGAGGAAGTTACGCCTTTTGAAATACATTACAGTGATATTGAAGGGCACTGGGCACTGAATCTGATTGAAGAAGTGAACAGGTACAAAATTATAGCAGGTTATGAAGACGGAACCTTCAGGCCGGATGAAAAGATAAAACGTTCCGAGGCGGTTACATTAATTAACAAAATGCTCTATAGAGGACCTTTGAAGGTTGAAAAGAGTTCTTTTGTTGATGTGGAAACCGACCATTGGGCTTTCGGCCATATTGAAGAAGCGTCAAGAGACCACATACTAAATCTTGATGATGACGGCAATGAAATTTATATGTTAAATGTGAGGGGGGTAAACAATGTTGAATAATAGATTTACAAGAAGTGTTTCTATAGTTTTGGTTTTAGTTTTAACTTTGACTTATGTGCTTTCTTCTAAGGAAGTTGCGGCTGCCAGTGTGAGTGCCGGCAGGGCAGCATATTATGCAGGAATGCAAACTGATTTGATGACTTTTGAAAAGAGTTTGCTGGATTTTGAAGGGGATTTGACGGTATCCGGAAGCATTTCGGGTGCTGCCGGTTTTGAGTCCCCGCTAAAACCCAATACGCCAATTGGAAGTTTGGCAGTGGAGTTAAGTTTGAATTATAATTTGCTGAAACAATCATATGAAAATAAAGATTTCGTTCAGTTTAAAAAGAATACAAATGATACCATCAGACTAATAGAAGACTACAACAGACTAATTTTGGAGGAATTAGACGAAAACGAAAAAACATTAAAAAAACTTAATAACAAAAAAGCAACAAAGAAGAATGAAGAGTTTAGAGCTCAGGTAACATCAAAAATCTCAGAATTTAAAAAGTCATTGGAAGAATTAAAACAAATATCAGAGGGTATTGATGATTTTGATGAACCAGAGACAGCAAGAATAGAGGCAATTCTAAAAGAGGTGGAAAGTTCTTTCTTTGGTGAGCAGCCGGAAAACCCCATTGGAAATGAGTTGCCACACAGAAATGTGTCTAATGAGCCTAAAGTTGTGTCAACGGGAGGAGAAGCAGCAGCTTTTTATATAAGCGGGATTGAAGAAGGGGACTATGAAGAACTCCCCATAGAGCCTCAATCTGAAGATTTGGCGGAAACTGACGAAACAAGACTGAACCTGGAAATAAAAGAGTTGGCAGAATCCCTTGATTCCGTTGTTGATATGTATGAATATGTAAGGAACAATATTGATTTTGAACCTTATTATGGCTCAAGAAAAGGTGCTTCTGGGGCTTTGGCACAAAAATCAGGTAATGATTACGATCAGGCATCCCTTTTAATAGCAATGTTAAGATATAAAAATATACCGGCAAGATATGTAAGAGGATTTGCTGAAATTGACATAGATAAAGCAATGGAATGGGCACAGGCTGAGACACCTGAGGCGGCAGCTAAAATTCTTGCGGCTGCGGGTATTCCCGTTACCACCATAGTGTCAGGTGGTAAAATAATCGCTGTTTGCATGGAACATGTATGGGTTGAAGCATATGTGCCTTACGGAAGGTACAGGGGAACGCAAAATGAAGGAGAAAAAATATGGGTACCTCTGGATCCTTCATTTAAGGAATATGAGAGAGTTGAAGGAATTACAACTATAGAAGATGTTATAGAAGTTGACAGGGATTCAATCAGTGATGCAGTGGAGATAGTTGATGAAGAGACCGAAAAAGTTTCTAGCGTTGATATAGAATTATATGAAGATTTAATAGATGATGCGGTGGAAAGGCTTCAGGAATACATTGTAAATAACAATTTAGAGGATAGGACGTATTTAGAGGTTTTTGGAGGAAGCAGGATAGCAACCCGAGAAATAGAGTTACTTCCCTTATCGTTGCCTTATAAAACCAGAGGTGATAAACAAAGGTTTAGCAAAGTTTCTGAGGAATACTCGGATATGGTTAGCTTCAGGGTATACGGACAAGACGCCTTTGGTTTGAATTTTACAGGTCCTAGAGATTTTAACGTGAAGTATAAGGCAGTGGATCTTTTCAACAAGAAGGTGACGCTTTCCTACGAGCCTGCAACACAGGGAGATGCAAATATTATAAAGGAATACGGCGATATATTCAGCGCACCTCCATATCTTGTGGAGATGGTGCCGGTATTGAAGATTGACGGCGAAACGGTGGCAAAAGGTAAGCCGATAGGTTTAGGCTACAGGCAACAGTTTGAGATAGGTATGAAGTCAGCGGGACAGTCTGAGGAATTAGTAAAGAATGATGTAATTGCAGGGTCTTTCTATAATGTAGGATTTAACTATCAAAAGATTTCTGCTTATGAGTTGGACAGTATATCAAGTAAACTTGGGGGCATAGAGTATACTGAAGATAAAATATATTCTGATGAGCAATTGGGAGAAATACTTAACTTTATAGCCAAGGCATATTTTGCAGAACTTGGTTTTATGGATGAATTGCTTGCAGAGAATATGAATGTATCTTCGGTAAGGCAGCTAAGTCAGTGTATAACAGGAGTAAGGGCGAATGTAAATTATCTATTTATGGCACCTGTTGAGCTGACAGGTGGCGGACTTTATATAGACGTCGACAGAAATGTATACTCGGTGGTAAGTAGAAATGGAAACAAGGATGCTTCCAGAAATTACATGATCATTTCCGGAATAATGGGTTCTGCACTGGAGCACAGCATATGGGAACAGGCAACGGGAGTTGAAGCAGTATCCACAATTAAGGTAATGGAGATAGCGCAGGAACAGGATATTCCTATTTATACTTTGTCCAAGGTGGATTTTGCAGAGAAAAGGGATAAATTAAATTTAAGCGACAGTGTAATGGAAGAAATAAGCAATGCAATAAACAGCGGGAAAATTGTAATTGCAGCATCAGAGGAAATTCAGTTAGGAGACTGGAACGGTGCAGGCTATATTGTAATGGATCCTCACACCGGTGCAGCGGGCTACATGATTAGCGGTGGTATTGCAGGAGGAGCATCGTCTATTGTGGTAAACACTGCATTTCTACTTAATTTAGGTCTTGTAGTATGGGATTTAGTAGAAATTGCGCAAATGTTTATAATAGCGATATCTTTAGTACCAGTAAATTTTGTAATGGCGTTAGCTATATCATGTTTCGCAGTTGTTTTGCTTATGTTTACTCTTATGAGTTTAATAGCGATTTTAGACCTGTATATAGACTACGTTGAAGGTGATGGGGAAGCAGGAGATGAACTCATAAACGATGCGATATTTAATGCCGGAATAACTTTAGGCGTTGTTGGATTAGGAAAATTTGTCAAATTTTTAGCTCAAAAGGTAGTTGTATCAAAACTTATAGGGGCATTGGGTGAAGAGACTGCCGAAAAATTGCTAAAAGAAATGACTCCTTTTGAACTTAGCAAATCATTTAGGAAACTAAACAGAGCCGGAGTACCATACGATATTATACGGGAATATGGAGAAAAATGGGGCAAAAACGGTCTTGAATGGCTAAGTGCAAAGAGTGCTCTAAACTTTACCGGCAGTGAATTAAGAAAACTTGCAAGACTTGGAGATAATTTGTATAATTATACTGATGAGTTTTTAACTGCATTTAAGTATTCCGGGTGTCAGGATGAAATAATAGAAGGAATACTTAAGTATGGTGATGATATAGCGGATGTGCTAACGAAACACGGTGATGATGCAGTAAGGGCTATATCAAGATATGGTGATGATGCAGTAGAGTTAATAGCAAAGCATGGAGATGAAGCGGTCAGGGCAATAAGTAAGTATGGTGAAGAAGGTCTAACAGCGATATACTACTATGGCGACCAGTTGGTAGATTTAGTGAGAATACACGGGGATGATGTAGTAGAGCATGCAATAAAATACGGTGATGATGCAGTAGAGTTAATAGCAAAGCATGGAGATGAAGCGGTCAGGGCAATAAGTAAGTATGGTGAAGAAGGTCTAACAGCGATATACTACTATGGCGACCAGTTGGTAGATTTAGTGAGAATACACGGGGATGATGTAGTAGAGCATGCAATAAAATACGGCGATGATGCAGTAGAGGTTATAACAAAGTACGGGGATGATGCATTAGAGGCGATTTCTAAGAATATAGATCCGGATTTAATTAAGCAGCTTGATGACTTAGGCATAAAACCGTCTGATTATGATAATTTTAGAATTACCGGACGTGAATCGGCAGAGAAAGTAGCTAAAGCTGTTGAAAATGCAAAATACACAAGAGCCATAATGCAAGAGATGCCCGGTTTTATGGATGATATGGCATCAGTCCTTGATAATGTTGGAATGAGTATAGACAGGTTTAATGAATTAATGGCATTACCGGCGGATTTACTTTCAGATGCTGATAGAGCGGCAATGAAAGCAATACGTGATGCAATACCTATGCCTACGGAAGAAACGATTATGCAGAAAGTTATACCACAGGGAGATATTGCTAATTACATTAGTGGAGAGTATAAGGGAGTTGGAGGTCATATTACTAAAGCACAGGATGTAAAGCAGCTTAAAAATTATGATGACATTTATAATTCTTTAAGGCTGGATTATGTGGATTCCGATTTTAATCCGGCTACTGATGAATGTGTTGGAGTAATAAAATTTAAAACACCGGAGATATGGAAAATAGATATCCCATATAGTCAAGCAATGGGAGGAAATGCTGTTGCCGGACCACCGTTCACAGGAAATGGTTTTACAGCTGCTACTAATGGTCAAGTAATTCCTGAATTTCTGTGTAAGGATCGTGTTGCTTTGAAGGATGGAGCGGAACTTTACATGATTACAAAGGATGGAGCTGAAATTTTAGTAGCGGTTTATAATAAAGTTGCAGCAAGATTTGTTGATATACTAGAGTAAGGAGGGGATAGAAGTGAGAAATGATATTTATGCCATATACAAGGGAAAGGAATATGAAGCTGGTATAAGTGAGGAATCAAATGTTATTGTACTGCGTTCACAAGATCCTAATGATGTGTCAAAGGGTTTTTCCTTGTATAAAGGAACCATATACTTTAAGTATGTCCATAGAAGTGAATTAGAAGAAATATATAGTATTACTACTTATGCAGAGTATGAAGGAATAAAATTCCAAGCAATAAAAGAAGATGGAGATAAAATTCTTTTGAGTGGTGTAATAGGAGATTATAGGGTTTTTGAAAAACTTGGAATGAAAATGGTGGATAAAGGAGTATACGAGAAATGGGTTGATAAAAGTGACGTAACAGCAATATATGAAGAAAAGAGGCCTATTTAATTTAAAAAAAACCCCGACTATAACAATATAGTTCGGGGTTTTTTTAAAATGACTTTTTTACTCCTTTACTCCGGGCGGATTTACATCAGGAGGAGTATCGGAGGCAGTTATAAATCGTGTACCTAATACCGATGAATACAGGATAGTCGATTTTTTTGATTGGAGTGAGTGAAATGGTGGAAAAGGAATTATTGTTGAAAGCTATTGAAAAAACGAAATAATTAAATATTTGCAGGGCAGAGATGGGTATAGAGTCGAAATGGAGCCTTGGACGCCTGCCGATCTTCCTATGGATTGGACAAAAATTATATCTAGAGGCATTTATGCCGTGTATAAAGAGAATCCGGAATTAGGATTAGATAAAATGTTTGAATATGCTATATTAGAAACGATGGATGGGGAACCTTTTGATATTTATGTAGCATTAACTTTAGTGTATTTTCAATTACTAAGTGAACATTATGATAAATCATCCTTTATAATTGACAGGAACAAAGTACTTAAAAAGCTTAGACAAACTTTGATAAACAATAAGGAAAAGCTGATGAATTATTTTGAATGGACATGTGGGAATTATGAAGGAGGAGCGTGGGGTGAAGTAGTCAGAATAAATGAACTTTGTAAAGATGATAATTATAAAGTATCTCAGTTGTTTAGTTTTTGTTTACCCTTATGAGTTTATACATAATATAGAAAAATAAAAGCGGTCTTGAATGGCTAAGGTCAAAGATTGTACTAAGCTTTACCGGCAGTAAATTAAGAAAACTTGCAAGACTTGGAGATAATTTGTATAATTATGTTAAAGTCGATGGAGTAATGTTATCGGATATGCAGGTTATAAAGAGCCCATCATTTGTTGATGAATTTGGTAGTGCTAAATGGCAAAAGGGGATGGATTTGTAATTGGTGAGTACAGGATTGCCGGTTAGGGAGGCGATAAGTATGCTAGACAGAGAAAAAGTCAGAAAAGAAGTTGAGAGCTGGGAATCTTTTTCCTACAATTACAATTTAGGTGATAGACCTATGAGGCATAATGAACTTGGAATACGTTTGGTTGATGGAAAATGGCAGTTATATCAGTCTTTTGAAAGAGGAGGGTATAATGTAATTGATACATTTGACAAAGAAAGTGACGCATGTGAAGCATTGCTATACTATCTTCGGTCTGAAAAAGATTTTCAAGAGTACTATAGAAGGTTTAAAGAACAACAAAGATTAAAACGTGAGGAAGAATTAAAAAACAAAAAAGGATAGCATTACATTATTCAGATGTTTTACAGAATTAAAATATGAAAGTTAACATTTCATAACTAAATATGGGAGATACTACAATAAATCCTCCCATTATCTTTTATATTAAAATTTAGTACAGTAATTATTTTTGTTATTAGAAATGTTCATAACAAATTATGAGAATGATGCATTAGAGGCGATTTCTAAGAATATAGATCCGGATTTAATTAAGCAGCTTGATGACTTAGGCATAAAACCGTCTGATTATGATAATTTTAGAATTACCGGACATAGAACGGCGGAGACAGTAGCAGAGATTTTTGAGAGAACAGGTATATCTGTTGGAAAATTCAAAGAAATACTAGATACTCCTAAAGGCTTTAGACCAGATCCTTCCACATATTTAAATACAGATTACATATCTTCGCATCTTGCGAAATTTGAAGGTGGTGTAACCAAAATAACAGCTTACATACCTACTGAAACGGTGGGACCTCCTGGAGGAACATTTGTAATGCCGAAGTCATTAGCCGATGAAATAATTGAGAAATCAGGAGGCAATATTTCTAAACTTGAAGAATTGCTAGGTCTTGATCCAGGTACTTTGGGTACTAATCCAGTTAGAATAGATATTTTATCTCCAAAAGGACTTAGAATGCCTAGTGGAAACGAACTGGGGGCTAGTTTACAATGGTTACCAGGTGGATATACTGCTGGAGGAGTACCCGAAGCAACAATTGACCCGGCACCAATAGGTACATACATTGCTAAGACACTATTCAATTAGAGGAGGGATAAAGCTATGGAATTGGTTTTTTCGGGTTTTGGAATTGAAATAATAAAAAGAGAAGGCAAGTTCTTTGTTAGGTATGATTCAGGGGAGACAGTAAGTAATATGATTGAAAAAGAAATTACTGAAGATGAAGCCATTAAGGCACAGAAAAGTGAGAAGGATGCATATGAAGTATTACTTTTAAGGGAAAGGAGACCATAGCATAACCCAAATCACAAAATTAAAAATGCAAATATTAGTTGAAGTGTTTGATTGTGGCAATGAAGTTATAAAGAGTTTTTAGCAGGTATGCTAATAAGCTTTTGATGAGGTGTGACTAAAAAAGTACGAGAATGCTAGACAGAGAAAAAGTCAGAAAAGAAGTTGAGAACTGGGAATCTTTTTCCTACAATTACAATTTAGGGGATAGACCTATGAGGCATAATGAACTTGGGATCCGTCTGGTTGATGGAAAATGGCAGTTATATCGGTCTTTTGAAAGAGGAGGGTATAATGTAATTGATACATTTGATAAAGAAAGTGATGCATGTGAAGCATTGCTATACTACCTTCGTTCAGAAAAAAGAAGGCAAGAGAGGTATAGAGAGTTTAGAGAACAAGAACTTTTAAAACATAAAGAAAGATTAAAACGTGAGGAAGAATTAAAAAACAAAAAAGGATAGCATTACATTATTCAGATGTTTTGCAGAAATAAAATATGAAAGTTAACATTTCATAACTAAATATGGGAGGCATTACAATAAATCCCCCCATTGTCTTTTATATTAAAATTTAGTACAGTAATTATTTTTGTTATTAGAAATATTTATAACAAATTATGGGCATGATGCATTAGAGGTGATTTCCAAGAATATAGATCCGGATTTAATTAAGCAGCTTGATGACTTAGGCATA
>ERZ795062.642-NODE-642-length-28522-cov-6.351249_pt1 | contig 28522 bp, 21 predicted proteins | sample MGYA00375146_ERZ795062 | MGnify/ENA primary metagenome ERZ795062 (study PRJEB30191, sample SAMN05720281) | activated sludge metagenome | isolation source: Anaerobic digester | place: USA | collected 2015-07-16 ... | reverse complement strand
TTGTCTCCTTCTCCTGCATAAAAACTAAAACACCCTTTGTTTGTATATTCTCATTGACCAGTCGCCCCTGTGAAAAGTAATCATATAAACTAATGGCCTATGCTTAATATTTTAAATACTTTGGGTAAAGCTGTAAAGGCAAAATCGCAAAAAACACTTGTTTTTTGTACTTTTATATACATTTCAAATGTTAATTATATATATTTGTACATCAGCTCTGCTTTTTTCTTATATTTTCAATTATAAGTTCTGCTGTTTTCCCTGGTGAATTATATTCAGTAGAAACAAATATATCTCCTACCTTCTTATATGCATCGTGACGTTTTTCCATCAGTCGCCTTATATCGCCAGGGTTATTTATTTCCTTTAATAGAGGTCTGTCTGTCCTACCATATACTCTGTTAAAGATCACTTCCGGCTTGGCCACAAGGACTACACATAAACCCGTGCTTTTCATTAATTCCCTGTTTTCAGTACTTATAGGTACTCCGCCTCCACAAGATACTATAGCCGGTTCGCCATTTGCTATCTCACGTAAGATTTCTGTTTCTATTTTTCTGAAACTGTCTTCTCCATATTTATTGAAATATTCACTTATTGGCATTTTAATTTTTTTAACTATCTTTTCATCCATTTCTATAAGTTTGATCCCGGTCTTACGACTTATGATTTTACCTATAGTGGATTTTCCTGTCGCCATATAGCCTGTTAAATATATTTTATTTTTTTCGGGTCCATTCATAAATTCCAGAATATTATTGAACTCTCCAGAATAATACTTGTGAATCATCGATAGGAATTTTTTCATATCATTATATGGGATCTGCCCCGGAGCGGAGGCTCTATCCCCTGACGCAAATGTTATACATGACCCATATATCTCTCCTGTAATTCTAGATAATATTCCTATATTTCCCATAGAGATAGCAATTATAGGTGTATCTGGATATTTATCCCTGAAATCAGAAGTCACTGACATGATTCTAAGACAATCATCCTCTGAATGAGGCATACAGGCCAGTTTTACAATATCCGCACCTGTATGCTGCATATCCGACAACATATCAAACGCTTTTTTACTATCCGGAGTTTCTGAAAAATTGTGATATGAGATCAGAACCTTGGAATTGTTTTTTCTAATAGTCTGGAATATTCCCGGCATTCTTCTAAGCTTCATGTATTCTACATCTATAATGTCACATGCCTTTGATCCGGCTATCAGCTCTAATAGTTCTGGATACTTGATCTCATCCCCATCGTCAAAAGAGCCACCTTCATCTATAGTTCTAACAGTAGCTATAATTACCGTTTTGGTACATATGGATCTTATTCTCTCAAATACTCTTTTTAAAGCCTCAGGATCATTTATAAAATCAGCTTGATCGATCCGCCATTCTATCATCCTTGCCTTGCTTTTGATATTTTTTTCAATCGCATCTATGACCTGTGTTTCATCTTTTTCCATTATGGGAATACATATAACAGGATAGTCTGATGAAATTTTTATTCCTTTAATAATCATAGGATCCCTTTTCTATTAATAATCTATAAATAAACATTTAATATACGTTTAATCCGCATTTAATAAACCGACTAATAATTGCATTGCAAAGCATAAAACCATTAACATAGTCCCATCAGCTAATCAATATTTTACTTTTAAACATAATATCATAATAATAGCGGTTTGACAGTATCCTACATATTAATTAAAATCTGAAATTAACATCTTGTTATTAACGGAGGTATCAAAATGGCCTTACCAATAAATGGAAAAACAAAGCTGATATGTCTCTTGGGCAGTCCTGTAGAGCATTCACTCTCACCTGCCATGCATAACTCTGCATTTGCAGCATTAGATCTAGATTACAGATACCTCGCTTTTGATATTAAATCCAACGAACTCCCCGATGTCATAAAAGCTTTTCGAGAAATGAATGTAAAGGGATTTAATCTTACAATGCCATTAAAAAAAGAAATTATTCCCCTTATCGATGAATTATCTCCGGCTGCAGAATTAAGTAGATCTGTAAATACTGTAACCAATATTGATGGGCATTTATATGGAGACACTACTGATGGGCGGGGTTTCCTCATGGCTCTTTCAAAATCTGGTTTTTCATATTCAGGTAAGTCAGCTGTAATATTAGGTGCCGGCGGAGCATCAATGTCTATATGCACAGAAGCAGCCCTTACCGGTTTAAAAAAATTATGTATTTTCAAACGAAATAATAGTTCATTCTCAGATACGGTTTCTTTTGCCAAAAGGCTGAATAGTGAAACTAATTGCCGAGTCATTGTTCGTTCATTTGATGATTCTGATCAATTAGAAAATGAAATTTCTACAGCCGATCTACTCATAAATGCCACTAATGTTGGTATGAATCAAGATATTTCCTCTCTTGTTCCTATGAAATATCTTAGGAAAAATCTATTTGTTGCCGATCTGATCTATTCACCAGATATGACAACTTTATTAAAGGATGCGAAAAGCACTGGTGCCTTATTTATGAATGGGAAATATATGCTCATGTATCAGGGAGCCTGCTCTTTCAAAGAATGGACCGGTGTTGATATGCCGATTGATGTTATCAAGCCGATTTTCGATCAAAAATAATTTTTAAGTGAATGAATAAATTAATAAGCAAAAAATTAAATGAATAAATATATAAAGAATTATATAGAGAACTAAAGATCTAAAGAACTTAATATCTAATATAAATAAAGATCTAAAAGTAATAAGGAATTAAACAGGAAAAAAAGAAAAAGGAGTAGCAAAAATGAGTTTTAATTATATCAAAAGGATACCTACACCTGCTGAGATCAGAAATGAGATACCTCTTCCTGACAGCCTTCAGACGATTCGTAACAAAAGAAACCAAGAAATTGCCGATGTACTCACAGGAAAAAGTCAACGATTTTTGGTTATTATAGGTCCATGCTCAGCAGATAACGAAGATTCTGTATGCGAGTATGTAACCAGATTGTCGAGAATAAATGAAAAGGTCGAAGACAAGCTTCTGATAATCCCAAGGATCTATACCAATAAGCCTCGTACTACAGGAGAAGGATACAAAGGCATAGCTTCACAGCCCGATCCGCTAAAGGCTCCGGATATGATAGAAGGTCTAAAGGCTATGAGACATATGCATATAAGAGCATTTGAAGAAAGCGGGCTAAGCGCTGCAGACGAGATGCTCTACCCTGAGAATTGGGGTTATGTGGAAGATCTGCTATCCTACGTAGCGATCGGGGCAAGGTCTGTCGAAGATCAGCATCATAGACTTACCGTCAGCGGATTCGATGTGGCTAGCGGAATGAAGAATCCTACCAGTGGTGATTTTTCCGTTATGCTAAACAGTGTCTATGCAGCCCAGCATCCTCATCATTTTACATTTTCAGGATATGAAGTGGAGACTTCCGGGAATCCTCTTTCTCATACTATTCTTCGCGGTGCCGTTTCAAAGCATGGTAATACTGTTCAGAATTATCATTATGAAGACCTAATAAGACTATATGATATGTACCAGGAAATGGAACTTGTCAATCCGGCTTGTATCGTCGATACCAATCATTCCAACTCCGGGAAACAGTGCAAGGAGCAAATACGTATCGTACGAGAGGTTATGGCCAGTCGACATTATAGGAGCGAGATCCGAGACTTGGTCAAAGGTGTAATGATCGAAAGTTACCTGGTAGAAGGAAGTCAGAAAATATCTGATCATCAGATATATGGTCAGTCCATTACAGATTCATGCCTAGGATGGGAAGATTCTGAGAGACTTATACTAGATCTTGCAGACCTTGTATGACATTATAATTATCTTATCTTCCATAAGAATTTCCAAAAAATCTTATAAAACATGATTATGTTTGATAAGATTACTATTAATAAAAAATGTCGGAGTTTTAGTCATAGTATTCTGCAATTATCCCTTAGGATATTACAATTAATTGCTACATTCTAAAACTCCGACGTTTTATTTATGCCTGATCTGCTATTCTTCTAGCAACATCAGGATAATTCGTGATCATGGCATCTGCACCCATTTTACAGAGCATCTGCATGTACTCTTCTTCATTTACAGTCCATACATTGATATCTAGTCCCAGTTTCTTGCATTCCTCAAAATATCCCGGATATTGAACATTGTAAAGAGCCGGGTGCATTGCATCAACTCCTACTATCCTTTTTCCGTACTTAGGAGCATCAATGATTCCATCAGCGTATAGCATACCTGTTTTAATAGTTGGATCTATTGCCTTGATTTTCTGAAGCGTATAGTGGTTAAAAGACGAATATATTACTCTGTCTCTCATACCCATACTTTCTGTGAGTTCGATTACTTTTCTCTCAATATCCTTGTAAAAAACAATACCTGTTTTGATCTCAACGTTAACCGTGAGTCCGGTAGGCTTCAGAAGTTCATATACTTCCTTAAGTGTGGGAATAGTAACAAATTCAAAGTTCTTATTTGTAACTGCAAAGTCCATTTTTTTAAGTTCTGAAAGTGTGTAGTCCTTAACCCATCCTTTATGATCCGCTACTCTATCTATTTTCTCATCATGAGTAACAACTATCTCTCCATCTTTGGTCAGCTGAATATCAAGTTCTACACCATCAGCACCCATCTCAACAGCCTTTTTAAACGATGGAAGTGTATTCTCCGGAGCGTATCCGCTAGCCCCTCTGTGTGCCCATACTTTAATCATATAAATCTCCTTTCGAAAAAATCAATATTCTAAATAAGTAAGTTATCATTCGTAACGAAGAGCATCTATTGGGTTCATTTTTGCTGCTTTATTAGCCGGAAAAGATCCAAAGAAAACACCAATAGACATAGAAAATACTATTGCCACCAAAATCCCAAAAATAGATGGCCTAGCCGGATAATTAAGTATGTTTGAAAACAATGTTCCAAGGGTTAACCCAAGTATCACACCAATTATTCCACCTATAAGGCATATTATCACTGCCTCGCTTATAAACTGCATCCTGATATCTGAATTTCTGGCTCCAAGAGCCTTTCTCGTTCCAATTTCGCGAGTTCGCTCAGTTACAGATACAAGCATTATATTCATAACTCCTATTCCACCGACCAATAATGCAATCCCAGCTATTATCGAAATCGCCATTGTTATGGTATTTAGAAGCTTTGTCAGCATGTTAAACATTCCCTCAAGAGTAAGAGACATAACCTTAAAATTATCATTGTTCCTATAATACTGATCCATAAATGATGAAACTTTGTCAGATAGATCATTAGAATCTGTGCCAACCTTTGTTACAAGCTGTATATAAGAAAACTTCTCAATATCATGAAGCATATGATATGAAGTCTTTAGCGGGATATATACTGACGCTCCCATCATAGACATCATAGGCGTTGATTTACCACCGGATGTCGCACCGGAATTCTCATATACTCCACCTACATAAAATTCCTGAGTACTGCCCTTGATCTGAATCTGAATCTCCTTACCAACGGCCTTAGATATATCTTCTCCAAATAATTTCTTAGCAGTGCTCTTCTGAATAAGTGCAACATTATGCATATCTGAAAAATCTGTATTACTAAAAAAATTACCTGCATCCATTTTTATTTTATTAGTTACGAAAAAACCTGCTGACACTCCTGTCAGAGCTACTTTTTCTGTATCCCTTCCATCATTGATCGTTCCTCTTCCGATAGAATTCTGGATGTTTATAGCGTATATATCATCTTTGAATTTTTTACTAAGCTCATGTATCATGTCAGGTGTTATATAATCATCATCTGTCATTTTAGGACTGATATTGCCCTTAAAAACAACTCCATCATATAGATTTTTACTGATTTTATTATTATTGGCTCCCTTTTCTACAACAGCCAGATATACATCATTTGCTCCGATAGACTGCATATTTTCAGAAACAGATTGAGTCAACGAATTCCCAACTGTCAAAATCGATATAACAGAAGCAATACCGATTATTATGCCAAGCATTGTCAGAAAAGATCTCATTTTATTAGAGCCTAGTGTCTTAAAGGCCATTTTTAGATTTTCAAAAAACATTTATTGGCCTTTCATCCTAGATTCCCGCATCTGAACCCATCATATTCATCAGATCCTCTACAGAGTTTTCAGTATCATGTTTTGCAAGAATAACTTCATCTCCTTTTTTGATATTTCCATCAAGAACTTCTATATAATTAGTTCCCTCTATCCCTGTCACTATTGTAACATTTTTCTTGATACCTTTTTTGTTGCCATCTTTGTCAGCTACAACTTTTCTAAGAATCACGTATTTTGTACCATTATTTCTAGTCTTAACGGCTTCAAATGGAACTGTAAGAACATTCTCTCTGGTTTTGGTAATGATCGATATTTTAGAATTCATACCAAGGCGAAGCCTTGGACTCGGAGTATCAAGACTGAGTCTCACTTCGTATGAAGCACTTCCTGTAGAGCCAAGGTTGCTTAGATCCATTCCTGATGTGCTACCACTTATAATAGATGACAGACTGCCTGATGATGCTGCTGTTGAAGATGCCTTTGGCGCTATAAATGTAACGGTACCATCTAATATGTCATCTCTGGTAGCGTCTGTTTTAATCTTGGCCTTCATTCCAACTGAAACATCCGGAATATCATATTCATCAACAGAAGATACTATCTGAAGCAAATCCGTAGCTTCCACTACAACAATGGAACCGCCTAGATATATTCCTCCTTTAGAAGAATCGATTTCTGTTACAGTTCCAGATACAGGAGATTTTATCGTAGCCATATCGATCCTATCCTGAAGACTTTTTATCTGGGCATTCAAGAGATTTATCGTACTGTTTTGTATACCTGTTGATGTATTTCCCATACCCGAAAATAAATTGGCAGGTGCCTGAACCCCAGCGGCTTGACTCTGTGTTGCAATAGTTGCTGCAATTGTGTTTCTCTGGTTGGTCAGATTATCTACATTAGCCTGTCTAAGAGTAACTGTCTGATTCTTTGATTGAAGTACTGTCTGATATTGTACATATTTTGTATATTTTCCATCAGTTCCTTCCTTAAGAGGATCATCACTTATAGTTCCATCCTTAATAGCCTGATCATATTTTGCCTGAGTTGTGGCAAGATCATCCTTGGCCGCCTGTAGTTCACCTTGCGCTGTACCTATTCTTGCATCAAGATCATTTAATCTATTTATATTGTCATTATATGAAGAAGCGGCCGAAGAAGCTGTTGCATCAGCCGTAGCCTTGGCACTAACAGAAGCATCATTTGCTGCCTGTTGACTATCTTGCTGGGTCTTCTTTGCTTCTGCTATCTGACTTTCAAGATCTTTAATCTGGTTTTCTTCATTTGTTGTATCCATAACACATACTACATCACCAGGACTCACTTTATCACCAACAGCGACTTTTATTTCTTTTATCGAAGAACCGGTAAGTGAAGAATTGATATCTGTAGTTGAAACCGATTTTACAGTTCCGGTTCCGCTTACAGAGTTGACTATGGTTCTTATGTCTGCCTTGCCGATTTCATCCTTGTCTTTTGAATCACTGCTCTTATTTTTATCATATATGATCATTGCTACAGCAATTAATGCAATAAGTATCACTGAAAGAATAATTATCTTTTTTTTATTTTTTTTAAGGAATTTATTCATAGGCCTTCATCTTTTCAGCGCATTATATGCAAGAATAGCAGAGACAGTTTTGCTATCCTGAATGGTTCCTTCAAAAATAAGCTTTATTAAATCGCTTAATGCCCATTCTTCTAGCTCTATATTTTCAGCCTCATCAAGGGACTGAGTTACTTTATTCTCCAAATTATCTGCCAGATATACATCTATAGGTTCATTACAAAATGCAACTGTAGTTTTTAAGGATAAAATACGCTTCATTGATCCAGGAATATATCCTGTTTCCTCTGTAAGTTCCCTTCTGGCACAGGTTTCTGTTGATTCATTTACATCATCTCTGGCTCCTGCAGGAATCTCCAAGGTATATCTGTCCAGAGCCGGACGATATTGCCTCACCATAAGGATTTTACCATTTTTTAGAACAGCAAGTACCGCAGCGGCGCCCATCTTATGATCTACAAAATCCCACTTTTCTACCTTACCATCAGGTAATTTAATATCATCCTGAAAAACTTCAATGATCGAACCATCATATACTGATTTTCTGTCTATTCTCTCAACATGTTCCTGCATGGTGTTCTCCTATTCAAAAGTTTTTCTTTATAGTATGCAACTTGAATTAAAAAGGCAAGCTATAAACAGCCGAGTATGTTTACATAATTGATTTAAAATCAAAATACAGGGTTATAGGACAACATTCACCTCCGATTATCTATATAAATTTATATAAAAAAAACGGTCAGTAAACTGACCGTTTTTATAAGCATTATTTTGCGTAATCAATAACTCGAGATTCTCTGATAATATTGACCTTGATCTGTCCTGGATATTTAAGTTCTGCTTCAATACGTTTTGAAATATCTCTGGCAAGAATAACCATTCCAGCGTCATCTATCTGATCAGGAACAACCATTATTCTGACTTCACGTCCAGCCTGAACTGCATAAGATTTTTCAACACCTGAGAAATCATTTGTAATCTCTTCAAGCTGCTGAAGTCTCTGAGTATAGGCTTCCATTGTCTCACGTCTCGCACCAGGTCTAGCTGCACTGATCGTATCAGCAGCCTGAACCAAACATGCTATAAGTGATTCAGGTTCACAATCACCATGATGTGAAGCAACAGCGTTGATAACAATAGAATTTTCTTTATATTTCCTACATATCTCAACACCAAGCTGAACATGAGAACCTTCTCTTTCATGATCTACAGACTTACCTATATCATGTAGTAATCCGGCTCTCTTAGCCATTCTGACATCTTCTCCGACTTCAGCTGCCATAAGTCCACAAAGCTCAGCGACCTCAATGGAATGCTTCAATCCGTTCTGACCATAACTTGTTCTGAACTTCATACGTCCAAGAAGTCTGAGAAGTTCGGGATTAAGTCCCTGAACTCCAACCTCAAGAGCAGCCTCTTCGCCTGCTTCTTTGATGTCTTCATCTACTTCTCTTCTGGCCTGGTTAACCATTTCTTCTATTCTGGCAGGATGGATACGTCCGTCAATAATAAGCTTTTCAAGAGCTACACGGGCAATCTCTCTTCTGACAGGATCAAATGCTGATAATACAACAGCATCCGGAGTATCATCAATAATAAGCTCAACACCAGTCATTGTTTCAAGGGTTCTGATATTTCTACCCTCACGACCTATGATACGGCCTTTCATCTCATCACTTGGAAGCTGTACTACAGAAATCGTAGACTCAGATACATGATCAGCTGCACATTTCTGAATAGCTGTAACCAAAATATCCTTTGCCTTCTTGTTAGCATCTTCCTTTGCTGCAGCTACTGACTCTTTAATAAGTTTAGCTGCATCTGTCTTGACATCTGCCTCAATTGCATCCAAGAGAAGTTTCTTAGCCTGATCTGTTGTCAGTCCTGATATCCTCTCGAGTTCCTGTACTCTTTGCTGATTTAATTGTTCAACCTCAGCTTCATGCTTTTTTAAATCATCCTCACGGCGATTTAAGCTTTTATCTCTGTGTTCTGCGGCATCAATCTTACGATCAAGCGCTTCTTCCTTTTGCTGTACTCTTCTCTCGTTTTTGGAAACTTCGGATCTTCTCTCATTGATCTCTTTATCGAGCTCATTCTTAATCCTCAAGTTCTCTTCCTTCGCTTCGAGCAGAGCCTCTCTTTTCTTTGACTCGGCCTCTTTAACAGCCTTGTCAATTATTTCTCTGGACTTTTCTTCCGCGCCCCCTATTTTTCTTTCGGCAATCTTCTTGTTTTGCAAATTGGCGAGTACTAATGTTATGGGGACGGCAACCACAAGCGTTACAACTACAGAAATTATTATTGCTGTAAGCACAGGAGCACCTCCTTATTCAATTATCATTGTTCTATATGCGTCACATTGTTTCGTCTCTTATTTTAATAATGTAACATTAAAATTATTATATATCGACTTGCAATAAATTTATTTTACCTTTTGATATATGTAAAGTCAAGAAATCCCATTCCCCAGTTTGGCTTATATTTATCATAAAACAAATATATGATTCATGATTTTTGTGATATTTTAATGCAGATTATGATGTATATTACCTACAATAATGTTTATAAATATTTTGTAATATCACTGCTCTTAAATCCCTTACCCACCAAGAACCGATATTGCTTGGCTTTTTCCTTTTCATCAGCATTTTCCCTGTCATAATGTCTCTTTTTAAGCAGTCTGATTATCATATTATCCGGTGCCAATGTGAGTTCGGATTCAATAGCATTATCTATGATATCATCCGCTATTCCTTTTTTTTTGAGGCTCATTCTTAGTACCACTTCGCTCTTCCCATTTTGGTTGAGCCGTACATAGTTTAATGCCAGTCTCTCATCATCTAAATAATGATATTTATCCACATATTTGATTGCCTCATCTACTGCCTCATCGGGATAACCTGAATCTTTCAGTTTCTTTCTGAGTTCAAACACACTTCTATCCTGGTCTACCAATAGATGCATCGCTCTTGATCTGGCTCTCGGGATAAATATCTCCTTTAAAATCTTATCATAATCTTCCTCAGATAATTCCGCATCCTGTTGCAGTCCATGTCTATAGGCTTCATTCTTGTATAGAACAAAATCTGTCCCGTTATCGAGACAGATTTTGACTTTCTTTTTTGATCTGTATACAGTTTGTACTTCTGTTACTATCATACAATTTCACTTTTAAAATTATGCTTCCGCAGCTGTTTTTTTAGTATCCGATGAGTCCGTCTTATCCTTAGCTGCTTTTTTATCCGGTTTATTGACATCAACAGCTCCATCAAGATCATATCTTTCTCTGATCTGATTTTCTATTTCCTGACATATATCCGGATTGTTCTGGAGATACAATTTAGCATTTTCCCTGCCCTGTCCGATCTTTTCTCCATTGTACGCATACCAGGCTCCCGACTTATTAATGATATCAGTGTCTGCTGCTATATCAAGAATATCGCCTTCCTTTGATATTCCCTTACCAAACATTATGTCAAACTCCGCATCCTTAAATGGCGGAGCTATTTTATTTTTGACTACTTTAACTCTGGTTCGGTTACCAATAACCTCTCCATTCTGTTTCAATGACTCTATACGTCTGACATCAAGCCTGACAGATGAATAGAACTTAAGTGCTCTACCACCTGTTGTTGTCTCAGGATTACCAAACATAACTCCAACCTTCTCACGAAGCTGGTTGATAAATATTACTATACACTTTGTTTTAGATATGACTCCAGTAAGCTTTCTAAGAGCCTGAGACATAAGTCGAGCCTGAAGACCTACATGTGAATCACCCATATCTCCATCGATTTCAGCCTTGGGAACAAGTGCCGCAACAGAATCCACGATTACTATATCAACAGCTCCGGAACGAACCATCATCTCTGTGATCTCAAGAGCCTGTTCTCCACTGTCCGGCTGTGAGATATACAAATTATCAATATCAACGCCTATATTCTTGGCATAAACAGGATCAAGAGCATGCTCGGCATCGATAAAACCAGCAATCCCACCACGTTTCTGTATCTCAGCTACGCAGTGAAGTGCTACCGTTGTCTTACCACTTGATTCAGGACCATATATCTCTATGACTCTGCCCCTAGGTAATCCACCCTGACCAAGCGCAATGTCAAGACCGATAGATCCGGTTGGAACTGTTTCGACCTGCATCTGATTGGAACTGTCTCCAAGCTTCATGACAGAGCCACGTCCATACTGTTTCTCTATTTGTGCAATCGCAGCATCCAGTGCCTTCAATCTATCATTAGAATTATCTGTCTTTGTCGTTGCCATTTCATCCTCCTGTCGAACTAGCGTTCGTATCTCTGTAAACTATACTAATACATTGGTTATGAGTTGTCAATAAAATAAGAACAAGTTTTCGTTTTTTGTTTTTTATCAATCACAGAAATTACTTTATCACAAAAAGTAGTTATCAAATATAAACAATTATTTTATATTCTAAAACTTTATTTATATATGACCAGCTTTTATAAATTTAATATTAATTTTATATAATCTATTTATAAAGTCATTATACTGTTATCTGATCTATTTATAAATCATTACAACTTTTTCTTTTTATAAAAAAACCTCTTTACCTGTGTTGTCCAGTAAAGAGGTCATAGATCGCCTTTGAGCTTTATAATTATCAGCTTTTTATTATTTTAACTTTATGCTTTTCCGAATTCTGTTAATATAAGGCCCTTGTTTCTCTCTTCTGTCATTCTGATGCTCCATTCATTGACAAAGAGAAGCAGTGGTCTGTCCTTCATATCCTTAACCTTTTTCATATCAGATGTCCCATTTAGACTATCCATGTCTACATCTTCATTGTCTACCCATCTGATATACTCATATGGGAGGTTTTCCATAAGGATCTCTACATTATATTCGCTTTCCAGTCTGAATTTAAGTACATCAAACTGAAGCACGCCTACAACTCCTACGATCACTTCCTCGAGTCCGGTGTTATACTCCTGAAATATCTGAATTGCACCTTCCTGAGCTATTTGCATGATTCCCTTGGTAAACTGCTTTCTCTTCATGGTGTCGATCTGTCTGATCCTAGCGAAGTGCTCAGGAGCAAACGTCGGGATTCCGTCAAACTTGAAAGGATTCTTTTCTGTGGTCAATGTGTCTCCAATCGAATAGATTCCTGAATCAAATATACCGATAATATCTCCGGCATATGCCTCTTCGACCATTTTTCTCGAATCGGCCATAATTGTCTGTGGCTGTGACAGCCTTACTACCTTACCGCCCTGAACATGAAACGCATCCATACCTGCCTCGAAATGACCTGAACATATCCTCATAAATGCGATCCTGTCCCTATGGGCCTTGTTCATGTTGGCCTGAATCTTAAATACGAACGCAGAAAAATCATCTGAGAACGGATCTATATCTCCGGCGTCACTATGTCTGGGAAGTGGAGCTGATGTCATTTTCAAAAAGTGCTTAAGAAAAGTCTCTACGCCAAAATTAGTAAGTGCAGATCCAAAAAATACAGGAGTTTGCTTACCTCTGGAAACCAAATCCATATCAAGAGCCATTGATGCTCCGTCCAATAGTTCAATCTCTTCATTTAGTGTGCTTATTTCCTTGTCGGATAGCTTATCATTGATAGAAGGATCCTTGATACTTATATCCTCTTCGATTCCCTCTTTTGTACCTTTTTTTGTGTCAGAAAAAAGAAGAACATCATTTGATTTTCTGTCATATACTCCTCTAAATTCTTTTCCTGAACCAATAGGCCAGTTAACAGGACATGTGGCGATACCTAGCTCCTTTTCGATATCATCCATAAGTTCAAACGTATCCATTGCATCTCTATCCATTTTATTGACAAATGTAAATATAGGGATATGTCTCATGACACATACCTTAAATAGCTTTCTAGTCTGTGGCTCTACTCCCTTGGCTCCGTCAATGACCATTACTGCTGAGTCAGCTGCCATGAGTGTACGATATGTATCCTCTGAAAAGTCCTGATGTCCAGGTGTATCCAGTAGATTTATGCACATTCCGCCATATTGAAACTGAAGCACTGATGAAGTAACCGAGATACCTCTCTGCTTCTCGATTTCCATCCAATCTGACACTGCATGCTTTGCTGTAGCCTTGCCCTTGACTGAACCGGCCTCATTGATCTGGCCTCCATATAAAAGGAACTTCTCTGTAAGCGTAGTCTTACCCGCATCCGGGTGAGATATTATTGCAAATGTTCTTCTCTTCTCGATTTCTTTTTTGATTATAGATGACTTCAAACGAATTCCTCCGATTTTCAATACGACATATATCTGTATAATTTCATTTTATAATAATAAAAATGTGGTACGACCCACTGTAATTAATATGCAAAATTCAGATTTTTACATAAAAACGCAAAGTAGATTGTACCACCCTTAATGAATAGTCGCAATTAAAATTTAATTTTCAGAACAATATCCAAATAATATCAAATGCTTATCCAAGTATTACAAATGACTGAGGTCCTAATATCAAACTGCTATTTTCATAGCTCGCCTCACCTATCGTATATATTACCTTGAGTCCGAAAGGATCCTTGGCTGTCCGTCCATCAATGTCTTCTGCCATAATGCTTCCATTCAGCTCTTCTCCAGATGGATTCATTCCTATTATCATATTGTCTCTTCTAAAAACAATATATGGTTTTCCCTCCTCAGCCTTTAATACCTCAAATGAACCGTCAGCCTGAAGATCTGTTCTCGAATGCCTTATCTCCAGTATGTTTTTTACGGTATTAAAAAGTGAACTTTTATCTGCCTTTTGGCTTTCCACTGTCGGTGCATCCTGTTCTTCTTCTACCGGAAGATACAGCATTGAAGGATCCGCCTCTGAGAATCCAAGATTTTTACTACTATTCCATTGCATAGGAGTACGAGAACCGGTTCTCGTATATCCTCCCTCTTTTGACGGAAGAAATCTGTATTTCATTCCTATCTCATCACCATAATATATAAACGGAACCCCTGGAAGAGTGAGTATAAATGCAAAAGCAAGTTTTCTCTCTCTGTCCGAAAGCATAGCATTGATCCTAGGCGTGTCATGGTTACCTGTGATCAGCGATACATATCCTCTTCCATAAACATCTGCCAGTCTCTTCTCATAATCCGCCAAGAAATCCATCATGTTACCATTGGCATTTTTTCTGATAATAGTCCTATCCCTTTTTAAAATAGCTTCTATTCCCTGAGTCATGGCCGTCATAATATAGTCCCCGTGATTGATATAATCTCTGAGGAGATGACTATAACCGGTTCCATTATCATTAAGTGTAAAATCCATATGGAATCCAGCATTTATCGAAAGTCTGGCATTACCCCATTCAGAAACAATAGCAGCCTCCGGATAATCTCTGTCCAACATTTCTCTTACATCACGCCATATAGACTGGGTAAAAGATTTCTCTTCATCGTCATTTTTAACCAATGAATCCGCCATATCGACTCTGAACCCATCGCATCCCTTGTCCAACCAAAATCGCATGACATTTTTCATGGCATCACGAGTTCTAAGTGATTCAGGATCATTGGCCGTTTTCTGCCAATGCGTAGTTATTTTTCCAAATCCATAATTAAGTGCCGGCTGTGATTTAAAAAAATTAATCAAATAACAGCCATCCCTATCCGACTCTCCGGAAATATATTTGAATCCATCTGCGCCCTCGAACCAAGATGTAGTCCATATATATCTATCATCGTAATCAGTTTTTTTGGCACTTTTACTTTTTTTGAACCATTCATGTTCTTCTGACGTATGTCCCGGGACAAGGTCAAGTAAAACCCGTACACCCATTTCATGTGCCTTATTAAATAGATTGACAAGATCATCATTGGTCCCATATCTCGGTGCTACTTTCTCGTAATCTCTGACATCATATCCCGCATCCTTAAATGGTGAATCAAAGCAAGGATTGATCCAAAGTGCATTACATCCTAATTCCTTAATATAATCCAAACTCTCTGTTATTCCGTTGATATCTCCGATTCCATCTCCATTTGTATCCTTAAATGACTGAGGGTAAATCTCATAAAATACTGCGTCTCTTAACCAACTTGGCATGATGTCTTTTACCTTTCTATTTATATTTTCTTTGTAAATTTCTTATGTCAAATTCCTATATTAATTTCTTATACTAATTTCTATATTTTTTTCTGCACTTTTTTTCTCATATTTTAATCTATGGGAACCTCAGGCATTTTTTTAAGGACTGAGATCAGCAGATCCTTTTCGTCCGATGGGCTATCTCCGATTATTACCTTATCTTTCACTCTTCCAATATAGTAAAAGAATCCCTGGGCCTCGGCCGAATAATACCCACCTACGTCGGCTCCTCCACCTATTTGGGTACTTATATACTGTTTCTGGCTGTCTGCAAATGTTTCTGCGTCTTTTTCCGAGTCAAAAACAATATATTGAAGCTGTAGCTTATTCTCACTACTGCTACCAGCATATTTCCAAAACTTTATTCCAGGATATATTCCCTCTTTCTCGGTAGTTTGTACAACTGACTTCATACCTGTTCCACGAAGTGCCATATCAAACTTTCTCTCACTTAGTTTGCCACATCCCGTGGTCACAAGCATCGTAAAAAGTAAAAGCATTATAAATGTTGATTTTCTTAGATTTGAAGCAACTTTTTTAAGCATATTAAAGACCCCCTTCTTGTGCAAAATCTCAGTAGTTATACTTTAATATTCACAATCTCAACTTAATTTATATATTACACTATAGTCATAAAAAAGTCCTCTGCATTTCTGCAGAGGACTTAAAATTAAACTTTTCAATTATTTGAACTTGCGCTTACGAGCGGCTTCAGATTTTTTCTTTCTCTTAACAGAGGGCTTTTCATAGTGCTCTCTCTTACGGATCTCCTGCTGAATACCTGCTTTAGCACAGCTTCTTTTGAATCTGCGTAACGCACTGTCCAGAGATTCATTCTCTTTAACTATAACAGTTGCCATATATTCTAACCAAACCTCCCTCCGGTTGCGTATTGTGCCGATTCAGTTTCTCAATTCATTGCACAAAGAGTAGTATAGCACAAATAACTCGCCAGTCAAATACTTTTTGATCACATATGTCTGATATATTACTAAAACCAGAAATCAGCCAAGCTGTTCGCTTAATGTTTCTTTAGCCTTTGAGATGGCATCTTTGATCCCTGCCGGGTTCTTACCGCCTGCCTGTGCCATGTTGGGACGTCCACCACCGCCGCCGCCTACAAGTACTGCAGAAGCCTTGATTATGTTACCGGCATGGGCACCCTTTTTAACGGCATCATCTGTTGCCATAACGATAAGACTGACCTTGTCCTCATGAGCTGATACCAAGACTACTACTCCGGATCCGATCTTATCCTTAAGAGAATCTCCCAGGTTTCTAAGCTCATTCATATCTGTATCAGGGATCTCAACTCCTAGGAATCTAGTTCCCTTAACATCCTCGATCTGAGACATTACATCTCCAACAGATTCCTTAGCTGCCTTATCTTTTAGAGATTCATTTTCAGAACGAAGCTCCTTGATGTCCTTATTAAGAGATTCAATTTTATTAAGTAATTCATCAGGTGTAGTCTTAAGAGCTTCTGATGCACTATGAAGAGCTGTCTCACATTCTCTGTAATATTCAAACAGTGCATCACTTGTAATAGCTTCGATACGTCTGACACTGGCAGATATACCTGACTCTGACTTAATCTTAAGAGCCTTGATATCTCCTGTATTTTGTACATGTGTACCACCGCAAAGTTCAGTTGAGAAATCTCCCATCTTGACTACACGAACGGTATCACCATATTTTTCTCCGAAGAGAGCCATGGCTCCTGATTTTTTAGCTTCATCGAGTGACATGACATCTGTTATAACATCAAGCTTGGCACTGATCTCAGAATTAACTATCTTCTCAACCTCAGCGATTTCTTCTGATGTCATAGCTGCAAAATGAGTAAAATCAAATCTAAGTCTCTTCTCATCTACATAAGAACCCTGCTGCTGGACATGATCGCCCAAGACTCTTCTAAGTGCGGCCTGTAAAAGGTGTGTAGCACTGTGGTTTGAAGCAATAAGTCCTCTTCTGTTTGGATCAACAGAAAGTGTGACCTTATCTCCTACTGCTAGACTTCCATTGATCATCTCACCTACATGGCCTACTTTTCCACCTTGAAGATGAATGGTCTCTAATACTTTGAACTCACCCTTGGCAGATCTGATAACACCGATATCTCCGACCTGTCCGCCCATAGTTCCATAGAAAGGTGTGGAAGCTGTAATGACCGTTCCCTTTTCACCATCTGTCAGTCCCTGAACGATTTCTTCCTCTGTTGTCATAACGAGGATCTCAGACTCATCTACAAGTCTGTCATATCCTGTAAATTCTGATTTTTTAATAGCAAGATCGATTTCCTGATATACAGAAGAATCTGTCCCCATATAATTAGTTTCTTTTCGTGCAGAACGAGCCTTATTTCTCTGCTCTTCCATACAATTTTTGAAACCTTCCTCATCATAGGAAAATCCTTTTTCTTCCAGAATCTCTGCTGTAAGATCCACCGGGAAACCGTAAGTATCATAAAGTTTAAACGTATTCTCGCCTGAGAGGACCGTTGTTCCTTGCTTCCTCATATCTGCTTCATATTCAGACAAGATCTGAAGTCCCTGGTCAATAGTCTTGTTAAAACGATCTTCCTCTTCTGACAGAACCTTTGTAATAAAGCTTTTCTTGTCCTCAAGCTCAGGATATCCAGTTTTGGAGCAACCAATAACGGTCTCAGCAAGTTTATACATAAACTTACCATCAATTCCAAGCATTCTTCCATGACGTGCAGCTCTTCTGATAAGACGGCGAAGCACATAGCCTCTTCCCTCATTGGTAGGAAGGATCCCGTCAGATATCATGAATGTGGCACTTCTAATATGATCTGTTATCAAACGGATAGATACATCACTATCTTCATTGGACTTGTAAGTCTTACCTGACATGTCACAGATCTTATTTCTAATAGCGACCATAGTATCAACGTCAAATACAGACTCTACATCCTGCATTACAAGAGCCAGTCTCTCCAGACCCATTCCTGTATCAATATTTTTCTGAGATAATTCAGTATATCCACCGTGGCCATCGCCTTCAAACTGTGTAAATACATTGTTCCAGATTTCCATGAAACGGTCGCCTTCGCCACCCATCACATCATCTGGACCAGTTCCATACTTTGCTCCACGATCATAATATATCTCTGTACAAGGGCCGCAAGGACCAGCGCCATGTTCCCAGAAATTATCACTTGATCCATCGGCATCTCTTCCGATCCTCATTATCTTATCACCTGGAACTCCGATCTCTTCGTTCCAGATCTTGAATGCCTCATCATCATCGATATAGATCGTAGGGTATAATCTCTCGGGATCCAGTTTCAGAACCGTTGTAAGAAACTCCCATGACCAGTGTATTGCCTCTGTTTTAAAATAATCTCCAAATGAGAAGTTACCAAGCATCTCAAAAAAAGTAAGATGTCTCTCGGTCTTACCTACATTTTCAATATCACCTGTTCTGACGCACTTCTGACAAGTGGTCACTCTTCTCCTCGGTGGGATCTCCTGACCTGTAAAATAAGGCTTGAGAGGTGCCATTCCAGCGTTTATAAGGAGAAGGCTGTTATCATTATGTGGCACTAGAGAAAAACTCTTCATTGCAAGATGTCCCTTGCTTTCAAAAAAGTCCAGGTACATTTTTCTAAGTTCATTTACGCCGTACTGCATTGGTATTAATCGACCTTTCTTATGTTACATTATGTTATATTAAATCCGGATTCATAAACGGATCTATAATCAATTACTGATTCTTTAGAATCTTATGCACGAAAAATCACACAAAAAATTATTATAAAATATGTTGAGACTATCTTCAAGTGGACAGCCGTTTATTTTTGGCATAGCCTAAAGTTCTACGTCTTCGATTTTATTATCTCCGTCCGCCGCTGTAGTCGCCAGTTCATCACAACGATTATTGAGATCATACATAGTCTTGTCTTTCATTCTGTCCGAAGTATCTACGTGACCCTTTACCCAATTAAAAGTGATCTCATGCTTATCCGTCTCTTTGATAAGTGCCTTCCATAGATCGATATTTTTTACGGGCTTGCCGTCAGATTTTTTCCATCCTTTTTTCATCCAGTTATCTATCCAGTGCTTGTTAAATGCATCTACCAGATACTTGGAATCAGAAAAAAGATTTATCCTGCAAGGACGGTTCATTTCACGAAGAGCCATGATCGGACCCATGAGTTCCATTCGGTTATTTGTAGTTTCTATATACCCTTCCGACAGTTCCTTTTTGTGCTGTTCTCCATCAGGACCATTAGCCATTATCACAGCTCCATAACCTCCTGGTCCAGGATTGCCACGGCTAGAACCGTCGGTAAAAATCGTTACTTCTGTCATTTTTTATCTCATTCTATTTATAATCTCATTACATTTCGAATATATTTCTTTTGGATCAAATCCTATATCAAATCTACCTTCTCTATATAATATCCTGCCATTTACCATAGTAAGCTTGACGTTATCCTTGGAGCCTGCATAAACAATATTCTTGATGATATTATTCATAGGCTGCATGTTAGGACGCTGAAGATCTATCATAATGAGATCTGCCTTTTTACCTTTTTCTATGGTATCGCAATCACCAAGTCCCATACAATGAGCCCCTTCTGAAACTGCTGAGTACAGTACTTCATCTGCCGGAACGACAGATGCATCATTCTCTTTTACTTTGGCAAGGGCTGTTGTGAGATACATCTCTCTAAACATATCAAGAGCATTATTAGAGGCTGCGCCGTCAGTCCCAATAGCAAGAGAAATATTCTCATCCATAAATCTCTTAACCGGAGCGATCCCGCTGGCAAGCTTGAGATTAGATGCAGGATTGGTAACCGCATAGAGATGATTTTTCTTCATTATCTCTATATCGTTATCGCTTACCCACACGCAGTGATAACCACCACCGCCATACTTATACATTCCAAGACTATCCATAAGCTCTGTGGGTGTTTTGCCCCAGCGCTCTATACATCCCTTGACCTCTGCCTCTGTCTCAGAATTATGCAGGAATACCGGAGATTTGTATTTATCCGCCAGGCGGGCAACTCCCTCCATTCTCTCCATAGATGTGGTGTACTCTGCATGATAACCCATTATAAATGTAACCAGATCACTGTCCATTTCATTAACAATATTGTAATTATCTTCAAGATCCTGAAGTGTACTTCCGAAGTTATTAAAACCACTGGTCTGAACCGTTCTGAATCCCGCATCTACCGAAGCCTTGGCATTAATCGGGGGGAAGAAATACATATCAAAATTGGAAGTTATCCCACTGGTCAGATACTCCATTATCCCAAGTAGATCAAGCCAATAAATATCATCCGGTACCAGCTGACCTTCTCTCGGGAATACCTGATTATTGAGCCAGTCTGCCAGCGGCATATCATCCGCAAGAGACCTGAGTAATGTCATTGCTGTATGTGTATGGGCATTTTTAAATCCAGGCATTATCAGATTGCCATCGCAGTCTATGATCTCATCCCATACGATAACATCATTATTTTTCAGATAATCAGATGCCTCATTCTCCGTTCCGGAAAAAACTATGGTATCACCCTTGACCCATATCTCTCCTTTTATTATCTTAAATGAGTGTCCCTTATCCGGCATTAAAAGTCTAGCATTGGTAAACCTTGTATTCATCTGAATTCCTTTCTCTTCTTAGTCGATATATGTAATAAAAATCTATACGTATCTCTATGCCATTTGCATGATCATCTACATGCAATGCAATAATGAAATTGTTTAAATTCTGTATATTATACTATTAATTCTCTCATCAAGCCACTATATCATATATGTATTGTTTGGTTCATGCTCCCGGTCTTATATCCTTTTAAATCCAATGTCACATAGGAAAACCCTATTTTTTCAAGGCTCTTTATTATAATTTCTCTATTATGTGGTTCAAGAGCTTCGGCTATCTCTCCTTCAGTCAGTTCAATTCTTGCCATTGGGTGATCACCCTCGCCATGAACTCTTACCCGGAGTTGATGAAATCCTAGATCAATAAGAGTCTGTTCTGCCCTATCCACCATATCAAGCCTCTTCTCATCTAGCTTCTCTCCATAAACAAATCTTGTGGCAAGGCAGGCAAAAGACTGCTTATTCCAGATTTTTATTCCTTTACTTTTTAATATTTCTCTTATCTCCTGTTTTGTAAGACCTGCTTCCATTAATGGACTTACAATTTTCAGTTCTCTTACGGCCTGCATCCCTGGGCGATAATCACTTATGTCATCAGCATTGGAGCCTTCTGCCAAGGTCTCTATGTTATTGTTCCTTACTATTTCGAAGATTTTGCCCATCAGTTTTTTCTTGCAAATATAACATCTGTTTTCCGGATTACCAGAAAATCCAACTATATCCAACTGATTGATATCAAATGTAATCTGTCTTACTTTTAGATTCTCGCAGAGTTCCTTAGCTTCCTGAAACTCTCTCTTCGGGAATACAATAGAATCCGCAGTAACAGCAATAACATTTTCTGCTCCCAATGCTTCCATCGATGCCACAAGCAGCATACAAGAATCCACTCCTCCGGAAAAAGCAACTGCGATTTTACCGTAAGACTTGATGTTTTGTATCAGATTGTTATATTTCTGATCCCGATCCATATTCTGATTTTTTTCCTTATATTGATCCATATTCTGATCCTTATTATTATACTGATTCATGATCTTATTCCTGCTTCATATTCTAAGGCCTGATACTATCTGTCTGCTGACATTTATTGTATATGATTAGAATAGATAATCAAAATCTTTTATTGCCATTTTATTGATTTTTTATTTATCTTTTATTGATCTTTTTGTACATATTTATGAACATCTAAACTTTTTTTGAATGGTTTAACACGTTAATGTATACTTATATCTAAAGATTATATTTTTGAAGGGCTGGTTCAGATGAATGCTATAAAAGAATTTCTGGTAGATATCTGGGATTCCGTGCTGATGATTTTTATTGCCATTATTGTAGGTTTGGTTCTAGGAGTTACTGGTGCTTATTTTTCCATTGCAATTACAAAGGTATCACAAATCAGAATTGCAAATCCATGGATTCTATTTTCCCTTCCGGTAGGAGCAGTTATTATATGTTTCTTTTATCGGATCACCAAAGGAGATGATACTGGAGGTACCAATCGAATACTTCTATCCGCTGAAAGCGGTAAAAAAGTTCCTCTTAGGATGGCTCCTCTTATTTTTTTCTCCACAATATTCAGTCACCTGGTAGGTGCATCAGTTGGTCGTGAGGGTGCTGCTCTTCAGCTAGGTGGAAGCATAGGTTACTTTTTAGGAAAGGTATTTCATGTAAAAAAAGACGATCTGGGGAGTATGGTAATGACCGGAATGAGCGCTGCATTTTCAGCTCTTCTAGGTACACCTCTTACTGCTACTGTTTTCGCAATGGAGCTGTCATCCGTCGGAGTCATGCATTACAGCTCATTTCTCCCCTGTGTAATCTCAGCCACAACAGCTGCTATCACATCTAAGACCATCGGAGCTCCTGCATTATCTTTTGGGAAAATAAATATACCGAGATACTCCTATGGACTAATAACAAAGGTTCTGATAATTGGAGTTATATGCGGTTTTATAGCACTGCTGTTCTGCTACTCATTGGAATGGTCCAAGGAATTTTTTGAAAAGCATATTCCAAATATATATATAAGAGCCTTTGCCGGAGGATCACTGCTTTTAGGAATGACATTTGTATTTGGTCCTCAAGTATATAATGGTGCAGGATTAAATCTGATTGTTGATTCCATTAATGGTAATTCACCTGATCTGTCATTCTTACTAAAGATCCTATTCACTGTAGTATCAATAACAGCCGGATACCGAGGCGGAGAGATCGTTCCCTCATTTGTCGTTGGAGCCACATCCGGATGCCTCCTCGGGCATCTATTGGGGATTGATCCCGGATTTGCTGCGGCCCTAGGCATTGGCGCTGTTTTCTGCGGTGTGACTAATTGTCCTATTTCAGCTTCTATATTCTGCTTTGAGCTGTTTGGTTTCAAGGGTGCCCATTATTTTCTGTTTGTCACAGCCCTAAGCTTTGTATATTCTAGAAGCAAGAGCCTGTATTCTTCACAAAAAGTATTTGAAAAATAATAAATCCATAATACATATATCATTATAAACAAATAAAATCGGCAGGAATCTATGATTCCTGCCGATACTCACGTGACACTATTTGAATTTTGTTTAAAGCATTTTGTTTAAAGTTTATTCTGCTAATTATTTAGCAGATTTTTTTCTCTTTATAACAACAAGTCCTGTTGTTGCAACTGCCATACATAAAACAAGAATAATAAATGTATAATCCATTACTCCAGTCTTGGGTGATGCAACCTTTGCAGGCGTAGCTGCAGCAGGTGTAGCTACAGCAGGCTCAGCTGCAACTGAAAGTGTTACAGGCTTGTTAGCTGTTGTAAGCTCAACGAAAACAGGTGAAAATGAGTTGAATTCAGGAGCGATATTACCGTCAGCATCTACGAGGCACTGCTGAACTGTCCAAGCACCATCATGGAAATGTCCAACAAGAGCAATCTTGCCAGCATAATCCTTGCCAACTGCCATTGTTACCTTACCTGCTCCTGTTGCATTTAGGTCAAAGATCTTGAAAGTATCAGAAAGAACGTCGAATCCTGCTTTTTTAAGATCTGCTGCAAGTGTTGATAAGAATTTTGTTGCAGAAGCAACTACCTTAGGATCTGTAATCTCAGTCTTGCCATTTACCTTAACATTGCTGCCACTAGGAACAGTAATCTCCGGAAGTACACTTCCCTTAACAGCAGGTACTGTAACTTCCTTGCCATTATAAAGTGCATTAGCTGCATTCATTGCTACATCTGTGTAGTTCTGAAGAAGAGTAGTTGCATATTCTTTTGATGTAGCAGGATTAGCTGCATACTTTGCAACAATTGCATTCTGATCGATTGCGAACTGGTTAGTAATATAATTCTGGATATTAGCATAATTCGCTATAACATTTTTACCAAACACATCCTTGTCAGCATAGCATTTCTCTTTTACACCCTGGAATGCAAAATAAGCACTGTTAGGATCATATGTGTAGTTCTTATCAAATGTTGTCTCAAGCTTATATGCATCAGGTGTCTTATTGATAAGCATAGGATATGACGGAATAAATACTGAATACTTGGGAGCTACCATTGCTCTCCACTCAACTACAGATAGATCTGTAGGAACATTGTCAAATCTCTGGAATATTGTACATTCCATTGTAGCCTGTCTCTCAATGTAATCTAACTTAAAGAAATTAAATACATCTTCCATTGACAGTTTTCTATTTGGCTTGAAGGCAAACTTAAATGTAGAATTGTCTGTTGTAACTCCAAGTGAAGGATTCAAATAATCCATTGCTGACTTCATACGTGTGCTTGAATTCTGGTCACTATATGAAAGATTAAGGTCAATGGTCTTGCCATCAGCTGCATCACCGATCTTACCATTTATATCTGTGTATGTTCCAGCAGTCTTTGCAATATTAATAAGATTAGGAGAAACTACAAAGTCTGTCTTAGTAGTAGCAGCTCTGTTTGTAGCGCCCTCTGTATTAACGTTCTTCATAATAGTAACGTTAGGATTGACATAGCATATGTCATTAGGAAGCTTATATGCTGCATACTGAGTACCAGATACTATTTCAAGGTACCATGTCTCATTAGCATCGCCAACAAGAATTCCTGAAGGTTCTGAACACTTAGACTTATCTACTGCATCGAGGATAATGTCAATACCTTCTCTGGCAGTTTTAGCCTGTCCAAGTACGATTGTGGTAAAAGACTGCTCTCCGATTCCATGCTCTCCAACAGTTTCAGATGTTGCATATGGATCTGCTGCATCAGTCTTAGCATTTTCATAAAGAGATTCTGTTGCAGATATAGATACTCCGTACTGGTTGGTTCCCTGGGCCTCATAACAAGTCTGTGAAGCTCCATCCCAAAGTTCCTTGGCATCTCTTACAGATGTATATCTGTAACTGTCTTGATTGCCCCATGTATAGGTCCATCCCTCTGCATCAGTAAAAGAAGATCCAGCCTTAATCGCTCCGGCCTGTTTTACATCATAGAGTTTAAGATTGTTTTTTCCACCATCCTCTGTACGTCCATATATGGTCTGTCCTGTTGTGGATAAATCTTTGCCTACATAAATCTCTGTACAAGCTTTAACAGGCATAGCCTGCATTGCTAGGAATGCTGCGCCAAATAAAGCGCCGGATAATAAATATCCTTTTTTCATAAAAAGTACCCCTTTCTAACTAGCTGAAAGTATTATTAACCTCCCATCACTCACGTGAAAAATAATGGAACTATCAGCATCAACATTTTGATTGCACTCGAGTATTGTCTCAAATTCAACACAAGTTATTCATGGTTTGATTGAGTTTATTTCACTTTATAAATGAAATAATATTATGGTTTTAACTAAAATTGCCATATTTATACTGTTATTTTTGTGCATTTTGCACAAAACAATTAGAGCCCTGTATTTTATACAGAGCTCCAATTTCATTTTCTATAAAATGTAAGTGTATATCATATAATAATTTCTAATAATCCAGGCAACTATCTATTCGCCAAACTTCTCTCGAAAATCATCCTCGGATATTACCGGGATCCCAAGGGTTCTGGCCTTTTGGTTTTTACCGGAGGTACTTTCTATATCATTATTTATGAGATAATCCGTACTTTTTGATACTGAGCCTGTGACATTTCCTCCCTGAGACGCTATATAAGCCTTTAATTCATTCCTATTCTTATAATAATGAACATCGCCTGTCACCACAAATGTCAGATCTCTACATCTGTCTCCAGCGGCGGTCTTCTCTGTCTCAATGATCTCGACCTCTTTTTCTAAGAGTTCCAGTACCCGGATGTTCTCAAAATCATGGCACCATTTTACTATGGCTGAGCTTTTTTCAGGTCCAATACCGTCAATTGAAGAGAATATCTCTTCGTCATCTGTAGATCTGGCTATTTCAAACAGTTCATTAAAACTATGTACTGATAATAATCTCTTTGCTACGTCAGGTCCTACAAGCGGAATGCAAAGAGCAAATACCATCCGTGTATCATCTACTTTTCTGGCATTGTAAATAGACTCTTTCAGATTCTGAACACTCTTTTCTCCGAAACCATCCAACTGCGACATTTCATCGCTGTGATCCATAAGCTTATAAATATCTGCAAAGTTCTTGACCCAGCCTTGATTGATAAAACGATCCAAAGTGCTTTCTGAGATTCCGTCGATGTCAGTTCCAGGTTTTGAGACGAATCTAGAAAATTTTCTAAGCTCCTTGGCTGTACACTTTGGGTTGGTGCATCTAAGCGTCATGGTTCCTGACTGTTCTGATACCGATATATCTGTATCTGCTCCGCAGACAGGACATTTCCCGGGAATATTTAGTTTCCCATTTTGCCTGTTGACCTTGATGACCTTGGGAATGATCTTATTAGCCTTGATTACAGAGATTTCAGTTCCTGCATCTCCGATCCCAAGTCTCTGACATTCTGAAATATTGCAAAGGCTCGCTCTTTTTACCGTTGTGCCTTCCAATTCCACAGGTTCAAATACCGCAACCGGTGTGATCGTGGATGCAGCACAGCTCCACTCAATGTACCTAAGAGTTGTCTCTGCAGCTTCATCCTGCCATTTAAATGCATAACCAGCTCTTGTAGCATGATGTCCTGTGACACTTCCAGTCTGAGCATATTCTGTGTCATCGTAACTTATTACCAGGCCGTCTACCGGGTAAGGATTTTTATCCGAAGTTACTTTTTCAGTCCATTTATCTATAACGCTGTGTATATTTTCTGAACTTGGTTTATCTATGAGTTCTCTTTCTACAGGTTTAAATCCCTGTTCCTCAAGATAATCCATCCTATCTCCCCAGGATGTAATGTCACTTTCAGTATAAACAAGCGTAAACGGTATCCAGGTTATTTTTCTTTTCTTTACCTCTTCCGGGTCCTTTAGGGACAATGAGCCACTGGCCAGATTCCTAGGATTGGCGTAGTCCTCTTCAGCTTCCAGGCGGAACTTTTCAAAATCCTCATAGCTGATCACTGCCTCGCCCCTTATTACCATATGTCCCTTTTCTTTTACGGTAGGGAGAATCCCGTTAATAGCTGCTGCAAGATGTGTAATATTATTACCGGCATGACCATTTCCTCTGGTCACTACCTTTTTTAGTTGTCCATTATCATAAGTCACTACAAGAGTGAGTCCGTCCAACTTCCAACTGAGCCAGACAGGACGATTCTCTGCCCACTTTACCAATTCTTCCGGATTTTTAGTCTTGGCAAGTGAAAGTGCCGGGAATTCATGTTCTTCGCGCTGTCCATTTTGTATCTCGTCATCAGAAGTGTCGTTTTCTCCTTCTGATCTAAAATCACTTTCTGAACTTACATTATGAGTGGGACTGTTTTCTAAAATTATCCCTGTCTCATCCTCTATTTTTTTTAGCTCATCGAAAAGGGCGTCCCATTCGAAGTCTGTCATCTTCTCACTGCTACCGCCATAATAAGCAGCTGATGCAGCATTTAGACGTTTTATTATATCTTCGATATGCGCCCTTGTGTCAACACTCTGTTTTATAGAATCATTCATTCCTGATAAATCTCCGTAATTATTTAACTATATACTTTTAAGGTTATATGATAATTATATAACAGTTTTATAACATTTGGTAATGAATGTACAAAAGTAACCTGTATAAATTAGGTTTCTGGCCTTTTTTGATTTCTAGC
>ERZ795062.641-NODE-641-length-28531-cov-50.565353_pt1 | contig 28531 bp, 20 predicted proteins | sample MGYA00375146_ERZ795062 | MGnify/ENA primary metagenome ERZ795062 (study PRJEB30191, sample SAMN05720281) | activated sludge metagenome | isolation source: Anaerobic digester | place: USA | collected 2015-07-16 ... | reverse complement strand
GACGAGAGTGCGGTGCACGGCATACGGACGCGGTGACCTCAGCACCACACGCCCCGGTAGCCTGGGATGTCGCTCCGGCGACCACCTCGCGAACGGAAGGACCCGCGCATGCCCGCAGTCGTCCTCGTCGGCGCCCAGTGGGGCGACGAAGGCAAGGGGAAAGCCACTGACCTGCTCGGTCGCCGCGTCGACTACGTCGTGAAGTTCAACGGCGGCAACAACGCCGGTCACACGGTCGTCATCGAGCAGGCCGACGGCAGCACCGAGAAGTACGCGCTGCACCTGCTGCCATCGGGCATCCTCACGCCGAGCTGCACGCCGGTCATCGGCAACGGCGTCGTCGTCGACCTCGAAGTGCTCTTCCGCGAGATCGACGGCCTCAATGCGCGTGGAGTCGACACCTCCAAGCTCATCGTCAGCGCCGACGCGCACATCATCACGCCCTACAACCGGGTGCTCGACAAGGTGACCGAGCGCTTCCTCGGTGCCCGCAAGATCGGCACCACCGGCCGGGGCATCGGCCCCACCTATGCCGACAAGATGTCGCGCACCGGCATCCGGGTCCAGGACCTGTTCGACCGGCACATCCTCGAGCAGAAGGTCGAGGCGGCGCTGCTGTTCAAAAACCAGGTGCTCGCCAAGATCTACAACCGACGGGCCATCTCGGTCGCGGAGGTGGTCGAGGAACTCGAGTCGTATGCCGCTCGGCTGGCTCCCATGGTCCGCGACACGTCGTTGGTGCTCCAGGAGGCGCTCGACCGGGGCGAGACGGTGCTGCTGGAGGCCGGACAAGCCACGCTGCTGGACGTCGACTTCGGGACCTACCCGTTCGTCACCTCGTCCAACGCGACGGCCGGCGGCGCCTGCACCGGCTCGGGCATCCCGCCGACCCGAGTGGCCCGCGTCATCGCGATCCTCAAGGCCTACACGACCCGGGTGGGGGAGGGCCCCTTCCCCACCGAGTTGTTCGACGCCAACGGTGAGTTCCTGCGCAAGGTCGGCACGGAATACGGCACGACGACCGGCCGGCCCCGCCGCTGTGGGTGGATGGACGTGGTCATCGGCCGCTATGCCACCCGGATCAACGGGGTGACCGACTTCGTCGTCACCAAGCTCGACGTCCTCACCGGCCTGGAGGAGGTGCCGATCTGCGTCGCCTATGACGTCGACGGCGTCCGCCACAACGAGATGCCGGTCAACCAGAGCGACTTCCACCACGCTCAGCCGATCTACGAGACGTTGCCCGGCTGGTGGGAGGACATCACCGGCTGCCGCACCTTCGAGGAGCTGCCGACCAACGCTCAGGCTTACGTGCTGCGGGTCGAGGAGCTCATCGGCGCTCGGGTGTCCGCGATTGGCGTCGGCCCCGGCCGTGACGCGATCATCGTGCGCCACGACCTGCTCGGCGAGGACTGAGCGCCCCCACCACGCGAGGAGGTATGCCGCCGACGCACCGCGCTGCCCTCGCCTGAGGCGCTTCCGATCGGGCAGACCTCAGTGATCGTCACCGCGTCTGCGGGTTTGAAGCACCGTCATCCGGTGTGCCGCACGGGTAAGAACCACATAAAGGGTGCGTATGCCGCCGGGAGACTCGCGCACGATCTCGTCGGGGTCGACGACGAGGGTCGCATCCCATTCCAAACCCTTGGTCGACAGCGGGTCGAGCACCCGCAGCCGGCCTTGCGCGGAGCCGTCCAACGACGCCAGCGCTGCGGCATACCGGCGGGGGGTGATGATCGCGACGCTGCCGTCGACCTCGGTCAGCAGTCGTTGAGCCTCGGCCTCGATCGACTCCAGGGGCCGCTCGCCGAGGCGCGCCTCACGCGGAGGTATGCCGGTCTCGCGCACCGCCTCGGGGATGTCGGCGTCAGGCACCTCGGTCCGCACGACGGCTGCCGCGTAGTCGAAGATCTCGCGGGCGTTGCGGTAGTTGGTGCCCATGTGGAAGAGCCGGTGCTCCTGCCCACCCCAGGCCTCGGCACGGGCGACGAGCGACTCGACCGGGTCGGGCCACGCGCTCTGGGCGGCATCGCCGACGACGGTCCAGGAAGCCCGTCGGCCGCGCCGCCCGAGCATCCGCCACTGCATCGGCGACAGGTCCTGCGCCTCGTCGACGAGCACGTGGGCATAGTCGGCGACCCGTCCGATGCGTCCGACGAGCAGCCGATCGCGCGGATCTGACGGAGTCGTCGAGTAGGCCGGCTCGACCTCCTCCGGACGGAACGACCCGCCCGTGGCGCCTTCGAGGAGTTCGTCGAGGTTCTCGATCTCGAAGAAGCCGCGCTCCTCGACGGGTTGCTCCTGCTCAGGGCCTAGGCGCACCGCGAGTTCGTCGACGAGCGCGACGTCGGCGATCGACCAGGTCCCGGTCTCAAGGGCCTCCATCCAGGAGGCATGGACCGCGTCGACCTCGGCGGGGCCAAGGAGCCCGGCCGCGCAGGCGTCCAGACGCTGGCGATCGGTCAGCCAGAGGAGCACCTCGCGCGGGTCCAGTTGCGGCCACCAGGCCGAGAGGAATGCGTCGACCTCGATGTGGTCGCTGAAGCGGCCGAGGAAGTCGTCGCGGTCGGGGTGACCGACGAGCCGCAGGGCCGTCTCGGCGAGGGTCTGGCGGGCCGCCTCGACGCCGAGGTTGTGCGGGTGTTGGCGCAGGACGTGCGCGCGGATCCGTTGCAGGACAGTCGAGTCCAGGCGCACGGCATACCCGGCGACGAAGGTGCGCAGCTCGGTGGGGACGCCGTCGGGCAGGCCGCGCGCCACCCGCGCCATGAGCTCGCGCATCCGCAGCGACCCCTTGACCGCAGCCGCGGCCGGGGTGTCGTGCCGGTCGGTCGACATCGCGTCGACGATGTCGCCCAGGGCGCGCAGCGCGACGCTGTCCTCACCGAGGGAGGGCAGGACCCGCTCGATGTATGCCGTGTAGGCCGCCGAGGGCCCGACCACGAGGATGCCGCCGCTCTCGTAACGCCGCCGGTCGGCATACAACAGGTATGCCGCGCGGTGCAGCGCGACGACGGTCTTGCCGGTGCCGGGGCCTCCGGTGATCTCGGTGACGCCGCGCCCGGGAGCCCGGATCGCCTCGTCCTGGTGGGCCTGGATCGTCGCGACGATGTCGCGCATCCGGGCGCCGCGGGTGCGGGTGAGCGCCGCCATGAGCGCGCCGTCCCCGAGGATGACCAACCCGTCAGGGGCCTCGGGGACCATGAGGTCGTCCTCGGCGCCGATGACGACGGGCCCGCGGCAGCGCAGGACACGCCGCCGCAGGACACCCATGGGCTCGACGGGCGTCGCCCGATAGAACGGAGCGGCGGCGGGTGCGCGCCAGTCCATGACGAGCGGCTCGTAGTCGTCGTCGCGGACCCCGAGTCGCCCGATGTAACGGACCTCGCGTTCGAGCGCCTCGCTGTCACGGCCGGCCACGGGGTGGTCGAGGTCCAGGCGGCCGAAGACCAACCCTTCGTACTGGGTGTCCAGGGCATGCTGACGACGAGCGGCGTGGAAGACGAGGGCGTCGCGTTCGAACAGCCCGGTGAGCTCCTCGTCTCGGGCCTCGCCGGTGCGCTCGGTGCGGCCACGAGCCAGGCCTTCGACGGCCACGAGTCGCGCGCGCTGGGACGCCTTGTCGAGTTCGGCGTAAACACGGTCGACGTGGGCCTGCTCGATCGCAAGCTCTCCCGCGAGGGCGTCGTCGGCCCCCGCGGGCGCTTGGGGCAGGTCGTGTGCCGTCGTCATCGAGCACCCGTCCTGGTCACGGCGTCCATCCGGTCGCAGGTTTCCGTCCCGTCGTATCGAGAGGCCGGTCGCCCGGCCACGGAACGCACAAGTCTAGTGCAGCGGCGGCCGCTCGCGCGCCCGCCCAGCCCGGGCGAGACGGCGGCCCGGGGCCCTAGGGTTGGGGTGTGAAGGTCCTCGTCATCGGGTCCGGTGCCCGCGAACACGCCCTCGTCCGCGGCCTGAGCGCCGATCCCGACGTATCGGCCGTCGTCGCCGCCCCGGGCAACCCCGGGATCGACCTCATCGCCCAGTGCGAGCCGCTCGCCGACGTGTGCGATGCCGCCGCTGTGCTCGCGGTGGCTGCGCGGCATACCGTCGATCTGGTCGTCGTGGGCCCCGAGGCGCCCCTGGTCGCGGGAGTCTCCGACGCCTTGCGCGAGGCGGGGTATGCCGTCTACGGCCCGTCCGCCGCGGCGGCCCAGTTGGAGGGCAGCAAGTCCTTCGCCAAGGAGGTCATGGCCTCGGCAGGGGTGCCCACCGCATTGGCCCATGTGTGCACGACGATGGCCGAGGTCGAGTCCGCCCTCGATGCGCTCGGGGCGCCGCACGTCGTCAAGGACGACGGCCTGGCCGCCGGCAAGGGCGTCGTCGTCACCGACGACCGCGAGGCCGCCCTGGCCCACGCGCGCGCCTGCCTGGCCAAGCCGGATGGTCAACTGGTCGTCGAGGAGTTCCTCGACGGGCCCGAGGTGTCGGTCTTCTGCATCTGCGACGGCACCAGCGTGCGAGCGTTGTCACCCGCGCAAGACTTCAAGCGAGTCGGCGACGGTGACCTCGGGCCCAACACCGGTGGCATGGGCGCCTATTCGCCATTGCCCTGGGCGCCGCCGCACCTGTCCGACTGGGTCATCGAGCACATCGCCCAGCCGACGATCGACGAGATGCACCGCCGGGGGACCCCGTTTGTCGGCACCCTCTACGTCGGCCTGGCGATGACGTCGCGCGGCCCACGGGTGGTGGAGTTCAACGCGCGGTTCGGCGACCCCGACGGGCAGGTCTCGCTCGCTCGGTTGGTCACGCCCCTGGGCACGCTCTTGTATGCCGCCGCGACCGGCCGCCTCGACGACGCGGACGACCTGCACCACCGACCCGAGTCGGCGGTCGTCGTCGTGCTCGCTGCGGAGGGCTACCCCGCCGCGCCGGTGCCCGGCGGCACGATCGAGGGCCTCGATGCGGCGGCGGAGGTGCCCGGGGCCTGGGTGCTTCACGCGGGCACGCGCCGGGCCGAGGACGGCCGGATCGTCGCGGCCGGCGGCCGGGTGTTGGACGTCATGGCCGTGGGTGCCGACCTGGCATCGGCGAGGGACACGGCATACCGCGCGGTGTCCTGCCTTGAGTTGGCCGGTGGGCACCATCGCAGCGACATCGCGCTTGCTGCGGCGCGAGGCGAGATCCACATCCCAGGGAGTGACACATGAGCGACTCGACGGCCCTCGTCCTGCCGGGCTATGAGCACATCTATTCGGGGAAGGTCCGCGACCTGTATGCGCCGCTCGATCCGGTGACGGGTGAGCGCCGGACCGACCAGGTGCTGCTCGTCGCGTCCGACCGGATCTCGGCGTTCGACTACGTCCTGGACACCCCCATTCCCGACAAGGGGCGGGTGCTGACGCAGTTGTCGCTGTGGTGGTTCGACCGGCTCGTGGGCCTGGAGAACCATGTGGTCTCGACCGACGTGCCCGCCGCGGTGGCCGGCCGCGCCGTTCTGGTGCGGCGCCTGGAGATGATCCCCGTCGAGTGCATCGCCCGGGCCTATCTCACCGGCGGCGGCCTGAGCGAGTATCGGCAGTCCGGGGCGGTGTCTGGCGTCCCGCTTCCGGCCGGGCTCGAGGACGGCTCGCGGCTGCCGGTGCCGATCTTCACGCCCAGCACCAAGGCCGCGATAGGCCAGCACGACGAGCCGATGACCATCGAGGAGGTTCAGAGCGCGGTCGGGACCCAGGTGGCGGCCCGCATCGACGTCTTGACCCGCCGAATCCTGGCCCGTGGCAACGAGATCGCCGGCGCCAACGGCATCATCATCGCGGACACCAAAGTGGAGTTCGGCATCGACCGCTCCCGCGAGGACGACAGCGGCGGCCCCGTCATCGTGCTGGCCGACGAGGTCCTCACCCCCGACTCGTCACGCTTCTGGCCGGCCGATCAGTGGCAGCCGGGCCGGTCGCAGCCGTCGTTCGACAAGCAGTTCGTCCGCGACTGGCTGACCTCGCCGGAGAGCGGTTGGGACCGCTCGTCGGGTGAGGCTCCGCCCCCGTTGCCCGAACACGTCGTCGAGGCGACCCGGGCGCGCTATCTCGAGGCCTACGAGCGGATCACCGGGAACACGCTTCCCTGACGGGTCTGCCGGCTCTGACCGACGAGTCTGCCGGGTCTGACGGGTATGCCGCGTGGTCAGGCGTCGTAGGTGGTGATGCCTTCAACCTCGGGCACGGCGTGCCACTGGCCGTCCGCGGCCGACTCGACTGCGGCATCGGCGGCGGCCGCAGCCGACCAGCCATCGGCAGCCGACGGTGCCAACTGCTGACCGGTGAGCACCGAGCGCAGGAAGAGCTGGGCCTCGACCACCTTGAGGTCGTCGAATCCCATCGGGACGCCGGGACCGGGCTGGAAGCGGGCGAAGTCGCCGTGCTGCGGCCCGGCCAGCGACGTCGTGTAGCCGTGCTCAGGCCCGTTGCCGGTGGCGCTGACCAGGCAGGTCTGCAGTTCGTTGATCTTCTCGAAGTTCCAGCGCAGCGATCCGCCCGTGCCGTAGACCTCGACGGCATACTCCGAGCGCGGGCCGATCGACACGCGTGAGGATTCCAGCGTGCCGACGACGCCGTTGTCGAAGCGAGCGAGGATGCCGACGTAGTCCTCGTTGCCGACGGGTCCGCGTTCGTCGCCGATCTCGAAACCGCCGTGCCCGACGCCCACCTTGGTGGGGATCGGGCGCTCGGTGATGAACGTCGAGCTCAGCGCGGTGACCGAGGCGACCCGGCCGACGAGGAACTGGGCGAGGTCCAGCCCGTGCGACATGAGGTCACCGACGACCCCGGAGCCGGCTCGGTCCCGGTCGTAGCGCCAGGTGAGGGGCCCTTCGGGTGCCGACGCATAGTCGGCGATCAGCCAGACCCGGATGTTGGTGATCCGGCCGAGGGCGCCGTCGCGGATGAGTTGCCGGGCCCGGGCGACCGCCGGCGCGTGCCGGTAGTTGAACCCGACCGAGGTGACCACTCCGGCCGCGGCGGCGGCGCGGGCGATGTCGGCGCTCTCGTCGGCGCTGACGCCCATCGGCTTCTCGATCCAGAACGGCTTGCCGGCCGCGGCCGCCGCGAGGGCGATCTCCTTGTGCAGGAAGTTCGGCGAGCAGATCGACACGACGTCGACCTCGGGGTCGGCGAGCAGCTCGCGGTAATCCGCGCTGGCGCGGGCGAAACCGAGCTGCTCGGCGGCATACTCCCGCGCCTCCGGCACCGGGTCGGCAGCGTGGACGAGGCGCGTCCGCACTCCGAGGTCGGAGTAACGCAGCGGCGCGGCGAGGTAGGACGTCGAGTGCAACCGGCCCATCCAGCCGAGGCTGATGACGCCGACTCCGATGTCACGCATGAGGATTCGTTCCCTTGTGTCTAGGCGGGGCAGCCGGTCGGGTCACAGGTAGTGACGCTGGGCGGCCTGCTCGCGGACGTACTCGGTGTATGCCGTCTGGGTGCTCTGCAGGTCGCTCACCTGCGAGACCGGCACGTCCCACCACGCTGAGCCGGGCGGGTTGGGGCCATAGAGGTCGGTCTCGATATAGAGCACCGTCGTGTGGTCGGAGGCGGCCGCCGCGGCGTAGTTGGCCCGGAAGTCGGCAATGGTCGCACATCGCAGCACGTCGGCACCCCAGCTCGCGGCGTTGGCCGCGAGGTCGAAGGGGACATGCTCGCCGTCCAAGCGTCCAGAGGTCCGGTTGCGCATCCGGTAGTTGGTGCCGAAGCGCTGCGAGCCTCGCGACTCTGACAGCCCGCCGATCGACGCGAAGCCGTGGTTCTGCAGCAGGACGATGATGACCTTGACGCCCTCGGAGACGATCGTCGCGATCTCCTGCGGAAGCATCTGGTAGGTGCCGTCACCGACGATCGCGATGACCTCGTGCCCGTCACCGAGGGCCAACTTGGCGCCCAGGGCGGCCGGGATCTCGTATCCCATGCAGGAGTAGGCGTATTCGACGTGGTACTGCACGGGGGTCGATGCGCGCCACAGGCATTGCAGGTCACCGGGCATCGAGCCGGCGGCGTTGATGACGACGTCCTCGGGCCCCATCAACTCGTTGAGGGCTCCGAAGACCTCAGTCTGGGCGGGCAGCGGGGTCTGGTCGCGGTGGTAGCACTCCTCCACGGCCCGCTGCCACGCGGCATCGAGGTCGACGGCTTCCTGCCGGTATGCCGCGTCGACGCTCCACCCGTCCAGTGCCCCGGTGAGCGCCGTGAGGGCTTCGCGGGCGTCGGCGACGAGCATGCTCGCCGAGTGCTTGGCTGCGTCGAAGCCGAGGGTGTTGATGTTGACGAACCGCACGTCGGGGTTGGCGAAGATCGTGTGGCTGGCGGTCGTGAAGTCGGAGTACCGAGTGCCGATGCCGATGACCACATCTGCCTGTCGCGCAAGCGCATTCGCGGCCGAGGTGCCGGTCGAGCCGATCCCGCCGACGGCGCTCGGGTGGTCCCAGTTGATGGCGCCCTTGCCCGCATGGGTGTCGGCCACGGGGATGCCGGTCGCGGTGGCGAACGCGCGCAACTGCTCGGACCCATCGGCATACACGACACCGCCGCCGGCGACCACGAGCGGCCGCTTTGCCGATCTGATGACCTCGACCGCGCGGGCGAGCGCTGCGGCCTCAGGGGCCGGGCGGCCGATGTGCCAGACCCGCGGGCGGAACAGTGCCACGGGCCAGTCGAACGCCTCGGCCTGCACGTCCTGCGGGAGGCAGATCGTCACGGCCCCGGTGTCGGCCGGGTCAGTGAGCACCCGCATCGCGCCCAGCAACGACGGGATGAGTTGCTCGGGCCGGTTGATCCGGTCGAAGAAGCGCGACACCGGGCGGAAGACATCGTTGACCGACACGTCGAGGGTTCCGGGGTCCTCCAACTGCTGGAGCACCGGGTCGGGATAGCGCGTCGCGAACTGGTCGGAGGGCAGCAGGAGCACCGGGATCCGGTTGGTCGTCGCGAGCGCAGCGCCGGTGACCATGTTGGTCGCACCGGGGCCGATCGACGTGGTGATGGCCATCGTCTGCAGGCGGTTCTTGGTGCGGGAGTAGGCGGTTGCCGCGTGGACGGCGCCCTGTTCGTTGCGGACCAGGAAGTAGGGCAGGTGCTCGCCGGGCTCGCCCGCCTCGGCGGCGGTCTGGTCCTGCAGAAGCGCCTGCCCGACGCCGGCCACGTTGCCGTGCCCGAAGATGCCGAACATGCCTGTGACGAGCCGCTGTTGGACCCCGTCACGCTCGGAGTGCTGGTTGGCCAGGAACCGCACCAGGGCCTGGGCCCCCGTCAGCCGCACCGTCTCGGTCATGGTCGTCGTCCTTCTCACGTGGTCGGGGTGGTGCTCATTCGGAGGGTATGCCGCGGGCTCGCCTCACGGGGCGGGGAGGATGACCTCGCGGACCAGGTGGTCGAGTTCTTCGTCAGCGGCGAGGAACTGGCGCAGCGTCTTGCGGGTCGCGCCGAACTCGTCGAACTCCTCCGTCGTCATGCCGTCGGGCTCGTAGGCGCGACGGAACTCCGGGATCTGCAGGAGGGCGTCGAGAATGGTCGGGTCCACCGGGATGTCCATGCGGGGCGCCGCGTCCGCGCCGCTGGCCTGGATCTTCTGCTGCCAGCCGAACGGCGGGGAGATGACGACGTCTCCGCCGACAAACTCGCTCCACTGCAACTGGTTACGGAAGGCCGCCGAGAGCAGCCGGGACCGGAAGCCACGCTCCTGGAAGATCGCGTAGGCGTGCTTGAAGGCCGCGACCCCGGCCCACTCGAGGTAGCTGGGGTCGATGTCGATCCCGTCCCGCTTGACGACGTCCTTGAGCCAGTCGTCCAGGCGCCCGACCATGATCGTCACGACGGGGCCCATGTGCGACACGTCGTGGCCCGCCGCCTCCCGGGCAGCCAACCCGCGCTCGATCGCCTCGGCCGCCGCGACGGCCTGTGGGACGGTGAAGGACACGGTGACGTTCATGCTGACGCCGCGTGCCGTGGCATCCTCGATGGCGGCAATTCCCTTGTGGGTCGCGGGAATCTTGACAATGACGTTGGGCGCCAGGGTGGAGAACCGCTCGGCTTGGTCGGCCAGAGCAACCGCGTCGCGGTGCAGCCGCGGGTCGGTCTGCATCGAGAGCCGACCGTTGTGGCCCTTGAACTTCTCGAAGGCCGGTTCGAGCAGCCTGGCGGCCTCGATGGAGATTTCTTCGACGACCTGCCACCCGATCTGCGACTCAGACGCGGTCGGGCGCTGTTCGGCGATCTCCAGCATCCGGGCCGACCAGCGGGGCAGGTCGGCCTTCACGCAGGTGACCGCGATGACCGGGTTACACGTGGCCCCGACGGCCCCCCACTCGATGGACTGGGCGAGCTCGCGTGGGTCGGCCGAGTCGTTCCAGAGCGCGGTGGTCGTCGTCTGGGTCATCGTCTGCAGTGGCGATGCGTTGTCTGACATGGGTTCCTCCGGGGCGGGCGGCGCTGGTGGTCCGAGACAGCGGTGTCGCGGCGAACTCGGTGCTGGTGAAGCTCGCGGCTGGTGAGTCGAGACTAGCTCTCGCCCTGCCTGCCGTGTCAATAGCTTGTCCTAACATTCTCGCAAATTGTTAGCGCGAGGATGGACCGCTGTGCGGTGCGAGCAGGTCAGCCGGCGTGGTGCTTGGCGACGTAGCTCTGCATCGTCGCGAGCTGAAAGCGCGCCATGTCGCCGGCCGTCTCGTCCTCGGCAAAGACGCTGTTGCACATGACTGTTCCCGGTCGGTCGTAGAAGCCGATCTCGCCCAACCCGCCGAAGAAGTCGTCCCAGTCGAGGTCGCCGTCGCCGATCTTGAGGTGCTGGTGGACCCGGGCGGTGTTGCCGGGCGGGTTGGAGATGTAACGCAACCCATGCGAACGGTGATGGTCCATCGTGTCGGCGACGTGGACGAGCCGGATGAGATCGCCGGCCTCGCGCATGATCTCCCGCATCGGGTGACCCATGTGGTAGCTGTGGCAGGCGACGAAGACCATGCCGACGTTGGGGCTGTTGAGCCCCCGGATCACGCGGATGGCCTCGAGGCCGTCCTCGACGAAGTCGTCGGGGTGCGGGTCGATGAGCACGTCGATGCCCTCGCGCTCGATGATCGGGAGCAACTCCTCCATCGACTTGTAGAAGGCTGCCTCGGACTCCTCGGAGCGCTCTGGGCGTCCGGAGAACTCCGTGCCGATCACGCTCACGCCGAGGTCGACGGTGATCTGGACGATCCGCTTCCAGTTGCGCACGGCCGCCTCCCGGGCGACCTCGTCCGGGCCGGACCAGCGCTGCACGGGAAGCACCGAGGCGATGCCCACGCCGGCGTCGTCGCAGGCCTTCTTGAAGGCGCGCACCAGGGCGTCGTCGGCCTTCGGGTGGCGGAAGAACGGGATGAGGTCGCGGTGCGGGGTCAGTTGGATGTGCTCGTAGCCGAGGTCGGCCACCACCCGCGGGAAGTCGAGCAGGCGGTAGTCGTGGTGGAACGGAGTCGGATCCTGGGCGATCTTCATGGTGCCTCCTCTGGCGAGCCTGACGTCACTATGTCAGGACATTAGCGCCAGTGCGCCCGAAGCGCCATCCCCACTTTGAACTAGCGCTCGTGACTCAGCGCTCGTGAACGGTGACATCAAACGCGTACTGATCGAACCGGTAGCAGTGGTCACCAAATTCGATCGCCGTGCCGGCCGCGTCGTAGGCGCGACGGGTCATCGTCAGCAGTGGGTCGCCCGGCGCCAGGTCCAGCCGCTTGCGTTCGGCGCTTCGCGGACGGCGGGCCCCGATCGTCTGGTGGGCGACGACGGGGCGGACCCCGCGAGCCCGCAACACGGCATACAGACTGCCGGAGGCGAGCTCCTCCTCGGTGATGTCGGCGAACTGCGGCGGGAGCCAGTTGTGCATGAGCGCCGTGGGGATGTCGCCCGCCAGGCGCAACCGCTCGACATAGAACAGCGGCGTGTCCTGCGGCAGGTTCAAAGCCGCCGCAGCCCGGGGGGTGACCGAGTGGCGGTCGATGTCCAGCACTCGCGTGATGGGACGCTTGCCCTTGCGCTCCATGTCTTCGAACAGGCTCGTGAGCTCGTCGCGGCGGTGGATGACCTCGCTGGCCACGGCCGTCCCGACGCCGCGGCGCCGCACCAACAACCCGCGCGACACCAACTCGGCGATCGCCCGGCGAACCGTCGGCCGAGAGAGATCCAGCCGATCGGCGAGGGCGAGCTCGTTCTCGAACGGATCGCCCGGCTGCAACGTGCCGTCCTCGACGGCAGCGGTGAGCTGCTCGGCGAGCTGGTGATAGAGCGGGACGGGGCTCGCCCGGTCGATCATCACGGGGATCTGGTGCACGAAACCGAGCATATGTCAGGCACAGTGTTTTGTCGTGGATCAGCAATTGTCCTAACAAACATTGACAACGCAGGGGTCGGTCCGGCACCCTGGGAAAGCCAGCGCAGCGACGCACCCAGCGACAACGACAGCCCAGGAGGTGGACCCGATGATGGCCGGCCCGTCCTTCGACGTGTTGTGCATCGGAAGGGTCGGTGTCGACCTTTACCCCATGGAGGTCGGAGTCGGTCTGGAAGACGTCCGCACCTTCGGGAAGTTCCTCGGTGGCAGTGCCGGCAACGTCGCTGTGGCGGCCGCTCGCTACGGTCACTCGGCAGCGATCATCAGCCGCACCGGCGACGACCCCTTCGGTCGGTTCGTCGCGACGGCCCTGGGCGACCTGGGTGTCAACACCGACTACCTCGGGATCGACCCGTGGCTGCCCACCCCGGTGACCTTCTGCGAGATCTTCCCGCCGGACCATTTCCCGCTCTACTTCTACCGATACCCGCAGGCCCCTGACCTTCGCGTCGCCCCCGAACAGATCCCGCCGGTGGCGGTGGCCGACAGTCGGGTCTTCTGGACGACGCTCACCGGCCTCTCGGCAGAGCCAAGCCGGACGGCCCACGCGACCGCGTGGCACCTGCGCGGACGCACGGCGCACACCGTCCTCGACCTCGACTACCGGCCGATGTTCTGGGTCCACGAGTCTGATGCGAGTCGTGCGGCTAGCGACGCGCTTGAGCAATCGACGGTGGCCATCGGCAACCTCGAGGAATGCCGAGTGGCGGTCGGAGAGACCGACCCCGACCGCGCGGCCCGCGCCCTGCTCGACCGCGGGGTCGATCTGGCGATCGTCAAGCAAGGACCCAAGGGCGTTCTCGCGATGACCGCCGACGAGCGGGTTGAGGCACCTCCGGTCTGGGTGGAGGTCGTCAACGGGCTCGGAGCAGGTGACGCGTTCGGCGGTGCCGTCTGCCACGGCCTGCTCAACGGCTGGGACCTGGCCGAGACCATCTCCTTCGCGAGCGCCGCGGGTGCCCATGTCGCGGGCCGGCTCGAGTGTGCGACAGCGATGCCCGACGAGGCCGAGGTCCGGGCACTGCAGGCCCGAGCGGGTCGGTCGTGACGCCGCCCCTCGACCTGGCCTCGGTGATGCGCCGGCGGATGCTGGAGCCGGACGGCATACCTGCGGCGTGGGCGGCGCGGCGCGCCGGTGCCGTGCCCGCCGATGGTCGGTTGCTCGTCATCGCCGCCGACCATCCGGCGCGTGGAGCCCTGGGCGTCCGTGACGACCGGCGCGCCATGGCATCCCGCTCAGATCTGTTGCAGCGCTTGGCGATTGCCGTCTCCAGGCCGGGCGTCGACGGAGTGCTCGGCACCCCCGACATCCTCGAAGACCTGCTGCTCGCGGGGCTGCTCGACGGCCTCCTCGTCTACGGGTCGATGAACCGAGCGGGCCTGCAGGGGGCGGTGTTCGAGCTCGACGACCGGTTCACGGCATACGACGCGGCGACCATTGAGCGGCTGGGTCTGGACGGGGGCAAGATGCTCGCCCGCGTCGCCTACGACGACCCCGCAACGGCGCCGACGCTGGAGGCCTGCGGCCGGGCGGTCACCGATCTCGCCGAGCGAGGCAAGATCGCCCTCGTCGAGCCCTTCCTCTCCAGCCGCAGCGCCGACGGTTGGGTGCGCAACCTCCTGGACCCCGACTCCGTGATCACCTCCGTCGCGATCGCCTCCGGCCTCGGCGCAACGAGCGCCCACACCTGGCTCAAACTGCCGGTCGTGCCCGAGATGGAGCGGGTCCTCGACTCGACGACCCTGCCGACACTCCTGCTCGGCGGCGACCCGACCAACGAGCCCGCGCAGACCTACGCGACCTGGGGTCGGGCCCTGGCCTGTCCGCCCGCGGTGGGCCTCGTCGTCGGCCGCGCCCTGCTCTATCCACCGGGGGGCGACGTCGCGGCAGCGGTCGATGTCGCCGCCGATCTCGTCCACGGAGGCGCTCGATGAGTGATTGGTTGCGGCCCGCCGGCTCCAGCGGCGACGCCGAGTTCGACGTCCGCATCGCCCCCGGCGACCCCGGGTGGTCGCACACCGGCCTGTATGCCGTGACCCTCGCCGCCGGCGAGTCACGCACCGTCGACACCGGTGACTGCGAGTGGATCGTCCTGCCCCTCTCCGGTGGCTCGGCGGTCGTGGAGGTCGGCGAGCGGGTCTACTTCCTCACCGGCCGGGCCCACGTCTTCGCCGGCCCGACCGACCTGGTCTACGTCCCGCGCGATTCGCGGTTCACCGTGACGAGCACGGACGGGGGCCGGATCGCCTTCCCCTTCGCCAAGGCCAGCCGCGCCTTCCCGGTATGCCGCGTGGACAGTTCCCAGGTCCCCGTCGAGATGCGGGGGACCGGGAGTTCCTCCCGTCAGGTTCAGAACTTCGGGACTCCCGGTGTGCTGGAGGCTGATTCGATCATTGCCTGCGAGGTCATCACCCCGGCTGGCAACTGGTCGTCCTATCCGCCCCACAAGCACGACGAGGACCGTGACGGCGTCGAGTCGGCGCTTGAGGAGATCTACTACGTCGAGGTTCAGCGCGAGGGTGGTGACGGGAGCGCGGCGGGGATCGCCTATCTGCGCAACTACGGCACCGAGTCCGCGCCGATCGACACCCTGGCCGAGGTGCGCTCGGGCGACGTCGTCCTCATTCCGCACGGCTGGCATGGCCCGGCGATGGCGCCGCCCGGCTACGACCTCTACTACCTCAACGTCATGGCCGGCCCCGGCGAGACGCGGGCCTGGCTCATCTGCGACGACCCCGCACACGCCTGGGTCCGGGGCGCGTGGGTCGACGCACCGGTGGACGCGCGGCTGCCCTTCACGCAGGTGCCCTGACGCCGTGCGCATCGGAATCGTTGGCGTGGGCCGGATCGGCTCGTTCCACGCACAGACCCTCGCAGCCGACCCGACCGTCACCGACCTCGTCCTGCTCGACCCGTCCGCGACGGCGGCTGCCGCGGTCGCGTCCCAACTCGGTGCGACGGTCGCCCCTGACCTCGACGCCCTCCTGCGGCGAGACCTCGACGCCCTGCTCGTCACCTCGGCGACCCACACCCATGCCGAGGTCCTCCTCGCCGGCGTGCGGGCGGGCCTCCCGACCTTCTGCGAGAAGCCTGTCGCGGCCAGTCTCGACGAGACCATCGAGCTCGCGCGGCTCGAGGCCGCGTCCGGAGTCCCGATCCAGGTGGGCTTCCAGCGGCGGTTCGACACGGCATACGGGCGCCTGCGTGCCGCGATCGCCTCCGGTGAGTTGGGCTTCGTCCACACGATCCGCGCCGCGACGCACGACCAGAGCCCGCCGCACCCCGGCTACCTCCCGACGTCCGGTGGGTTGTTCCGCGACGCGGCGATCCACGACTACGACGTCATCCGCTTCGTCACGGGACGCGAGGTCGCGCAGGTGTATGCCGCGGGCGCCAACAAGGGGCAGAAGTTCTTCACCGAGGCGGGAGACGTCGACACCGCAGCCGCGCTGCTCACGCTCGACGACGACACCCTCGTCGTCACGTCGGTGACTCGCTACAACAGGGCCGGGCACGACATCCGGATGGAGGTCCACGGCTCGCTGGGCGCGCTCGCCGCAGGCCTGGACGACCGCTACCCGATGACCTCGGCCGAGCCGGGTGCGAGGTTCCCCGCGGGTCCCGCGCACCAGTCCTTCCTCGAACGGTTCGCCGCGGCCTATCGTGCGGAGATGACTGAGTTCGTCCAGGTCGCAGCCGGTGCGGTGCCGAGCCGATGCACGGTGGCCGACGCGCTGGAGGCGTTCCGGGTCGCCGAGGCCTGTGGGATCTCCCGCCGCGAGGGCCGCCCGGTGGCGCTGGCCGAGATCCCCGGTGCGTGAGTCGTCCGGCGTCGGGCTCCTGATCCGTCCCGTCCCATCCGAGTCTGGTGCCCAGCCTCGTCTTACGTTAATATGTTAGAACAAATGAGACCACGACCCAAGGAGCGCGCATGAGCACCCCCCGCCGCATCACCCATCTCATCGGGCATTCCGAATGGGACGGGACCGCCGAGCGGACCGGTGATGTCTTCAACCCGGCGACCGGCGAGGTGACCGGCAAGGTCGACTTCGCGTCGAAGGCACTGGTTGACGAGGTCGTTGCTAACGCTGCCGTCGCCGCTGCCGAGTGGGGTCGGGCGTCGCTGGCCAAGCGGACCCAGGTGCTGTTCGCCTTCCGCCAGCTGCTCAACGACAACAAGGAGCGCGTCGGGGCGCTCATCACCGCCGAGCATGGCAAGGTGACCTCCGACGCGATCGGCGAGGTGACCCGTGGTCTGGAGATCGCCGAGTTCGCCTGCGGCATCCCGCACCTGCTCAAGGGTGGCTTCTCCGAGAACGTCTCGACCAACGTCGACGCCTATTCGATCCTGCAGCCGCTCGGGGTCGTCGGCGTGATCTCGCCGTTCAACTTCCCGGCCATGGTGCCGATGTGGTTCGTGCCCATCGCCATCGCCTGCGGCAACGCCGTCGTCATCAAGCCGTCCGAGAAGGACCCGTCGGCGGTCAACGCGGTGGCGGCGCTGTGGCGCGAGGCTGGCCTGCCCGACGGCGTCATGAGCGTCGTCCATGGCGACAAGGAGGCGGTCGACGCACTCCTGGACAACACCACCGTCAAGGCGATCTCGTTCGTCGGCTCCACGCCCATCGCGCGCTATGTCTACGAGAAGGGCACGGCCAACGGCAAGCGGGTCCAGGCCCTCGGCGGCGCCAAGAACCACATGCTCGTGCTGCCCGACGCCGACCTCGACCTGGCGGCCGACGCCGCGGTCAACGCCGGCTTCGGCTCGGCCGGCGAGCGCTGCATGGCGATCTCGGTGCTCTTGGCCGTCGACTCGATCGCCGACGAACTCATCGCGAAGATCTCCGAGCGGATGGCCACCCTCAAGACCGGCGACGGCTCGATGGGCTGCGACATGGGTCCGATCGTCACCGGTGTCGCCCGCGACCGAATCGTCGGCTACATCGAGGCCGGGGTCGGCGCCGGGGCCGAGCTGGTCGTCGACGGGCGTGAGACCGAGTTCCACGGGGGTGCTGACGGCTTCTTCGTCGGCCCAACCCTGTTCGACAAGGTCAGCACCGACATGTCGATCTACACCGACGAGATCTTCGGGCCGGTCTTGTCGGTCGTGCGCGTGGAGTCCTATGACGAGGGCCTGGAGCTCATCAACTCCAGCCTCTACGGCAACGGCACCGCGATCTTCACCAACGACGGCGGCGCCGCGCGGCGGTTCCAGAACGAGGTCCAGGTGGGCATGATCGGCATTAACGTGCCCATCCCCGTCCCGATGGCCTACTACTCCTTCGGCGGGTGGAAGGCATCGCTCTTCGGCGACAGCCACGCCCACGGCATGGAGGGCGTGCACTTCTACACCCGCACCAAGGCGGTCACCCAGCGCTGGCTCGACCCCAGCCACGGCGGCCTCAACCTCGGCTTCCCGCAGAACAAGTAGCCCCCGCGCTACGCAGCCGCACCAACGGCGAGGCGCGCGGCATACCTCAGGGGTATGCCGCGCGCCCACGCACGTCTGCGGCAGGGTGCTTCCGCTCGCCGACGCGTCGAATGGATCACACCACTAGACCGATGACCTTGGTCTATTGACAGCACATTAGGACAGATCTAGGGTCAACCCAGAGGAACCCCCGCGAAAGGAACTGCCATGGCCGAGTCCAAGGCTCGCAACACCGACCCCCGCTACAGCAAGCTCACCATCGGCGTCTGCCCCGACCAGTGGGGCGTGTGGTTCCCGCAGGACGACAAGCAGATCGATTGGGACGTCGCCCTCAAGGAGATGCAGACCGCGGGCTTCTCGGTCATGGAGACCGGCCCGTTCGGCTACTTCCCCAAGGACCCGACGCAGTTGCGTGACGTCATGGACGAGCACGGCTTCACGGTCGTCGCCGGCACCGGCTGGGGGATCCTGCACAAGGCCGAAGCCTGGAACGACACCGAGACCTTCTTCCGCGCGATCGGCGAGACGCACGCGGCCGTCGGCGCGAAGTTCGTCGTCCACCTCCCCCCGATGTTCCGCGACGAGAAGTCCGGCGCCTACACCGACGACCGCACCCTGTCGACCGAGGCATGGAACCTCTACATCAAGAACGCCGACAAGCTCGGGCGGATCATGAAGGAGGACTACGGCCTGCAGATGGTGCTGCACCCCCACGGTGACAGCCACATTGAGACCCCCGAGGACATCGACCGGATCTTCCAGGCCACTGACCCCGAGTACGTCGGCTTCTGCCTCGACACCGGGCACATCGTCTATGGCGGCGGCGACCCGATGGAGCTGTGCCGCAAGTACCCCGAGCGGATCTCCTACGTTCACATCAAGGCGATGGACCAGGCCCTCGTGGCCCAGGCCCACGACGAGGACTGGCCGTTCGTCAAGGCCGTCCACGCCGGGTGCTCAGTCGCGCCGCCGGCCGGTCTGCCCGACATGGGTCAGCTCATCGAGGCGCTCGCCGACCTCGACAAGGAGCTCTATGTCGTCTGCGAGCAGGACATGTACGGCTGCGCCAAGGACTACCCGTTCCCCAACGCCGTCACCACCCGCGAGTACCTCGCGTCCCTCGGCCTCGGCCTCAAGTAGCAGCAGAAGGGTGACCCTCCGATGACTCTTCGGATCGGCATGATCGGCCCCGGCGGTATGGGGCAGGCCCACATCGAACGCATCCACACCGTCATCGCCGGCGGCCGGGTCGTCGCGGTCAGCGACGTCAACGCGGCCACCGCTCAGGCGGTCGCCGACCGGATCGGCGCGACGGCATACGCCACCTCGGCTGAGCTCATCGCGAGCCCGGACGTCGACGCAGTGATGATCTGCAGCCATGGGCCGGCGCACGAGCCGGACGTCCTGGCCTGCATCGCGGCAGGGAAGCCGGTCTTCTGCGAGAAGCCGCTCACCCCGACGGCCGACGCCGCTTTGCGGATCATGGAGGCCGAGCAGGCTGGCGGGCGCAGGCTCGTCACGGTCGGTTTCATGCGGCGCTTCGACGCCTCCTATCGCGAGATGAAGGCGATCCTCGACAGCGGCGACCTCGGTGAGGCGCTCATGGTGCACTGTGCGCACCGCAACCCCACCGTGCCGGACTTCTACACGTGGGACATGGCCATCAACGACACGGCGATCCACGAGATCGACACGATGCGGTGGCTGCTCGGCGAGGAGTTCGTGTCGGCGCGGGTCGACAAGCCGAAGAAGACGTCGCTGCGCTTCGAGCACTTGCAGGACCCGCTGGTGCTCGTGCTGGAGACGGCCTCAGGCGTGCGCGTCGACGACGAGGTGTTCGTCAACTGCCAGTACGGCTACGACATCCGCTGCGAGCTGGTCGCCGAAAAGGGCGCCGTCTCGCTGGCCGACCAGAACGTCGTCACCCGGCGTGACTCGGTCGGCCGCAACAACCGGATCTCCATGAACCACAACGAGCGGTTCTGGGGCGCCTTCGTCACCGAGGTCCAGGAGTGGATCACGGCCGCGGCGAAGGGCGAGCACTCGGGGTCGACCGCGTGGGACGGGTATGCCGCCGCCTGCGTCTGCGACGCGGGTGTCAAGGCGCTCACCGACGACGGGGTCGTGCCCGTGCAGATGATTGCGAAGCCGGACTTCTACGCCTGACGCAGGGAAGCGGGGCGTCAGTAGGTGAGGCCCGACCGAGACCCGTCTCGGTCGGGCCTCGACTGTTGTGACGGTTGTCAGGACATACGCGGTGGCAGATCAAGGGTCGATGGGGTCCTCCACCCCACGGGCTCCGGGGGCGCACAGGGCTGGCAGTGAGAGGGCCCGCGGGACCACTGCGGACGAAATGCATTGGGGTACAACGGTATCGCGTCGCTCTGAGGTCAAGGCGGCCCATACCTCAGAGGCCTGCCGAACCGGGTCACTAGTTTGTAACATCGTTGTTCGTATGTATTGACAGGAGGTTACGGCGGCAATAGCGTCTGACTTACCAGCTGCGACACGTAGCCGGTAGGACGGGTGGCTCACCGGCACCCGTTTGGGCTAGCCGCAGGCCCTGCGGGCCCTGTCCCACCCACAGAGAGAGGAACCATGGCTATCTCGCACGGACTCAAGGTGGGGGCACTTCTGCTCGCCACGACCAGCCTGTTCGCCGCTTGCTCTTCCACGGCCGGAACGACCGCCGCGACGACAGCCGCCGCGACCAAGGCCGCTGCCGCCACCACCACGACTCCTGCTGCCGCGGGCAGCTCCGCCGTGGTCAAGCCGAAGGACGGGAAGGCGCTCAAGATCGGCGTGACCTTCCCGATCCTCGACCAGTTCCTCCAAAAGGTCGCCGACGGCATCAGCGCCCGCGCGGCGGAGGCCGGCGTCGAGGTCAACATCCAGGCTTCGCAAGAGAAGACCGACGTCCAGTTGGCCCAGGTCGAGACCTTCATCGCCAACAAGGTCGACGCGATCATCGTCGTCCCGGTCGACACCGACGCGGCCGGCCCGATGACGGCCAAGGCCCAGGCCGCCGGCATCCCCCTGATCTACGTCAACCGCAAGCCCGCTGACCTGCCGGCCGGCGTCCCCTACGTCGGTTCCGACTCGCTCGTCTCCGGCAACCTGGAGATGACCCAGTTGGCCAAGTTGGCCAACGGCAAGGGCAACGTCGTCATCCTCCAGGGTGACCCGTCCAACGAGGCCGCCGTCCTGCGGACCAAGGGCTGCGTGGACGTCGTCGCCAAGAACCCGGACATGAAGGTCATCAAGACCCAGGCCGGCAACTGGCAGCGCGAGAAGGGCCAGTCGATCATGGAGACCTGGCTGCAGTCCGGCGACCAGATCGACGTCGTGTGTGCGAACAACGACGAGATGGCGCTCGGTGCGATCAACGCCCTCAAGGCGGCGGGCAAGCTCGACAAGACCATCGTCGGTGGGGTGGACGCGACGGGTGACGCGCTGGCTGCCATGAAGGCGGGCGAGCTCAAGGTGACGGTGTTCCAGGACGCAAAGGGCCAGGGCGCCGGTGGCGTTGACGCTGCGATCAAGCTCTACAACAAGGACACCGTGCCGGCCTACGTCGACGTTCCCTACGTCCTTGTGACCCCCGAGAACATGGCACAGTTCGCCGGTAAGTGAGTTGCCGGTCAGTGAGTTTGCCGGTCAGTGAGTGACCCGCGGTGGGCGGGCGACGAGTCGCCCGCCCACCGCAAACCCACAGCCACCAGTCCCAGGCACGCCAGGCGCGGCCGCGATCAGGGCGAGGTATCCGTGAGCGATGAGTTCCTCCTGCAGATGCAGGACGTGTCCAAGACATTCCCAGGGGTGAGGGCGCTCGCGGGCGTCAACCTCGAGGTTCGACCCGGAACCGTCCACGCCCTCATGGGCGAGAACGGCGCGGGCAAATCCACCTTGATGAAGATCCTCATCGGCATGTACCAAGCCGACCCGGGGGCCACGATCATCCTCGGTGGCGAGAAGGTCGACATCCCCGACACGGCCGCCGGCCTGGGTCTGGGTATTTCGATGATCCACCAGGAGCTGTCGCCCGTCCCGGAGATGACCGTGGCGGAGAACATCTTCCTCGGCCGCGAGCCCGTGGCCCGGTTCGGCCTGGTGAGCCGCAAGCAGATGGTCAGCTCGTGTCGTGAGCTGTTCCAGCGCTGGGAGATCGACATCGATCCCCGGGCCCGGATGCGCACCCTGTCCATCGCCCAGACCCAAATGGTCGAGATCGCCAAGGCGATCAGTTTCGACTCGCGGATCATCATCATGGACGAGCCCACCTCGGCCATCACCGAGCGGGAGGTCGAACACCTCCACCGGATGATCCGCCAGCTCAAGTCCACCGGTGCGTCGATCATCTACATCACGCACAAGATGGACGAGGTCTTCAACATCTCCGACTACGTCACGGTCTTCCGCGACGGCCAGCTCGTCAAGACCCTGCCGGCGTCCGAGTTGGACCGCGACAAGCTCATCACCCTCATGGTGGGGCGCGAGCTCACGGAGATGTTCCCCAAGGAGTTCGTCGAGATCGGCGAGGTCGTCCTCTCGGTGCGCAACCTGCACCGTGGTTCGGTCGTCAAGGACGTGAGCTTCGACCTGCGTCGCGGCGAGATCCTCGGCTTCGCCGGGCTCATGGGCGCCGGTCGGACCGAAGTCCTCGAGACCCTCTTCGGGGTGGTCGCGGCCGAGAGCGGCGAGATCGTCGTGGACGGCAAGTCCGTCCGGATCCGTCAGCCCAAGGACGCGATCGACGCCGGCCTGGCCCTGCTCACCGAGGACCGCAAACTCACCGGGATCATGGGTGTGCTGTCGGTCCGCGACAACATGATCATGGCCGCCCTGCCGAGATATAGCCCCGGCGGCATGCTGCAGAAGGCCCTGATCGAGGAGGTCTGCCAGGACCAGCGCAAGGCCCTAGCCCTCAAGACCCCCTCGCTCAACCAGCACATCCAGAACCTGTCGGGTGGCAATCAGCAGAAGGTGCTCATCTCGCGATGGCTCCTCACGCTGCCGGAGATCCTCATGATCGACGAACCGACCCGTGGCATCGACGTGGGTGCCAAGTCCGAGATCCACCGCCTCATGTCGGCCCTGGCCAAGACCGGCAAGGCCATCATCATGGTCTCCTCGGAGATGCCCGAGGTGCTTGGCATGAGCGACCGCGTCGTCGTCATGCATGACGGCAAGGTCAGCGGCATCGTCGACCGGGCCGACGCCACCCAGGAGCGCATCATGCAGCTCGCCACCGGACCCGCGGGCGTCACCGGCCCCGCTGACGCAGCCTGAGAGGTAACTCGATGTCCACCACAGCAGCAGCTGAAACCAGGACCAAGTTCGACCGCGGTGCCTTCGTCCGGCAGTACGCCATCGTCGGCATCCTCGTGCTCTTCGTCCTCGGTCTGTCCCTCGCCACCGGCGGCAAGTTCCTGCAGGCGCAGAACCTGCTCAACGTCGTGACTCAGGTCGCGGCGATCGGGATTATCGCCATCGGCATGACCTTCGTCATCATCACCCTGGGCATCGACCTGTCCGTCGGGTCCCTGCTGGCGGTAGCGGCGGTCGTCGCGACGAGTTTGGCTCAGATACCTTCGGACACAGCCAAATTCCCGAACATGTCGTTCTCGCTCATCATTCCGATCGTCGCTGGTCTGGCGGCCGGAGCGATCGGCGGGTTCACCAACGGCTTCCTCATCTCGGTGTTCAAGATCGCTCCGTTCATCGCCACCCTCGGCATGATGAGCGCGGCCCGCGGCCTCGCCCTCATCTACAGCGACGGCCGACCGATCTCGCGTTTGGACCCGGGCTTCAACTTCCTCGGCCAGGGCTCGATCATCGGCATCCCCGTCCCGATCATCATCTTCGCCGTGGTCGCCGTTGCGGCTCACGTCGTGCTCAACTACACGCGCTTCGGTCGGCACGTCTACGCCATCGGCGGCAACGAGCAGGCAGCCCGTGTCTCGGGCATCAACATCAAGCGCGCGACGATCATCATCTACACCCTCTGTGGTCTGCTCGCCGGGATCGCCGGCATCATCTCGGCCGGCCGCATCGGCTCGGGCAACCCGCAGCTCGGCACCGGCATCGAGCTCGACGCGATCACCGCGGCGGTCATCGGTGGCACGAGCTTCAAGGGCGGCATCGGCACGATCTGGGGCACGGTGATCGGCGCGCTGATCATCCAGAGCCTCAACACCGGCCTCGTGCTGCTCGGCATGAACGACTTCGTCCAGATGGTCGTCAAGGGCGCCATCATCATCATCGCCGTCATCCTCGACGAGCGTAAGAACCGGTGACCGACGTCGCCGGCCAGGGTGTGACGCTGCCGGCGCCGCGCACGCCCGACCCCCAGCAGGCCCCACCGCTTCGGTGGGGCCTGCTGGGCGCGGGGTGGATCGCCGACAAGTTCGTCACGTCCCTTCGCGCGCACACCACGCAGATCCCGTATGCCGTGTGGGCACCGCGCCCGCTCGCCGCCGCCGCGTTCGCGCAGGCGCACGGCATACCCCATGTCCACTCGAGCGTCGCGGACCTGTTGGCCGCCCCCGATGTCGACGTGGTCTACGTGGCCGGCCCCCACCACTCGCATCACGAGCTCACGCTGGCGGCCATCGCCGCAGGCAAGCCGGTCGTCGTCGAGAAGCCGCTGGCGCTCAATGCCGCCCAGGCTCGCGAGATCGCCGCTGCCGCCTCGGCCGCGGGCGTCTTCGTCATGGAGGCGCTCTGGAGCGTGTGCCTGCCCAAGTTCGACGTCGTCCGGCAGGTGCTCGACGCAGGCGTCCTCGGTCGCATCCACACCGTCACGGCCGACATCGGGGAGTACTTCGACCGCGACCATCGGATCCTGCGGCGTGACCTCGCCGGGGGCCCGGTCCTCGACCTGGGGACCTATCCGGTCGCCTTCGCCACGTGGATCCTCGGCGCGCCGAGCGAGGTCCGCGCCCTCGCGCAGCCCGATCCCAGCGGCGTGCTCAGCCAGACGGCCGCGATCCTGCGGTATGACGAGGGCGACCACGCCGGTGCGCTCGCCCTCGTGCACGCATCGCTGGCGACCGCGACGCCCACGGCCGGGGAGATCAGCGGCGACTTGGGCACGCTCTCTCTCGACCCGCCCTTCTATCAGCCGGGCGGGGTGACCCTGCGGCTGCGGGATGGCTGTGCCGCTCGATACGACGAGCCCCGGATCGCCCACGAGGGGCTGTACTTCGAGGCCGTCGAGGCTGCCCGATGCATCGCGGCTGGGCTGACGCAGTCGCCGCTGCGGCCGCTGGCCGACTCGATCGCCATGCTCGCCGTTATGGACGAGGTGCGCCGCCAGACCGGCGACGTGTTCGACATGGAGGCGGGCGGCATACCCGATCCCGCCTGACCGCACGTAGCCGCCGAGACTCCCGGGGGAGCCGCCCCGTCAGCCCGGTAGGCTCTGCGTGAGCCGTCGCCGACCCGGCGCGCCCACCCTTTGTTGAGGAGTCCGCCTGTCATGGGAGCCTCGCCCGCCCCGGTGCTAACGAGCTTCGAGGGCGGACGCGCCCTCTCGGACTTCCGGGCGGTGGGGCTGCTGCGGCGCCTGCGCGACCGGGTCCCCACCATCACCGGGGTGACCGCCCGACACGTCCATTGGGTCGCCAGTGCGACCCCTCTCGACGCCGACACGCACACGCGCGTCGCGCAGTTGCTCAACTATGGCGACCCGTATGCCGCCCCGGCCCCCGACGCCGGCGGTGCGGGCGACGCCCCGGTCACCGTCCTCGTCGTCGCGCCCCGCCTCGGGACGGTCTCGCCGTGGGCGTCCAAGGCGACCGACATCGCCCACAACTGCGGGTTCGAGATCCGCCGGGTCGAGCGGGTGACCGAGTTCCGGCTGGAGGGTGTCGCCCTTGCTGGCGACGACCTGGCCGCCGCTGCGGAGGTGTTGCACGACCGGATGACCGAGAGCGTGCTGCTCGGACACGACAGTGCCGCAGCGCTATTCGCCGAGCGTGAGGCTGAGCCGCTGGCGCACGTCGCCGTCCTCGAGCGGGGGCGCGAGGCGCTCGTCGAGGCCAACGCGACTTACGGGCTGGCCCTGTCCGACGACGAGGTCGACTACCTCGTCGAGGCGTTCCGCGGGCTCGGGCGTGACCCCAGCGACGTCGAGTTGATGATGTTCGCCCAGGCCAACAGCGAGCACTGTCGGCACAAGATCTTCAACGCCCGGTTCGTCGTCGACGGCGAGGTGCAGGACCGCTCGCTCTTCCAGATGATCCGTAACACCGAGTCGGTGAGCCCGCGGCATACCGTGGTCGCCTACTCCGACAACGCCTCGGTGATGGAGGGCGGGGTCGTCCCACGCTGGCTCCCGACCGAGCAGTGCGAGCCCAGCCGGTATGCCGCGCACGAGGACACCGTGCACGTCCTCATGAAGGTCGAGACGCACAACCACCCGACGGCCATCTCGCCCTTCCCTGGTGCGGCGACCGGCGCGGGCGGGGAGATCCGCGACGAGGGCGCGACCGGGCGGGGGTCGCGACCCAAGGCCGGGCTCACCGGCTTCGCCGTGTCGAACCTGCACCTGCCCGGCACCGACGAGCCGTGGGAGCGCGACCCGATCGGTCGGCCGGGGCACTTGGCGACGCCGCTGGAGATCATGCTCGACGGGCCGATTGGCGGCGCGGCGTTCAACAACGAGTTCGGGCGGCCGGGGCTGGGCGGCTTCTTCCGGGTCTATGAGCAGACGGTGGCGGGCGTGCGCCGGGGCTACCACAAGCCGATCATGAGCGCCGGTGGCCTCGGGACGATCTCAGCGTCGCAGACGCACAAGGTGGCCTTCCCTGCCGGGACGCTGCTCGTGCAACTCGGTGGGCCGGGGATGCGGATCGGCATGGGTGGCGGCGCGGCGTCGTCGATGGCGGCCGGTGCCAACGCTGCGCACCTCGACTTCGACTCGGTGCAGCGCGGCAACCCCGAGATCGAGCGGCGGGCCCAGGAGGTCGTCAACCACTGTTGGGCGCTCGGCGAGGACAACCCGATCCTGGCGATCCACGACGTCGGTGCGGGCGGGCTGTCCAACGCCTTCCCCGAGTTGGTCGATGGTGCGGGTCTGGGTGCGCACTTCGATCTGCGGGCAATCCCGTTGGAGGAGACCGGGCTTGCGCCGAAGGAGGCGTGGTGCAACGAGAGTCAGGAGCGCTATGTCGTGGCCCTGGCTCCGGAGTCGCTGGCACTCTTCGCCCAGTTGTGCGAACGCGAGCGGTGCCCCTTCGCCGTCGTCGGAGTGGCCAGTGACGACGGGATGCTCGTCCTGGCGGACGGCCCCGACGGCGAGCGGGCCATCGACATGCCGATGGAGGTTCTGCTCGGCAAGCCGCCGCAGATGCAGCGCGACGTCGAGCGGGTGGCTCGCACCGAGCCCGAGTTGAGCCTTGAGGGGATCGACCTCGGGGTGGCTGCTTTCGACGTCCTGCGCCACCCGACGGTGGCCAGCAAGCGTTTCCTTGTGACCATCGGCGACCGGACCGTCGGGGGGTTGAGCCACCGCGACCAGATGGTGGGGCCGTGGCAGGTGCCCGTGGGCGACGTCGCGGTGACGCTCGCGGCATACGACGGCTTTGCGGGCGAGGCGATGGCCAGCGGCGAGCGGATGCCCCTTGCGGCGATCGACGCCCCCGCCTCCGGGCGGATGGCGGTCGGCGAGGCGCTGACCAACCTGCTGGCTGCGCCCGCCGAGCTTGAGCGAATCAAGTTGTCCTGCAACTGGATGGCGGCCTGCGGAGAGCCCGGCGAAGACGCGGCGCTGTTCGACACGGTGGCAGCGGTGGCGATGGAGCTATGCCCCGCGTTGGGGGTCGGCGTGCCAGTCGGCAAGGACTCGCTGTCGATGCGCACGACGTGGACCGACGAGTCGGGGCAGGGGCGCAAGGTCGTCGCGCCGGTCAGCCTGGTCGTCACGGCGTTCGCGGCGCTGCCCGACGTGCGCGGCACGCTCACGCCGCAGTTGCGAGGCGGGGGTTCGGACCTCGTGCTCGTCGACCTCGGCGCGGGCCAGAACCGTCTCGGCGGGTCGATCCTCGGCCAGGTGCGCGGCGGCTTTGGGGGAGCGGTCCCTGACCTCGACGACCCGGCCCGGATGCGCGCCTTGTATGCCGCGATGGCCGACCTGCGCGAGCGCGATCTCGTCTTGGCGTATCACGACCGTTCCGACGGCGGCCTGTGGGCGACGGTGTCCGAGATGGCGTTTGCCGGTCGGGTCGGTGTGCAACTCGGGCTGCCGGCCGGCCTGTCGGATGCCGATGTCGTGCGCGCCCTCTTCGCCGAGGAACTCGGTGTTGTGCTCGAAGTGCCGAGGGCTTCGTTGGGCGACGTCGTCGCCCTGCTGCGCGAGCACGGGCTCGGCGACTGCGTGCAGGTCGTGGGTCGCACTATGAAGACGTCCGCCGTTGCGGTGACGCGGGGCGATGAAGTGTTGCTGCACAAGGAGATTCACGAGCTCCAGCAAGCCTGGGACGACGTCTCGTGGCGGATCGCCGCGCTGCGCGACAACCCCGAATGCGCCGATGAGGAGCACGCGGCTGCCGGCGACCCGGACGACCCAGGACTTCACGTGGCCTTGAGCTTCGATGCTGCTGTTGACGTGGCAGCGCCCTACGTGTCGCTCGGCGCGCGGCCCAAGGTCGCCATCCTGCGCGAGCAGGGCGTCAACTCGCACGTCGAGACGAGCTACGCCTTCGACC
>ERZ795062.636-NODE-636-length-28708-cov-49.313091_pt1 | contig 28708 bp, 24 predicted proteins | sample MGYA00375146_ERZ795062 | MGnify/ENA primary metagenome ERZ795062 (study PRJEB30191, sample SAMN05720281) | activated sludge metagenome | isolation source: Anaerobic digester | place: USA | collected 2015-07-16 ... | reverse complement strand
AGGTTGCTGTCAAGCATGTAATCCCCGTTTTCTCCCTGCAGTATGTTCAGCCGGTTCAACGCATCTGCCATTTCGTAGATATCTGGTGTGAAAGTCTCTGCCGCAACAACAGCATTAAGTGCTGTGAAACAAAGGATTAAAGACAGGATCAGACAAGAAAGTCTTTTTCCGGTACCCATTTGATGACCTCCCTTTTCATTTGTTACGATATGTCATGGATCTTCCTTATGTAATCATTATACCAATAATTATGTCGTTTGACGATGCACAGGCCGAAATTGTTCCGATGGTCCTGCACGGGCTGTGCCGGCGGCCTGCATATCGGCCTGTCTTTATCAAAGCTGCTGTATCAGGGAAAGGAATTTCTCTTTCTTTACAATGTATTCACATCTTGCCCTCTCTCTGCTGAATACTGCATCAAGGTACGTTTCCTTCGCTGAAAGATATGCTTCCTTATCGATGATACCTTTGTCATACCTGGCCTTCGCAGCGTCAAGTTTTTTCAGGCACAATTCGACATACTTGCCCGAAAGTTCGAGATTGTCCCTTATGTTCAGCAGTTCATTGTATGTATTCCTGATGTTCACTTCCCTGTTTCTCAAAGCCGATTCATAATCTCTCAATGCCTTTTCAAGGTTGGACTTATTGGTATCATATATCGTATGTCCCTCCCTGAAAAGTTCTTCTGTAAGCTGCATCGTCCTGTAAGCCGCATTGTATCTGCCCGCAGCCTCATAAACAGAAGTATCGAACTGCAGGCGCGTATCTATTACTTTCTCTATATCGATATCCTTAAGAAGCTCAACTTTTATTACGCCCGAAACTTCCGGCAATTCACCGTCCAGATCAATATTTATCAGTGTTTTGAGCCTCAACTCGAGGGAGTGTATCTTCTCCCTTATACCGTCTATATCGGCCTCTTTGCTTCCAACCCTGTATTCAGCCTCAATGATGGCCTCTTCTGGCAGCAATCCGGCGGAGTATCTTGATTTTGCAAACTCAAGCTTCTCCTTCTGTATCTCCAGTTTCTGCATTTCTTTCTCCAGTTCCTTTTTGGCAAGCAGTATGTTGTAAAAGACTTCATGGACATCAAGCGCTCTTTTTCTCATGTTGTCTTCTTTCTTCATCCTGGCAACTTCCAGCGCAGTCCGTGCCTCCATTACCCTTACTTCCTTGCGTATCCTGTTTTCAAGCACTCTTTCAGCGCCATAAGCATCGCCTGTCATATCGGCATTTTCCTGCGCCTGTTTCAATTGCGATTCCTTTACGCGTATTTCAAGGTCATCTATGGCATTCTGCCTGCTGTTTTCAACTGCCATTGCTTTTGCTGCTTCAAGAGTCAGCACTTTTTCATCGTTTGTTTCCGCATATGCCGTAAAAGTTACTGAGCAAATAAGCAATATGCTTATCACAAAGCTTGCAATCCTTTTCACCAGAGGATCCCTCCCAGTTCAGCCTTTTTCTTTCCTGCAATCGGGTCTTGATGTAAAACAACTTTCAAATGAATATTAAATCCCTGTTCCAGATATAAAAATAAGTTTCATGAGTTTCGTATTACAGTCAAACAGGGTCATGTCATAACTGCTGCAAAACTCCTGATAGGAAATTTCAGCCTGGTCAAGCGCTGTCTTTGAAATCATTCCTTTTTCGTACATTCTCCTTATTTTTTCGATGTTTGACTTCTGTATTTCGAAGAGCTTTTTCATGTTCTCCATGTTCTTAACGGCAGAGGCTGCTTCGACATAGGCTTCCTTGACTTCGGCTTCTATATCTATCATTGCCTGCTCGAGTTTTGCTTCCTGTATTTCAATGTCCAGGAGCAGGTTGTTGTAATCTTTCCTTATGCTTATCGTGTTCATGCTCAGAGGGAATCGTTCCATTATATCCTTTTTCTTTTTCAGTAATACAAGCTGCTTCTCTGCCTGTTTTATTTCTGCCCTGTATGTCAGTGCCCTTTCAAGGTAATAATCAAAACCCCTCAGTGAAGTATAATACTGGCTTTCAGGCATTATATCATCATAGTCCGTACTGATTTCCTGGTTCAAAAACAGGTTCAGGCTCCTCAAAATATTTTCCCTGTTCCGCTTTGCTGCTTCCAGTTCAGCTTTTGCCCTGTCCAGGTTGTATGCAGACTCCAGTGCGTCCAGCTCTGAGATCATTCCTTTTTCCAGCCTGAGTTTATTTTGATCATTCAAATTCCGGGCAATTTCATATTTCCTCTCTTTTATCTTTACATTGATATGAGCATTATACATGCCCAGGTAAAGGCTTCTGAGACTTATGACAAGTGAATTGGCGGTCCTTTTCAGCGTATCCTGTGAGACGTTCCAGTAAAATCGCATCTGTTCGGGATACAATTCCTTCTGCTGGGTCATCAGCATTTGTGTTGCCTCATCATAGCCGATCCTTATCTCATTACCAAGGATATTTATCGTCCTGCCCTTTGTATCTATGTTCTTAGCCTCTGCTGACGCTTCCTCGTACTGTTTTCTCCTTTCCTGTTCGGCTTCTGAGAGATCACTGAGCACACTGCTGTTTTTATTCAGCAACGTATATGCTTTTTGCCATGTAAGGACGTTTTCATTCTCAGCCAGCAGATAGGATGGTGTCGATAATAATATCGCTGTAATGATCAGCAACGCTGTTAGCTTTTTCACAGCCGTCCCCCTTCTTAATCATTGTTTATGCTGGTGCTGTCCAAATTTTGTCTGCCTCCAATTTTATCGTAACAAAAACAGTCCCTTCAGGCAAGCAATGTTTTTGTAACAAGATATAAATAAATGAAAAGAAAAAAGGCCCCTGGTAAACAGGGGCCTTCATCAGCCAGTATTACTGTGCAGTAACCTTTATTGTGTCGCTGTGCTTGAATTCATTACCATTCAGGTCGTAGACCGGCAGTTTCTGAGTGATGCTTACCTCAGTACCTGCTGTTACTGGATTCTTCAGCGTCAGCTTTACTGTTTCAGTATTGTTGGATTCGATTGCATCAACCTTGTTGTCCTTAACCTCGAAGGTCCTGGTGGACAGAGCACCGTTATCTATTGCCTCGTTGAACTTGATCGTTACAGTCGTGCCGCTTACAGTGACATCGTATTTGCCGCTGGAGTCCTTAGCAAGCGACGGAGCTATCTTGTCTACCATTGCGGATGCGCTCTTGGTCTCGTTCATAGCCTCTACATCAAAGATGTTGAGGAGCTTGTAGCTGCCGCTTACATAGACTACCAGTTCAGCACCGTTCAGATCAGGAGCAAACTCGTGACCGCTAGCGGGTTTCAGAGTGACAACTGTATTGCCGTCGCTGTTTGTAGTATATTCCATAGCTGCAGGTGTTGCACCGTTAACAGCGAATGCGCCCCTGTCTACTCTCTTGAGGTACTGGGTGAATGTCACTACGACCTTGTCGGCTGCCACTACTTCGATCTTGTCGATATACGGCTTGTTGCTGTCATCATCATGCGCAAGTATCTCGTTGTACAGCTTCGTCTGACCAGACATTGCATTTCCAGCAAGGTCTTTTACTCTCTGTACGAACAGGCCAAGGCTGCTGCCGTTCAAATTGGTCCACTCGTCATCTGTCAGCTGTATCTTGACGACCTTGTTGCCATCAAAGAATACAGGATCCTTTGATATAAGCGTCAGAGAGTAAGTCGTCGGATTGATGAATGCATAGTTTGCCTTGTCGAGAGCAGTGTTGTCAACAGCTTCGTTGAAGAATACATACAGCGCCTTTTCAGAATCCTTCTTCGTCACTTTGCTGACCGTCGGAGCGGACTTGTCAGTGATCGTGAGGGTAGCTGTGTAAACAGCCATCCTGTTGGCCTGCAGAGCTGTATCCGTAACGTCCTTGATCTTCACTACTATAGTCTTGCCGGCAAGTCCGGTGCCCAGGTTGATGGTGTATTCTTTTCCGGATCCGCTTACGCTTACGGAAACACCATCGATTGACTTACCATCTGCATCAGTGACTTCAACGTTATTTTCATTGAACACTACGTCTTCGCTGAACTTGATCTTCAGGCTGCTTTCTGTGTCAACCGTCAGTTCGGCAACTTCAGGAGCAATCCTGTCGACATTTACTGTGATCTTGAACTCTGTGGTTTCAAACTTGTTGTCCCAGTTGTCCTTGATCTCGTAGGTTGTGCCGGAAACTTCAACCTTACCCAGTATGCCGAATATGGTCTGACCTTCTGCCAGCGGCTTGCCGGTCGTAGCATCTTTAGCGAATTCTACCCAAACGGTATCGACTGATTCAGCGTAGCCGATAGCGTTTTCCGAATCGAAATCGTCGGACTTGTAGATCTCAAGCGCTGTCCAGGCAGTGAAGGTGTGATAGAACATTTCCTTGACCAGTCCGGTAACCGGCTTGTTGAACTTGACCTTGACATACTTCTGGTCAACTTTCTCAACTGTAGCTACCGGTGCGCTGGTGTCCTTCGCGTATGCAAGATCGAATGTCTTGATAACGTTCTTGTAACCAGCGTAGTCTTCGAAGTTCTTCACTGTGACCTCATATGTCTTGCCGTCGGTCATGGAGGAGTACAGGTCAACTGTGACCTCCCTGCCGCCTACGCCGAAGCTCGGATTTACACCGATAACTTCTGTTCCGGACTTCACTTCAACTTCTCCGCCAACTTTGATCGGCTCGGAGAATGTGATGGTGAAGTTCTTCGGACCAGTTACGGTGATCTTCTCAGCTACAGGCAGAGTAGCGTCGAATGCCTTGAACTTGATCTCGGTCTTTTCGATCTCTGTTCCGTCAGCAGACTTAACACCTGATACAACAAGTTTGTACTCGGTCTGGTTTTCAAGTCCGTCACCGTCGATAGTGATAACGACTGTAACTTTGTCATCCTTCAGTGAAACAGAGCCATCTTTGCCGTCAACTTTGATGTTGTCCTTGTTGACAGTGTCGCCGTCAACAGGCTGGTTGAATACTACGACGACTTCCTTGAGGTTGTCGGCCGATACGCTGACAACTTCCAGTGTCGGCGGTACCAGTTCGACCAGACCATACTGAGCAGCTGTTTCCTCGTCTACAAGACCATCCTCGATCAGCTTCTCGATGAGGGTCTTGTCGCTGTCCTTCATCTTGAGCGTGAGGGCCTCGACTATAGCGACCGCCATGTCAGCGTTTGTCAGTCCCTCGACATCTGCGATCTTGGACAGTCCGACTTCTGCTGCCTTTTCCAGTACCTCGGCATAGATGAAGTCAACGTCCTGCTTGTATCCGAGGGCTTCCAGCAGTACCTTGTAGATCATCTGGGCCGTGATCGTGCTGGTGGGATCGAACTTGTTCCCGCCTATACCGATCCATCCCAGATCCGGGTTAGCCTTCAGATAAGCAAGAATCCTCTGCCCGCCCGCATAAATCTCGGCGGCATCGTCAAAGTTTTCCTCACCGGTGAATGCCTTCGCTTCCTCTTCCTTGCCTATGAGCCTCAGGTAGAGGATAGCTGCCTGGAACCTCTGAGTATCTTTTGCAAGGTACTCATCAGTTACACCGGCTGAGCTGTCGCCTTTGAGTATGCCGAGAGCTGCACAGATCTCAGCTTCGGAGGCGGCAGCGAATGCAGGTACCGTCATTGTTGCGAGTATGCATACAGTAACGATAACTGCAAGTAACTTTTTGAGATTACTCATACTCTCAAATCCTCCTCGTTATTATTTTGGGACAGGCTTGCTTTCAAGCCGGACTACGCCTCTCCCCTCTCTGATAGCCCGGCCTGCCTTACAACTTCCTTCAGAAGGGCAAGCTATGCCCCCCCGAATTCAAGTTGATTATATCACCCGCATTTTTGCCAGTCAACATATCCATGCCAAGTGTAAAGAAAATGTAACAGATTTGCAATAAAGCAATACTGCACTTTTCAGCCACTCCGGCATGTTATGTCAACGGCAAATACGCCGGTGACGGCAGGGTCCAATCCAGGTGCTCACAACTGTGGAAACTCCCCCAGATTTTAGCAAATACTATTATATCATCTAAAATGGCAGGTTTCAACAATAAAAAGTACAGGCAGGCATATAAAAAGAGCCGGCCAGGCCGGCTCCCGTTACGCTGCGTCCAAAGGAGGGGCTATTTGTTTTCCAGGCTCCTTTCCGCCATCTCGATGGCTTTCTTCACGATGTTGCCGCAGTCCCTGGAGGAAACGGCGCCCCAGCCCTCGGACTCTACCTTGTCGTAGACCCCGAGTTCCCTGGCTATTTCCTGCTTGAGCTGTTCGGACATCATGCTCCTTCGCCTGCTCACAAGATCGCCTCCTTTTTCAAAGACAGATCGTCAGCGTACATCTTTATTCTGCCCGCCGGGCAAATCTTTTATCATCCGGCGGCCTGCTATTTTGAGCCGGATCCGGTTACCATTTACTGGTTATGTTAATATAATGTAGCAAGGAGGTCGTAAAGCTGCGATGACAGACAGGGAATTGTTCGCAAGGCTCATAAGATGTGAGGCCGAAGGAGAGGGCGAAGCAGGGATGAAGGCCGTGGCCACCGTCGTGATGAACAGGGTGCATGTTTCCGGCGGCGAGTACCTGCGCACCGGCCAGGGCAACCTCCGCAGGGTCATAGAGCAGCCGTACCAGTTCACGTGCTTTCTTACCGAGGTGTACGGACAGGTCAACCCGCAGAACGTGTACAATATCCCAGCAGAACAGATCCATTTCGAGGTCGCCGACTGGGCCCTGTCGGGGAACATATTGCCCGACGTTGCGCCCTGCCTGTGGTATTACAACCCCTTCAGCCCGGTATGCGAGGACATATTCCCGAGGAACGGCTCAGGGAGTTATTTCAACAGGATAGCACAGCACTGCTTTTATGAACCGACACCATTGTACTACCAGACTTGAAAGAACATTAAGGAGTGATCGTATGGCATACAGGGACTTAAACCCTACATGCAGCGGGGCAGTCCAGGGCACACCATATATCCCCGGGGTGCATCAGACGTTTCCGGTCAGCGGCGGCCCGGCAGGAACACAGGTCCTCCCTCCGTCCCTGCCGACGCTGCCGGCAGCCGGTGCCGTCACGACATCATCATCAGTATCACCGCAGTTCCCTGCGGTACCGGGCGGCATAGCAGCGCAGCCAGGCACCCAGTTTCCGGACCAGACGCCTTCGACGCTGCAGAATACCTTCTTTACGCCGGGCTTTTTACGCACGCAGATCGGCAGGCGGGTGAGGGTAGAATTCCTCCTCGGCACGAACCTGCTCACGGACCGCACCGGCACTCTCGTGGCAGTCGGCGCCAGCTACATCGTCCTGCGGCTGGTGGACTCCGATGACATGATGATGTGCGACATATACTCGATCAAGTTCGTTACGATACTGCTGTAGGCGGAATGACAACCCCTGCTGCGGCAGTGCTTTATATATTAATAAGGAAGCGCTGCCCCCGCCCCGGCAAAAACCGGTCGTCAGTGATTATCGGGCGAAACGCCGCCAAGCTCTTGCAGAACAGCAGAAGAAAAGGAGCCGGGATCGCGTTTTGCCCGGCCGCACTATTTTACCGGCCTTGATATTTCGGTGAGCGCCTCGGAGGCTTCCATGTCGGACCGCCTGTCGACCGCCAGGTCTCCCAGCGAGACGATCCCCACGAGGCCGTTGCCGTCCGTCACGGGCACCCTTCTTATCTGCTTCTGCGACATTTTGGCTCCCACTTCTTCGATGTCCGCTTCCGGCGTTACAGTGACCACGTTTGTCGTCATTATGCTGCTTACCGGGGTGGTCCGGGGATCGGATCCCTCCGCCACGCTTCTTATGACGATGTCCCGGTCGGTTACGATACCCACGACGGCGTTCCCGTCGCAGACAGGGATTGCGCCGACGTTATGTTTCCGCATCAGGTCCGCGGCCTCCCGGATGGTCGCACCCGGCTGCACCGTCGCCACTTCCCTCGTCATTATGTCTTTTGCTTTCATACTGCATCCTCCCACTGTGATTTATCAGGATGTTTATTTTATTTTTCCACAGCGGCGGAGGATTTATTAACATGCTCCAGCCTTGATTCTGCCGGATCCGGCCATGTTTTCCACACGTCTGTGGATAACTGCGGATCATCGAAAAACCTGTATAACGCTGTGATACCAAGGCATACGGGCTTTCTGACGGGAATTTTCGTTAAAATATAAAAAAACCTGTGGATATCATCGAGTTTTATCCACAGGTTGTCATTACATCTTGTCCTATAAACAAATTAACATCTACTGCTCCTCTCCTGCCTCTCCGTTCTTCTCTTCATTCTCCGCTTCGGCCTCTTCTTCCCCGTTTTCATCATCGCCGTTTTCCGTCTCTATCCTGGCGATGCTCACGACGGTGTTCCCTTCAGCCGTCCTCATCAGGGTCACTCCCTGCGTTGCCCGGCCGAGTATGCTTATGTCCGAGACTTTCATCCTTATGAGTGTGCCGTCGTAACTGATGAGCATTATCTCGTCCGTTTCATATACCAGCTTGACGCCGATGACCTTGCCTGTCTTTTCGGTGACCCTGTAGGTCAGGATACCCTTGCCGCCTCTTATCTGTGTCTTGTATTCCTCGAGCTCGGTCCTCTTGCCGAAGCCGTTTTCCGTGACCACCAGTAGCGTCGAATCCTCTCTCGACGTAGCCATGCCGACCACCCAGTCGCCTTCTTCGAGCGTGATGCCCTTGACACCCTGTGCCACCCTTCCCAGTGGGCGGACGTCGCTCTCCCTGAACCTGATCGACATGCCTTCCCTGGTGACGAGGATTATATCCTTTTCGCCGTCGGTCAGCCTCACATCTATCAGTTCGTCGTTTTCCCTCAGCGAGACGGCCAGAAGGCCTCCCTTCCTGATGTTGTCGTATTCGGAGAGCCTCGTTTTCTTAACGAGTCCGTTCCTGGTGGCCATAACGAGGTAAAGGCCTTCCCTGTACTCCGCTATCGGTATGACGGCCGAGACCTTCTCGTCGCCCGCCAGTTCCAGCAGGTTGACGATGGCAGTCCCCTTTGCCTGCCGCCCGGCTTCGGGTATCTGGTAGGCTTTCAGCCTGTATACCTTCCCCTTGTTGGTGAAGAACAGGATGTAATGATGTGTGGAAGTTATGAAGAGTTTCTCCACGAAATCCTCTTCCCTCGTGCTGAGGGCAGTGACGCCCTTGCCGCCCCGCTTCTGGCTCCTGTAGGTGTCGAGGGGCAGCCTCTTGATATAGCCGAAGTGGGTGAGGGTTATGACCATTTCCTCCTCTTTTATCAGGTCCTCGATGTCTATATCCTCATCTTCACCAGCAGCGATCGAGGTCCTTCTCTCGTCGCCGTATTTCCTCCTGATCTCGGTGAGTTCGTCTTCTATAATGCCCAGGAGCAGAGTTTCATCGGCCAGCACGCTCCTGTAGTAGCGTATCTTTTCCATCACTTCACGGTATTCTTCGTCGAGCTTTTCCCTTTCGAGGCCTGTCAGCCTGCCCAGCCTCATGTCGACTATCGCCTGGGCCTGCCTTTCGCTGAACCCGAACCTCTCCATCAGCCCTTCCTTCGCCTGGGCTTCTGTCCTTGACCCTCTTATGATGCTGATGACCTCGTCCAGGTGGTCGATGGCCTTTTTGAGGCCTTCCAGGATATGCGCCCTGGCCTCCGCTTTTTCCAGGTCGAAGCGGGTACGCCTCGTGATGACGTCTTTCTGATGGTCCAGGTAATGCACGAGGGCCGTCTTCATGTCGATGACCCTTGGCAGGAACTTGCCTTCCGGCGTCGGGATAAGGGCAAGCATGTTGACGCTGAAAGTGGACTGCATTTCGGTGAACTTGTAAAGCTGGTTGAGGACCACGTTGGCATTGGCGTCCCTTTTCAGCGTGATGACGATCCTTACCGCTTCTTCCCTGTCGGATTCGTCGTTTATGTCGGCTATCCCGTCTATCCTTTTTTCCTTGACAAGGTCGGCGATCCTTTCGATGAGCCTCGCCTTATTGACCTGGTACGGGAGATCCTTTACTATTATCCTCTGCCTGTTGTGCTCGTGGGTCTCTATTTCCGCCTTTGCCCTTATGACGAGCCTGCCCCTGCCTGTCCTGAAGTAATCCCTGATGCCCTGCCTGCCGATGATCGTTCCGGCGGTCGGGAAATCAGGGCCTTTTATGATCCTGTTCAGTTCTTCCGTCGTTATCCCGGGATCCTTTATCAGCGCGATTATGCCGTCTATGACCTCGTTCAGGTTGTGGGGCGGTATGTTCGTGGCCATGCCGACTGCAATGCCGGAACTCCCGTTCACCAGCAGGTTCGGGAACCTGGAAGGCAGCACGACGGGTTCCATTTCGTGCTCGTCGAAGTTGGCCTTGAAATCGACGGTATCCTTGTTGATATCCGCCAGCATCTCGGAAGCTATCTTTGAAAGCCTCGCTTCAGTGTACCTCATCGCAGCCGGAGGGTCGCCGTCCCTCGAACCAAAGTTGCCATGCCCGTCCACGAGGGGATATCTCAGCGAGAAATCCTGTGCCATGCGCACCAGGCTGTCGTATACGGCGGCATCGCCGTGGGGATGGTACTTGCCGAGCACATCGCCTACCGTAGTGGCGCATTTCCTGTATGGCTTGTCCGCGGTGAATCCCTGGGTGTACATCGAGTACAGGATCCTTCTGTGGACCGGCTTGAGCCCGTCCCTTACGTCAGGCAGGGCACGGTCGACAATGACACTTACCGCATAATTTATAAAGGATTCTTTCATCTCAGCTTCTATATCGACCGGTATGATACGCTGCGCATTCAGACCTTCTGTTCCTGCCATTCGAAATACCTCTTTCTGATCGTTCCTGGAATTAATCATTGCCAGATTTTCTAAAGATACTTTCTATATTTTAATAAACTTTTGAAACTATGTCCACTTTCGGGCAAAAAAAGGGCTGCTCTCCGGAGAGCAGCACACAAAACAGGGGTCATAACGTTGACACGCAGGGTCCTAAGTGGGCCTTACGCTATATTGGCTTTACCTGATCGTCCGGGTCCGCCAGGCTCAAGCCTTGGGTACCCTTACGATGAACTCGATGTATTCTCCGCGGTCGAACTGGGCAGCCCTCGCATTGACGCCCGACTTCCTCATCAGTTCGATGGCCTGGCGGATCGTGTTTACGAATATCCTGATGTCCTTGATGGTTTTCGTCAGCTTCTTATCGGCGGGCTTGTCCTTTTCCCTGCTCCTGTCCTTGTCCTTTCCCTGCCCGAGGTACTTGTCGATCACCCGCTCTATCAGTTCTTCCGTTTTCTTGACATTAAGCCCTTTTTCGCAGACGATCCTGAGGACTTTGAGCTGGAGCTGTTCGTCATGGAGTTTCAGCAGCGCCCTGGCATGCCTTTCGGTGAGATTGTTTTCCGCCAGGATCTTCTTGACAAGAGGAGGCAGGCGCAGGAGCCTTATCTTGTTTGCCACGGTGGACTGGCTTTTCCCTATCTTCCGGGCAAGCTCCTCCTGCGTGAGGCCGTGTTCATTTATGAGGTTGCTGTACCCCTCGGCCTCTTCGAGGTAGTTCAGGTCTTCGCGCTGCAGGTTTTCAATGAGGGCAAGCACGGCGGAATCATTGTCGTCTATGTCTATCACGATGGCGGGGATCTGTTTCAGCCCGGCCATCACCGCCGCCCTGAGCCTTCGCTCTCCTGCGACCAGTTCGTACCTGTTGCCCGAGATCCTCCTGACATTTATCGGCTGTATCACACCGTACTGCTGTATCGATTCGCGCAGTTCCTCGAGGGACTCCCTGCTGAACTGCCTGCGGGGCTGGTAGGGATTGGGCCGGATAGAGTCGATGTCGATGTAGCTTATGTTCTTCTTCTCGTTTTCTTTTGCCTGTTTCGGAAATTGAAGCTTGCTCTCCAGCATACAGCACCATCCTTTTCCAACGCACGTCGTACCATATGCCGTTAGGCGGTACAACTTCACGCAAATTTACAATTATTACCTGTTTATTGCGTGAAATATAATTCGCCGCCTCTTTTATGATTTCCTTTTTTTTATAACAAGAATCGTTCGCCTCTTTTTCCGAATTTCTGGCAGTACCTTACTTATACCAACGGCTCTTTTGACGGCTTTCCCGCTTTTCTTGGGTATTTTGTCGGTGTCTGTCGCACTTTTCTCACTATGATGACGCTTCTTTTCATATCGCTTCCCGGCAGGACGAAATCATTGACTTCCTGTATACTTCCGCCGAGTATTTCGAGCGCTTTTCCCGATGCCGCGACTTCGTCCCCGCTGCTGCCTTTCATGGCGATGAATACCCCGCCGGGCTTCACAAGGGGCAGGCAGTACTCGAGAAGCACGGGCATCGAAGCCACAGCGCGCGCCACCGCTATATCGAACGATTCCCTGAACGTTTCGGACCTGCCGGCATCCTCGGCCCGCATATGGACTGCCTCGGCGCCGCTGAGCCCGAGTTCGCCTATCACGGCCTCAAGGAACCTTATGCGTTTTTCCAGCGAATCCAGCAGGACCGTTTCAAGGGCCGGAAGTACGATTTTCAGCGGTATGCCCGGAAAACCCGCGCCCGTCCCCACGTCGACGATCCGTCCCGCCCCTTTGACGTAGGGCAGTATGCTGAGCGAATCCACGAAGTGCTTGAGGATGATCTCCCTGTCGTCCGTGATGGCCGTAAGGTTCATTTTCTCGTTCCATTCGAGCAGCATCCTCTTATATTCGAAAAACATCCCGGTCATGCGGTCGTCAAGCTCCGCTCCATATGCCGCGGCGCCGTTTTTGAGGTATTCTGCCAGCATGTTATCCATTACGCTCACCTGCCTGTCCATCGTCCCGTCCCGTGTCTTCTCTCCGGCCTTCGCGGCCGTACCGTGTGTTCAGGTATATGAGCAGGACCGATATGTCGGCAGGGGATACGCCCGAGATGCGGGATGCCTGCCCCACCGACTCGGGCCTGACCTGTGAGAGCTTCTGCCTTGCTTCCAGCCTTAGCCCGTATATCTCTTCATAGTTTATGCCGGCGGGTATCTTTTTCCTCTCCATTTTCCTGAACTGCTCTACCTGCATCATCTGCCTCTTTATATAGCCGTCGTACTTGACGGAGATCTCCACTTCTTCGGCTACAGAGTCGTATTTCCCCGTGTTGGAGGATCTGAGGCTTCCCGGCCTTCCGGGGTCGATGGCCTCAAGCGACCTGTAGTCCAGTTCCGGGCGCCTCAGCAGTTCTGCAAGGCTCGCCCCGGACCTTATCCTGGTGCTTCCCATGGATTCAAGGAAACCGTTGACTTCGTCGGACGGCGGCACATACGTGTTTTCCAGCCGCTCGATCTCTTCTTCTATCCTCCGCTTCTTTTCGAGGTATCTCCTGTATCTCTCCTCCGTTACCAGGCCTATTTCGTAGCCCTTCTCCGTGAGCCTCATGTCGGCGTTGTCCTGCCTGAGCAGCAGCCTGTATTCGGCCCGCGAAGTCATGATCCTGTAAGGCTCGTTGGTGCCCTTTGTCACCAGGTCGTCGATCAGCACGCCTATATACGCTTCCGACCTGTCCAGTATAAAGGGCGGCTGCTGCCTGACGAACCGCGCAGCGTTTATGCCGGCGATCAGCCCCTGGGCCGCCGCCTCCTCGTAGCCGGAACTCCCGTTTATCTGTCCGGCGGAGAACAACCCCCTGATATTTTTGAATTCGAGGCTGAGCTTCAGCTGCGTGGGGTCGATACAGTCGTACTCGATGGCATAGGCGCTCCTCATTACATGTGCATTTTCAAGGCCGGGCAGCGTTTTTATCATCTCGATCTGCACATCTTCGGGGAGACTGCTGGACATGCCCTGCAGGTACATTTCCTGGGTGTCCAGCCCCATGGGTTCAACGAACACCTGGTGCCTCTCCTTGTCCGCAAACCTCACCACCTTGTCCTCGATGGACGGGCAATACCTGGGCCCGATGCCCTCGATCATGCCGCCGTACAGCGGCGAGCGGTGGAGATTGTTCCTTATTATCTCATGGGTCCTGCTGTTGGTGTATGTAAGCCAGCAATTGACCTGTTGCCTTTCTGTCCATTCATTTTCGAACGAGAACGGTATTATCACTTCGTCGCCGGGCTGCGGCTGCATTTTTGTAAAGTCTATGGTCCTCCTGTTCAGCCTGGCCGGGGTACCGGTCTTGAACCTCATGAGCCTGATGCCCTTTTCCCTGAGGCTGTCCGAAAGCCTGTCGGCCGGGAAAAGCCCGTCCGGTCCGCTGCTGAAACTGACGTCGCCGATGAATATCTTTCCCTTTAAGTATGTGCCTGTCGTCAGTATGACTGCCCTGCAGTGGTATACGGCGCCCGTGTGGGTCTTCACGCCGGTGACGGCGCTGCCGTCCTCCGTCGTCAGCAGTTCCGTGACTTCAGCCTGTTTCAGGTAGAGGTTCTCCTGGCTCTCCAGGGTGTATTTCATCACCGCCTGGTAAGCCTTCCGGTCCACCTGCGCCCTCAGCGAATAGACCGCAGGTCCCTTGGCCCTGTTCAGTATCCTGGACTGTATGAGCGTTTTGTCGGTGCATTTGGCCATTTCGCCGCCCAATGCGTCTATCTCGCGCACAAGATGCCCCTTGCCCGTACCACCTATGCTCGGGTTGCACGGCATGTTTGCGATAGCGTCCAGGTTGATGGAGAAAACGATGGTTTTCATGCCCAGCCTGGCACAGGCCAGCGCCGCCTCACATCCCGCGTGTCCCGCACCAACGACTGCCACGTCGAAATTCCCGGCAATGTATTCCATAATACCTCCTAAACCGGAAACCTGTCACCCGGTACCAGTAAATATGTCTATACGTCCATTCGTTATGCCGGCATGTTTTCGTTCTGTCATGCCGGCAGGTGTTTGCCCCATGGATCGCAGTCCGCTCATTTACCGAGGCAGAACCGCGAGAATATCTCGTTCACCACGTCTTCGCCGACGGATTCGCCCGTTATCTGTCCAAGTGCTTCGGCCGCGTCCCTGATATCTATGGTCACGAGGTCCAGCGGCATCCTGCCCTCGAACGCAGACCGGGCCGAATCCAGGTGTGCGATGGCGTCCTCGATCAGCTGCATGTGGCGGGCATTCGTCACCAATATTTCGCTGTTGGCCGAAACCTGCCCTCCGGCGGCCAGTTCTCCTATTTTATCCGCCAGGTCATCCATGCCCGTACCGTCGGCCACCGAAGCGACGACTACCGGCATGTTCCCGAGGGCTGCTGCCTGCTCCTTCATGGCTTCCACCACCAGGTCGTCCGCGATGTCCAACTTGTTTATCATGACGATCGCCTTTTTGTCCCGCGACGTTTTCAGCACTTCCCGGTCTTCATCGGTTATCCCGGTCTGGGCATCGAGCACGATGATGACCAGTTCCGCCTCTTCTGCAGCTGCCCTGGCCCGTTCGACACCTATTGCCTCGACGGGATCATCCGTGGTGCGGATCCCTGCCGTATCAAGGAACCTGACAGGTATTCCCCTGATGTTCACGTATTCCTCGATGATATCCCTTGTGGTCCCGGGGATATCGGTCACTATCGCCCTGTCGCTTCCCGAGAGGGCGTTGAGCAGGGATGACTTGCCGGCGTTTGGCTTGCCTATTATGGCGACGGTCATGCCTTCCCTCAGGAGCCTTCCATTGCTGGATCCCTGCGCTGTTTCCATGAGTTCTTCCCTTACTTTTGCAATGCCCGCGAGGACTTCATCGCCGGTTATGTCTTCTATGTCCTCCTCGGGATATTCTATGGCCGCCTCTATATGGGCGATGAGTTCGATAAGTTTCCTGCGCGCGCTCCTGATTTTTTCAGAAAGTTTGCCCTGGAGCTGCGCGGCTGCAGCCCGTGATCCCTCTTCCGTTTTCGAATTTATCAGGTCGATCACTGCCTCGGCCTGGGCCAGGTCGATCCTGCCGTTCATGAAAGCCCGTTTCGTGAATTCGCCTGGAGCCGCCGCCCGCGCGCCGTGCCTGAGGACGAGGGAAAGCACCCTGCGGAGCACGACGATGCCGCCGTGGCAGTTTATCTCTATGGTATCCTCACCGGTAAACGTCCGCGGCGCATCCATTTTCACAAGCAGCACTTCGTCCACCATCTGTCCGTCCACCGGATCTATTATCCTTCCGTGTACTACGGAATGGCTCCTTATTTCGCTTATTTTCTTCCGGCCCCTGAATATTTTTTCCGCCACGCTGAAGGCTTCAGGGCCGCTTATCCTTATGATGCCGATGCCTCCCGTCCCGTACGGGGTCGAGATGGCGGCGATGGTTTCGGAGTTCCTGCCCGGCAGGGCCGCCAAACAGTCCGAACGTCCACTCATGCCTCTTCTTCCTTCCGGCCGGATCCTGTCCGGCGACAGTCTCGCATACTTTATTATAACGCATTGGCCGACAGTAAATATATCGGCCTTGAAAAGATGGTCAAAATTCAAAAGAGGACAATCCGGGTTGTCCTCTGTCCACGCAACGTGATTTTTCACATGGAACGCCGTCTGCTGCAAAACGCAGGCACGGCCCTGCGGTCACCTTCCGGAACGGGCCTGCTTCAGGGCTATGACGACCTTCCTGTTGGGGTCTTCACCTACACTGTATGTTTCGACAAACTCGTTGTTTTGCAGCGCCGAGTGTATTATCCTCCTCTCGTAAGGATTCATCGGCTCGAGCGAAATGCTCCTGCGGAACCTCACGACCTTGTCCGCCAGCCTTCTCGCCAGCCTCACGAGGGTCTCCTCCCTCTTTTCCCTGTAGTTTTCCACGTCCATGGTGACTCTCACGTACCTGTTGCTGTGTTTGTTCACTACGAGGCTTGTAAGGTACTGCAGCGCATCCAGCGTTTCGCCGCGCCTGCCGATGACTATCCCGCTGTCTTTCCCTGAGATCCTGTACATTACGGAATTTTCGTCCTCAAGTGTCTCTACGTCTACATCCACGGCCATCTGCCCGAATACATCTTCCAGGAAACGGAGCCCTGCGCCTGCCGGATCGGGTTTTAACCTGACCTGTACCCTCGCCTGCCTGCCTCCTATGCCGAAAAGTCCCCTGGACCCTTCTTCCAGCACCGTGACTTCAACTTCGTCGATATCCGCGCCAAGCTCCTCAAGGGCAGCGCTTATCGCTTCATCGACCGTTTTCCCCGCGGTCTCTATCACTTTGCTCATTTATACCAGAAACCTCCTTCAGGTCATTTCTTCTTTTTGCCGCCTTTTTTCTTTCCGCCTTTTTTCCCGCTTTTACCCTTGTTTTTCGCCGATTTGCCTTTTCCCGGCGGCAGCTGCTTTCCGGGAGCAGTTTCTCCGCTTTCCGTTTTGCCGTCGTTTCCTTCCGCAGATCCTCCATCAGCAGCTTTCCCGCTGCCGTCAGCCCGGGACGCGGCTTCTGCCGTTTCCTTCTTTTTCACGAACCTGTTGATATAAAGCTGCTGGAAAATACCGAATACATATCCTGTCATCCAGTACAGGATGACACCCGCAGGGAGCTGGAATGAAAATACCAGCGTCATGACCGGGCCGATATACATCATCGAGTTGGCCGAACATCCGCCTGCCTTGCCCTGGCTGTCGTCGGTCTTCGGCATCGAAAGCCTGCTTGACAGGTATGTCGTCACTGTCGCAACGACAACAAGTATGAACAGGGGAAGATATGTCTTCCATTCGGGGCCGAAGATAACTCCGGGCTGGAACGAAGCCGTCTCTCCCAGGTGCAGACCGAGGAAACTGCGGAAATCTATGAGTTCGGAATCTTTCAGCATGCCTTCTGCCTGGTAGAGCAGGCCGCGATTTTCATTGAAGAAGTTCAGGGCCCTTATTTCCCTGTGGGCGCCCCATAATCTCAACACGGCATCCGCGGTCCTCGGGAGGTTCGCCTGTAAGCTTCCCGGGTCGGCCGCAGAGTAAAACGCCGACATTGCCGAATTTATAGTGGCCTGGGCCCTGGCAGCGGCATCCACTATCGTATCTATGGCGTCGCTGGCCTTTCCGAGCATGAACTTCAGCGGCTGCACTATGACCCAGTACAGCGTGAGTATGAGAGGCATCTGGATAAGGACAGGGAGACATCCGCCGGCAGGATTGTAATTGTGCTCCTGGTAGAGCTTCATGAGCTCCTGGTTCATTGCCTCCCTGTCGTCCTTGTACCGCCTCTGGATGTCATTTATGAGCGGCTGGAGCTCCTGCATCTTCATCGTCGATTTGTGCTGTTTTACCGTCAGCGGGAGCATGGCGAGCCTTACGATGAACGTGAAGATTATGATGGCAAGCCCGTAATTCTCGAAAGTGATGTCATATATGAACTTAAGAAATTTTCCAAGTGGATAAGCCAAAAAATCAAACATGACTCATTTGTCCCTTCACAGTTTTGATTTTCTCTGTCTATTTTACCGGATCAAATCCGCCCGGATGGAACGGATGGCATTTCAGTATGCGCCTTAAAGCCAGGCAGCTCCCTTTCAGGACGCCATACCGGTTAAGCGCGTCAATGGCGTACTGGGAGCACGTAGGGTAAAACCTGCAGCTCCCTTTTCGTTTCAGGGGCGACAGGTATTTCTGGTACAGCCTTATCATTGCTATCAAGAATTTCCTGATGTATCCCATTTTTCCCTGTCAAATGCACCGGCTTTCTTAAAGAGGAATTTCATTTCCTTCATGATATCCGCAAAACTGTATGTGGTGTCGACTTTCCTGGCCGTAATAACTATATCGAGACCGACAGGGATAAACGGCTCCAGGAGCCTGTAGCTCTCCCTGATCAGTCTCTTCACCCTGTTACGCTTCACGCTTTTGCCTATTTTTTTGCTTACGCTTACGCCGAGCCTGTTGAAGCCGGCATTATTTTTCATCAGATAAACTACAAGGTATTTGCCCGGAAAAAACCTGCCCTTCCTGTACATCCGGGCAAAGTCGCTGTTTTTTTTCAACCGCTCAGTATTCTTCATTGTACCCTAGACGAAATAAGACCACAGTCATGCGGTCTTATGCTGAAAGCACTTTGCGCCCTTTTTGTCTGCGTCTTCTCAACACTTTCCTGCCGTTCCTGGTTTTCATCCTCTTCCTGAAGCCGTGTTCCTTGCTTCTCTGTCTTTTCTTAGGCTGAAAAGTCCTTAACACAGTTCACACCCCCGTTTCATGCCGCAATTAAGTCTGTCGTCCAAATGAAAGTATTTGCGTTTAACCGCTTCTTTAAACAAAAAATAAACATGTATGGTGTCCGAAAGGACAAATACATCACGCCAATTATATATTAAACATGGAGATCATGTCAAGAAAGTATTGTATTCGCGGCATGGTGCCCGATGACCGTCCGCCCATGCGCCCCAGCCGTGTTTTTCCCTGCATGGCGTGGTTTTCCTATATTATAATGAAGGCAAAATTCCGGCCACTTTTCCGATGCCGTTATGAGAAGTGACAGGCTGTGGATAAATGAAGATTTATTATTATATTTGTGGATAACTGGACCATTTGTTAATTGAATATTGCCCGAAAGTCTGATATATTATTTATGCCCAATATTGATGGTCACTTTGTTTCCATTTTTGACCAGTTCATAATAAGATACCTTGGAGGAACCGTCATGAATTCGTTACCCGGCATTTGGCCCAGAGTTCTCGATCTTCTGAAAAACGAACTGACTGAGATCAGTTTCAATACCTGGATCAACACCATCGAACCGGTTTCATTGAGTTCGGACACGATCGTTCTCGGAGTTCCCACTGATTTCAACAAAGGAATACTCGAATCGAGATACCTGACGCTTATTTCAAATGCCGTCAAACAGGTTACATCAAAGGATTACACGATAAAAATAACCGTTCCTTCCCAGGAAACACCGTCAAGGGTGAAACAGTCGTCCGAATCCAACGGGAATAACGAAGAATACTACAATTCAGTGCTGAATCCCAAGTACACTTTCGACACGTTCGTGATCGGGAACGGGAACAGGCTCGCACATGCGGCCGCCGTTGCAGTGGCGGAAGCGCCGGCCCAGGCATACAACCCGCTGTTCCTCTATGGCGGCGTCGGTCTCGGGAAAACCCACCTGATGCATGCCATCGGCCACTACATACTGAGCCAGTATCCCCACATGAAGGTGCTCTATGTTTCTTCTGAGAAGTTCACTAACGACCTTATAAACGCCATCAAGGACGACACGAACGAAGAGTTCCGCAACAAGTACAGGAACATGGACGTGCTGCTCATCGACGACATACAGTTCATAGGCGGGAAAGAGAGGACCCAGGAGGAGTTTTTCCACACTTTCAACGCGCTTTACGAGGCAAACAAGCAGATAATCATTTCAAGCGACAGGCCTCCCAAAGAGATCACCACCTTGGAGGACAGGCTCCGTTCGAGGTTCGAGTGGGGCCTGACGGCGGATATCCAGTCTCCTGACTTCGAGACGCGGATCGCCATACTCAAGAAAAAGGCCCAGCTTGAAAACGTGACGGTACCCGACGATGTGCTGGCATTCATTGCCGACAAGGTGGTGTCGAACATACGTGAACTTGAGGGAGCGCTGAACAAGGTAATAGCATATTCTTCGCTGACGGACAATGAAATGACCGTGGAGATGTGCCAGGAGGCGCTCAAAGAGATACTTGCCTCATCAAACAACAAGGTGATCGATACGAGCCATATCATAGAGTCCGTATCAAGGTATTACGACATAAGGACCGAGGATATACTGTCCCAGAAAAGGAACAGGAATATTTCATATCCGAGGCAGATAGCGATGTACCTTTGCAGGGACATAATGGGGCTTTCTCTTCCCAGGATAGGAGAAGAATTCGGCGGGAGGGACCACACCACCGTAATACACGCTATACAGAAAATAGAAGAAGATATCCGGCTGAATCCAGAGGTAAAGCGTACCGTCGAAGAGCTGAAAAGGAACATTACCGGCAAATAGCAGTTATCCCCGGAAAAATGTTGATATGGGGATAATCCGTTGTTGATAATATGTTGATATCCGGGATCGGTTTTTCTTCATCAACATCCGACCACAATTTATCAACACCGGAATCAACAGCCAAAAGCCAGATGTTTCAAAGGCCTGTACAGGTTATTCACTGTTTCAACAGCACTTATTATTATTACTTTATGTTATATTGATATCAGATAAAGTAAATGGAGGTCATTCAGATGAAAATCATATGCTCGAAAGAAAATCTTCTCGAAGGGATAAACATCGTTCAGAAAGCAGTGTCTTCGAAGACGACGCTGCCTATACTCGAGGGGATACTTATAGAAGCCGGCGACAGGGTCAAGCTCACGTCGAATGACCTTGAAATTGGAATAGAATGTTATGTTGAGGCTGATGTGAGGGAACAGGGTGCGATCGTCCTCAATGCAAGGATGTTTGGTGAAATAATCAGGAGATTCCCGGATGCCGAAGTCCTTATCGAAGTTAGAGAGAACAATAACGTTGTAATAGAGTGCGAAAACTCCAGGTTTGAGATAAGGGGACTCGATGCTGAGGGATTCCCTGCGCTTCCGACGATAGAAAAGAAGGACGGCATAAAGATAAGCCAGGGACTGCTCAAGGATATGATAAGGCAGACGATATTCGCGGTGAGCACTGACGAAAACAGGCCGATGCTTACGGGATCGCTGTTCGAGTATAAGGATGGGAAATTCACCATAGTATCCATAGACGGCTACAGGCTCGCAATGAGATGCTTCGAGCCTGAAGAAGGAAAAGAAACGGAAAGTGCTGAAAGAAAGCTCGTCATACCGGGAAAGACGCTCAATGAAATAGCAAAGATACTCCAGCAGGTCGACGATGAATTGTACATTTACGCGGCAGGGAACCAGGTCCTGTTCGACATGGGCAACTGCATCGTCACTTCGAGGCTTCTTGAAGGAGAATATCTCAATTACATGAGCATTTTCCCGAAGGACCATGAAACCAAGGTAACGGTCAATACGAAGGATCTGCTCTCGTGCTTTGAGAGGGCATCACTGGTAATTACCGGTGAAGAGAGGAGATACCCTGTAAATCTCGATATAACTGAAGAAAAGATGATCATTACTGCAAATACGGAAGCAGGCAACGTCAGGGAAGAACTAAGGACAGACATGGAAGGAAACCTGCTTGAGATATCGTTCTATCACAGGTTTTTCATTGAGGCGCTCAGGGCAATAGATAACGAAATGATAGACATCTACTTCACCACAAGCCTTGGGCCATGTACGATAAAACCTTTGCAGGGAAATGATTTCGCATACCTGATCCTGCCTATTAGAAGATAGGATCAGGTGGAATAATAAGACAGGACGAACCTGGAGTGGAGGAAGAAGGAGTTTACTTGAAGGAAGTAAAGATCTCAACCGAATATATCGAACTTGAACAGCTGCTGAAGTTCACAGGAACAGTTCAAAGAGGATCGGACGCCAAAATGGTGATATCTTCCGGTGCGGTCCTGGTCAACGGCCAGGCTGAACTGCGAAGGGGAAAGAAACTGAGGCCCGGAGATATCGTGGAGTACGGCGGGGATGTATTCAAAATAATATAATATCCGGAAGGCAAGGAGTTTTTATTGAAGGTAAAGAGCATCTTTCTTAAAAACTACAGGAATTACGACTATGCAGAGATAAGTTTTGCGGATACGTTCAACATAATATATGGAAATAATGCCCAGGGAAAGACGAATATTATAGAAGCGATATTCCTGTGTGCTTCGGGAAGATCCCACCGGACGCCAAAAGACAGCGAGCTTTTGAAGTACGGGAGGGAATTTTTCGATATAAAGCTCGAATACTCCAGGGCAGACAGGGATGAACGGATACACGTAGTATATGGTATCGAAAACAGGAAAAAGATAAGCATCAATGACATACCGCTGAAAAAAATCGGCGGACTCATGGGACATCTGAATGCCGTAATTTTTTCTCCAGAAGATCTCCTCGTGATAAAGCAGGGTCCTGCTGAAAGAAGACGATTTGTCGATATAGCACTGAGCCAGCTGAGACCTTCCTATTTCTTCGATCTGCAGCAGTATGCAAAGATCCTGATGCAGCGCAACAACCTCCTTAAATCAATTTCAATGAACCAGGACCTGGCCGGAACGCTCGAGGTCTGGGATCATCACCTGGCCAGGACCGGCGCCAGGATAATGAAGGCGAGGAGAGAGTTCATAAAAAGGCTTGGCGAGGCTGCGGCCGTAAGGCACGAAAAGCTTACGAACCGTGAGGAAAAGCTGAAAATCGTTTATGATCCTTCGTTCAATATAGGGGATACTGATGATGCAGGAGAAATAGAAGCTGCATTCAGGCAATGCATCCGCAGGAACAGGGAGAAGGAATTGCAGAAAGGCACGACTATGGCAGGGCCGCAGCGGGATGATATAGATATCCGGCTGAACGGTGAAAGCACCAGGATATATGCCTCCCAGGGTCAGCAGAGGACTTCGGTGCTTTCGATGAAGCTGGCCGAGATAGACATCATGAAAGAAGAAACGGGCGAATACCCGGTACTCCTGCTCGACGACGTGTTGTCGGAGCTCGACGACAGGCGGAAGGAATACCTGCTTGACAGCATCGAAGGTATACAGACGCTTATCACCAGCACTGAAAAAAGGTTTTTCAACCGGGACAGCGAAAGATGCGCGTTTTTCTATGTGGAAAACGGTTCCATAAAAAGGGAATGAGGATCGGGGCAATCATTTGCTAATAATATTCAATTGAGATAAAATGTTATGTATCGGAGAAAAAATAAACAGGAGGATCCCATGTTTTTACATATAGGCGGAGACTTCGTGATACCGATAAAAAACGTGATCGCGATCATGGATATGGAGACTTCGACCATTTCGAAGGATACGAGGGAGTTCCTCAAAACTGCGGAGGAAGAAGGGTTCGTCACTGCTATCACTGACGATCTCCCAAGATCGTTCATAATAACCGAGGAAGACAAAAAGAGCAGGGTCTACCTTTCACCTATTTCATCAGTAACGCTGCAGAAAAGGTCAGGATTCATGAACGGCATCGCGGGTGAATAGACCGAACCTCGAGAAAAAGCTGCATTTGATGTATATACGGGAGGAAGAGATGAGCGGGATAAACACTGAAAACCACAACAATTACGACGAAAGCCAGATACAGGTACTGGAAGGTCTCGAAGCTGTCAGGAAGAGACCTGGCATGTATATAGGTTCAACATCTCTCAGGGGTCTTCACCACCTGGTGTATGAAATCGTTGCAAACAGCATAGATGAAGCCCTGGCAGGAAGGTGCGACCGGATCGAGGTCGTAGTGGAGAAGGACAATTCGATAACAGTCACTGACAACGGGGGCGGAATACCCGTCGGTATCCATCCGAAAATGGGTATCCCAACCGTGGAAGTGGTCCATACAGTACTCCATGCCGGCGGGAAATTCGGCGGCGGGGCTTACACGGTATCAGGCGGGCTTCATGGAGTCGGGGCCTCGGTCGTAAACGCCCTTTCGGAGTTCCTTGAAGTCCAGGTGGCCAGGGACGGTAAACTCTACAGGCAGAGGTATGAGAGAGGTGTGACCGTAACTCCCCTCGAGGTGATAGGGGAAGTGGATTACACAGGGACCAGGACGCATTTCAAGCCTGACCCGGAGATTTTCGAGGAGACAGAATTCGATTTCGAAGCGATGATAACCAGGTACAGGGAGATGGCTTTCCTGAACAAAGGGATCCGCATCATACTGGTCGACAACAGGGGCGAAGAGCCGGTAAAAAAGGAATTCCATTATGAGGGAGGTATCGTATCCTATATCGAGTATATCAACAAGGACAAGGACGTACTGCACGACATGCCCATTTACATCGAAGGCGAGAAGGACGGGTCTTACTGTGAGATAGCGATGCAGTACAATGACAGGTACGTCGAGAACATATTCACTTATGCAAACAACATAGCCACGACTGAAGGCGGGACTCACCTGACAGGATTCAAGACGGCCATCACAAAGGTCATAAACGATTATGCGAGGAAATTCAATTACCTGAAAGATAATGACAAGAACCTGATGGGCGAGGACGTGAGGGAAGGGCTCACGGCGATAATTAGCGTAAAGCTGCTAAACCCGCAGTTCGAGGGACAGACGAAAACGAAGCTTGGGAACAGTGAAATAAGGACACTGGTTGAAAACGTCGTGTCGGAGAAGCTGGCAAGCTACCTGGAAGAAAACCCGTCGGTGGCCAAGGTCATCGTAGAGAAGTGCATCATGGCTTCGAGGGCAAGGGAAGCCGCGAGGAAGGCAAGGGAACTGACAAGGAGGAAAAGTGCACTCGAGACGACCACTCTCCCCGGGAAGCTGGCTGACTGCACTGAGAAGGACCCTTCGCTTTGCGAGATATATATCGTAGAGGGCGATTCGGCAGGAGGCTCGGCAAAACAGGGACGCGACCGGAGGTTCCAGGCGATCCTGCCCCTGTGGGGAAAGATGCTGAATGTTGAAAAGTCAAGGCTGGACAAGGTGATAGGCAATGATAAGCTCATGCCCGTTATCACCGCACTGGGCGCTGGTATAGGAGAGGATTTCGACCTGTCGAAGCTGAGGTACGACAAGGTCATAATAATGGCGGATGCCGATGTCGACGGTTCACATATAAGGACGCTGCTGCTCACGTTCTTCTACAGGTACATGAAGCCCCTGGTGGAACATGGGCACGTGTACATCGCGATGCCGCCCCTTTACAGGATATATAAGGGGAAAGAGGAATACTATGCATACAACGAGGCAGAGCTCGCGAAGATCCAGAAGGAGAAGAACTGGAAGAAGGAAGAGTGCAACATACAGCGGTACAAGGGTCTTGGAGAGATGAGCTCGGAGCAGTTGTGGCAAACGACGATGAACCCCGAGACCAGGAAGATGAAAAGGGTAGAACTGGAGGACGCGGTGGCGGCAGACAAGATATTTACCATCCTGATGGGCGACAAGGTGGAACCGAGGAAGGAATTCATCCAGACCAATGCAAAGTATGTGACGAACCTGGATATCTAGGGACCGGATCGTATGTATTGGCATCAGATAATTGTTGTCGCAGCAGCAAGCCGGTGATACATTCTGCAATACAGTGCAAAACAGGTAAGAAGGGGCAGTGTTTCACGTGAAACATTGCCCTTGTTTTTAAACAAAAGCGAGATCCATGATATTCGGCACAATATAGCTGAAACAGTTGGACCGTAAAGGTAACTAACGGAGCAGGCGCCATGTGGTATAGGTAAACTCAGCGGAGTGAAGCTTAGAGATGTATAGTCAGAGCGAGGGAAAGCATGCCGACTGTCTGAGCAAAAATTATTCTGCTTGATAATTTTTATATGAATTTTTGCGAGTTTCGGCATGCCCGAGCTGAACTATACAGCTCTTGCGAATGAAGCTGCCGTTTACCGGCACCACATGGCGCCTGCTCCGTTATTGTTTTCCTGACTTGTTTTTATCACTTAAAGTGATTGTTAAATCGAAATCTGTATTTCAGCATCATGATTATTTTAAACAAAATATCACTGCTGGTGATATTTTTAATGGGATATATGTTATAATTACATAGACCAACTATTTATATCGGGAGTGAATGTATTGGCCAAGGTAATTGCTATCGCAAACCAAAAGGGAGGAGTCGGCAAAACCACCACGGCTGTCAACCTCAGCGCTTGCCTGGCTTTCAAGGGCAAAAAGGTGATGATCATCGACGTGGATCCCCAGGGCAATACTACCAGCGGCCTCGGAATCGACAAGCAGAACATCAGGAAATCCATCTATGAAGTAATAATAAACGACGAAAGCATCGAAGAAGTAATGATGCCGACGATGGTAGACAACCTTTCCATATGTCCTTCGAACATCCAGCTGGTGGGAGCGGAGGTCGAGCTTGTATCCGTCATATCCAGGGAAACCAGGCTGAAGGTAGCGTTACAGGATATAAGGGACAAGTTCGACTTCATCATCATCGACTGCCCTCCGTCACTGGGACTGCTGACCCTGAACGCACTTACCGCGGCCGACACGATCCTTGTGCCTATCCAGTGCGAATATTATGCTCTCGAAGGCCTGAGCCAGCTCATGAATACGGTCAGGCTCGTCCAGAGGCACCTGAACCCTTCTCTTGAAGTCGAAGGCGTAGTATTGACCATGTTCGATGCAAGGACCAATCTCTCGATACAGGTAGTTGAGGACGTAAAGAAATATTTCAGGAACAAAGTCTACAGGACCATTATCCCACGGAATGTACGGCTCAGCGAGGCCCCAAGCTTCGGACTGCCTATCATACTGTACGACCCCAAATCCAAGGGAGCCGAGTGCTACCTGGATCTTGCCCAGGAAGTGATCGATTATTCGGAGGAGGTTAAGGACAGATGAAAAAAGGCCTTGGGAAAGGACTCGGTGCGCTGCTGGGCACAGATGAGCCCGTAAGCAGCGGAGTGACGGAAGTAAGGATCACCGACATAGAGCCAAATGCCAACCAGCCGAGAAAAAGCTTCGATGATGAAAAACTGGCCGCGCTTGCTGAGTCGATAAAGCAGCACGGGGTCGTCCAGCCGCTGATAGTGCAGCAGGACGGGGACTCGTACAGGATAGTGGCAGGAGAAAGAAGGTGGCGTGCGGCCAGGCTTGCCGGGCTTGAGACGGTACCGGTGATCGTGAGGGATCTGTCGGACAGGCAGGTGATGGAGGTCGCCCTTATAGAAAATCTCCAGAGAGAGGACCTGAACCCCATTGAAGAAGCGGAAGCGTATGAAAAACTGATATCTGAATACGGGATGACCCAGGAAGAAGTAGCTTCGGTCGTGGGGAAGAGCAGGCCGGCAATAACCAATTCCATAAGGCTCCTCTCCCTGGACGATGAAATAAAGTCAAGGCTCATTTCCGGGGAAATTTCCAGCGGCCATGCAAGGGCGCTGCTTTCACTGGATGATAAAGATCTCCGGCGGAAAGCAATGCAGGAGATAATCGAAAAAGGCCTGAGCGTCAGGGAAACTGAAAGGCTGATAAAGGTCCTTTCGACCCCGAAAAAACAGAAAGCCAGGAAGGTCCCGGATGCCGAGTACCAGGCTTTAGAAGAGAGATTCAGGGAGGTGTTCGGTACAAAGGTCAGGATCATGAACAGCAAGAAAAGCGGGAAAATACTTATCGAGTATTACTCGCTTGAAGAGCTGGACAGGATAATCAACCTGGTTGAAAGTATTTATAAAAACAGTAAAAATTAGCCACGCCACAGAATCGGTTTTAAGGGCCGTTTCGAATGTTGGCAATATGATTACTCATAAAAGAAGGATGAACCGTTAAAACGGAAAACAGAAGCTAATATGGATAACCATGAAAAAAACAGAAAATGTTTCACGTGAAACACTAAAAAGAGACAAGTGATGTTGCAGAAGGGGAAAGATATATGAGCATATTCGATCTGCCTTATGAATTGATAGCACTGCTTGGCATCATCATTTTCCTGATACTGATATTGCTGATCATGATAAGCTCCAACAGGGCTAAAATCAGAAGGCTCAAATCCAAGTATGACAAGTTCATGAACGGGATGAGCGGAGCAAGTCTTGAGGACGTGCTCGAAAACTGCATAGACAAACTGAATGAAATCATAGAAAGAAACAGGGAGCTTGAGTACCAGATCAATGCAGTAAAAAAGAACTTGTACTACTGCGTACAGAAAGTAGGAGTGGTCAGGTACAACGCGTTCGACGACGTCGGCAGCGACCTCTGCTTCTCGATAGCTCTCCTTGACAATAATGATGACGGTGTGGTGATCAGCGGCCTGTATGCAAGGGACAGTTCGACCACATACGCCAAGCCGATCCTTAGGGGCAAATCCAGGTATGCGCTTTC
>ERZ795062.635-NODE-635-length-28718-cov-12.044413_pt1 | contig 28718 bp, 25 predicted proteins | sample MGYA00375146_ERZ795062 | MGnify/ENA primary metagenome ERZ795062 (study PRJEB30191, sample SAMN05720281) | activated sludge metagenome | isolation source: Anaerobic digester | place: USA | collected 2015-07-16 ... | reverse complement strand
ATTTCGGCGACGGCGCGGCCAACCAGGGCCAGGTCTACGAAGCCTTCAACATGGCGGCGCTGTGGCAGTTGCCGATCGTCTTCGTGGTTGAGAACAACGGCTATGCGATGGGCACGGCGGTGACGCGCGGTTCGGCCGAGACGCATTTTTACCGCCGCGGCACCGCGTTCCGCATCCCCGGCATGCACGTCAACGGGATGGACGTGCTGGAAGTGCGCGCGGCTGCCGAAGTGGCGCTGGCGCACGTTCGCGCGGGCAAGGGCCCGGTGCTGATGGAACTGCAGACCTATCGCTATCGCGGCCACTCGATGTCCGACCCGGCCAAGTACCGCAGCCGCGAGGAAGTGCAGGAAATGCGCGAGAAACACGATCCGATCGACGCCGCCAAGGCCGAACTGCTGGCGCGCGGCGTGGCCGAGGATCGCATCAAGGAAATCGACAAGCGCATCCGCGCAGCGGTGGGCGAAGCCGCCGACTTTGCGGAGAATTCACCGGAGCCTGACATGCCTGAACTCTACACCGACGTCCTGGTGGAGAGCTACTGATGGCGGTCGAACTCAAGATGCCCGCGCTCTCCCCGACGATGGAGGAGGGCACGCTCGCCAAATGGCTGGTCAAGGAAGGCGATGAGGTGCGTTCCGGCGACATCCTGGCCGAGATCGAGACCGACAAGGCGACGATGGAATTCGAAGCCGTCGACGAAGGCGTGATCGGGAAGATCCTGGTCCCGGAAGGCACGGAAAACGTCAAGGTCGGCACGGTAATCGCCGTGATCGGCGAGGATGGCGAAGCGGCCGCAGTGCAACCGGCGGCGGCTCCCGCTGCCGCCGCCCAGGCACCCGCCGCCGCGCCAGTGAAGCCGGCGGCGCAGCCGCGCGCTGCCGATCCGGTGGTTCCGGCCGGAACCAACATGAAGGTCGTGACGGTCCGCGAGGCGCTGCGCGATGCCATGGCCGAGGAAATGCGCCGCGATTCCCGCGTCTTCGTGATGGGCGAGGAAGTGGCGCAGTACCAGGGCGCCTACAAGGTGACGCAGGGCCTGCTCGACGAGTTCGGGCCCAAGCGGGTGATCGATACGCCGATCACCGAATACGGCTTTGCCGGGATCGGGACCGGCGCGGCGATGGGCGGCCTGCGTCCGATCGTCGAATTCATGACCTTCAACTTCGCGATGCAGGCGATCGATCACGTCATCAATTCGGCCGCCAAGACCAATTACATGTCGGGCGGGCAGATGCGCTGCCCGGTGGTGTTCCGCGGCCCCAACGGCGCGGCCAGCCGCGTTGGCGCGCAGCACAGCCAGAACTATGCGCCGTGGTATGCCGCCGTGCCGGGTCTGGTGGTGATCGCTCCCTATGACGCGGCCGATGCCAAGGGCTTGCTCAAGGCCGCGATCCGCAGCGAGGATCCGGTGGTCTTCCTTGAGAACGAGCTGATCTATGGCCGCAGCTTCGAACTGCCCGAGCTTGACGATCATGTCCTGCCGATCGGCAAGGCGCGCATCATGCGCGAGGGCCGCGACGTGACGATCGTGTCCTATTCGATCGGCGTCGGGCTGGCGCTGGAAGCGGCGGAAGCGCTGGCGGGCGAGGGGATCGAGGCCGAAGTGCTCGACCTGCGCACGCTGCGCCCGCTCGACCGCGAGGCGGTGCTGGCCTCGCTGGCGAAAACCAACCGCCTGGTCATTGCCGAGGAAGGCTGGCCGCAGTGCTCGATAGCCTCGGAAGTCATGGCGATCTGCATGGAAGAGGGCTTTGACAACCTCGACGCGCCGGTGCTGCGCGTGTGTAACGAGGACGTGCCGCTGCCCTATGCCGCGAACCTCGAACGCGCCGCGCTGATCGACGTCGGCCGTATAGCCGAGGCCGTGCGCAAGGTCTGCTATCGCTGAGCCTGGCTGAAGAATGGACTGGCGGGCCGCGCGCCCGTCAGGTCATCTTGCCGGTGGGGGAGATCGAGGGCGTGCCGGTGAAGGCGCTGCAGCCCTGGACTGCATCGGGGCTGCCCGGCTCGCGCTGGTAGATCTGCGACAGGTCGCGGTCATCGCGCACGTTGAACGCGGCGATGGAGTGCATGTCGAGGCTGCCCATGAACTGCGCGGAAATGAGCGGCTGGTAGGTGTAGGAGATCTGCACGAAGATCACCGCATCCCCGTCCATCGCCAGCACTTCCTGCCCCGCCGGCCCCATCCCGGCCGTCAGGACATCGCCCTGCTTGCCGTAGCTCGAGGTCGACATCTTCTTGCCCCGGCAGCGCTGCCAGTGGATGTATTGCTGCCCCGCGCCGCCGGCCGCGCTCGCCTTGACCTCGAGGCTGGAGATGATGACCCGGCCGTTGTCGTAGAGGTTGATCCCCGGCCCGGCCTGCATGTGCGCGCCATAGATCACGTCATTGATGTCCGCTTCGTAGATCTTGCGATCCTGCAGCATCGAAGTGTCGCCGATCCGCGAGGCGTTGTCGGCGATGTGCACGGCCAGCTGGCCGATCTTCATGTTGACCAGCGCATAGTTGGCCATTTCCGTGCCCCACAGGCCCGCCACCAGCAGGAACGGCGCGCCCATCGCGAACTCGGTCATCGCCACGCCCGAACAGCTGCGGCGGAGCGCGCGAAGCGCGGCGATCACGAGCAGTTCCCCATGCTGGGCGCGCCCTTTTCCTGGGCGCCGTATGGCTGGTTGCGCAGTACGGTCTGGGTGCGCAGCGTGAAATCGCTGGTCTGGCCGGGTATGAACTTCGCGATCGGGAAGGGGCGCGGGTAGTTGACGGTGACGCTGTAGAGCACCGCATCGCGTGCGCCGCCAAAGCCCGCCGCCGCGCGGTCCGCGTCCCAGCTGCCGTTGGCGTTGACGTCTTCAAAGGGTTCGCCGTTGTCGCACGAACCGTTGCCGTTGACGTCGGTGAAGTCCTCGGGCCGGGCCACGTCGGCGAAGCTGGCATAGGCGCGGCGGTCGAACTGCAGGGTGGCAGCGGGGGAGATGGCATGGACGGCGCGGGTCACGATTCCATCGATCCCCGCCTGGTCGCCTGACGCCCCCTCGATCGTCGAGCTGCGCGCGGCGTTCTGGATCGCCCCCTGCAGCATCTGCGAGGTGTACATGTTGTACGACAGGTCGAAGAGCCCCATCAGCGTGACCATCAGCACCGGCAGGATCAGGGCGAACTCGACGATCGTCGCGCCCTCGGCGTCGCGGACCAGGCTGGCGATCCGGCGCCGCATCACTTCGAGACCCTGAGATCGCCCAGCTGCGCGGCAATCTTGCTGAACACGTCGTTGAGTTCCGCCGAATCCTGCGCTTCGAAAGAGTGGCCGGGCCCGGCGCATTCGGTCATCACCGGGTTCAGCGAGGTGCCGAAGCCGATCACCCAGACGGTGATGTTGCGCTTCTTCACTTCCTTGCAGGCGACGGCGAAGCGACCTTCGACCACCTGGGTCAGGGTTTCGCCCGACTTTCGTGACCAGCGGCGCTGATCAAGCGGCTCGATCCCGTAGCTGCCATAGCTGAGATCAAGCGGCGAGGTTTCGCCATCGGTCAGGAAGATCATGTGGCGGCTAGTCGGTTTGCCCGAAACGTCGGCATTATCGCCCGCGAAAATCCCGGTCGGGGAAAGCAGGCGCCCGCCCCAGATCATCCCGATGTCGTGATAGGTGCTGCCATCGGGAAACAGGCTGTCCACATAGGCAGCCACGTCCGCCGTGCTCATCTCGTCCAGCTTGCGGGCCTGCGCCGGACAGGCCGACAGGCCGGCCCACTGCGCCTGGAGATAGGCGTTCTCGGTCATGACCGGTGACTTGAAAGTGCCACTGCCGTCCCACCAGATTTCCGGTTCATAGGAAATCTCGTTCAGCATCGGGCGCCACTGCGTCTTGCGGTCGCCCGGGGTCGGGACAAGATCGATGTCGAGGTCCAGCGCGCGGGTCAGGTCGACGTTGTCCCAATCCTTGATCTCGTAGGTATCGCGTTCTTCCATGCAGCCGCGAAACCAGGCGGTGATGATTTCCGGGCTGGGCGAAGGATAGCCCTCCATCAGGACGTCCAGCGAACCGCCCTTCAGCGTGTCTTCGCCGCTGGCGCCCTTGAGGAAGCGGACATCGAACTGCATCGGCTTGTAATGCCAGTTGTAGATGGGCCGCGTAACAGTACCGGTCTTTCTGCGGGTCCATTCATAGGTGTAATTGTTGTACATGGTGCCATTGACGTTGATCGCGCCGTTATCGACATTGGTGTCGCACCAGTTATAGGTACCATTGAGCATCACCCGGCCGTGTTCGGTCCCATCCGGATCGACCCAATAGCCCAGATCGGTATAGCTATAGGTATTGGCCGGGCAGCTTGCCACGGTCTGGGTGGCGATGGTCGCCGTGCTGCCGCTGATGTAGGTGTAGGTCGTATCGTAGGTGTCATACGTGACCGTGCGGCCGGTGTCCTTGTTCTCGCGGCCATTATAGGTCCACTTGTCGACCACCCAGTCGGACTTGAGCAGGAATCCGACGTTGACGTTGGTGGAATAGGGCAGGAAACCATAGCGCAGGCGCGTGCCGGGCGATTTGCTGCCTTCCAGCTGGGCGTGGAATCCCTTCACCACATCCTTCAGCACGTCGATCCGCGGTTTGGAATCCCCGGCATTGGTTGAGGCCATCGAGCCGGTGGTATCCAGCACGAACATGATGTCGGTGTTCGAGAAGTTGAGCTTTGCCCCGCATTCGACATGGATCGGCACCTTGGTATAGCCGAACAGGTTCATGATCGTTGTCGGCACGTCGACATCGGCAACGCCGCTGATCGAATAGTCTTCCTCCAGCGTCATCTGGAAGACGCGGTTGCGCGTGCCGAAGCTGCCGTCGCGGAAATTGAGGTTGAAGAACCGGTCGCCCACGGTCTCGACGTCGCCGGGCACTTCGCCGGTGGCGGCCACGGCCGAGCCCAGCCGCTTGCGCGCGGCCAGCACCCCGGCATCGCAGGCCTGTTGCAGGCGGGTCTGCGACAGGTAGCTGCGGCCCATGTCGATCCCGCCGCCGACCATCGCCAGAAGCGGCACCAGCCCGGCGGCAATCATGGCCAGGGTGTTGCCGCTGCGATCGTGCGCCAGCCGGTGCAGAAACTGCGCAGCGGGGGCCGTGGCGGCGGGGAAGGGATGCTTGCTGGTCATGCTGGCGAGTTTTCCTTGCCTTCCCAATGCCATGGCGGAGTAAGCCCTTGGCGAAGGAACATGGTTAACAAATTCAGCAATCGGGGCAGGGCGCCGGCCCGCGTCAGGGGATGACGAAAATCGGCCGACTGTAGTCGATCGGAATCGAATTGATCCCGATCACCCCCAGGAAGCTGGGGACATCGTATTGCAGGCGCACCGTGAATTCCCTGGCCCCGGTAACTCGCTGGGTCGGTGCCAGATCGACGGTGGCGATCAGCCGATCAGCCTGCAGCCCATAGGGCGGCGCGCTGGCCACCGTTCGCGCATAGGCCTGGAGCTGGCTGGTGCTCAGCTTGTTCGCGGTCTGGTAGTTGACCACCGCGTGGCGCGCGACATCGGCGGAAATGCTGCGCAGCGCGTTGTAGTTCTGCATGCCCAGTCCCAGTTGCAGCACGCCGAACAGCATGGCCAGCAGGGCGGGGGCGATGAGCGCGAATTCCACCACGACCGCGCCCCGGGTGGAGCGCAGAAGCCCGGCGGCGCGGCGAAGCTGGCGGCCGATCCTCACGTATTGCTCCCCTGCGAGACCAGCACGAAGCGAACCACGTTGAACTGGATCGGACTGCCGACCCCGAACTGGGTCCAGGTGGGCGTGTAGGTGTCCTGGATCTGCAGCCTCAAATAGGTCGATACGCGGGCGTCGGCCGCGCATCCGGTCTTGCTGGTGACGAAGCTGCTTGCAGCGTTGCAGCGATAGGTGTTGCTGATCGCCACCTGCTCGGCGGTCAGTCCGGTGGAAGCCATCACCACCTGCTGCAGGGTCGTCATCTTCTCGGCGGTGTCGGGGGCAGAGGCCAGGGCGATCGCCTCTGCCTCGGCGGCAGCGCTCTGCAATTCGCTCTGCCGCGCCACCAGGGTGCTGACCTGGAACGCCCCCAGGCTGAGCAGAATCAGCACCGGGGCGACGATTGCCGTCTCCACCAGCATCGCGCCCCGCGTGTCGCGGGCCAGGCGGCGCAGAATGGGCGCGGGGCGCATCATACGACCAGCTTGACCTTGGAGATTTCAGTGGCAACGACATCGTCGAGCACCGAGCCGCCGGGGCAGAAGGTGGTCATGTTGGCCGTGCCCGTGATCCTGATGTTGGCCGCGGCGATCATCAGGCACTGGCTGGTGACAGTGGCCGTGCCCATGAAATCGACCGAGCTCTTGGGCAGGTAGATGGTGCCGTTGAGCACGGTCGAGGCGTTGCCGTTGATGTTGTTCTTGTTGGTCGATCCGGGTGAGTTGCGATCCTCGAACACCAGCATGCCGGCCAGCTTGTTGGCCTCGGCCTCGCTGATCCCGCGCGCGATCAGGTCGGAGGCCTGGATCGCGGTGAGGTTAACGTTGCTGCCGCCGTTGATCTTCAGATAGGCGCCGTTCTTCAGCACGAACATCACGCCCGATCCTGACACTTCGTACTGGCCAGAGATTTCCAGCCCGCCGCCGTCGATGATGTAGACCCCTTTGGCGAAGGTGGTCTGGCAGCCGACCTTGATCCCGCCGGTGTAGGTGCCGGGGAAGGTGTTGGCCAGATCGGGATCGGTCCATGAACTGATGTCGGTATAGGTCGTCGCGACAGTCGTCCGCGCCCTTTCCCAGATCGTGTTGCTGGAACTGCCGTTCACCGCCCTCCAGACGTCCGTCGTGGTGTAGACCGTACCCGCCACCGTTTCGTTGGAAACGATGGTGTACTGCTGCGCCGTGCTCGAACTGGTCGGGTTCTTGTTCTTGTTGTAATTGGCCTGGACCGCCGTCTCGTAGTTCGAACCCTTCCAGTAGGTATAGACCGTCTGGGTATTGGTCGTCACGTTGGCCTTGGTGGTCTTCTTGCCCTTGACGCAGGTATAGGTCCGCGCGGTCTGGCTTTCATAGGGATTGGGCGGGTTAAGGTTTACGAACGGATCCTTGAGGCCGTCCATGTATTCATGGATCTCGTCGTCGGTGTGGGTGTCGAACCAGTCGTCGATCCCGCCGCGCGACAGCACCCATCCGGCATCGATCGTCGGACTGCCATTGACGATCACCGAGGTCGGCGAATTCGACAATGCGGCCATGCCGCAACTGGCGGTCAGCACCGAACTCCCGCCGACGATCAGCGCGCCGCTGTCATCCTCGTCCACCGCCAGCAGGCAGCTGGTGAAGGTCTTGCCTTCCGAATAGGCGGCCTGGGCATAGGCGGTGACGGTGGTCGTGTGACCGGTCAGCATGCTGGAGAAGGGCAGGCTGCGCCGCGCCGCGATCGAGACGATCACGCTGTTGTTGGTGCCGCCCGAATAGTTGGCCAGCTTCACTTCCTTGTCGGAAATGATCGACTTGGTCGCGGCGAGGTTGGAGGCAAGCTCCTGCTCGGCGCGGTTGGAATAGGCGTCCTTGGTGGCGCTGCTGGTGCGGGCCCAGGCACCGGCGAGCGCCGCCTGGTCGACCGCGAACTGCAGCTCGCGCTTCTACATGTACCATTGGGCGGTATCCACGGCGAGCCCTGACCCGCCCACCAGCGCGGGCAGGCCCAGCGCGACAAGCAGGGTCGCGTTGCCGCTGGTGTTGGCCTTCAACTGGCCGAGCTTGCGTCGAATGGATGCGAGCATGGCGCCCTCGAATGAGTTGATGAACAGCCTGCCAATAGACAGTGGTGGTTTGCAGTCATTGAAGGAGCAAGGTTAACGCCCTGTTAGAGCGCTCGATTTACGCCCGGTTTCAAAGTGGCGGGCACACGCCTAGTCTGGGCGCGACGATGACTGATTCCCTTTCGCTTGTTGATCTTCTGGGACCGGCGGCGCGCCTTGCGCTGGCCTATGCCCCGGCGCGAACGCGGCCGCTGACGCTGGGTCTGCTCGCGCTCGACCAGCGTCTCGGCGATACGATTCGGTCGGTGCGCGAACCGGTCCTGGCGCAGATCAGGCTGGCGTGGTGGCGCGAACAGCTGGAAACGCCGGGCGGAGCGGCGGACCGGGGCGAACCGCTGCTCGCCGCGCTTGCCCCATGGGGAGCGCAGCGCGCGGCGCTGGCGCGGCTGACCGACGGCTGGGAAGAGATGATCGGTGAAGCACCGCTCGATCCCGCCGCGCTGGCAGCCTGCGCGGCCGCGCGCGCGGCGCCCTGGGCGGTGCTGGCACAGCTGCTGGGCCACGATCCGCATGAAGCATTGCGCGCCGGGCAGGGCTGGGCGCTGGCCGACCTGGCGCCCCGGCTCAGCCATCCGGACGAGCGCGCCGCGGTGCTGGACCTGGCTGCCGCGCATGACTGGCGCCGGCCCCGCCTGCCGCGCGACCTGCGCCCGCTGCTCGTGCTGCACGGCTTGGCCCGCCGCTCGCGCGGGCAGGAGCCGCTGCTGGACGGCGGCGGATCGATGGTCGCCGCATTGCGGCTTGGCCTGCTGGGGCGTTAGGCGATGATCGCTGAGGGAAGGAGACCTGGCCTATGAACCGGATCGTGCTGGGCGCGGTATCCGCATTGCTGCTGGTGGGGGCGGGGCTGTTCTGGTGGCAGGGCAAGGCCGCGACCGAGGCCGCCGCGCCGCCCGTTGCCGTGCCGGCCCAGGATTTCGCCGGCCCTCCGCCCGACGAGATCCCGACCGAGGACGGCGATGGCCTGATCGGCGCCGACCTGCCCCAGGCGAGCGAAGCCACCCGCGAGGAGCGGCGCTTCAACCGGCTCGACCGCAACCGCGACAGCCTGATTTCGCGTAGCGAGGCGCTCTCGCCGCGCGTCGCCGCGTTCCGCAAGCTCGATACGGACGGCAACAATCTGCTGAGCTTCGAGGAGTGGGCGGTCGCCACGTCCAACCGGTTCAAGGGCGCGGACGCCAACGGGGACGGTCAGCTGACCCGCCCCGAATTCGCCACCACGAAGCCGAAGCCCGCGAAGAAACCGGCCTGCCGCTGCTAGGACTTCACAGCGGCGCCGAGGCGGTCCACTCCGCAAAATCAGCCTTGGCGCGGGCGGTGTAGACCTGCTTGCGCGAGGCCTTCTTCATCTTGCCCTCAACCGGCGGGAACAGCCCGAAGTTGACGTTCATCGGCTGGTAGCTGTCCGCCTCGGCATCGCCGGTAATGTGCGACAGCAGCGCGCCCAGCGCCGTGGTGCGCGGCGGGGAAGTCCATTCGCGCCCCGCCAACTCGGTCGCCGTCATCAGCCCCGCGATCAGGCCCACAGCGCTGCTTTCGACATAGCCCTCGCAGCCAGTCACCTGCCCGGCAAAGCGGATGTGGGGCGCGTTCTTCAGCCGCAGCTGCCGGTCGAGCAGTTCGGGCGAATTGAGGAAGGTGTTGCGGTGCAGCCCGCCCAGCCGGGCGAACTCGGCATTCTCCAGCCCCGGAATGGTGCGGAACAGGCGCACCTGTTCGGCGTGTTTCAGCTTGGTCTGGAAGCCGACCATGTTCCAGATCGTGCCCAGCTTGTTGTCCTGCCGCAGCTGGACCACGGCATAGGGCCAGCGCCCGGTGCGCGGATCGTCGAGCCCCACGGGCTTCATCGGGCCATAGCGCAGGGTATCGATCCCGCGCGATGCCATCACCTCGATCGGCATGCAGCCTTCGAAATAGGGGGTATTGGCCTCCCACTCGCGGAACTCGGTCTTCTCGCCGTCGAGCAGGCCCTGGTGGAAGGCCAGGTACTGCTCCTGGTTCATCGGGCAGTTGATGTAGTCCTTGTCGCCCTTGTCCCAGCGGCTGGCCATCCAGGCCACGTCCATGTCGATGGAGTCGCGGTAGACGATCGGGGCGATGGCATCGAAGAAGGCCAGGCTGTCCGCCCCGGTTGCCGCGCCGATGCTGCTGGCCAGCGCCTCGGCGGTGAGCGGTCCGGTGGCGACGATGGTGAGGCCGGCCTGGGGCAGCACGTCGATCCGCTCGCGCACCACGGTCAGGTTGGGTAGGGCGGCCAGCCGCGCCTCGACCTCGGCGGAAAACACGTCGCGGTCCACCGCCAGCGCGGACCCGGCGGGCACTTGCGCTTTCGCCGCCGCCGCCATGACCAGCGAATCCAGTCCGCGCATTTCGTGGTGGAGCAGGCCGACCGCGTTGTTCTCGTGATCGTCGCTGCGGAACGAATTGGAGCAGACCAGTTCGGCCAGGGCGTCGGTCTGGTGCGCCGGGCTGCGTTCGCCGGTTCCGCGCATTTCGGACAGGCGCACCTTGAACCCGCGCCTGGCCAGCTGCCAGGCCGCTTCGCTTCCGGCGAGCCCGCCGCCGATAATGTGGACATCGTATTGCATGGCTCCCCCCTTGCCGCTGGTGCCCGGCGAAGTCGAGAGGGCGCGCGAATGTGTCTCGACTTCGCTCGACACGAACGGTTAGGTGGGGGAAGGGGAGGACGGCCGATGCCGCAGCGTGCACTGATCGAGAAGCGGCCCTGGCTGCTGGCCAGCCTGATCGCCGGGATCAGCTATTTCTTCGTCAAGGATAGCCAGCTTCCGGGCCTCTACCTGATGGCGTGGAAGGGGGCGGGGGTGGCCCTGCTCGCCGCCTATGCCCTGGCCCGCCACAAGGGCGCGGATTCGCGGCAGATCGCGGCGGTGATGGCCTTTGGCGCGCTGGGCGACGTACTGCTGGAATGGTTCGCGGACCGGATCGAGATCGGCGCGGTGGCCTTCCTGATCGGCCACCTGATCGCCATCCACCTCTACTGGCGCCACCGCCGCGCGGCATTGGCACCCAGCCAGAAGCTGCTGGGGCTGGTCCTGCTGGTCACGATCCCGCTGATCGCCTGGGCGCTCCCGGCTGACCGCGCCGCCGCGCCGGGGATCGCGCTCTATTCCGCTGGCCTCGCGGCGATGACGGCGGCAGCCTGGACCAGTTCCTTCCCGCGCTACCGCGTGGGGCTGGGGGCGGTGATGTTCGCCGTGTCGGACCTGCTGATCTTCTCGCGCGGAGGGCCGCTGGCGCACAGCTTTCTGCCCGGTCTGTTGATCTGGCCGCTCTACTACTTCGGGCAGTTCCTGATCTGCACCGGGGTGATCGGAGAACTCAGGAGCCGCGCCACACCGGACCCGGAGCAGCCGCAATAGTCGTTCGGTGCAGCTCGCGCCGGTGGCCTTCGTAGCCGCCGGTCGCGCGGTGGAGGACCGAGCGGTTGTCCCACATCACCAGCATCCCCGGCTCCCAGCGCTGGGCAAACACGAAGCGCTCGTCGCCCTGCCATTTCTGGAGGTCCATCAGCAGGGCAATCGCGGCGTCCTGCGCCATGCCCTCGATCCCGACGATATAGCCCAGCGTCGAATAGAGTCCGCGCCGCCCGGTTTCCGGATGGGCCGGAACCAGCGGATGGGTCTGCGTCGCGAATGCCGCCTCGCTGGGGCGGATGTCCATCGACCGGCCCTTGTCGCGCGCGCCGTAAGTGCCGTCGGGCGCATAGGGCAGGCGCGCGGAATGGATCGCGATCAGGTCGGCAATTTGCGCCTGGCGGTCGGCGGGCAGGGCCTCCCACGCCAGGTGCTGGTTGGCGTACAGGGTGTCGCCGCCGTGCGGGGGTATGTCGACCGCCAGCAGACAGGTTCCAGCGGGAGGACGCGCCTGAAACGACCAGTCGGCGTGCCAGTTTTCCGCGAACAGCGGCGATTGCTCGTCCGCCTCGCGCCGGATCGCGGCGATGTGCTGGCGGCCGGGAATGGGCGCGAAGAACGGATCCTCTCCGAACCCGCCCATCGCCAGCGTGAACCGCTCCAGATCGTCGTCACCGATCGACTGATCGGGGAAGGCTAGGACGTGGTATTCCAGCCAGGCCGCGCGGATCGCCGCGATGGCTTCCGCATCGAGCGACCGCGACAGGTCGACCCCGGTGACGCGCGCTCCGCACGATCCGCCCGAGGGTTCGACCCGTAGCGCCATCAGCCTTCGTCCGTCTCCGGTGGAGCGACCGCTTCGGTAGCTGCCTCCGCCTCTTCTTCGTCGCCGGCGACTTCGGCCAGCCGCACCGCGCTGACAACGTGTTCCTGGTCGGCCACGTTGAACAGCCGCACGCCCGCGCTGCCGCGTCCGATCACCCGCAGGCTTTCCAGCGGCAGGCGGATCAGCTTGGCCTGGTCGGTCACCAGCATCAGTTGGTCGGCCTGGCTGGTCGGGAAGCTGGCGACAACCGGCCCGTTGCGGGCGATGTTGTCGATATTGGTGATGCCCTGACCGCCGCGACCCGTGCGGCGATATTCGTAAGCCGAGGACAGCTTGCCATAGCCGTTGGCACAGACGGTGAGGATGAACTGCTCCTTCTCCGCCAGCTGGGCAAAGCGTTCGGCGCTCATCGCCGGTTCGCTGTCCTTTTCGGCCTTCCAGGGCGCGTGGCGCAGGTAATCGTCGCGCTCGTCCTGGTCCTTCACGCCGACGCGGTGCAGGATCGAAAGGCTGATGACCTCGTCGTCGCCCTTCAGCGTCATCCCGCGCACGCCGGTGGAGGTGCGGCTGGTGAACTCTCGCACCTCGTCCCCGGCAAAGCGGATCGCCTTGCCCGAACGGGTGGCGAGCAGCACGTCGTCGGTCGGGTCGAGCAGGGCGACGCCGATCAGGCGATCCTCGCTGTCCTCGTCAAAGCGCATCGCGAACTTGCCGTTGGAGGGCACGTTGGCGAAGGCGTCCATCGAATTGCGGCGCACATTGCCCTTGGCGGTGGCGAACACCACCGAGAGCTTGCCCCATTCCGCCTCGTCCTCGGGCAAGGGCAGGACGGTCTGGATCGTCTCGTCCTTGTCGAGCGCGGGGAGCAGGTTGACGATCGGCCGTCCGCGTGTGGCCGGGCCGCCTTCGGGCAGGCGCCAGACCTTCAGGCGATAGACCTTGCCGGCAGTCGAGAAGAACAGCACCGGGTTGTGGGTGGACGTGACGAACATCGTCGTCACCACGTCCTCGTCCTTGGTCGCCATCCCGGCGCGGCCCTTGCCGCCCCGGTTCTGCGCGCGGAAGGTGGAGAGCGGGGTGCGCTTGATATAGCCGTCCATCGTGACGGTGACGACCATGTCGTCGCGCTCGATCAGGTCCTCGTCGTCGATCCCGTCGGCGGGCGCCGTGATCTGCGACACGCGCGGCGTGGCATAGGCATCGCGCACCGCGACCAGTTCCTCGCGCATTACGCCGTAGAGCTTCACGCGGTCGGCCAGGATCGAGAGGTATTCCTCGATCGCGGCGGCCAGTTCCTTCAGCTCGTCGCCGATCTCGTCGCGGCCCAGCGCGGTCAGGCGGTGGAGGCGCAGGTCGAGGATCGCCTTCACCTGCACTTCGGACAGGCGATAGGTGCCGCCTTCCTGCTCGGCGCTGGGTTCGATCGCCTCGACCAGGCGGATGTAGGGCGCAATGTCCCCGATCGGCCATTCGCGGCGCAGCAGCGCCTCGCGTGCGGCGGCGGGGTTGGGCGCGCCGCGGATGATGCGCACCACTTCGTCCAGGTTGGTGACGGCCACCACCAGGCCAAGCAGGATATGGGCGCGATCGCGCGCCTTGTTCAGCTCGTACTTGGTGCGGCGGGTGATCACTTCCTCGCGGAAGGTGATGAAGCTGGCGATGATGTCGCGCAGGGTCAGCACTTCCGGACGTCCGCCCCGGATCGCCAGCATGTTCGCCGGGAAGCTCGACTGAGCCGGCGTGTTGCGCCACAGCTGGTTGAGCACGACTTCCGGCGTTGCATCGCGCTTGAGATCGACCACCACGCGCACGCCAAGGCGGCTTGATTCGTCGCGAATGTCGGAAATGCCCTCGATCCGCTTGTCCTTGGCGGCCTCGGCGATCTTTTCGACCAGGCCCGACTTGCCGACCTGGTAGGGGATCGAGGTGAGGACGATCGAGCGCCGATCGCCGCGCCCTTCCTCAATCTCGTGGCGGCAGCGCATGATCACCGAGCCGCGCCCGGTGTGATAGGCGCTGCGCGCGCCCGCCGTGCCGAGGATCAGCGGCGCGGTGGGGAAGTCCGGCGCAGGGATGATCTGGATCAGTTCGTCGATCGTGATCGCCGGGTTGTCCATCATGGCCAGGCAGCCGTCGATCACTTCGCCCAGGTTGTGCGGCGGAATGTTGGTGGCCATGCCCACCGCGATGCCGCCCGCGCCGTTGACCAGCAGGTTGGGGAACCGCGCCGGCAGCACGGTCGGCTCCTGCCGGGAACCGTCGTAGTTGTCGGTAAAGTCGACCGTGTCCTTGTCGAGATCGTCGAGCAGCGAATTGGCGACCTTGGCCAGCCGTGCCTCGGTATAACGCATCGAGGCCGGCGGATCGGGGTCCATCGAGCCGAAGTTGCCCTGGCCGTCGACCAGCGGCAGGCGCATCGACCAGTCCTGCGTCATGCGCGCCAGCGCGTCGTAGATCGCGCTGTCGCCGTGGGGGTGATAGTTGCCCATCACGTCGCCGACGATCTTGGCGGACTTGCGATAGGGCCGGCCAGCGACGAAGCCGCCTTCCTGGCTGGCGAACAGGATGCGGCGGTGGACCGGCTTCAGGCCGTCGCGCACGTCGGGCAGCGCACGGCTGATGATCACGCTCATCGCGTAATCGAGGTAGCTGGTCTTCATCTCGTCGACGATGTCGACGCGCGGGAACTCGCCCATCGGACCAGGGATTTCGGGTATTTCGTCGGTATCGCTCACGCGGGGTACAGCCGGTTGTTTATGGGACTACGAAAGTACCTAAGGCCCTAGGCCAAGCGGGGCGTCAAGGCCACCCCAAGGCTTGGCTCGCGCGCGAAAGGGGGGCGGTTTTCCACACCCTTTGCCCCCATGCTGAATGGGCGGCGCCAAGCGCATTCAATCGCGGTTCACCCGGCGCTCCCTAGTGCGCTGACCTGTTGCCAAACCGGCGGGTCCCCGCCTATGGCGAGGCAGAAGAACTTGACGGCCGGCCGGGCAATTCCAAGCCTGGTCAGGCGGCCCTGAAGGAGACGAATAGCATGATCCGCAGCGCGCTTTTCAACCGTTCGGCGATCGGACTCGCCCTGGCGCTCGGCCTTGCGGCTGGCGGCATGGCCGCTCCTGCCGCGGCGAAGGACAAGCCCAAGGAAGCCGCCGCCCCCAAGCTGTCCCCTTCCAAGCCGTTCATCCCGGTCTACAGCCAGACCAAGACCGCGCTCGATGCCGCGCCCAAGCGGGCCGACGTGATCGCCGCCAAGGCCGCCGTGACCAACGCCGAGACTGCCTATCGCGCCGCGCGCGGCAATGCCGCGCGGACCCAGGCCAAGGCTGGTCTGGACAGCGCGCTGGCCGCGCTCGGGACCGCGCTCCAGGCCGAAAAGGGCATGATCGACCAGGCCTTTGCCGCCAGCACGACGCCCGATGACAAGTTCATCGCGGGCCAGCTGGCCGTGAACCTTGGCGGGCTCGCCTCGGACAAGGGCATGCAGCGCCGCGGCCTGCAGGCAATGCTGGAAAGCGGCCGGGTGACCGGGGCCGATGTCGGCAAGTACAACTTCTACATCGGCGGCATGGCCTATGACATGCGCGATTTCCCGGGCGCCCGGGCCGCCTTCACCAATGCGATCGCCGCTGGTTACACCGAGAACGGGGTCGAGGCGCTGCTGGCCGATGCCTACATCAACGACAACCAGGTCGCGGAGGGACTGCGCATCCTCCAGCAGGCGACTGCCAAGCAGGGCGCCGCTGCGCCGGAAGACTGGCTGCGCCGGGGCGTGGTCACCGCCTACAAGGCCCGCAGCGCAGACTATGCGGTCAGTTTCTCGTCGCAGCTGGTCAACAACTACCCCAGCACCGAAAACTGGGCGCTGGCCGTCTCGGTGGTCCGCGATCTCGGCAAGTTCCAGCAGCAGGAGCAGATTGACCTGCTGCGCCTGATGGAACGCACCAAGAGCTATTCGGAAGCGCGTGACTACATCGAATACGTCCAGTCGGCCGACCCGCGCCGCCTGCCGGGCGAAGCGCTGAAGATCATCAACTCGGGCATCGCCTCGGGCAAGCTCGATCCCAAGGATCCGTTTGTAACCGACGCCAAGACCATGGCGACCGCGCGCATCCCGGCGGACAAGGCCTCGCTCGTCGGGCTTGAGCGCGACGCGCGCGCGGCCAATTCGACCGCTGCGACCGCGATGGCTGCGGGCGACGCCTACCTCAGCTATGACGAGGACGCGAAGGCCGCCGAAATGTACCAGATCGCCCTTGGCAAGCCGGGCGTCGACACTGCGCGCATCCTGACCCGCCTCGGCATCGCCCAGGCCGACACGGGCCGCTATGCCGAAGCCCAGGCGACTTTCGCCAAGGTCGATGGCGTGCGCAAGCCGATCGCCGCGCTGTGGTCGGCCTATGCCGCCAGCAAGGCCAAGGCCGCCGCTGCTCCGGCTCCGGCGCAGTAAGCCTCGATCATCGGGATCACCGGGAAGGGCGGCGAGCAATCGCCGCCCTTTTTCGTTGGCCCTGGGTCAGGTGACCGGGCTGAACTCGCCGGTGGTTTCGTCAAGCGTATGCAGCACGCCGTCCGAGATGGCGAAGAAGGCGCCGGTCAGGCGCAGTTCGCCCGAGCGTTCCTTTTGACGGATGCAGGGGAAGGTGCGCAGGTTGGCGAGGCTGACGCGCACCCCGGCCTGCTCCATCGCCCGTTCGGCAACGCGGCCCGTGGTGCCGTGCTGGGCGACGACCGGTGCGCGAACGTCGTCCAGCAGGCCGATCCAGTCGGCGATGAAGCCGCCTTCGCCAGGTTCGGACCCGTGCATCTCCTGCGTCAGGGCGGCCTTGCAGCCGCCGCACATGCCGTGGCCCATGACCACGATTTCCTTCACTTTCAGGAACTGCACCGCGAATTCCAGCGCGGCGGAGACGCCGTGGTGGCCGGGCGAGGTCTCGAATGGCGGAACCATCGCGGCAACGTTGCGGACCACGAAGATCTCTCCCGGATCGACGTCGAAGATCTGCGCCGGGTCGACCCGGCTGTCGGAGCAGGCGATCACCATCACGTCAGGCTCCTGCCCCTCGCGCAGGGTGGCCCAACGCTCACGGTTGGGGGCCCAGCCATCGGCGCGGAAGCGGCGGTAGCCGGCGATCAGGCGATCGAAGCCTGCAGACGAATCCATGGTCATGGGGGCGCTTGTGGCGATGCAATTTCCGGCTGGCAAGCCCGCGCCCTTGCGCCTATCTGCGCTGCATGACCGATCTCTCGAACGCTCCCAAGCCCGAACGCCAGCGCAAGCCCGACTGGATTCGGGTGAAAGCGCCGACCACCAAGGGCTATGGCGAGACCCGCGACCTGATGCGCACCCTGCGCCTCAACACCGTGTGCGAGGAAGCCGCCTGCCCGAACATCGGCGAATGCTGGACCAAGAAGCACGCGACCGTGATGATCCTGGGGGACACCTGCACCCGGGCCTGCGCGTTCTGCAACATCAAGACCGGCATGCCCAACCCGGTCGATCCGATGGAGCCGGAAAACGTGGCGGTTGCCGCCGCCAAGCTGGGGCTGGAGCATATCGTCATCACTTCGGTCGACCGCGACGACCTGCCGGACCGGGGCGCGGGCCAGTTCGTCAAGGTGATCGAGGCGCTGCGCCGCAACACGCCCGGCACCACGATCGAGATCCTGACCCCCGATTTCCGGGGCCTGATGCGCCAGTCGATCGAGGCGATCGTCGCCGCCGGGCCAGACGTGTTCAACCACAACCTCGAAACCGTTCCCCGGCTCTATCCGACGATCCGCCCCGGCGCGCGCTACTATGCCTCGCTGCGGCTGCTGGAAGAGGTGAAGAACCACAACCCGCTGATCTTCACCAAGTCCGGCATCATGCTGGGCCTGGGCGAAACGCGCCTTGAAGTGCACCAGGTGATGGACGACATGCGCTCCGCCGGAATCGATTTCCTGACCATGGGCCAGTATCTCCAGCCGACGCCCCGCCACGTGAAGGTGGAGGAGTTTGTCACCCCGCAGGCGTTCAAGGCCTATGGCGCGGTGGCGCGGGCCAAGGGCTTCCTGCAGGTCGCCTCGACCCCGCTGACCCGCTCCAGCTATCACGCCGGGGACGATTTCGCCCAGATGCGCGCCGCGCGCGAAGCGCAGCTCGCCAGGGCGCGCTGATGCCGGGAATCCGCGAAGTCCGGCGCCTGCCGTGGAGCGCGGAGCAGATGTACGATCTGGTTGCGGATGTCGGCCGCTATGCCGAATTCCTGCCCTGGGTCGTGGCCACCCGCGTACGCAGCGACAGCGAGACCGAAATGGTCGCCGACATGCTGATCGGCTTCAACGCGCTGCGCGACAAGTTCACCTCGCGCGTGATCAAGACCCGGCCCTCGTCGATCAAGGTCCACTACGTCGACGGACCGATGCGTGATCTTGATAACGAGTGGAAGTTCCGCCCGCTGGAGGATGGCGGCTGCGAGGTCGACTTCATGGTCGAATTCTCGTTCCGCAACGCCATGTTCGAACGGCTTGCGGGTCAGTATTTCGATCGCGGCTTCCGCAAGATGGTCACCGCCTTCGAGGAACGCGCGGACAAGCTCTACGGCAGCAGCAGTTCAAGCGCGACCAGCGCGGCCTGATGCCGCACTTCGGCGCGGCTGCTGGCGGGCAGCTGGCGTTCTTCGGCCACGATCTCGTCCACGCCGCGCACCGCGCGGGCAAAGACCACCGTGCCGACCGGCTTCATCTCGCTGCCGCCGTCCGGTCCGGCGATGCCGCTGATGGAAACCGAAACGTCCGCCCCGCTCTTGCGCAAAGCGCCCTGCGCCATGGCCCAGGCACAGGCGATCGAGACCGCGCCGAAGGTGTCGATGATATCCAGCGATACGCCCAGCAATTCGTGCTTGGATTCATTGGAATAGGTCACGAAGCCCCGGTCCAGCACGGCTGACGAACCGGCAATCTCGGTCAGCGCGGCGCTGACCAGCCCGCCGGTGCAGCTTTCCGCCAGCGCGATCCGGCGCCCTGCGGCCTTGTTCTCGGCCACGACGCGGGCGGCGAGGGCGGCAAGGTCTGGCGGCAGAAGGCTGTCCATGGCGCGTTCCGCCTCAGGCCGCCGGACAGCTGGACAGCTTCTTGTCCTCGCGCGCGACAAGGTTGAGTATCTCGGCAAACATGTCGACCACGTTGGCGGCCGGCAGCGGTTCGAGCGTGGCGGTCAGCCGGTCGATGTCCGCGCAGTTTTCGCCCTTCACCTTGGGCGCGAGTTCGGCAGTCAGGGCCGCCTCGATGAACGGACGGATCACCTCGTCAGGCATGGCGTTCAGTAGCTTGGTTTCTGAAGCCCTGGTCCCGCCGAACTTCATGAAGCCTGCCTTGGCCTGGGGCCAGGCCTTGTCCTTGCCCTCGTTCAGGCGGCTGAGCAGCGTGGGCGCGCGGGCGATCAGGTATGAATCGCCCGGCAGGTGCGCCTTGCAGGTGGAAATCGTCGAATCGAGCAGGGTCGGCAGCAGGTAGGCCACCAGCCCGCGCATCTCCTCGCGCGAGATGCAGGACCTGGCGGTCTGGGCCTGAGCCTGGGCCGCCTGCACGGGGATCAGCGCGGCGAGCGCGGCGGTAGCGGCAAGACGGACGAAATGGCTGGGCATGAATCGGATCCCCGTTGATTTGCTATGCCGGTCTGTGGCCCGGTTCCCGGGGAAAATCCAGCCTATAGCGCGATCAGCGTGGCGGCGGCCTGCGCCGCGATCCCTTCGCCGCGCCCGGTTGCGCCCAGCCTCTCCGTCGTGGTGGCCTTGACGCTGACGGCGGCGAGCGGAACCTGCATGACCTGGGCCAGCCGCTCGCGCATTGCCGTGCGGTGCGGGCCGATCTTGGGCGCTTCGCAGACAATGGTCACATCGACATTGCCGATGGCGTATCCAGCCTCTCGTGTCAGATCGACGGCATGGACCAGGAATCGGTCGGACGAGGCGCCTTTCCAGCGCGGGTCGCTGGGCGGGAAATGGCTGCCGATGTCGCCCGCGCCGATCGCACCCAGGATCGCGTCGACCAGCGCATGAATTGCCACGTCGGCGTCGGAATGGCCCGCAAGGCCGCGATCATGCTCGATTCTGACCCCGCAGAGCCACAGCTCCTCGCCTTCGGCCAGGCGGTGGACATCATAGCCGGTGCCCACGCGGACCGGCAGCTTCTGCACGGCAAAATCGTGCGCGAAGGTAAGCTTGTGCAACACTTCGTCTCCTTCGACGAGGGCAATGGCGAGCCCGACGGCGCGGGCAACCTGCGCATCGTCTCCGGCGCTCGCCGCGCCGCTCCAATCTTGGTGAGCCGCGATGATATCGGCGTAACGGAAGGCCTGCGGGGTCTGCACCCGGCGCAGTTCCTCGCGCCGCGCGGGCTCGCCCATCAGCTCGCCCTCTGCGCGTGTCAGGCTGTCGACCACCGGCAGAACAGGGATTGCTCCGGGCTGGCGATCGAGCGCGTCGACCAGCCGGTCGATCACCGCGCGCGGCAGGACCGGGCGGGCCGCATCGTGGATCAGAACGAGGCGAGGGGCATCCCCTGCCAGCGCCTCAAGGGCCGCGCGCACCGACAGCTGGCGTGTCGCGCCGCCGGTGACCAGCCGCACTCCGTCGAGTCCGGCCAGCGCGGTACTGGCGATCTCGTCAGCGCCCTCGGGGATCGCCACGATGACCGGCGAGACGCCCGCCGCGATGAGCGCTTCGACCGAATGGCGCACCACCGGCTTGCCGCGCCAGATCGCGAACTGCTTGGGCAGCGGCTGGCCGGCGCGCAGTCCGGCTCCGGCGGCGACGACCACGGCGGCGATACCGACCGGGAGGGGGGAGGGCGCGTCCATATGGGCTGGCGCCTTACCACTTGAGTCGGGGCAGGCAATTCCCTATGTGCTGCACAAATTTTAGGCACGCGAACCCATGAACCCGCTTCCCACTCCGCCGCAGCTCGATCCGATCCAGGTCGGCCCGGTCCAGATCGACTGCCCCGTGATCCTCGCGCCGATGACCGGCGTGACTGACCTGCCGTTCCGCCGCCTGGTGCGGCGCTTCGGCTCGGGTCTCAACGTCACCGAGATGATCGCCAGCCCCGCCGCAATCCGCGAAACGCGCCAGTCGGTGCAGAAGGCGGCGTGGGATCCGATCGAGGAGCCGGTGTCGATGCAGCTGGTCGGCTGCGATCCGGCCCAGATGTCGGAGGCAGCCAAGCTGTCGGAAGATCGCGGGGCGGCCATCATCGACATCAACATGGGCTGTCCGGTGCGCAAGATCGTCAACGGCGATGCCGGGTCGGCGCTGATGCGCGATCTGCCGCTCGCCACGCGGCTGATCGAGGCAACCGTCAAGGCGGTCAAGGTGCCGGTAACGGTCAAGATGCGGATGGGCTGGTGCCATGACAGCCTCAACGCACCAGAGCTCGCGCGGATTGCCGAGGATCTGGGTGCCAGGCTGGTGACGGTCCACGGGCGGACGCGCAACCAGCTCTACAAGGGCAGCGCTGACTGGAGCTTTGTTCGCAAGGTGAAAGAGGCGGTTTCGATCCCCGTGATCGTCAACGGCGACATCTGCTCCATCGAGGATAGCGCGCAGGCGCTGGAACAGTCGGGCGCGGACGGGTTGATGATCGGGCGCGGTGCCTATGGCCGGCCGTGGCTGCTGGCGCAGGTGATGCACTGGCTGCGTACCGGCGAGCAGCTGGCCGATCCGGCGCTGGACGAGCAGCTGGGCCTGATCCTTGAGCACTACCAGTGGATGCTGGACCTCTATGGCCGCGAAACCGGCGTGCGCATGGCCCGCAAGCACCTGGGCTGGTACACGCGCGGGCTGCCGGGATCGGCCAACTTCCGCAACATGGTCAACTTCGTCGATGACGCGGACGAGGTGATGCGCCGCCTGTCCGAATTCTACGCGCCCTTCCTCCAGCGCCAGGCGGCCTGATGGACGAGGCGCTGCGCCAGCTGGCCAGCCTGCCCCACGCGGTGCTGCTGCTGGCCCCCGGGCAGCGGCTCGCAGCGGCCAATCCTGCTGCCGAGCAGTTCCTGGGCCAGAGCTTCCGCCGTCTGGAGGGCCGTGAACTGGGCCGCCTGCTGCGCTTTTCCGAGGATCGCCTGGCCCAGCGGCTGAGCGAAACCGACGCCCATGTCTCTGCTCGCGCGACGGGCGTGAAGGTTAGCGGCCAGCGCGAGCGGATGGTGGACGTGACCGTGGCCCCGGTGATCGACCGGCCGGGCTGGCAGGTTCTCACCCTGCACGACACCGGCGGCGCGGAAGCCGCCGCCGACAGCGCGAGCGGCGAGGACACCGTGCTGCGCGCGCCCGAAGTGCTGGCCCACGAGATCAAGAACCCGCTGGCGGGCATCCGCGGCGCGGCGCAATTGCTGGGGCGCAAGCTGGAAGGCGGGGATCTGGCGCTCACCACGCTGATCGCCGACGAGGTCGACCGGATCGCCAAGCTGATCGACCAGATGCAGACCCTGTCGCGGCGCACTCCGCAGGAACTGGCCCCGTGCAACCTCCACGAAGCGGTCCGCCGCGCCCGTGCGGTGATGGAGGCAAGCGGCAAGGCCCCGCCGATCGCGGAAGAGTTCGACCCATCGCTGCCCCCCGTGATGGGCAATGCCGGGGCACTGGTACAGGTGGTGATCAACCTGCTGGCCAATGCCGCCGATGCCTGCGCGGGCGTGGACAAGCCCCGGATCGTGGTGCGCACCCGCTTTGCCAGCGGGCTTCAGCTGCATCGCGGTGCGGACGGGACGCCGGTGCGCCTGCCGATCGAGCTGCGGGTCAGCGACAATGGCCCGGGCGTCGATCCGGCGATGCGCGACCATGTGTTCGAACCCTTTGTCACCACCAAGAAGAGCGGGCAGGGCCTCGGTCTGGCTCTGGTGCGGCGTCTGGTGCGCGACATGAACGGGCGGATCGGCCACGACCGCGACGAGGCGGGCGGCTGGACCCATTTCCGCCTGCACCTGCCGCTCGCCGACGAGCGGCGCAAGAACCTGCGCGAGGATAGACCATGAGCGTTCTGCTGGTCGAAGACGACGAATCGATCGCCATTGTCATCACCGCCGCGCTGGAGGCGGAAGGCTTTACCGTGACCCGCTGCGACAGCGTGGCGGAGCGTGACCGGCTGCTGGCACAGGGGCGCTTTTCGGCGCTGGTTACCGACGTGATCCTGACCGACGGTGACGGGATCGAGACCCTGGGCCGGGTGCGCGACGCCGCGCCTGACATGCCGGTGATCATCCTTTCCGCGCAGAACACGCTCGATACCGCAGTGCGGGCGAGCGACACCGGGGCTTTCGAATATTTCCCCAAGCCCTTCGATATTGACGAGCTGGCCCGTACCGTCCGTCAGGCGGTCGGGGCCAGCAAGTCCCGGGCGCGCGAGGGGGAGGAGGCGCCTGTGGCCGGCCTGCCGCTGGTCGGGCGCTCGGCACCGATGCAGGCGGTCTACCGGATGATCACCCGCGTGCTGCGCAACGATTTGACGGTGCTGGTGCTGGGCGAAAGCGGCACCGGCAAGGAACTGGTGGCCGAGGCGATCCACCAGCTTGGCCACCGCAAGGACGGTCCGTTCGTGGCGGTCAACACTGCCGCGATTCCGGCCGAGCTGATCGAGAGCGAGCTGTTCGGGCACGAGAAGGGCGCGTTCACCGGCGCGGTCGCTCGCCATACCGGCAAGTTCGAGCAGGCCGACGGCGGCACCCTGTTCCTCGACGAGATCGGCGACATGCCGATGCAGGCCCAGACCCGGCTGCTGCGCGCGCTGCAATCGGGCCGCATCCGCCGCGTTGGCGGGCGCGAGGAAGTGGCCGTGGACGTGCGGATCATCGCCGCCACCAACCGCGATCTCGAACCGATGATCGCTGCGGGGACGTTCCGCGAAGACCTTTATTACCGGCTCAACGTGGTGCCGATCCTGCTGCCGCCCCTGCGTGAGCGGACCGACGACATCCCCGCGCTCGCCCGCCATTTCCTGCACCAGGCCTTGCAGGAGGGCCTGCCGCGCCACCAGTTGACCGACGATGCCGCAGCCCTGCTCGCCCGCCAGCCGTGGCGCGGCAACGTGCGCGAGCTGCGCAATTTCATCTACCGCCTGGCCTTGCTCGCCCGGGAGGAGCGGATCGACAGCGGCACGCTCGCCCCGCTGCTGACCCAGGCGGCCCGCGCCGACGAACAGGGCGAACGGCCGCAGAACCTGTCGGAAGCGGTGGTCGACTGGCTTGAGCGGCACCGTCCGCCAGCAGGCCGCGTCTATGACGAGGCGCTGGCCGCGTTCGAGCGCCCGCTGTTCGTCGAGGCGCTGCGCCAGACCGGCGGCAACCAACTGCGCGCGGCCCAGCTGCTGGGGATCAATCGCAATACCCTGCGCAAGCGGCTGAGCGACCTGGCGATCGACCCGGTGGAGTTGCAGCGCGTTTGAGGGCAGCCGCACCGCGCTCCCTCAGCTTCGTCCGCGCCTGAAGAAAGTTGCGCAAGCAGACGCGCGGCGTTCCCCCCTGCCTCGTCATTGCGAGGCCCGCAGGGCCGCGGCAATCCAGGGGCGGTTGCCGTGCTCCTGGATTGGTTGGCCTGTGGCCGCCTCCGGCCCGCGCTTAAATCCCTTGCAAGATTACCACACTAGTGTTGTAACTGCGCAACGATGGTTCCCGCGCGCAAGAGAGGTTGGCCACAATGGTGGCGACGCGTCCAGCTCGCCGCTCGTCGTGCCAATTTCTACGCGATCATGGAGGTCGGCTCGGTCGTCGGCTTCCTGCTGATGACCCTGATCACCTGGTACGCGGTGACAACGCAGTCGCAGCGCGGGCAGCTGTTGCCGACCGACCTGACAGCCACACTGCTGGTCGGCACCCTGGTCCCCGCGATGGCTATCCTGGTCCTGCTGGGCCGCCGCCTTGCGCTGCAGCGCGCGGCGGAGAACGCGGGCGGGGGCGGGCAGCTGCACGTGCGGCTGGTGTTCTTCTTCTCGCTGATTTCCGCGATCCCGACCCTGCTGGTGGTGATCTTCGCCTCGTGGCTGTTCCAGTACGGCGTCGAGTTCTGGTTTTCCGATTCCTCGCGCGGGCTGCTGGAAAACTCCAACAAGCTGGCGCGCGGCTACTACGAGCAGACACAGCGCGACATGGAATACGAATCGCTCGCCATGGCGGGTGACCTGCGCGAAGTGCTGGGCCAGGTTCCGATCAACGATCCGCAGTTCAAGGAATTCTACGCCTACCAGATCCTGCACCGCAAACTGAACGATTCCGCGATCCTGCAGCGCGGGGCCAATGGCTCGCTGTCCACTGCGGTCCTGTCCGATCCCGACAAGGGCGAGGTAACCGACCGGATCGCCCCGCAGGACATGCGCCGACTCGACAGCGGAGAGCAGATGGTGGTGCGCGCCAGCGCCGACCGGATCGAGGCGATCACTCCGATCGACCGGCGCGCCGGGATCTATCTGTTCACGACCCGCCGTTCTGACCTGCTGGCCTTCAGCATGGGCCAGCGCGCGGAGAACATCGTGCGCGCCTATGACGTGCTGACCAAGCGCGCGCGCAGCCTGCAATTGCAGATCAACGTCGCGTTGTTCGCGGCCAGCCTGGCCCTGGTCGGCCTGTCGATCTGGTTCGCGCTACGCTTTGCCGACCGGCAGGTGAAGCCGCTCTATGACCTCGTTGATGCGGCGCGGCAGGTGGGGGCGGGCAATTTCTCGATGCGGGTCGAAGGGCGCACCGGGGCCGACGAGATCGGCCTGCTCAACCGCGCCTTCAACCGCATGACCCAGCAGCTGGAAAAGCAGACCCAGGCGCTGGTCGGCGCCAACCAGCAACTGGGCGAACGCCGTGCCTTCATCGAGGCCGTGCTCGAATCCGTGACGGCGGGGATCATCTCCACCAATCCGGCGGGCGAAGTCCTGCTGATGAACAGTTCGGCCCAGAAGCTCCTGCTCGATCGCGGGGCCGAGCCGCCGATCGGCGTGCGTCTGGCCGAGATCGCGCCGCAGATCGCCGCGCTGGCCGAGGCGGGGCAGCATGGCGGGATCGTCCAGTACGCCAAGGGCAGCGAGTTGCTGACCCTCGCCGTCAAGGCGACGCGCGGCCACGCCGGCGACGTGATCACCTTTGAAGACATCACCCGCCAGCTGATCGACCAGCGCCAGGCGGCCTGGTCGGACGTCGCGCGGCGCATCGCGCACGAGATCAAGAACCCGCTGACCCCGATCCAGCTGGCGACCGAGCGGTTGAAACGGCGCTATACCAAGCTGATCACCGCCGATACCGAGCTGTTCGAGGAACTGACCGGCACAATCATCCGCCAGGTCGGCGATCTGCGCCGGATGGTGGACGAGTTTTCCTCCTTCGCGCGGCTGCCCAAGCCGGTGTTCCGGCGCGAGGATCCGGTCGACCTCGCCCGGCAGGCGCTGTTCCTGCAGGAAGTGGCGCGCCCGGACATCAACTTTGCCTTCGATGCCCAGGGTGACGTCGGCGCAATCGCCTGCGACCGCCACCAGTTCGGTCAGGCCATGACCAACGTGTTGAAGAACGCGGTCGAAGCCATCGAGGCCCGCCAGAAACTCGCCGGGGCCGACTATCGCGGACGGATTGCGGTATCGCTGCGCATGGCCGGGGAAGCGCTGGAAGTCCGCGTGGCCGATAACGGGGTCGGTCTGCCGCAGGACCGGGAGCGGATTGTCGAACCCTATGTCACGACCCGCGAGAAGGGCACCGGGCTTGGCCTGGCGATCGTCAACAAGATCGTCGAGGAACACGGGGGCGAAATGACCTTTGCCCCCGGCGACCTTGAGGGAACCGTAGTAACCATGCGCTTCGCGCGCGATCCGCTGGCGATCCAGCGAACCAGCGAAGCGGCGCAGTAATGCAATGAAGGTGGATTGAATGGCGCTCGATATCCTGATCGTCGATGATGAACGCGACATCCGCGAACTGGTCGCCGGCGTGCTGAGCGACGAGGGCTATGAATGCCGCACGGCGGGGGACAGCACCACCGCCCTGGACATGATCGACCAGCGCCGTCCCAGCCTGGTGCTGCTTGACGTCTGGCTCCACGGCAGCCCGATGGACGGCCTTGAAGTGCTCGATGCGATCAAGAGCCGCGAGCCGGAACTGCCGGTGATCATCTTCTCTGGCCATGGCAACATCGATACCGCCGTCTCCGCAATCGGCCGGGGCGCGATGGACTTCATCGAAAAGCCGTTCGAGGCCGAGCGCCTGCTGCTGCTGGTGGCCCGCGCGACCGAGACCGAGCGGCTGCGGCGGGAGAATGCCAGGCTGCGCGAAGGCTTTGTCACGGCGGACGAGTTCACCGGCAATTCGAGCGCGATCAACCAGGTCCGCGCGACGCTCAAGCGGGTGTCCAATACCGGCAGCCGTCTGCTGATCAGCGGCCCGGCCGGCGCGGGCAAGGAAGTGGCCGCACGCCTGCTCCATAGCTGGAGCCCGCGCGGCGGCAACGCCTTCGTCACGGTCAATTCCGCCCGGATCACTCCGGAACGCTTCGAACAGGAACTGTTCGGCGAGGAAGCGGGCGGCAAGCTGGTGCGCGCCGGCCTGCTCGAACTGGCCGACGGCGGCACGCTCTACCTCGACGAAGTGGCGGACATGCCGCTTTCCACCCAGGCGCGGATCCTGCGGGTGCTGACCGAGCAAGCCTTCGTGCGGGTCGGCGGGCACCGCCAGATCCGCGTCGATGTGCGGGTGGTTTCCTCGACCGCCCGCGACCTCGAGCGGGAGATTGCCGAGCGGCGCTTCCGCGAAGACCTGTTCTACCGGCTCAACGTCGTGCCCGTGGCGATCCCCTCGCTGGCGGAGCGACGCGAGGATATTCCCGCGCTGGTCGACCACTTCTTCGCCCGCTTCGCCGCCGACCAGGGGGTGCCGCCGCCCGAAGTGGCCATGGAGGCCATGGCCGCGCTGCAAAGCTATGAATGGCCGGGCAACGTGCGCCAGCTGCGCAACGTGGTCGAGCGCACGATCATCCTCACCCCGCGCGAGCGGCTGGGGCAGATCGATGCGGACATGCTGCCTTCCGAAGTGCTGAGTGGCCGGATCAGCGGCGATGGATCGCTGCCTTCGCTGATGGGCGTACCGCTGCGCGAAGCGCGCGAGAACTTCGAGCGGGAATACCTGCGAGTCCAGATCCGGCGGTTCTCGGGAAACATTTCGCGCACTGCGACGTTCATCGGCATGGAACGCTCGGCGCTGCACCGCAAGCTCAAGCTGCTCGGCATGGTCGGCGGGCGGGACGAGGAGGAGAACGCCGAAGTCGCGGAATGACAATTGCGCTGACAAGCCGGTTTACCTGACCCGGCGTTCAGGGTAATGCTGCAAAGCAACAAACGGACGGTCCGCGGGCAAAACTGCGCTCCGTCCAGAATGCGACCATCTTGATGGCCGCCAACAAGAAGGAGAAAACCATGTCCTCACGCACCCTGACCGCGCGTCCCCGGCCGTCCAAGCCCGAGCCGGAACAAACCGAAGTGGCAGAGACCGCGCCCCCAGCGGCGATTGCCGCTGCGCCGCTCCCTGGCAAGGGGCAGAACCTTCAGGACCAGTTCCTCAACCTGCTGCGCAGGAACAAGATTCCCGTCACCATTTTCCTGGTCAAGGGCGTGAAGCTGCAGGGAATCGTCACCTGGTTCGACAATTTCTCGATCCTGCTGCGCCGCGATGGCCAGTCGCAGCTGGTCTACAAGCACGCCGTTTCCACCATCATGCCCAGC